>Ga0180438_10010281_pt1 | contig 11502 bp, 6 predicted proteins | sample SS_ome_12_FD_132455 | JGI IMG/M metagenome (GOLD analysis project Ga0180438, IMG submission 132455) | Hypersaline lake sediment archaeal communities from the Salton Sea, California, USA - SS_3_D_2 metaG | ecosystem: Environmental > Aquatic > Non-marine Saline and Alkaline > Hypersaline >...
GAGATCGTTATGAACATAACGATTAACTCGAGCGCCTGTTATTCGAGCTCCATCGATAAGGCTTGCGTGGTTAAGGCGGTCTTCAAAGATAGCGTCTTTTCTCGATGTAATGGCAGAGATCACCCCAAGATTTGCAAGAAAACCACTTCCGAAAAGTGTAGCTGTTTGAAATCCTAAAAACTTTGCAAGCTCAAATTCGAGTTGTTCATGTATCTCGAGAGTTCCTGAGACAAGTCGTGAGGATCTGGCAGAACATCCATACTGTTCAACAGCCGCTCTACTTGCCTCTTGTACATGAGGGTGAGTAGAAAGACAAAGATAGTCGTTAGAGGCAAAGTTGAGCGTATCTTTTGTTATCACAGGGTTGGTGGATCGATACCGTTTTTGCTTAGTGTAGAGAGAGAGTTTTTTGTCTATCCAGCTTGTTAAGGTCATGGACACATCCCGGCGTTTGTACTCATATGAAGATCTTTTTCTATGGGGTTCCCCTCTCGTGTCAGATATCCTCCGACCATCATGCCATTTGCTCCGGCGGCAAAAATAGAAGAGTCCTCTTCTTTCAGGTGGAACTCTCTTCCTCCGCAGACTCTAATCTCTTTGTTACGACAGATGAGACGAAAGAGGGCGATGGTTTGCAGTATCTCATTTTTGGTAAGCGGGGACAATTGCGCCGCTGGCGTCTTTGGAATAGGAATGAGGAAATTGAGGGGAGTGGAGTCGACGTCAAGCTCTTTAAGAGCAAATGCAAGTTCAATGCGCTGTGTGGCAGACTCTCCAAGGCCAAAGAGTCCCCCAGAACACACTTCAAGACCGGCCTTTTGAGCAGCTTTTACTGTGGCAACGCGATCTTCGTAGCTGTGTGTTGTGCAAATCGAAGAAAAATGGCTCTTTGCTGTTTCGAGATTATGGTGGTATCTCTTCATTCCAGCATCTCGAAGCGAGCACAGCTGTTGATAGGAGAGGCATCCCAAAGAAGCGCACCAGCTAAGATTTTTATGAGAGCGCTCTTTTATGGTCATACATATCTGATCGATATCGACTTGTGATACCCGTTTTCCGCTTGTGACCAGACTAAAATGGCGAATAGGATATTCCAAGGTTTTATCGAACGCCTGAATCATCTGTTCTTTTGGAAGGAGGGAGTAGGAAGTGATTTCGGTTGCATAGTGGCACGATTGGGCGCAAAAGATGCAATCTTCACTGCACGATCCGCATTTGGCATTGAGAATGGAGCATAAGGAAAGATCGTTTCCACTATCTATCTCTCGAGCTTTTGTAGCTGCGGCCAAGAGATGGGGCACGCTCTCTTGTAAGGCAGCATGGGCCTCTTCGGGCGATAAGCCGATGCCCTCTTCTGCCTTCTGGATGAGCCAATGCATACCAGTTTCCCCCGTTTTTTACGGATGTCGAGGGAATACATTTTCACAGGTTTGGCCCTTTTCCAGAAAGGGGTATTTGTATGCGAAGCATCCGAACCAAGGGGTGTGCTTTATCGTAATATATTGGCTCTTAGACTGTTAAAGAGGGCTTTTGCGTTGTCAAAGTTCTTGTTGGGTTTGGGCACAGCATAAGCTCGTATTCCTTTTCACTTCTGATGCATGGAAAGAGGGCTTTGATACTAGCGAGAGGATTTTTAGAGGTTACAAAATTAGCTAAATTTTGAGCGGAGCATACCACCTTATATTTGCCGGGATCTCCCATAAGAATCGTTGTGCCTTTCTCACAAAGTGCCGCAAAGAGAGGGTCTCTGTGTGGGTTTAGATGAGGGGGGGCGCCTGTAAGTGAGAGTGCTCGAAGCTTGAGGTGGAGAAGATTTGGAGTGAGGTAGTGGATGCAGGTTTTGTCGAGACAGAGTTCCTCTAGGCCTCCAAGTAAAAGCTCTCTTGGTTCGGACAGTGCAGGAATGCGATTTTTAAGATCGGTAGTGTGGGAAGCTCTTTCGACGATTTCCCCTTCAAGTCCTGGATTTTCCGCTACGCGTTCGGCAATTGTTTCGATAAGCTCTGGGATTTGTTGAGAAAGTGCTTCGGCCTGCATTTCCCATAGAGGGAGAGTTCTGATATGAGAGAGAGCTGCTCGAATAAGATCCCTTTGTTCTGCAAGAGGAAGAGGGGAGTAGTTACAAACTTCAGGAACCTTCTTTTGGATGGTAGGGTCTTGGGATGCGATCTCAAGGAAACCTTCTATAGATCCCTCACATGCTCGAATAAGAGATGTGGGGAACAGCGAAGGATTCCTGGAGACGATCTCCTTGATCTGTCGAAAAAGGGGCTGTTGTCGTAATTCGGGTATACCATGGTGATCGAAAGCACGAGGGAACTTTTTGCACAGCTCTTCGCTTTCCTTGAGAATGGAGAAAAACCACTCCTTATGGAACACCTCCCCACTGATGGTGTTTTCTTTGGCATGCGTTTGTAGTCGAATCTCAGGGATAGCAGTTACTTCTAATAATTGGAGGAACTTTTCAACGAGAGCCTGTTTATCGGCTCCCAAAGGGATATTGGGAAGTTCTTCGAGTGTTTGTTGGACAAGCTGTGGGTTTGGACGCACAATGGGCAATTCTGACAGATTGTGTTCAAATTGTGTCTGTTTTAAGAGAAAATCAGAAAGGACGAGCCTTTTTAATCCAGAAAGGGTGCCGAGAACACGCGAATTAAGCTTGGCAGGCTTTCTTCCGATCGCATTAGATGATATCTCAAGCGTGTGCAGGTTGGTAAATCCGGAAAGCTGAGATGGGGGAATTTCACCAATTTGCGTGCCCTTGAGCCGGAGCACCTTCAGGGTGTCTTTAAGGGTTGTGAAGCTTTCTGGAAGAGAGAGAAGGTTTTTGCCGCCAGGTAAAGGGTGTAGGTTATGTACGTCTAGTTGTGAGACTTTGGGGAGTGTGTCTGGTAACGTATGGATATTTTTTAGAAAGAGAGAGGTTAGAGCGCTCATTTGAGTAAAGTACGGACGAAAAGCATTGAGAACCTCTTGAGATCCTATTGCAAGAGCGGTGAGGCGAGAGAGGACGTTAGCCGAATCTGGTAGCAGAACGATCTTTTGTAGGTTGGGTATACGAGGGCTTTTTCTTTGAGCAAAGTAAGGCAGGAGCGCTACAAACGTCTTTTCATCCTCTATAACTAAAGTAGTGACAGTAGCCAGGGGTCCAATAGCATGCGGTATAGTATCTATATTTCTTAGGTAAACTGTGTGCAGGTTTGGCATTTGTCCGAGATAAGGGGCGATTGCATTGAGGCTGTTTTGATCTTCTATGACAAGAGATGAGAAGACAGAAAAGTCCTGAAGAGTATCTGGAATTAGCTGTATATTTTTTAAGTGGACTGTTTGCAATCTAGGCATCTGAGGCAGGAGGGTAACAATTCTCTCAAAACCTTCCTCGCCGTCTAGGCTAAACGATTCGATCTCAGAAAGCTCTACAGGTTCTGCTCGAGGAGAAGGTGAATCGGGAGAGTCTGGGGGAGAGGGGAAGTCTGTAGGCTGTGGAGGCAAAAAGTATTCAATACGAGGCGGTTGCATCGAGACGCACATGGGGTATTTTTCTGTCCAGGCTATAGGTGGTGGCATTTCACTATGGACGATTACTGGTCCTTGTCCGGTCGGCTCTGACATAAATAAAATCTCCTAAAATCTCGTACAATACAGAGGCATGCGTCCCCAAAAGGCTTGAGAGCCCCTTTTGAATATTGTTTTTTGGTAATGTATTAAGAATAAGCACATTATAATAGTAACGGCATTATTTTTGCAAATATTTAGAACTTGTGTGGTGTTAGAGGCGCTGTACCATTATAATTTTCTGCCTTAATGAGTATCATACAACGGACTCTTTCGCCAAACCGTGTGGTTAGCCAGACCTTTTGTGCTGGAGAGAGCTTGGAAAAGTATGGAGCAAGAAGTGTTGAAAACTTCTTTGCCCTTTGTTTGAAGTTTCGCGCTTCTTTAACCGGAATGAGGGCGACAAAATAACCGGTTTTGCCGACAGCCTCTTCAGGCATGCCCGGCCAGTAGGAAAACTGGTTGTGGCGAAGACCATGAATATTAAAAAAATAGGTCTTTTGCTGAGTTGGGTTGTAAAACCACGTTTGACTTGTCGATTGGTAGCGATCTGAAAAGAGAAAATCTTGATCAGGGCGATATCCCGCACGTATAAGTGCTCCCGCAATCTGGTCGCCTCCCATTGCCTTTTTAAGAGGGTTACAGCTGAGCAGGGTTCCTCCATAATACGGGCCTATCCAAAGGAGTGCTTGCATGAAGATAGAGACAAGGCAGGCGGTAATAAAAGGCCAGCCTTGCCATGCGGGTTTTCTGTGGAGCGTGATTCCGACAAATGGAAAGAGGATCACCTCTGCAGCAACGGCCCAGTTTCCTTGAACCTTTCGGAAACAAGAGACCAAAAAGAGTCCCCCCCAGACCAAGAGGACAATAGAGCGTAAAAAACTTTCCTTTTCTGCCCCTTCTTTGCGTTTAATGAGCGAGGGAAGCGCCAAAATAAGAAATCCTGGAGAGAGAAGCGCAATACCGGCTAGGAAAAACTCCGCTGGATTACCCGCAGGTCTTGAGCTGTGGGTTCCAGCAAGAGCTGAGGCTGCATGGCGAAAGGTAACCCAGTCGTTATGGTAGTTCCACCAAACCATGGGCAGCATTCCCAAAAGCGAGAGAGCAATACCTGTGATAAAGGGCTTTACTTCATGGCGCTTAATGACCGATTCAAATAAGAGAACCTCTAACCAAAGAATATAGATCATCCACTTCCAGAGAGCCCCAAAGGCAATGATACAACCTACTACCAGAAATCGATGTGGTTGGGAGATATTTTTGGTAAAATACCAGATAGCCAGAAGCCAAAAGAGAATAGTTCCATTATCTGTTGTTGCGAAAAGACTCCCTGTCATTCCTATAGGAGAGAGAAGAAAGGCGGTCGCTGCTAACCATCCTGTCTTTTCATTTCCGGTATCTTCTACCACAATGCGAACGACAATGAGTGCCGATAAAAGTGGCACAAGTAGCGAAATAAATCTGACTCCAAGTTCTGTGTCACCAAAAAGATGCGTTCCGAGTGCGATTTGCCAGGCAATGCCAGGGGGTTTGCTGTAGTAGCCAAAATCGAGAAAATGGCTCCACGTCCAATACTGGGCCTCATCAGGCATGAGGCCAACGCCTGAGGTGAGCAAAAAGAAGAGGATAAATCCCCTTGAGAAAAGGGCTGAGAACCAAAAGGTAGACTGTGCTTTTGTTAGAGTCATGAACGTTCCTGAAGTCCAAATAGATGTATCCCTTCCCGCAGCAGCTATCGAGTCTGTAAGGGGAATATTTTTAGAGCATACTTGTACACAGTTTTGTGCATTTCCACAACTGGTAACGCCCCACTCTTTTTGCAGCTCTCTTGTCTTTTCCGGATGTTCCTTTTTACCTGTTGGGTGGATGGAAAAAAGTCTCAGCTGTGCAATAGGTGCTGGGCCCATAAATTCGGACCGCTCGTTTATCTGTGGGCAACTTTCAGAGTAGCAGCCACATGTCATAAGACATAAAAGGCAACATGAGGGTTTTTAATGCCAAAGATACCATAGATCTCCCGGGATAAACGAGAGCCTTGGTATTTCAAAAAGAGACGCGCTATCTAACAGCTTCACCACCTCTTGTAGGCTTTTTATCAAACGCTCTTCAAGGCTTTTCGTCAAGCGAGCCGTTATAAAAGCTTGTGAGCTTTCTTGAGTTTGAATAAAGGAGAGAAGGGTTCTCTTGAGTCGTTGTCGGTCTAGGTCTATTGATATCTCATTACACATATTTCGACTTATGGTTTCAAGGGCGAAGAGGTGTTCATCGTGTAAAACTCCGCTCATGTTTTGAATGATATTTTGTGTGATTGGAATGATGAGAAGAATGCGTGCGAAGCTGTTTGGATTGAGAGATGCTGAGAGCGCCTTGGTTGAAAAGAGCAAGACGGCCACTTTGTGAAGGTAGGAGAAGAAGGCGTTGTGATCTGAAGAGGATTTTTCTGATAGCTGATCGAGAAACGAAATCCTCTTTATAAAGGCTTCTGCGACAGGGCGTAAAAATATATCAGAAGCTTTTTTTGTCTTGTTAAGTTGGTCGTTAAGTCTTTGTAAGAGGCTTGAGATCGAGCCTTGTGCTTGTTCGAGGATTGTTTCGAGAGCGGATCCGCCCTCTAATCGCGCTTTTTTATCGAGAAGTCCAAGCTCACTACACACTTCCTGTTCAAGTCGATAGAGGGCTATCTCGATTTTTTGAAGATGATCTGAGAGGGCCCTTTTGCTATCTAGCTTTTCAATGAATGGAAAGACAGAAGTAATTTCCAATAAGGAGTCGAGCCGTTCTGGTTCGAACGTTCGAATGCGTTGTATCTCTTTGGCAAAAGAGGTAATCGCTTCTATTCTTTGTTCCAGTTTGGCAATGTGACTCTGTTCTTTTCTTTGCTCAGAAAAGGAAAGAGAAGCAAGGGGCAAGAGAAAAGGCGGAGAGTGCACGCGGAGAAAGTTGAGCAGCTTTTCAAGGGATAGATCTTTTGTACAATCTAGAAATCGTTCATATAGATCGGTCTTTTTCGTTTTTACAAGATCGAGTGTTTGTGCAATGGGGCTAATAATAGAGGAGATGTCAACTGTTTGAGAAAATCTCTCATATAGATCCTTTTTCCGGGCCCTATATCGATCCAGATCGTGCCAAAAGTAGCGAAAAAGAAGATGTACAGTATCTGGGTTATATGTCTCTTTAAAGAGGGAGAAGGGGTTAAGAAGCTTATAATAGAGATTGAAAAGCCACTTTCTTTCAGTGGAAAGGTGTATGTCAGAGCTTTTGGATAAATGTGTTAGATAGATGTATCTATCGATCTCGGCAAGCTCGCAGCCAACGGCTTCTCGAAGCTCTTTGAGTCGTAATGAACGAGAGGTAAGCTCTCCTCGAATGAGTCGAATATCGCTTTCATAGAGAGATGAGGAGATCTTTTCCATATGTTCATCAAGGGAGATAGATCCGGCAACCAGGGCTGTTCTTTGCTGCTCTATTCTTGTAAGAAGTGCCTCTCGGGCATTTGAAATGCTCTTTTTGAGATCGGGATAGGGAACGCTTTCTGCTATGATCTCCCAGCGGGCTGCAAAGAGAAACATTTTGTAAAAGTCGGCCGATCGCTCGAGCTCTCGTACTTCTACCAAAAGCCCATGAAATTGTTCTTTCGTCTTTTCTTGTAGGCCCTGTAAGAGCTGTTTTTTTTCCTCGAGTGTCTGCTCAATAATAGCCGTTTTTTCAGCAAATAGTCCTGATGGCATAGAGAGCAGGCTGAGTTCACTGAGAAGAATCTCGGCTTTCCCTTTGAGATCTTTTTTCTTTAGAAAGGGGGAGAGCTGGGCAATGAGCTTTTCTTTTTCCTCTTCAATATGGGTTGCGTCTTGATCATAGCTTTTTGCCTTTTCAAGGATCTCTGAAAGTTTTTTTTCTTTTTTGGAAAAGAAAGAGGCAAGCTCTTGTTGTATGGCTTTTGGATCTTTCTCGAGCAAAGAGGCGAGAAACTCTTTCTCGAACGAGAAACGGGAGAGACCTTCGCTTTCTTGTGCGAGCTCTTTAAACTTGTTTAAGGGGGGCAGTATAAGCTGCGTGATCAACTGTTGTATCCTTGTCGTACCAGCTTGAACACCTTCCTCGATTGCCCGAACGGGCTTTTCAAACGCTTCCTTTGAAGTGTGATCGAAGGTGAGCTCGACTGGCTCTGTGAGCTTTTCCAAAATATGTTGTGTCTCTTCATCTAAGGGGCTGTATGAGGAAAAAAGGGGGCGGACAGTTGGGGCTGTCTCTTCTGGAGTTTCTGTAATCGTGTGTACAGGCTCTTTTTCCTGCACCTGTTTCATCCATCCTGAAAGCCGTTTTTGTGCCTCTTTCCCCTTTTTGAGCATCTTTTCCTCCCGGCTCATAGGGCGACGCGCTAGCGATTCATCGATCTTTGGGGCTGTCCGGGGAGAGAAAAGAGTGTTTGAAAGTGTATTAAATAGCTCAATGACCTTAAGGGGGGCGTTTTCAAAGAGAGCTTTATTTTGTGATAAAAACTGTTCAAATGGTTGGTTAAAAAGCGCCTCTCTGCCTGAAACAAAGCCAGGGCCAATGAGTAGTCCAAATAGGTATCGTTTCATCGAGCCTGGCCACATCGAAAGCTCTGGATCGACGATATGGAGGATTGAGGAAATGGTGCTCTTTCGAAAATCTTTCGCTCTAAGGGCCCCCTGGATAGCATCGACAAACGGCTTCCATGAGTTTGTTTGTTCTAAAATACTTTTGCCCACAAGCCCGACTCCAAAGAGTGTATCTCTCTTTTTGTGTATATATATCGGGTGAATAGAAAATGTCGACTAGACCTTAACCCTTAAGTTGCGCTCTACATCCTCAAGGAGCAAAGATACGATAGGCGTTGGCGTATGTCTCTTGTGCTGTTTTCTCCAGAGAGAGGCTTTTACATTTTGCGATAGTTTCAACGGTGTAATGCAGAAAGCTCGGCTCATTTCTCTTTCCCCTCTTTGCTTGAGGGGCGAGGTAGGGAGCGTCTGTTTCGATGAGGAGTCTATCTAAAGGAACATATTGCACAACTTCGCGGAGCGTATCGCTTTTAGGATAAGTGATCATTCCACTAAAGGAGATAGACCAGCCCATCTCCAGTAGCCGTTTGGCGTCTTCTCGTGTTCCTGTAAAGCAGTGGAGCACATTTTCGGAAAAAACTTTTTGTTCTGTGAGTATAGAAATAAGATCTTCAAAGGCTTCTCTACAATGAATGATAAGGGGAAGATTAGTTTTTTGGGCAAGGGCGATATATCGAGCAAAAATGGCTTTTTGTTCTTTCTTTGTGTGAGGGCCATGAAAATAATCGAGACCCGTTTCTCCGATGGCAACAAGTATTCCCTCTTCGGCAGCTTTTTGCACGTGTTCAAAAAAAGGATCTTCATCTGTTGTAAGGTCATGAGGAGGTGTTGCGGCAGCGCGATAGAGACAGACAGGGCTTTTGGGAAGGAAGAGGCTGCGCTCAAGGGAAGAGGCGCCTGTTGCGATATCTACGACAGCCCTCACGCCTTCGTTGTATGCTCTTTGAAGAACTTCAGGCCATTCTTTTTCAGAAAATTGTTCGAAATTTAGGTGAGCGTGCGAATCAAATAAAGACATCTACGGCGCACTCATAGCCTGCAGGGCTTCTTCGATATTTTCCTGAGTGACAATCTCGGGCAGGATAAGAGGGGGCTTTCCTTGCTTGAAGATTGCGCTTACTGGCACACCGTTTCTTCCAAGAGAGCGCAATTTTTCGGTAATCTTGGGATCTCCATCTGTCCAGTCGGCTTCAAGTGGTACGACACCATATTTCTGGAAGGTTTCGGCAACACTTGGCAGCAAAAAGGTAACGGCATTTGTCTGACAGGTTAAACACCACTTAGCACTGAATTTAATAAAGACGATTTTTTTATCACTGAGCTCTTTGTGGAGGCGCTGTTCAGAATATGGCTGCCATTGAATCTGTTCGTAGGAGGGAAAAAGTATCTGTATGAGAGGCGTTCCATCAAAGGCGGCAAAGAAAGTTACTGTTCCCAACAAGGCCACGGCAAGGGCAAGAAGACGAGCGACGATTCTTGTAAACGCGGCCCGAATAGGCGTTGCCCATCGGCCATATATCCACGTAGCCAGAGCTAAAAAGAGCAGACTAAAGGAGACAAGAGTAAGAGAGAGCTCTGGTACAAGGCCTTCTAAGACCCAAAGAAGCCATATAACTGTTGCCAAAACGATAAAGCCGAAAAACTGCTTAAGACCAACTGTCCAGGGACCTGGCTTTGGAACCCATCTGACAAGGCCCGGGAAAATGGAGATAAGCAAAAAGGGAGCGGCCATCCCAAGTCCCAGAGTTGTAAAGAGCACAAATCCTTCAAAAAGATTAAAGGTAACAGCAAATCCCAAAACAGAGCCAAGAAGTGGTCCTGTGCACGGTGTTGCGACAACTGTTGCCAAAAGCCCTGTTGTAAAGGAGGCAAATAGAGAGCGCTTTTGCTCTGTTTGTACACCTGAGGCCCATGCAGCAACAGAGGTGCCGATCTCGACCAGACCAAAAAGGCTCAAAGAGAGAATAAAAAGAATAATAATGAGCGCCGCAACAAAGCGGGGCTCTTGCAGTTGAAATCCCCAGCCTATTGTGGAACCGAGATACTCAAGACCATATAAAAAGCCAGCAAGAACCCAAAAGCAGAGGAGCACTCCTGAAGTGTAGGCAAGACCATGATAGAAAGTGCGACTTTTTCCTTCGCCGCGCGATGAGATGAGGTGTAAGATGCGAATTCCAACAACGGGAAGTGCACATGGCGTAATGTTTAAGATCATGCCCCCTATAAAGGCGAGGGTGAGAATAACAAAGAAGGTCTGATCATCTTGAGGCTCTTCTGGAAAGGCGGTTACTGGCGCTTCTGAAAGAGAAGCTGTTGCGTCAAAGGTCTCTTTTTTCCCATCTGTATAGAGGATCTGTATAAGGCCTGAGAATTGACCGGTTGTCTCTAATAGCTCTTTTCCGCTTTCCGATATGGGAACGGTGAGATCAACTCTTCCTTCCCTTAGTTCGTGTGTTGGGTTGGTTTCAACGGGAAAGAGCCCTTGTATTTCAGGAAAAAGAATGGTTCCTTGTATCTGAGAGCCCTGTTCTTGGGAGATGGGCATGGAGACAATAAGGTTATTTTCAGATAAAAAGACTTTTGTCTCTTTTTTTGATATTGGAAGGGCATTTTTGGCAGCTGTATGTTCTGGGAATTCAGAAGAGGGAATTGCAGATGCTGAAACCTGAAGAAGGGCTGTGCTTTGTCCATTTCCAGGAATACAACTACCGTTACACGCCAACCAAAAACTGGCAAGATCGATGGGGTATGAACCTTCTTTTACCTCCTCGTCTACGTGGAAGCGAACAATCCATTTTGGAGATTCTCCATATCCGTAGATCATCGTCGATCCCGATGGGTATCGAGAGGGAGCTGGCCAAAGAATTTCTGTTACCGAAATTCCCTCTGGAAGATTCCAATCGAAAGAGGGAGCCAGACCGACTTCTCCGGGGTTTTTCCAGTAAAGATGCCATCCTTCATCTAAGGAAAATTGAATGACCCCCTCGAAATTACCTCCTGGGCGAACAGAATAAGGGGGGAGTATGAGGGAGACGGTGGTGTTAGAGGGGAGCTCCTGTGCGGATCCGCTTACACTCAAAAGACAAAATAGCAAGAGCAGAAATGAAACCATCTTTTTCATAGAAAGCGTGCCCCTTAATAAAAGAGAAATGTCTGTTTTCACATGTGTTGATACTCGAAAAATTTGTTAAATGTCAAAGTTTTCGGTGAGAAAAAATAGAGTTCTTGACGGTCTTCTCCTTTTTTCCTAAGATGAGATTTCTTTTTGTGTAAACCCTGCGTTGCGCCCTATCCCGCTCCAGGGGATGAGCGAAGGGGACGGGATGCGAATGTTGCGACGAGGGCAAGGGTTTCATCCCTTGCC
>Ga0180438_10010282_pt1 | contig 11502 bp, 23 predicted proteins | sample SS_ome_12_FD_132455 | JGI IMG/M metagenome (GOLD analysis project Ga0180438, IMG submission 132455) | Hypersaline lake sediment archaeal communities from the Salton Sea, California, USA - SS_3_D_2 metaG | ecosystem: Environmental > Aquatic > Non-marine Saline and Alkaline > Hypersaline >...
AGGGTGATCCGGCGCCCCTGGTCATCGATCCCCAAGAAGCATTCTTTGCAGAATCGCTTATTACCCTCGGACTCTATCGCCTTCCTGATCCCGCAGGCCTGGCACATATCTCGGATCTCAGGTGGTAGCTTTTTATTATCGGAAATAACCCAGGCGGCGCAGATCCGGCCGTTGGAATCTTTGCGGTAAGGAACCTTCGATATCCGTTCCTGTTCTTCCAGTCCGGTGAGTTCTTTTCGTATTTGTTTCTGGGTTAATTTGAGGAGTTCGAACAGATCCAAGAGCGTTACTGGCCTTTTGTGTATCCAGCAGAGGGAGACAACTATACAATAAAACAGATTGAGCCGTTCATTTCTTGTCATCGACTCCGACACCAGATCGCTCCATTTCAGAACGGATCCTTGTTACCAGTGGGTTATTCAACACATTAGAAAAAGCCTTTTCCATAGCTGTCTCTTTGGCTTTGTTCAGAGCCTCTGATTCTGGCAGCATTACCCCCCTATAGTAACCAAGCGACACAGCAAATGAAGCCGCCGTCTTTGCTTCCATGCCGGCCGCCGGCAACCAGGCTTGATCGTTGCAAATTGGACAAGGAATTTCTCGTTTTTTATCACCAAGGACTTTGGCCACCTTGGCAGCAAGCTGAGCATGTCTGGGGTGAGCTCCATGCGCCGGCGCATAGCAGGCTAGGTGCTGCACTTCGAACTTGTCGGCGCCCAGGTGTTTCAATACTGCGATCCGCATCGTCTCGCACGTCACCACGGCCGCCTCTTCTAGTTGTTCGCCTGGGTCTGGTAGGGTAACCGCAGCACCGTCAAGCACTGCGGTGAGAATTGCTGCAACGTCGTCTCCGTTTGCTTCAAATTGCATCATGGTAAAGGTATGACCTCCGGCGCCGTTGTTGGCACAACGCCGTTGTTGTAATCGTTCCTGAGCTGGTTGTATGCGCCTATCAGTTCGTTGAGCTTGGCCTTGATTGTGCCGACCTGGCTCAGGTCCTGGTCGTCCAGATATTGCGCAATCCCTTTGAGATATATCTCCAGAGCCTTAGTTGAACCCCATGACTCACCTGGGGTGATTTCGATATCTCTCTCAATTTCGATATCCGGCCCAGGGGTTCTGAGTCCATAAGCGCCAGGGTCGTCGATACTGTCGGCGATCGCCCTGATCAAGTCTCGAATGTCTTCCCAGGTTGCCACCGTTAACAGCTCCCCTCTGCCCCTTCGTCATCTTCCTCAGTCTCTACCATGCAGTAGTTATGATAGGCGCCACCCTCGTGAAGCACCAGGTCTGAGGCGTCCAGTGGAAGGCCACAGGCTCCGCATTTTGTGGTATCCACTCCGAACTCTGCGAGGTCTGCGTCCTGCGACACCGGATCCGTAATGTCCATTTCGTGCCCGTTGTCCATTTCAGCAACGATGCGGCGCACGTAGGCCGACTCGTCAGAAACCGGATCTCGCACCTTCACAACTTGGATGTGCAGAGACTTAACTGCTGTTAGGTGGCTGTCGTCGATTACAAGTGGAGGAAATTTCTGATCGTCTGGGACAATCACATCCCCACGTTCAGAGGTAATCGTTATCTGTCCATAATACGGAGACTTTGCCCCTTCCAGTGTGTCCGCAAATTTACTCATCGTTTGCGCTTAGGAAGTGGGAGTTTTCTGCTTATACCGCCGGCGCCGACCACCTTAACCGCTTTCTTTTTCGCCTGGGCGCCTGACTGCGGGGAGGTGGTCTTGCTGGGCTCGACATAGACAACAAAATCATATTCGGTGTGCTCTACCTTATTGGGAGTCGAAGCCATGATTAGGCCGTCCTTTTCGAGTTCCTTTTTGATGAGCTCCACGTTTTCATGGTGGCGCCCCTGGTCCTTGAATTTAATCTGACCCACCGGCCGCGCCGCCCTGGGATCCGTTGGCGTCCTTTGGTAAACAGGGCGCCTCTCATAAATTGCGCAAATCATGTCTCTCTACCTTTCTGGTGTGTATTTTTGACAGGTGTTTTCTCCCTGTTCCCACTCTACACGGTGCTTACAATGTTCCATAATTCCGAGCCTACACTCCCACAAGGGCGAAATGAACTTACATTTTGATAGTATTTTTGTTTTCTCATAGAAGTCAAGGAATCTAAATTCCTCGGGCCCTAAAATGCCCCCCTGCTCAACGTGCTTTTTTAATCTGTTCAGTTTTGGGATCAGGGTCTGGGCGCCTGGATGACTGCCGGACACGAGCTCTTTGGCAATCTCCTCGATGCGTCCTATTAAAGCGTTATCCATTGGCACCCCTTAGCTCATACTATGTCTTTTTTGCTGGGCGATCAATAACCATAGTCAGCATCATGGTCGATGCGAGTTCTATAGAGTATCGTTTTACGGATCGATGTTTTCGCAGCTTTGAACCCTGCGCAGGTTCCGTTTTTACGCTTGGCCTTATCTCCTCCCATGTACACCGACAGCGGCCCGAGCCAGTCCCAGTCGTCCCAGCCGAACTCGTACAGGTTGCCGTCGTCCTTACATTCTGGAATCTGAGCAGCCAGCCAGCGAGTGCCCAGCAGCAGGCCGAGCTTCGGGTTGTTTTTCACCTTCTCAGGTGAATACCCTGCGATCGCTGGGCCCCCTGGCATCAATTGAAGCAGGCCTACTTCCCCCCCAGGTCCTACCACGTTATGAGTGACAGAGGACTCCCTGGTCACCCGCTCAGCGATCAGCAAGTGGACATTTCTATGCTTTGGCAACTGCCCGCCCAGATCGGTGGGTTCGTTCTGGTACATCAAAACAGCGTCGACCAGGTACCCTGCAAACTCTTCGAAGCGATCGCGCCGTGGGTCACCGGCCGGCGCGTCGTCGTCGTCGAAGAACATTTCCCACAGGTTGACCACCTCCCAGACCATGCGATCCGGATCCTGCTCGTATTCTGGGATGTCTTCATGCTTGATCGGGTTGTCCATGTTTTCTTCAATCTCAACCTTGGCCCCCCAGGAAAGCTCTTCGCAGACAATGCCATGCTCTGCAGGATCGTTCTTTGTCTCAGGTGTTAGCCATGGCTTCTTGGCGGTTTCTGAGGCGCCTGCGTCGGAATGTATCCCACTGATCAGCATGCCTCCAAAAACAAGGACCGCAATGGCTCCAAGTATTCTCAGTTTGTCTCTGTAATTTTTCATTCGGGCTGTCCCTTTCTGCCCCGTTGGCTCATTTCGCCAGGGCCTATCTTACCATGTTAAGCCAGGCGTATAAAAATCGATGTTAGTTGAGGGCCCCTCCGACGGTGCCCCCTGTGAAGGCTGGCTCTGCTTTTTCGTCTTTCTTGCCGGCTTTTAACCTGTCGTTTTCTATGGTCAGCAGGTGCACCAGTTTGACAAGCTGGCTGAATACGTGGCGCTTGAGTTTATCCGTTGGCTCAACAGACCAGTGCTCGGTCGCTTTGCTCCCAGATACCACCAGGGTGTAGACAGGTTCCTCGCCTTTAATTGGAGACGGGATCACGTGGACCGTGGTTTTTGGAGTGGCCATTACGGATCCACCGATTTTAAAGGCTGGCCCCTGGGGACCTCTTTGCGCCTGGGAACCCCAGGGAAAAACAGCTCGGCGATCTGAGCATGCGTCCAGCCCCTATCATATAGGTCTTTTTGCACCCCTATGTTGTGCCTGTAGAAGAACTCGAGCAGGTCCTTGACCACATACACCAGCTCCTCAGGTGTGATGTCTGCAGGCATGCGCACGTCAAATCCCTCACCGTGCGCCGGTACGCTGGTCATTAGGACCTTGCCGCTTGGATGTTTGACGATTAGATCCGCCAGAACATATTGATAATCTTTTTTTGTTATGTGGTCCACGGTTGCCCCTTTCTATTTCGTGCCGTTCATAATCGCCTCGTAAATCGTCTGGACCCTGTCCTCGAGATAAACGAAATCTAGGCCGGCCGGATCCCATTTGCCTGGGTTCGTGTTGGCGTGCGCCAGCAGTCCCCTGTGTTTAGCAAACGACTCTTTAAAGTCATAGCTCGGAGTTCCGTCTGGCAGTGGAGGGAAAATAGGCGCACCTTCGAGATCAATGCCCTGCTTTTTGTTCATAGCTGCCCAGGTCCCTGCGATTAGAAAAGCCAGGCTGTCGACCTGCGCCCTGGGCATGAAAAAGACTTTTCTGGTTTTCCCTTGGATGTAGCAGTCCCCCGCGTCGTGGGGAGCTAGTCCCAGGCGTTTGCATTTGGATTCTCTATAGGCGCCTGGGTTGTCTGCGGCGCGTGGGTATAGGCAACACTCCACGCCGATTGAGCGCCGGTTCTGGCCCCCTCCGTGCCATGCTATTTCTTTACAGTCTAGAGTCTGATAGATCACTCCCTGATCGTCGAGGATGAACTGGACCGAGAGCCTGCGTTCATTGTGCAGGGTATTGAAGCAGACCCCTGGCAAGTATCCGCCGGTATGGTGAACCATGAACGCCTGTATCGCGCTTAGCTTCCTGTTCGGCCGTGGCCACCTGCCCCCGTATCGCTTGCCCTTAATAACCTTTTTCTTTATTTTTCCAGTCTTGCGGTTCTCCACCTCGATCACTTTTTTGCTGGTGTCATATCCGTTGTAACCGCCCTTCTCATACCACTTGATAACCCTGGTTCCTATGTCCCAGAACTCCCCAAACATCACGATCGATGTGTCCGGATTAACGGCAGGCTGGAAGCCGTTGTCGCAGGTTATGTCGGCGCCTGTTAAATAGCTCATGGTTCGTCTCCTATTTTCTGCTTTTATTCCTGTTTGTTTTTTTCAGGCGACATAGCTGCCGGATCAAGTTGGATTTGCCCCCTGGACCGCATGCCAGCTAGAACCACGCCGGCCGCGTGAAGTTTTAGGTCAGCCATTTCTCGGATCAGCGCCACTTTTTCGCCCTGTGTCGGAGCGTCTGCAACCAGACCCTTGAACAGCTCAATTTCTTCCTTCAACATTTCCAAAGCCGTCACCTTGGCCATTTGAGCGATCACGGTCATTAATTGCCCACGGTCGACGGTTCGCTGAGCTGCCGGCGCCTCCTCGACTTCCCTGAGCTCGGTTTTCTCCATTTTCTCGTTGTTCGTGAAAGTGTTGTCTACCTGTTGCTCGCTTTGTGTCTTTTTGTCTCCACTCATTGCGTGTTCTCCTTTGTTCGCTCGCCCGTCGCTTTCTATTAGTCGGCCTTTTCGCCTGGGGGAATAGCACCCCCTTTTATCACTTTGAAGGTAAGCTCTGTTTCTGGGTATTTCTCTTTTAGTGCATGCGCGCAGTCCCTGGAACATGCGATCAGGGTTTTGACCTCGACCTTTTCCCCCTGCCTGGGTCCGTCCTGATAAAGGCTCCGTTGGAACCAGTTCCTCGGCTTTGCGAAAATATAATCCTTGACGTGGATCCCTGGCTCAACTTTGTGGCAGTGGTCGCACGTGAATTCACACCCCATGGACCCTCCTTTGTTTGTATTCCCGCTCGAACTCCTCGAATCGGTCCATTTCTGCGCGCGCCTGGGCAACCTCCGCCTCGCGTCTGGCCAGTTCGTCTGGGCCCAGTCCCTTCTTTTCTACCCAGAGCTTGTCGTAAAGGACCTTCCAGTCCATTCTCGCCGCCCAGGTAGTAGATACACATTCGAATACTGAACACAGCGGAGGACGGTCTTCTCTGGCCATACACTTGAACCCCTGCTCAGTGGGAAAGAGGAAGACGCAGACCCCGTTGATCGCGAAGCTCGGTTCCCAGTTCCTGTGAGCTTTCTTAATCCCGTAATAGCCTGGGTATTTTTCCGCAGGATAACAGAACTCTTTCCCCAGGCGCTCAGCCTGGTCCAGGGTTATACTTTCTAAGGTTAGCACCATGCAGCACTCACCGCAGCGCCTGCAGGCCCCGTCGTCGGTGTCGTCGTATAGCCGATCGACTCGACACATGTTAGGCCCTCCCTGATAAAAATTTCTCGCCGATAGTGGCCCGCAGGGAATCGACGACCCCCTCCATATCTTTGCACCGGCGCGCCAGTTTCAGCGACAGCTCTAGCAGTTGCAGGGGTGACAGCTCCCTTGGTTTAGCCGTGACTCGCACCCTGCGCCCCCCTTCTTTTATCTGGTCATGTTCAATATCTATTGAATAGATAAAAATGGTTGTTTCGTACAGCAGCAGATCGTCAATTCTGGCGTCTCCCAGGTATCTCATTTTTAGTCTTAGCCGTTCCAGCAGGTATTCCTCTACCAGTTTGATGCTCATTTTTTCGTCTGGGTGAACCTGCTTTACTACTGTCACCGGTTCGGGTTTCTCTTTGAATGCCACAATCATTCTAAATCTCCACAAAGGTCGATCCTGCCTGGTGTGCTGATAAAAATCTCGCCACTGCTTGACAATCTGACCGTTGAGCTTTCCCCCAGGGCGTGCTTCAATGCCAGCGCCACCGACACAGTGAGCCCCTTTTCGAACATGCGCCGATCCGATATCCAGCCCCTGCACCATTTGCAAAGGCTGCGCTGTCCTGCTTCGTCTCTGACCATAGGCGCAGGGGTGTCGCAGTCGCACTCTGGCCACTCTCGCCCCTGCTCCCTTTCCTCCGGTGGGACTGGTTCACCGGTTCAGCGTATGACTGGGATCCCCTCTGGCATCTCTTTTTTGAGATACTCTGCGATATTTTCGATTGCTTCGTGCTCCCACATGTCACCGCCGGCCGACCTGAGTGACACCGTGGGCAGATTCTCTTCCTGTCGGTGCATCCTAATCAGGAATTTGTCTGCAGGCTGCGCCACCTCCCTGAACGTGCGCCAGGGGACTAGCTCGACGATCGGATCCAGTTTGACCTTCGCCTTCCTGCCAGCCATGGCCTGCTTGGTTACCAGTTCTTGAGAGATCCCGTCGTCGTCTGCTGTCTTCACCTCACTGGAAACGATGCTTGACACAAAATCGATGACCCTTTTCTTGGCCTCGGTGTCCTTGAAGTAACACTGCAGATTGATTATGAAATTCTCGATCGACATTTGGCGGCCGAACTCGAACTGGTTGTCTGGAATCTCTGAGATCGCATATCGCTCCCTCTGGCGCCAGTCGTCTGAGAGTTCGCTGGCTAGTAACACGCGCCTGGGCCCCGTAATAAACGCCGCGCACTTCAGCCCCTCGGCTTTAACCATGTCAACCAGGCCCTTCAGGGTGTGCAATTGCATCGCCGTCGGCGCCGTTGGCTTGGCAGGCTCAACTCGCCTAGTGAAAAACTCGCGTCCTCCGCCGTCCTTTATGATTTTGACCCCCGCCGCCTCTACCAGTTCTTGAATTTTTTCTATTGCGGCCGCTTCATAATGTTCTGACATTATTTTCCTCCGTTCATTTCGAGGATTTCCCCGCTTTTTTTGTCGTATTTCTCACCGTCCTCGGTTGTTCCTATGTCATCAAAGGACATTTGCTGCCCCTTGAATACGTACCCCTTGCCATTGTAAAAGGTCAGGTGGTCTGAGCCCTTGTCGTCTGGGGCCAGCTTTGCGTCTGCCTGGTACTCGATGACCGCCGCAGACCGATCCGCGTTTGGTGTTATGGCGATCTTCAAAGTCACCGACCGCTTGGCCTTGGCGTCCTTGTTGACGTCCAGGCAATTCTCGATCACCCGCTGCAGCTCATAATCGACCTGCTTGATCGCTTCGCCACCGCCCAGGGTTAGCACGCTTAACTCTTCGTGTGTCTGTCTGCTCATATCTTCTCCTTTTTAGGCATTATGGAGATCCCACTGAAGGCCCCCGTTTGTATCTGTTTCCAGAGTTCATCGTTCTCAACTAACAGGGTCACCGTCCTGGTGCCCCGATCCTTTTTATCACCTTCCTGGGTTTCTGTGAATTTTGGAATTTCTGCCCCAGGAATCCGCTCAGTGATGAATCTCTCTAGAAATCTGAGGTTGTTTTTGGCCATGCCTAGCTCGGTCAGTAGGTCTGTGTTTTTTACACCCTTGCTGACTGAGTCCTCTTTCCACCATGCCAGATCCTTTTTCGCCTCCTCTAGCTCTTTGCGCAGATTTTCTGCTTTTTTATCTGCGTCGTCGATCGCTGCCTGGGCAAAGTGCATCCACCCAAAACAGATCCGATTCTCTGCCCCTGTGAACCGGTACTGGCTGCCGTCAGGGCGTACCTTGCAAAATCGGATATCGCAGCCTGTTTTAAAAGTCCATTGACAATCATCGTTGTGAAATCCTATGGAGCCCCTTATTTTAGGACTAGCCTTGTCAATGTTGTCTCGCCACTGCTTGGATAGCTTCATTTTATGATACCCCCTTTAGTATCTGGTCGTATTGGTGGAGGAAAAGTGTTTTTGCCATTTGAGGCGTCCACTCAACAAGAACTTTAGTGTAAGGCTCAGCCCCTCCCAGATTCCACGATCTAACCTGGCCCCCCAGCACGTCCCTCGACTCGGTGGCGAGCATTCGATTATCTGCCTCGTGGATTTCGTCTGGTATTGGCCACGGCAGATCGAACCGCTCAGCAATCATGCTCAGGGTGTGATCCTCGAGCGCCGAGAATTCGATTCCCAGGGCGCTGCCCCTTTTCACCGGCCGGATCAGGTCCCCCAGGTAAGCCTCAGCCGCGTCGTGGAATAGGGCCCAGAGCCTATTCTCCTTTGAGACTTTGGTGCTCATTACTGTCGAATGCTGCGCCACAGAATAGAAAAAATCTGAGTGTCCATTGAACCGGCACAACATGCTCAGGGCGTGCGCGATATCTTCGAGGACAAAATCCTCCGGCCGTGGGTCATAGGGATAATACTGCACCCCTGTGAAGGTCTGCATCCAGTGCCCTGTTCTACTCATCGGTTGCCTCTTTCTCAAAACAATCCCACTTGTGGTATTTTGCGACCTGTTCTTGTGTAGTTCCGGCATCAAATCCGAGTTCACAAACTGCTTGTATCTCGCAAACTAAACGCCTTGCTATATCCCGCTCCGCCTTGCACTCTGCCAGCTCGGTTTCGAGTTTTTCGACGTATTTAGCGTGGTTTTTGTATCGCACATACTCACCTTGTTCACATGGTCGATTATCGGCGTAGTACAAATCACCATCGCGCCTTGTGTATATTTCATACCGCTGTATTCTCTCACTCATCGGTTGCCTCTTTTAAAGCTTCTTGAATCCAATTAGGTGATAGCTTTTCTTTGGTGGATAATTTTCCGGCTAGATAAATCAAAGCCTTGGTTGCTATTTGCTCTTGTTTTTTGCACTCTGCCAGCTCGGATTCAAGGGATTGGATTTGTTTTTCTAAAAGTCTGTGGATGCTCATCGGTTGCCTCTGTAGTTTTCGGCTCCGTTGTGTTTCCATGTTTTTTTCTGTTTCCTCAAATACACAACAGATTTGCCGCTGGGGCCCTGGTGCCCGCAGTGTAACCGGTACCGGTCCCCCATGATCCGCAGGGCGTCTTTTCTCATTATCGGGAACATGGTGCCATTGTCCTGGGAGCAGTGCGTCCGAATGAAGCAAAGGTGAGGGTTCTGCCCGTATAGATAGATCATGTATTCACCGATCGCGACCAGTCTGCGCAGGTGCCCCTTTGAATCGAGGGGATATTTCTGCGATGTCTCTGCAGCAGCGAGCTGCTCCGCCTTCGGCCGCTCGATCCCCCCGTTGTGCTCCATAATGGCTGCACGCTCGTCGGTCAGGAAGTCCAGGCCCAGTTGCTTCATTTTAGTATTTTCCCACAACCCCAGCAGGCGCCGTCGTCGTTGATCCGTATCGGCTCCCCGCAGGTGTCGCAATTAATTGTCCTGTCTTTCAGTTGGATGTATTTTTGCTTCATACAGTCTGGGTGATGTGATGTAATCTCACCTTCAGAATCTAAACAACCAGAATGACAGCCGCGATCAGCTTTCTCTTTTAGTTTAGACATGGGGTGTTTAGGGCACTGCTCAACATGCTCCTTGAGCACCTGGGCCATGGACGTGGGGACCTCGTCTCTGGGTCCGTACCGGTGCCCACAGTAAACGCAATTGATAAACATCCCAGATTGAAGATCGTCGACCCATTGCTCTAAATTCTGGATGTCTTGGCGCAGGTAGTCCAGCTCCTCTTGGTAGTGGTCGTCAACTCTCTCATCGAAGGCGCCGATCACGTGTTCGGCCGCCGTGTTCGGTTTGGTAAGAAGTCCCCCTGTGATGTGGTCGTATACCTTGCCGACCTGATCAATACATACCCCATAGTCATGGAGTTCCCGCTTCACTTTGTCCAGATCCAGCTCACCGTTTTCGTCGCAGACAAGGTCTTTCCAGAAAGTATCCCAGGTGTGATCGTAATCCCTGGTGAGTTCGTCTGGGGTTTTGGCTGCGCGCAGGATCGGCTCAGCCCTTTTCAGCTTTTCGCGTTCTTCAGCTAGTTGTGCTTCTAGCTTGTCAGTCAGCAAATTGAATTCATTAAGGGCGTTGCTTACACAGTCCGGCTCTAAACACCTTGAATGTAACCTGAATCTATATATTTCATCCTGGAGATCAAGCACACCCTGGGCCAGTTTTGAAACCGTTTCCATAGGAACAGCCCCGTGAAGTGTCTCTGTCAGCACGCCCGTTGCTAGATCCTTCAATTCTGTCATTAATTCAGGTTTGGGCTCAGACATTTATTCCCCCCGCTCTCTATAGCATTCCTTGCACATCGTCTCGGTGAGCTGGTTGTGCACGGTCATGGGTTCTGTGCAGTCGTCGCAAACTGGGCGCCCGCAGGCCTGGCAGATATACTCGGTTTCTCTAATACACAGGTGACATTCTGTTTTGGGGGTCTGCTCGGCCGCCGCCTCTGCAGCTCGCTGGGCCTCGGCCTCTGCCTGTTCCTGGATCGCCCTGTTGTATTTACGCATGTTCTGGGCTGCCCGCTGTGGCTGTTTTCGGTTCCATGCTTCCAGATTCTGGGCATGCTTCCCCCTGGGCTTCTTTTTGTGTGTCCCTGTCTTGATTTTGCGCCTACTCATTGCACCCCCGCTTAGTGTCAATATACCTTAGCAGAACGTCTCTGAAATCGGCGTTCCACTCTTCCTTTTCGATGAGTTCCTTAACCTGCGCCAGCGCTTCGGCCGTGTCGGCGTCTGGGTCCTGGTCTATGTATTTTCCAAGTCCCATGGTCCTTAGCCGCTCCAGCTCGTCCTCGGTAAAATTCTGTCGGCTGCCCCTTACGGTTTCCCAGGTCTTGGCCATGTGCGTCGATGCCACCGCGTTGGTTTTGAAAATCTCGGCCTCTATAAGCTGTTGTCTGAGCTGCTGTTCTTTGCGTTCCTGGCTCAACCCCAGCAGCTCGTGGAGCTTGGCGACGAATAGCAGAACCATAAACGCGATCGTTATCAATGCCAGCAACCCCAGCATATCAGGAAGATTCCCTTCCATTTTTCACCTCCAATTTTTTGAATTTCACCCTCCAGACGTCAGGGTTAGTGTCAAACAACAGCCCCCGTTCTTCGTGGATAGAATCCCATAGAGACCGAAATGCAGCCACTGCACAACCGTAATTTGTGCCTGACTCTTCCCACCTGTAAACATGGTGCTTAAATCCTTTTATTACCGTGCTG
>Ga0180438_10010283_pt1 | contig 11502 bp, 8 predicted proteins | sample SS_ome_12_FD_132455 | JGI IMG/M metagenome (GOLD analysis project Ga0180438, IMG submission 132455) | Hypersaline lake sediment archaeal communities from the Salton Sea, California, USA - SS_3_D_2 metaG | ecosystem: Environmental > Aquatic > Non-marine Saline and Alkaline > Hypersaline >...
GCGGCTGTTCTGGGACAGCCTGGTGCTCCAACTGGCTGGGGACAGCGTGCAGCAGCAGGAGGTGCAGTCCCTGCTGGGTTCGCTGCGGGAGCGGGAGCTGATCTTCCGCCGCGAGCGTTCTACCTTTGCCGAGACTCAGGAGTACACCTTCAAACACAGCGTCCTCCGCGATGTCACGTATGAGACCGTGCTGCTGAAGCTGCGCCGCCGGTATCACGCCCAGGTGGCGGCATGGCTGGAGGCGCACGCTGCCGAGCGGCTGGGCGAGTACCTGGCCGTGATCGCCGGACACTACGAGTTGGCCGGTGAGCGTGTCAAGGCTGCCGAGTACCTGCAGCGGGCGGGTGAGGAAGCGTATAGAGTTGGCTCCGTGCGCGACGCGCGCGATACCCTGCAACGGGCGCTGGATCTACTGCCGGCGGGGTGCGAAGCACAACGAGCGATCCTCCTGGTGAGGGCGGGCGATGTGCTGCGCCGTTTGGGCGACCTGTCGGCAGCCACCGAACGGCTGGAGCAGGGCCTGGCGGAGGCTAGGCAGGTAGCGGACCACAAGGCGGAGGCGGCTGCGCTCATCGCGCTGGGCGGCGTGGACTATACCCGTGGCAACTGGGATGCTGCTGAGAGCTTTGTACGGGAGGGACTGGCACTGGCACGGGAATGCGGCGACGTGCGAGGGCAGGCTCAGGCTGCAGCGCGCCTCTCCTGGATTTCGACCGCCCGCGGTTGGCACGACGATGCGGTGGGCTGGGCGGAGGAAAGCTTGGCACTTTACGAGCAGGTGGGCGATCGCCAGGGTATGATTAACGCAGTCAATGCCTTGGGCTTGGTGTCTCTGCTGCGGCGGGAGCTGGACAGAGCGGCGCAGTGTCATCGTCAGCACCTCACGCTTGACCGAGAGACTGGAGACCGTGTGGGCATGTCGGTGGCTCTGAACAACCTCGGCGAGGTGGCGCGTCTGCGAGGTGACTATGAGCAAGCGCGTGCTTGCTACCAGGAGGCTCTTGACATCAGTAGCGAGACCGGTGATGCGGAGGGGCATGCCTCAGCTTTGATCAACCTGGGCGTGGTGTACCTGGCGCAGGGAGAGAGCATTCAGGCCTGGGGTTGTCTGCGCGAGGGCCTGCGTGAATCCAAGGCCATCCAGTCGACGCCGGTTGTCCTGTATGTGCTGGCGGTGATGGCCCAACTGCATATGAGGGAAGGCAACACTCAGCGAACCGGCGAATTGTTGGGTTTGGTGCTCCATCACCCGTCCATCCGCACCGACGCGCGAGAGGAAGCGCAGGTGGCGCTGGAGGCGCTGCGCCAAGTCCTACCTGCCCAGGACTTGGAGGCGACAATGGCGCGCGGGGCAAAGCTGGACCTCACGAAAGTGATAGAGGAGATCCTGAAGAAGTGAATAACGGGAGCGCTGGGCTCGGTCTTTTGACATAATTGCCTGGTGGACAGACCTCAGGCTGATTCTTGACCTGATGAGGGGGCAACTGAGATGGTCGATATGAAGGATGTGTTGGGGCTGATCCTGGGCGGTGGCAGGGGGTCACGGCTGTATCCCTTGACCAAGAAGCGCTCGAAGCCAGCGGTGCCACTGGCCGGCAAGTACCGGCTGATCGATATCCCGGTCAGCAACTGTCTGAACTCTGGCATTGCCAAGATCGCCATCCTGACGCAGTTCATGTCAGCGTCGCTGCACCGCCACATACTGCGCGCCTACCGCCGTGACGTCTTTTCGGGGGGGTGGGTGGAAATCCTGGCCGCTCAGCAGATGCTGGATGGCTCCCACTGGTACCAGGGCACCGCTGATGCAGTGCGCCAGCAGTGGGTTGAGATCAAAAACGCACGCACCAAGTACGTGCTCATTCTGGCCGGCGACCACCTCTACCGCATGGACTATCGACAGTTTGTGCAGTACCACGTGGACACTGGAGCTGACATCACCCTCGCCGTGCAGCCCGTCGGGGTGGGGGAAGCCCCTGGGCTGGGCATCCTGAAGCGCAGCCCGGATGGCGAGATCATCAGCTTCACCGAAAAGCCAGCCGCGAACGCGCTGGCAGGCCTTGAAAGTCTGCCCGGCTCGGACGAACCTTACTTGGCTTCCATGGGCATCTACGTCTTCTCGACCCAAATGCTGCGCGAGCTGCTGCAGGGCGCCGGTGATGACTTTGGCAAGCACCTCATTCCCGGTGCGCTGCCCGATCATCGAATCATGGGCTATGTGTTTGATGGCTACTGGGCCGACATCGGGACCATCCGCCGTTTCTACGAGGTGAACCTGCAGCTGGCATCGCCGCTGAGGCCCTTGGACCTGTTTGGGCCAGACTGGCCGATCTTCACCCACCCGCGCTTCCTTCCGCCCAGTGAAGTGCGGGAATCATGCTTGGATGAGGTGCTGCTGGCAGACGGATGCCACGTGCTGGGGTCCGACATCCGCAAAGCCGTCGTCGGTCTTCGCAGTGTAATTGGCCCTGACGTGACCATCCGTTCGTCGGTCATCATGGGTGCGGACTTTTATGAGACTGAAGAGCAATGCCAGGCCGACGAGGACGCCGGGCAGCCGCACCTTGGCATCGGGCCAGGCTCGGTTATCGAATGCGCGATCATCGACAAGAATGCGCGCATTGGGCGCAACGTCCACATCCGGGACATGCCGGAGCGACCTGACGAGGACCATGAAGATTGGGTCGTGCGAGAGGGCCTGGTGATTGTGCCCAAGAGCGCTGTGATCCCCGACAATACAGTCATCTGAGAGACGCCTAGCGGACGCGCGAAAACGGAGGTTGTGATGGAGGTAAACGAGCTGGCAGGCAAGCCGGTCCCGCCTGAGCTGCTGGTCGATGTGCCGCGTCTGATCGCGGCCTACTATACGCTCAAGCCCGATCCGGAGCAGAGGTCGCATCGTGTGGCCTTTGGCACGTCGGGACACCGCGGTTCCTCGCTGCAGCGCAGTTTCAACGAGGATCACATCCTAGCTACCAGCCAGGCGATCTGTGAACACAGACGCGCGCGAGGTGTGACGGGGCCGCTGTACGTGGGGAAGGATACGCATGCGCTCTCGGAGCCAGCGCTGCGCACGGCGGTAGAGGTATTTGCGGCCAACGGCGTCGACATCATGCTGCAACGCGACGGAGGCTTCACGCCGACGCCGGTGATCTCACATGCCATTCTGACCTACAACCGTGAGCGAAAGTCTGGGCTGGCGGATGGCGTAGTCATTACGCCGTCGCACAACCCGCCTGAGGACGGTGGGTTCAAGTACAACCCACCTGAGGGCGGCCCGGCAGAGACCGAAATCACCAACCTTGTGCAGAACCGCGCCAATGAGATCTTGCAGCAGGGCCTGCAGGCGGTCAAGCGCGTGCCCTGGGAACGGGGGCAAAGGGCCGAGACCACACATGAGTATGACTATGTCGCTCCGTACGTTGAGGATCTCGGAAGCGTTGTAGACATGGCAGCCATCGCCTCCGCGGGACTGGCTCTCGGCGTGGATCCCATGGGCGGGGCCAGTGTGGCTTTTTGGGATCCAATCGCCGAAAGGTACGGACTTGACCTCGAAGTGGTGAACCGGCGCGTAGACCCCACCTTCTCGTTCATGACAGTTGATCACGACGGTGCGATCCGCATGGATTGCTCTTCGCCGTACGCCATGGCCAGCCTGATCGATCTGCGGGACAAGTTTGACATTGCCTTTGGCAACGATCCCGACTGTGACCGGCACGGCATTGTCACCCCCAGCGGCGGACTGATGAATCCCAACCACTACCTGGCAACGGCAGTGTGGTACCTGTTCCAGAAGCGCCCGCATTGGGGTGCCGATGTGGCGGTCGGCAAGACGCTGGTGTCGAGCTCCATGATCGACCGCGTCGCAGCGCACCTGGGGCGCGCGCTGTACGAGGTGCCAGTGGGCTTTAAGTGGTTTGTAGACGGGCTGCTGGGTGGATGGCTCGGCTTTGGCGGGGAAGAGAGCGCAGGCGCCTGCTTCTTGCGCAAGGATGGGACGGTGTGGACGACTGACAAGGATGGCCTGCTGCTTGACCTGCTGGCGGCGGAGATTCTAGCCAGGACGGGAAAAGATCCTGCACAACACTACCAGGCGCTGGAAGACCAGTTCGGCACGGCGGTGTACCAGCGCATAGACGCCCCGGCGACGCCGGCGCAAAAGGCGGTGCTGCGGGCGCTTTCGCCGGAGATGGTGGAGGCCACGGAGCTGGCCGGAGCGCCCATCCTCGCCAAGCAGACACGCGCTCCGGGCAACAAGGCACCCATTGGTGGCCTGAAGGTCATTACCGAGAACGGTTGGTTTGCGGCGCGGCCGTCTGGCACGGAGGACGTGTACAAGATATATGCGGAGAGCTTCCAGGGCGCTGACCACCTGAGCCACTTGCTGGAGGAGGCCCAGGCCATGGTGCAGGATGCCTTCAGGACGGCTGGTGTCGGCGCCTCGCAGTGACGTCGTCCGTGGTCCGTAGGGCAGGATCACTGGGTAAAATGGGCCAGACCCTGATAGTGGTGAAGTAGCTCGTATGGGAGTAGAAAGGGACGTAGGATCAAGATGCAACACGCGACGGCGGCGATCGGCGAGACAAAGAGGATTGCCCTCATCGCCCACGACAGCAAGAAGCAGGACCTGGTGGAGTGGGCAAAGTTCAACCGTGATGTCCTGGCACAGCACGCGGTGTATGCGACAGGGACAACGGGCAGAATCCTTGAGCAGGTGCTGGGTTTCGAAATAGCCAAACTGCAGAGCGGTCCCTTGGGTGGAGACCAGCAGATTGGGGCCAAGATCGCAACGGGCGAGATCGATTTTGTGGTCTTTTTCTGGGATCCACTCCAAACGCAGCCGCACGATGTGGATGTGAAAGCGCTGCTACGCCTCGCTGCGGTGTGGAACATACCCATTGCCTGTAATCGGGCCTCTGCCGACTTCATGTTCTCATCTCCGCTCATGAGCACTGAATACGTCCGTCTACTGCCCGACTATGAGGCATACGAAGGCCGTCCTATTGTGATCGACACTCAAGAAGAGTCTGATACAGGCTAGCCGTCATTGCATACTGGCCCGATCCTGAACCGAGAGGGTCGTGTCCTTGGAGGTGTGAGGTGTCCCTTCCGATCCCATTCTATCGCTGGCGACCGCATCCGTGGCATGGCCTAGAGGTGGGGCCCGACCCGCCGCGCATCGTGCATGCCTACATCGAGATCACGCCCTTTGACCTGGTCAAGTACGAGATCGATAAGGTCACGGGATACATCGAGGTAGACCGACCACAGCGCACGTCATCCTTGCCGCCGACCCTTTACGGCTTTGTCCCACGTACCTACTGCGGCGAGAGGGTGCAGGCCCTCTCGCCTTCCGCCCTGCGTGGCGACGGCGATCCCCTGGACATCTGTGTCATCAGCGAGAGGCCGTTGACCCGCTCGGAGGTGCTGCTGAGGGCCAGGGTGGTCGGTGGACTGCAAGCTATCGACGGAGGGGAGGCTGACGACAAGATCTTCGCCGTGCTGGACAATGACGAGTTCTGGCAGCACGCAACCGATGTGTCCGATCTGCCCGGCATCCTGGTTGAGCGACTGCGGCACTACTTTGCCACCTACAAGATGGAACCGGGCGGCAAGTCACAGATGGAGATCAAACGCCTGCTGAGCCGCGACGAAGCGCTGCAGGTGGTCGAAGCGGCTATTGAGGACTATGAGGAGACCTTTGGCGGCCAGGACGGTGGGACTGCCGGTGAGAGCTGAGAAGCCCGGTCGTGCTCTCGGATGATGCTACCTTCCGAGCGCGGTGTGCGGAGGTCAGCACCAGCGCTCTATTGCGCTAGTCCGGCGATTCAAAGGGCCAGGGATGCATCATCCAGGCGATCACCGCCAACCAGCACCAGGCGGACGAGCTCCAGGCGGTCATGGCGTAGTCATCGAGCTTCAGTATGTTGAACAGGACGGGGTAGGCGCCCACCGCGACGCTGATCGAGGCAATGATCAGCAGGGTGCCCTGTGCGGGCTGCGGATGGCTGGCAAAGGGCCAGCCTTCCAGCGCGTAGAAAAGCAGCATGCCGATAAAGAGCAGCGAGAAAAAGTCGGCACCCCTCGCGCTGGCAATGGGCACACCCAACGCATTGAAGATGAAGTGGGTCACGAAGGTGCCTATGACGATGAGGATGGCCCAGAAGGTGCCCTTGTAATGGGGCTTGTCCCTGCAGATGGGCCAATCCAGGAAGAAGTAAAAGTACCACTGTGGGAGGTAGTACAGATACTCCCAATCCCGGGGCCCAAGGATCACGTACACCGCGAAGCCGAGTGCGCCTGACAGTGCGAAGAGAGAGATGCCCTTGGTGGGCTGGCTCAGCCTGGCGAACGGCTCGTTGTGGTAGAACCAGGCAATGGTGAAGAGGAAGAACTCGGCGTAGCTGAACAGTGCATTGGCTCCATCCGTACCCAGCCGGTTGCTCGCCAGCATCCAAGCCAACGGCGAGACTACCCAGGCGATGAGGGCGGAGAGGATGCCCTCCCAGGGCTGTCTCACCAGGCCCGCGAATGGCCAACCCTCGAAGAACGCCAGTATCCCGAAGCCAAAGAAGAGCCAGGCGAAGGTCCAGTTCATGCCGGCGTCGAGGTAGTCGACACCCAGTGCGCCTGTCACCGTGAGCCAGATCCAGGTGAGGCCGAGGGAGGCCACGAACCACAGCAGGCCCTTGGCCGGGTGTTTCCTCCAGTGCATGGGTACGCTCCCTTGGAGTTTGATGGTTCCACAATGCAGGGTGCGCGTTTGCGCCACCCGTCTCGAGAGCCGAAGCCGCGATTGACCCGCACCATGCCTTGCGCGACATAACGCCCAATGCGCGTCTCAACGCCTAGAGCCCGTACTGAGCCAGCAGTCGGAAGGGGCGCAGCAGATAGTACAGCGGGAACAGCCAAGAGGGCAGCGCCACGGCCTGCCAGTCGCCCACCGTGGGCGTGAAAGCCAAACGCAGGACATAACGCACGCGGTCGGCCCGGCGCTCCTTGGCTTGAAGGTGAAATCGCCACAAGCCGGTATCCCAGGGCGCTTGCTGCGGCGCGTCGTGGAGGTACCAGCTCCCCACTCCTCCCGCAGGATGCGCTGCCCTAGCTTCTGGCAGCTCTGGCTGTACATCGTTCAGGTACCAATTGTGCACTCGGCGCGCCAGCGCTCGCGCTGCCACATCAGCCTGTACACACGTGGCGACGTCGCGAGGAAGTGGTGCGTGGAACAGGTCTTGCGCCAGGCGCAGCCCCAGATGCAACATTCGCAGGCCACCTGCCTCGCGCGCACGGTCCTGGACCGCTGGCCAGTCCAACTCCGGGTATGCACTGAGCAGCCATGCGACATCGCACACCCAGCCCAGGCGCTGCCAGCCGTGCTTGGTGCCGTGCATGCACAACACCAGCAGCAGGTCCTCTGGAGCCGGGGTGAGCACGTCTTGTCCCAGAAGCGATAGCGGGACTGCTCGATGCCAGAGCTCCTCGGAGATGAGTGAGGCCGAGAAGTAGGCTTCAAAGAAGCGCCAGTGCAGCTCGACCAACACGTCCCTGCCGCTTGGTCGGGTCAGGGCGTAGGCCGACTGCGCAGCCAGGAATGCGGTCTCTTGCGCTGCATTGAGCTGCAACTCGTGATAGTATCCTTGGCTGACCAGAAGTTCACGGGCACGCAGGGCCTCATGGCGGCGCACCAGGATGTCCAAGTCGGCGTACTGCCGGGACGCTACGTCACCGTAGGCGGCAGCCGCCAGCACCGGCCCCTTATAGGGTAAGGCCGCGATGCCATAGGCCGCCAGTTGATTCAGGCACTCCTGCAGCTCGCCGCTGAGCCACAGGGCACGCACCACATTGCGCTTGTAGAGCTCCTCGAGTTCTTGCCACACGCTGTCGGGAAGGGAAGCTAGGTCAGCCTTGAGTAGACCCAGGTACAAGAGCGGCATCATGCCGTGGTGCAGCGATGCCCGGAGCAGCCAGTCCCAGTTGAGGTCCTCGCTGACCAGTGGCTCAATCTGGGCCGCGCGGGTCTCTGCGGCTCCAGGGGTCCCGCAGGCGAGGAGGATCTCCCATTCTGCTCGATGGTCAAAGGGCGCTGCGTTTCGCTCAGACACGTTGCTCCTCTGTCCACTTGGCGGCGGCGACTCGACCGCTATGAGGGCGAACTCATGCTGTCTATCGGAGGAGCTGCCGGTCAGTCCTCCAGACTGCCGGCCACGCGCAGCTGCTCAAGGATGCGGGCCAGGTGGCGGCCCTCCTCGGTCAGCTTGCCATCCCGAACAAAGGGTAGGCTCCGTAGACTGACGATGTCCTCAGCCAGCAGGCATTCTCCGAGGTGCGACCACGCCAGCTCACGTAGGTCTTCTGTTAGCGGATCCTCGACCCGGTGGTCGCTGAGCAAGCGGCCGTCCTGCATCGTCAGCACGCGGTGCATAGCCCGGGCCACGTGGCGGTCATGGGTTACGAGCAGCATTGTGACCCCGTGTTCGGCGTTCAGTTCGCGCAGCAGATCGATCAGGTTATCGCCGCTTTCGCTGTCCAGGTTGCCGGTCGGTTCGTCGGCCAGGATCAGCTCGGGGCGATTGGACAGCGCTCGGGCCACTGCTACACGCTGGCGCTCTCCGGCCGAGAGCTGCGCAGGAAAGTGATCTGTGCGGTGGGTCAGGCCCACCCACTCTAGCAGTTCTCGGGCGCGCTCGGTCCGCTCGCCCGAAGACAGGGGCAGGCTGCGCATTGGCACCTCAACGTTCTCCACCGCGGTCAGAGTGGGGATCAAGTTGTGTAGCTGGAACACAAATCCTACCGTTTGCGCACGAAAGCGATCCAGATTGCCGACCTTACCCAGGTCTTGACCGCCTACGTGCACTGAGCCCGATGTCGGCTGATCCAGAGCACCCAGAATGTTGAGCAATGTGGTCTTGCCGCACCCTGAGGGTCCCATCACAGCCACCAACTCGCCGCGCTGCACGGCAAAGCTCACGCCGTCCAAGGCACGGAGGCTGGGACCGTCTTTGTAGATCTTGACCAGGTCGCGCACCTCTAGCAGTGGTGTATTCGTGCTTGCCATAGCCTTCCCCATCGTCAATCACCCGTAACGGCGAGTCCGAACCTCTGGCCGATGCCTACTGTGGCTCACTCATAGCGCAGCGCTTCAACCGGCTGCAGGCGGATGGCCCGCCAGGCGGGGTATAGCCCGCCGACAATGCCCATGCCGATGCATAACAGTCCTACGCGCAACAGGACCAACGCTGGCCAGGCTGCCACGTTTCCTACGGTTGACATGGCTGGCAACAGCGTGAATGCCCGCAACAGGAGCCAGGCGGCGGCGAGGCCCAAGAGTCCCGCGCCAGAAGTCAGCGCCAAGGCCTGGCTCACGAAGAGGCCAAGGACCTGCCGCTGCGACCAGCCCACGGCGCGGAACAGTCCGATTTCCCTGGTCCGTTCAAGAACGCTCATCATCATCGTGTTCATCACGATGACTGTTCCACCTGCCAGGCTGAACGCCAAGATGGCATTGACGAAAGCTCTGGTGGTGCGCCGGTCGGACTGGTACTCCATGAACTCTGAGCTCCGCGCGATGCTCAGCTCAGGGAACTCGTGCTGCAGTGCGTCCAGCACGGTACCGAGGTGCTGGGCGTCAGCCAGCTTGATCTCGTAGAATTGCACCTGACGCGGTCGATCCATGTACTTCTGCATCTCACGCAGCGTGATGAGGCCACCAGAGTCAAAGTGTTCGGAGCCGTGTTCATAGAGCCCCACGACCTGCAGCCGGCCACCCAAGATCCTGACGGTGTCACCCACGTCCTTGTCCAGTGCCTGCGCAGCCTTCCAGCCCAGCGCAATCTGGCGAGCCGTCTGTGGCGGGCCGCCGCTGCGAAAGCGGAAGCGGCCCATCGCCGGGCTTCCAGGATCGTAGCCCACAATGACGAACAGAGGCAGGTCTGGCAAGCTGACCAGAGTCAGCATGCCGCCAGAGGCGCGCTGCACGCCAGGAATGCGCTGCAGCTGCGTGCCGACGTTTTGATCGATGGCAGAGAGCAGTATGTACGAGGCCTTGGCCTGTGTAGCGGTCAGCTCCGCGGTGGCGAATATGTTCCCGAACGCACCAAAGAGGCCTTCGGTGAGACTGGACACGGCAGCCACGGCCAGCACTCCAACGCCGACCCCCAGCATTGTCAGTGCCGAGCGTGCGCGCTGGCGGAGGAGGTCACGCACCGCCATGCCTCCTGCTACGCGAGCGACGTTCGAGGGTGCCATGCCACCGTCGGAGCGCAGCGCCTCCGCCGGCGTGAGCTGCGTTGCGCGCCAGGCAGGGTAGGCACCGCCAACCACACCCATGACCAATGCCGTCACCAGCACCTGTAGCAGCAGGTTGGTGTTGAGAGCTCCCCTGAGCAGGCCGGAAAAGGCGGGAGATTGGCTGATCAGGGTCACGAGCCCAGCGCCCAGCGCCGCGCCGACCGTACCTCCCAGCACGGCCAGGGCTAGGGACTCGCCCAGAACCTGCACCAGCACCCGCCGGCGGCTCCAACCCACGGCGCGCAGCACGCCGATCTCCCGCGTGCGCTCGATGACGCTCATCAGCACGGCATTCATCATGCCCAGCCCACCCATCAGTGCGGCGATAATAGCCACACTCCACGCAAATGGGCGAATCAGACTGAGCCAGCGAGCCAGCGTGCCACCGGCGCTAGTGGGCAGGATCTCCAGTTCTGGGAACTTGTCCTGCAGCCTGGCGCGCACCTCCTCAGCCTGCTCAGGTTCGTTCAACTTGACCAGGTACATGTTCACCTGATCGTAGAGGTCAGCCAGGCGCTGCGCCTCAGCCAGCGTGATCACAGCTGCGCCGTCCTCCATCACCTGGCCTGTCTCATATATGCCGAGTATGCGGAATTTGGCTCCACTGATGATCAGGCTGTCTCCAACGCCCCTCTTCAGGCTCCTAGCGGCTGTCTTGCCCAGTATCAGTGGACGTCCCTGGGAGCGTGCCAGCGGTGCAGAAAGCCCCTGGCCTTCCACGATGTTGAAGCGGCCAATGGCAAATCCGTCGGGCTCCTGGCCGAGCACCACGAAGAACGGGATATCGGGCAAGGCGACCACCGTATACAGCGTACCGGCAACATCGCGCACCTCTGGCTCCGACAGCAGCTCCTCACCATAGCGCACATCGATGCCGCTGAGTGTGATTTGGATGGCCGCCCCCGGCTCTTGCTTGGCAGCAACGGTCAGGTCGGATCCGGTCCCGGACATCACATTGGCAAAGTTACCTAGCAGGCCCTCGGCCATGGCACTGAGTGCCAACACCGTGGCCGTTGCCATGACGATCCCCAGCAATGTCAGCCCCGTGCGGATGGGCCGACGCAGCAGATTGCGAACGATCATCGGCCTCTCCAGGGTGTAGTGGCAGCTGTGTCGAGCGTGCCATCACATGAGATCAACACGGCACACAATGTCTCTCGCATGGCCATGTCTTGACGGACCGGTGCAAGTTCGGATCCGGCTCGGCCGGGTCGACGC
>Ga0180438_10010284_pt1 | contig 11502 bp, 13 predicted proteins | sample SS_ome_12_FD_132455 | JGI IMG/M metagenome (GOLD analysis project Ga0180438, IMG submission 132455) | Hypersaline lake sediment archaeal communities from the Salton Sea, California, USA - SS_3_D_2 metaG | ecosystem: Environmental > Aquatic > Non-marine Saline and Alkaline > Hypersaline >...
CATGAGCGAGAGCATGGAGACGACCATCCGGGACAGAGCCAGAGACCTGCTGGAACAGGAAGAGGTCCACTGCGTCATCGGCTACGAGCGCGGCCCCCGCGGAGACGTGCGACCAGCTTTCATCTACCAGGCCGAGGATGCCGAGCGTCTGGTCTGGAACCAGGAATGTGGCCACAACCTGGTGGTCTACCTGCACGACCGCAAGCTGCCCCTGCGCAAGGGGGAGGAGCCGCCCAGGGTGGCCATCGTGGCCAAGCCCTGCGACGTGCGGGCGCTGAACGTGCTCCTGCACGAAGGACAGGTGGCGCGGGAACGGGTCTTTGTCATCGGGATCGCCTGTCCTGGGATGTGGGAGGACGGCGAGGGCAGCCCGTTGCAAGCTCGCTGCCGCCGCTGCAAGGAGCGGGTACCGGTGCTCTATGACACCCTGGTCGGGGAACCACCGGAGGTCGAGGATGTGGAGGAGGACTGGGCCGACCTGGCCGAACTGGAGGCCATGACCGCCGAGGAGCGGTTAGCTTTCTGGGTCCAAGAGTTCCAGCGCTGCATCCGCTGCTACGCCTGCCGCCAGGCCTGCCCCGGCTGCTACTGCTACGAGTGCGTGGCCGAACAGGTAGACCCGGCCTGGATGGGGATCGCCATTGACCTGCCGGAGGTCTTTTTCTACCATGTGATGCGCGCCTACCACCTGGCCGGACGCTGCGTGGAATGCGACGCTTGCGAACGAGCCTGCCCGGTGGGTATCCCTTTGAGCCTGCTCAACCGCAAAATCGCCAAAGAGGTGGCTGACCTGTTCGGCTACCGGTCGGGAGGCGATCCCCAGACCCCGCCACCGCTGGCTACCTTCAAACGCGACGAAGACCTGCCGTTGTGATAGGGGGAAGACCATGAAAGCTACAACCAGAAAGGATCTGATCGCCTGGCTGACCCGGCTCATGGAAGAGTACACCGTCATCGCACCCGCGGTGGTGGGAGACAACGTCCTTTACAAGCGCGTGGCCTCGACCGACGAGATCGCCTTTGACTTTACCCGGACGGACATGTCGCCCAAGGAGCACTTTTTTCCAGACACCCAGGCCATCCTGGCCATCACCAAAGGGCACGGTGAGGTGAGCCTGGCCGAACCGCCGCTGGAGCGGGAACAGGTCGTCTTCGGAGTGCGTCCCTGCGATGCGCGAGGGTTAAAGGTGCTGGACGCCTTGCTCCTGGAGCACCAGCCGGCCGACGCCTACTACGCCGAACGCCGGGAGAAGACGACCCTCATCGGGCTAGCCTGTCCAGAGATGTGGCCCGGTTGCTTCTGCACCAGCCTGGACAGCGCCCCCGACGAGGCGGGGGACATGGACGCCATGCTGACCGAAGCTGGAGATAGCTACCTGGTCCAGATCGTCACAAAGAAGGGAGAAGACTTGGCCGCCAGCCTGCCTCTGAGCAAGGCCAGCCAGAAGCGCCCTCAGCCCAAGCTCAGTTCAGAAAGTGCGTCGGTGCCTTCGCAGGAGGTCTGGCGTCAGCATTTCGATGATGGGGTTTGGGCGCGCCTGGCCGACCGCTGCCTCAGTTGCCGGGTGTGTACCTATGTCTGTCCCACCTGCCGCTGCTTCGACGTGCGCGATGATGTCACCCAGTCGGGCGTCGAGGGCAGCGTCATACAACGCCTGCGGGCCTGGGACAGTTGCCTTTCCGAGGGCTACCGCCGCATCGCCGGGGGCCACGACCCGCGCCCCACCAAGATGCAACGCTTGCGCAACCGCTTCTATTGCAAATTCCACTATTGCCCCCAGGATTTCGGCCCCGTGGCCTGTGTGGGCTGTGGCCGCTGCATCGTCGCCTGCCCGGTCAGCATTGACATCGCCGAGATGCTGGGAGATGTGGCCAGATTGGTGGATGAAACGTAAGAAGTGAAAGGATGGGCTGATGATGGAAACAACGAATCCCATGCGCCCATATCTGGGCACGCTGGTTGGGGTCAAAGACCTGGCCACCGACATTAAACTATTTCAAGTAGAGTTGAACGACTCCCAGGCTTGCGAGCGCTTTACCTACCTCCCTGGCCAGTTTGCCTTCCTCTCAGCTTTCGGGGTGGGCGAGGCTCCCTTCGGCCTGGCATCCATCCCCTCCCGGGGCCCGGCCCTGGACTTTGCCATCGCCAAAGTCGGCACGGTCACTGCAGCGCTACACGCCATGGAAGAAGGGAGCATCGTGGGGGTGCGCGGGCCCATGGGCAATTGTTTCCCTACGGAGGAGATCAAGGGCAAGAACGTGATCGTCTTGGGTGGGGGCATCGGCGGCGCGCCCCTGCGGCCAGTCATCCATACCATCCTGGACCAGCGGGAGGACTATGGCCACTTGACCATCCTGTGGGCGGCGCGCCATCCTTCGCTGCTGGTCTTTACCGACGAATATGATGATTGGCGGGCCGCGCCACGCACCGAACTGCACCTGACCGTTGACCAGGGTGACGAGTCCTGGACGGACAACGTGGGCCTCATCACCGAGCTTCTGGAGAAGGTGGCCCCTTCCCCGGAGAACGCGGTGACCATCACCTGCGGTCCGCCCATCATGATCAAATTCGTGATGCTCACCCTGCAAAAACTGGGCTTTACCGCTGAGCAGATGATCACCACCCTAGAGGCCAAGATGAAATGCGGCATCGGCAAGTGCGGCCGCTGCAACTTGGGGGAGAAATTTGTCTGCGTTGACGGCCCCGTCTTTACCTATACAGAGATCTCTCAGTTCCTGGAGAGTTTTGTATAGATGTGGTACGTCTTGGTCATTGCGAGGAGCAAGATCCCTCACCTCGTTCGGAACAGGCTCCGCAATCCCAGAGTAACAGAGATTGCTTCGCTTTGCTCGCAATGACATCATTTCTGGAATAGGAGTAGAGGAAAATGATCTCAATTGATGCCCTGAGGCAATGCGAACTTTTCGCTGATCTCAGCGACGAGGAATTGGGCCAGATCACCCAGATTTGCCACGAGGAGACTCACGAGCCCCAAGAAGTCATCTTTGGAGAGAGCGAGGTCGCCGACAAAATCTACATCCTCCAAGAGGGACGGGTAGCTGTCCAGATGCAGCTACGCTCCGACCTTGAACCCAATGGCGACGTCACTATTGAGGAAGTCACTCCTGGGCGGATCTTTGGCTGGTCAGCGCTGGTCAAACAGCGCCGTTTCACCGCGTCTGTGCGAGCTTTGGAAAGGGCGAGGGTGATCGCTATCAAGAGCGCCGATCTCAGCGCCCTGTTCGAGGAGAACGCTCACATCGGCTTCGTGGTGATGAAACGTCTGGCTGACGTCATCTCGTCGCGTTTGCGCCGCACCCGAGAACAACTCGGAGAAGACGACGATTAGCAACTCCTCTTGACATTTCCCAAGTTTGGAAATATAATGTAATAAATACATTATGTCACGTGCAAGCCAAGAAAGGAGGCAGCCCATGACCACCAAGGGAAAAGTTCTGATCATTGACGATGACCCCGACTTTGTGGAGGTAGTGAGGACGGCGCTGGAAACGGACGGTTTTGAGGTTTTCTCCGCCGCCGATGGTTCCCAGGGATTGGCACTGATGCGCCAGGAGAAGCCAGACCTGGTGTTTCTGGACGTGATGATGGCCCATCCCACCGAAGGGGTAGACGTAAGTGAGGCGATGATGGAAGATCCCGATTTACGGGGTATTCGGGTGGTCATGATCACCGCCATCACCGACACCCAATACGTGGGCGACTTTCCCACTGACCGCTATTTGCACGTTGACCAGTTCCTCAGCAAACCGGTGCCGCTCCCCGAATTGCTGGAATTGACCAACCGCATATTGAAGAAAAAGTGATTTGAACCCTTGCCAAGGTCTTCGGAACCTTGGCAAGGGTGAAGACAGCCAGGAACAAATCATGGAAGAACAGTTCCCCCTGCGGGTTGAACTGATAGAACGCATTGACTGGTTTATCAGTCTACGCTGGCTGGCGGTGGTGGGCACTCTGCTGACCATCGTCGTGGTCAACTTTTATCTCCCTGGTCTGCTGCTGCAAGGCCCTCTCATCGCTGTCACGACCGCCATCGCCCTCTACAACTTTTTGTTCCTCCTATACGCCCGCCGGCTCCGCGCCCATGGGCCAACGGCGATGAGGTTACGCCAATCTACGGTTTTTGTCTACGTGCAAATAGCCTTGGACCTTATCGCCCTCACCACACTCCTGCACTTTGCTGGTGGCGTGGAAAACCCCTTTGCCCTCTTTTTCGTCTTCCATATGATCATTGCTAGTATCCTTCTATCCCCTGCAGCCAGCTTCCTGGTAGCCGTGCTGGCTTCCTCACTTTTCGCAGCCATGGCCCTCCTCGAATACAGGGGCCTTGTCCCCCACTACAACCTGGTGGGCCTCGTCAACCCTGATCTGTATCACCACGGGACCTACGTGGGGGCCAGCGTTCTGGTGATGACCACCACCCTGTTTCTGGTCGTCTACATGACCTCCTCGATCAGCGCCAGGCTGCGGGCCAGAACCGACGAACTCTTGGAGGTCAGCCGATCTCACGAAGCCAAAAGCCGGGAACTGGCAGAGCTCAACACAAAATTGCAAAAGTTGGATGCAGCCCGAACACAGTTCATGGTGACCGTCACCCACGAATTGCGGGCTCCGGTGTCCACTATCTACAGTTGCCTGGACCTGGTTCTGGGGGGCTTTGCCTCACGTGAGAAAGAGCAGCAGATTCTGGAACGGGCGCAACAACGTACCACCGAACTCCTGGACCTGGTGAAAGACCTGCTTGAACTGACCGGGGCGCGACAGGCAGAGGTTCAAGTAGAAGAAGCGGAAACGATTCAACTGGCCGACGTGCTGCGCAACGTTGAGGAACTGATGAGAGTAGAGGCGGAGAACAAGGACCTGTTCCTGAGTGTTGACATTGTCCCCGACATGCCCCTGGTAAGGGCCAAACCAGATCACATCAAGGCCATCTGGACAAACCTGATCAGCAACGCCATCAAATACACCGAGGCAGGTGGCATCGTGGTGGCCTCCCTGACCCACAACCCCGACTATGCAGTCGGCACGGTACGAGACACTGGAATTGGCATCGCAGCCGATGATCTGTCCAAAATCTTTGAAGAATTCTATCGCACGGCCAATGCCAGGGCCATCTGTCCGCAAGGCACCGGCGTGGGGCTGGCCATCGTCAAGCGCATGATCGAGAACTATGGCGGCAAGATCTGGGTGGAATCAGAGCCAGCCCGGGGCAGCAAATTCATCTTTATGCTGCCCAGGGCCCGCCCGTGAATCAGCGTTCCTTCCAATGGCTTGCCTGCCCACCACCCATTGGAAGCCCACAGCGACGGTTGACATAGCTTTCGGAATTGACAGCAAAGAGGTAAAACGATGACAGACAACGGGCGAATCCTGATTGTAGAAGACGACGTTGAACTGGCCGAGATGTTGGACACCCTTTTCCAGGGCCTTGGCTACGAGGTTGCGACAACCCCCTATGGGGAAGAGGCCCTGGTCCTATGTGAAGAGAGGATGCCCGAGTTGGTGATTCTGGACATCCATCTGCCCGACATGGATGGTTACCAAGTCTGCCGCAGACTGCGCAGCAACCCACTGACCAAACACATCGCTGTCATCTTTTTGACTGTGAGGATCTTGAAGGACGACAAGCTGAGGGGACTGGAACTGGGAGCGGTTGATTACATCACCAAGCCCTTTGATATCGAAGAGCTAAAGTCTCGGGTACAGAACACCGTGCGAGAGATCCAGCAAAAGAGGTCAATGGATGGGATCACGGGTCTGCCTAGCGGCAGGTTAATCGAGGACCAATTCAGGCTTTTGTTGCGCCGCGAAAACTGGGCTCTTATGTATACCGGTATCAGCGGCTTTGGACCTTTCAAGGAAGACTGCGGCCTGGAATCAGCCAAGGTGGTCCTACGTATCACTGCCAACACCTTGCTGCAAGCCGTCAGAGAACTGGGCACTGTAGATGATTTCGTCGGTCATGCCGGCGAGGATGACTTCGTCGTCATCACCGCACCCGCCAGAGCCCAGGCGTTGATAGAGAAGATCAAAAGAGATTTCAAAAGCGCACTCCAAGGCCCGGCCACCGTCATCGAACAGGAGAAGGGAGAGCAGCAAGACGCGTTCCCGCCGCTAGACCTTTTCATCGGTCTGCTCACCAGCGAGGAAAGGGCTTTTACTGACATCCGCGAGTTATCCGAGGCCGCGGCCCAAGTTCGACGGCAGGCGGAAAAAGATCTCTTGAGCGAATAAGAGGTGTTCAAGGCCCATCGGGTTCAGGAAATGATCTGAGAGCTTGGCGTTTGCGATCGGGACTGAAAAAGGGTATAATTGGTGACGAACAGAACAGATAAGACAGCCAGACAGGAGCAGAGAAACCTCTCTCTGCTCCTATCATTGGGAGGAGATTTTGGAGAATCTGGAAAACATCACTGAGAAGATCCGCACTAACTTTGAAGCCAAAACCACGGTGCGAGACCAGACACTCCGGCTCTCGCGGGAACTGATCCGCCACTGCGCCAACGCTATCCGGGCCACCCACCGGGGCGAATTCGAGAATGCCACAGAGCTTTTGGCCACGGCCAAGGCATTGGCCTCCGAAATGGTGGACGGCGTGGACGGCAATGCCGACCTATACCACGCTGGCTACACCCAAGACGCTCTCAAGGAATTCGCCGAGGCCAATATCACCTACGCCCTCGTCACCGACCGTCCCCTGCCCGACCCCGACGAATTAGGCGTGGAATACGCGGCCTACCTCAACGGTCTGGGCGAGGCAGCAGGCGAGCTGCGCCGACATGTGCTGGACCTCATCCGTCACGGGGAACTGGAACGGGGAGAAGCAATCCTCTCCATGATGGATGACATCTACGGCGTATTGGTCACCATTGATTTCCCCAACGCTGTCACCGGTGGCCTGCGCCGCACCACCGACATGGTACGGGGGGTGCTGGAGCGGACGCGGGGGGATCTGACCATGAGCCTGCGGCAGGAGAAGCTGCAACAGGCCCTGCGCGATTTCGAGAAAAAGGTCAATGGGTAGGGACACCGACCGTATCATCCGTGCCAGCGAGATCGGCCAGTACGAGTACTGCGCCCGGGCCTGGTGGCTGGGGCAGATCCTGGGCTATCGCTCTCATAACGTGGAGGAGATGGCCGTTGGCGTGGAGGAACACGCCAACCACGGGCAGCAGGTCGCCAGCTATCACCACGGGCGACGGCTGGCCTACTTTCTGCTGTCGCTGGCTGTCATCGTTGGGCTGTTTCTCTTTTGGTCGCTCGTGAGAGGGGGGTGATGTGGCCAAGAAAAGATATGTAATCCCTGTAGCGCTTTGCCTTTTGCTTGCACCCTGTCTTTTGGGAAGCTTGTGCCTGTCAGCGGGTCTCTCGGCTTTTGCCAACGGTCTCTTTCCAGACCTGCCACGAGCCGTACCCATAGCTCTCGGAGACCCTCAGACAACAGAAGAAGCGCCTACCAGGGAACCGGCCACCCCCACAAGCACTCCTATCCCTCTAATCCCTACTCTGATTTGGACCCCCAAGCCCTATCCGACCAGCCCACCGTCGCCGACGGCCACCCCCTCTCCAACCCATACGCCAGTCCCTACTCCCACACCAACCCCTTCACCCACTCCCCATCCCCCACCACCTCTTAGCGACGAGCAGGGCCGCTCCATCGTCATAGATCAAGAGGAACAGTTGATGTTCGTCTTTGAGAACGGGGGGCAGATCAAAGTGATCCCGGTCAGCACAGGCAAGCCCGATCCTGACAACTGCACACCAGCCTGGGAGGGTTGGGTAGGCCCCTACCGGGGGACTTTTTACAACCTCAACGCCTACGCTGATGACGCCTGGCACCTCTTCAAGGCCAAAGCCTCCATCCTCATCCACGGTGCCCCATACCTCTATCAAAATGGGCGCAAGGTTTACCAGGACCTGGACGCTTTGGGCAACTATCCTACTTCCCACGGCTGCATCCGCCTTCACCCCGATGACGCCCGCTGGTTCACTGACTGGGAACCTGAAGGGGTACCCATCATCATCACCGCCCTGAACGAAAAGTGTACGCCGTGAGCACCGTACTGGCCGTCCTCTTCCTCATTCTCGTCGCGTCTGGCCTAGTAACTTTATATTGGTCTCGTCGCAAACGGGAGCGGACCGGTCTCCCTCAGGGCCGGGTGGTCTACGCCGACACCGGGGCCTGGGACCGCTGCGAAAAGCCTCTCTTCTCAAAACGTCACCTGCTCACCGGCAGGCCAGATTACCTGGTCAAAGAGAGAGGGCGAGTGATCCCCATGGAAGTCAAGTCCGCGCTTTCTCCCCCCACCCCCTACCGCTCCCACGTGCTGCAACTGGCTGCTTATTGCTTACTGGTAGAAGAAGAATACGGCCAGATCCCGCCCTACGGCATCATCAAATACCGTGACCGGGCTCTGGCCATAGACTACTCTCCCCACCTGCGGGCTGAGCTTCTGGACACTCTAGTCCAGATGCGCCGCGCTTTGACGTCCGACGATGTCGCCCCCAGCCACTCCAACCCCAACCGCTGCCAAAGCTGTGGCTACGAGGCCGACTGCCATAAGACGATGGCCTGAGACCCTTAGGGTTTTCCCAAACCCTAAGGGTCTGAATGAGATTCAGCGACAAATCATGGCTGCCAGTTCTTCCTGTTTCCGCCACTGGCCGATGTGCAACCCGTCTTTGCTCAAGCGGCCCAGGACCGACTCAAGTTCAGGTGTCACCCGGCCCGGCGGGGCGTCAGCCAAGGGCGTCCCTGGCAAGGGCATAAAGGCATGGCTGTGGATGGTCGCTCCCATCGCCGCCAGGTCCTCGATGAGCTCCAGGCTCAAGCGCTGATCCTCCTCCGTCTCGCCTGGCAATCCGAAGATAAAATCCACGATGGGCCTCAAGCCCGCTTGCAGGGTCAACTCGGCAGCCCGGTAGACATCCTCCACGCTGTGGCCGCGCCGCAACTCCTTGAGCAGGCGTGGTGAGCCTGTCTGCGCACCGAAGACAATATTGTCGTTGGCTGCGTATCGAGTCACCAGGGCCAGGGCCTCGGCGCTCACGTTCTCTGGCCGCACCTCGGAGGGAAAAGAACCAAAATAGATCAACTCTCGTTCCATCAGTTGGTTCATCTCGAAAAGCAACCGCTCGATGGCTTCCAGGTTGGGTGTGCGACCGTTGGGTGAGCCGTAGGCGAAGGCATCGGGGGTCACGAAGCGCAGGTAGCTGTAGCCAGCCCCCATGGCCTCCTTCACCCAATGGGCCACAGCCTCCACCGAGCGGTGACGCATCCGGCCGCCCATGAAAAAAGGCGTCTGGCAGAAAGCGCAGGCGTAGGGACAGCCCCGGCTGATCTCCACCGGGGCGAAACGAGCATGGCGGATGGCGAAAGGCGGAAAGTCGTCAATGTCCACCATGGATACCCGGCCCGAGCGCATCACCCGTCCCCCATCCCAGAAGGCAAGGCCGGGCAGGTCAATCAACGAGCCCCCGGCAAAGAGACGAGCTAACAAATCGGGGAAGGTACGTTCCCCTTCCCCTACGACCACCACATCGAAGCCCATCTCCAACGTACCCTCTGGGTCACCCGAAGGATGAGGACCACCCGCCACGAGGGTCCCGTCAGCCAATCCATTATTATGTAAACTCCTACACAAGTGCTCCAAAGTCTCTGCCACTTGAGGCACGTTGGCTGTGGCGAAGGAGAAAGCCACCACCAACCGCTCGTCCCCGCCCGCCAGCTCCCCCACCTGCCGCACCAGGTCGGTGTCATCCCACAGAAAACAAACAGCCAGGTCTGAGAAACGCGGATCCACCTCCAAAGCCCCCGTGAGGGCGGCGACGCTGTTGGCGTTGTATGGGGTCCGCACGAAAACCAGAGCACTCATTTCACGGATTTGATACCCAGAGGCGACAGAAGGTACACAGTCCTGGCGCGGTGGTTGGTTGGCCGCAGTTCTCACATTCATTCAACGTCACTTCTTCTCCCTCGACCGCCATGAATCGGCCTTCCTCTTTCGCCTTGAGGAACTGGAGGTAAAACTGCATCTTGGCCCCTGGTGAGCGGTTCTCCAACTGGTTGAGGAGACCCTTGTAAAAGATCGTTTTGGCTCCGACGGCGTAGGGACATTCAGCGTAGATATAGTCAATGCCCCGCACCAGGGCATAGGCAGCCGTCTCCCGCTCGTAGAGACGGCAGAAGGGCTTGACCTTGCGAGCCAGCTTGGGATGAGTGGCGGGCAACACCGGAGCCTGGCGAGCCAGGTAGCCAGTCTCCCACTGCAAAGCATTGGACATAAGGGTAGCGGCCTCATCGTCCAGATTGTGCCCAGTAGCAATGGCAACGTAGCCCCCTTCATAAGCCATGCGATTCATCACGTGCCGCTTCACCAGACCACACAAGGAGCAAACCCGCCGCCCCCGCTGAGTGGTTCTGGCCAACTCGGGCACCGATTGGCCGTAGGCCTCTTGGATGTCCACCACCTGAAATCGGGCCCCTTCCCGTCTTGCAGCAAACTGGGCCACTTTCTGCAAGGATGCTCTGGAATAGTCACCGTTACCGATGCCCAAATTGATGTAAAGCCCGTCGGCGTGGCAGCCCAGGTCCAAAAGGACATCCCACAGGGAGAGGCTGTCTTTGCCGCCAGAGACGGCCACCAGGATTTTGTCCTGCGGGCCGAACATCTTGTACTTCCGGATGGCTCGCTCGACCTGTTGTGAGAACCATTCCAGGTAGCACTCTTGACAAAGAGCCAGCCTGTGGTGGCGCATGTTGATGACGGCCACCTGGCCACACTTTTTACATTTCACGGGAATACCTTCTCGTCACTCCTCCCGACCCAGGTCAACGATCTGGCGGAGGACTCCGAGAATGGAGACACCGAGCCGTACCACCTGCCCTGCGCCGATGGACCGTGGTGCAACCGCCCCCTCCTCTGCGCCTTCTACGGCCAATACCTCCTTTTCTTCCTCGACACTACGCAGGAAGAGCCAGGCCGCCGCTACTCCCAGAGCAGCCCCGGCAACACCGCCAAGTATCAGAGCCCTCATCCGTGAACCCATTTCTACCTCCCTTTACTCTATTGGCAGACCCTAAGGGTTTCTAAAAACCCTTAGGGTCTCATATTCAACGCCTCTCCAGGCGCAATCCCATCTCTTTCAAAGCGTACTCCATCCCCCCTTGCAGCTCACTTCTGGTCACGAGATCCGTGACGTCTATCCCTAACTCCACCATCGTTTGAGCGATTTCCGGCCTGATGCCGGTCAGCACTGTCCGACAACCCATCAGCCGCGCGGCTTGCGCTGCCTCTAGCAGAATTTTGGCCACCTGGGTGTCCACCACTGGCACGCCGGTGATATCCAGGATCACAATGCGCGCATCGTACCGCTCGATCCCGTCCAACATTTCAGTAGTCATAACCACTGCTCGACGGCTGTCTATGGATCCGACCAGAGACATGACGATGATGCCTGGAAGGATGGGGACCACCGGAGAG
>Ga0180438_10010285_pt1 | contig 11501 bp, 10 predicted proteins | sample SS_ome_12_FD_132455 | JGI IMG/M metagenome (GOLD analysis project Ga0180438, IMG submission 132455) | Hypersaline lake sediment archaeal communities from the Salton Sea, California, USA - SS_3_D_2 metaG | ecosystem: Environmental > Aquatic > Non-marine Saline and Alkaline > Hypersaline >...
CTGCTCACCTTTTGCATCTTTTTGACCAGTTGCCTGCTCTAAAAAAACGCGCTCTTTGGTGAAATCAAACACCACGCGTTGATTTTTGCCAGTTAACAACGCATTTTGCCAAGCAAGCTGCACAAGCGCATCTACTTTTGCAATAAATGCTTCACGCTCTGCTTTTGGCCTGCGGCGCCCAAGATTGGGAACCACAACAGTAGCCATAAGCCCAATAAGGGCTATGGCTATTAAAATTTCTATAAGGGTGAACCCTTTATTAGAGATTCCAGACACTGATCCATTTATCTTTTGGCGTTGCACGTCCTTTATCTGAGCCATAAGAATAGAGCTCATATGGGTGTGCTCCTTCTGGTGTGAGCTTATACACAAATGGTTTCTTCCAAGCATCACGTGGTTCTTTATCCAAGTATGGACCTTCCCAATCACTGACATCTGCCGGTTTTTTGACTAAGTCACGTAGCTTATTTGGATATTCTAGCGTATCCATATAATACTGTTTGATCGCATTATTCACCCCTTGCAAAGATGAAACAGTTGCTTTCTTTTGGCCGCCCGCTAAGGTGCGATAAAAAGCAGGTCCAACCGTAACAGCAAGAATTGCCACAAGGGTAAAAGCAATCAAGATTTCGATAATAGTGAATCCTTCGCGTGCGCTGTTGTTAGCTCTAGGCAATGTACCAATCATAAAAACTCCTTGTTAATTAAAAACCACCTTCAGATATATGACTAAAGTCCATCATTGGCACCGCAATCGCCATCACAATAGCACCCACAACAAGCGCCATTATAATAAGTAATGCAGGCCCTAACTTTGCCGTCATACTATCAATTAATTCAGATAAATCTTCTTCGTAATTACGCGCAACGGTTAATAACATGCTGTCTAAATTCCCGCTCTCTTCACCGGTTTTAATCAAATAAATAGCAATGGGCGGAAAAATATTGGTCTGTTTTAAGTATTGCGCTATTTTACCTTGTTTGACAATATTATCTCGTGCTGCATCTAATGCCTCAGCAAGCACCTTGTTATCTATAATATTAACGACAATATCTAATGCTTCTGCTAAGTTTACGCCACTTTCGATTAACATGCCAAGGGTGGAGCTAAATTGCACCACAGCATTTGTTTTGGCAAAATATTTCACCATCGGCAAACGCAATTTGATCTGGTCTATACGCAACTTCCCTGAGGGCGTAGCACTCCAATATCCATACAACGCTATCACAATGATAGCGCCTATAAGCAACAACAACCAATAGTGTTGAAAAAAAGCTGAAATAGCTAACACTACATTGGTAAGCGTTGGCAACGTACGCCCTTGTGATGCAAAGTTTTCTGACATTTGCGGGACCACTTTAAGCATCATGATACCCACTACTGCAACAGACACCACCATCTGAATCATTGGCATCATGGTAGCAGAGCGCACTCGTCGTTTTATTTCTTGTTGCCGCTCAAGAAAATGATCCAGCCGTACAAGAATCACTTCAAGCTTACCGCTCGCTTCACCAGCACGCACAAGTTGCACATAAATATTATCAAAAATTTTTGGATAGTCAGACATGGCATCTGCGAGCGCACGCCCTTCTTTGAGGTCATCCTTAATAGAAACAATAACTGAAGCTAAGCGCCCAGTAAATTGTTCTGAGAGCAATTCAAACGCTTGCAGTAATGGCACGCCAGATTTGAGCAGCACTGCCAATTGCTTAGTGAATAGAATTAATTCTTTCGGCGTCACCCCTTTTTCGGTGAGATACTGCCACCATCCTTTTTTTGCACCAGTTGCTTTGTTGATCTTGATAGGGTACATACCCTTTTTTTGCAATTGCTCTTTGACAGCTATCTCTGAGGAAGCATCAATAGAACCGCTCACCTTTTTGCCATCTTTGCCAAAAGCTTGATAATGATATAATGCCATCGCTATCCATTTGAGGGTTATATGATATAAAGCAAAATAGCACAAATTAATCGATATTTGCTATACTCAGTTTCAGCTCATTGCATACAAGCATACAAGCATGCTAGGCTGCCATCAACTATAATCACATTTATTAAGGAGCATATACGTGTTGATACCTTTTTGTTTGATGCTCTTTGGCATTCTACTCACTCATGATACTGAGTGCCAAGCATTAGCACCATCTCATTCATCTCATCAAGAAGTGCATGATCCAATTAGCCGTCACATGGCACATTTTATGCAACCAATCAAATTCACCAACCACGGCCTTCGTTGCTATATTAAACATGCATATAATATACCTGAATACGGCACTGACTTTTTGCCTAACAACCTTTTCCATATGGTGCAATTTCTTGAACGAAAAACTGATCAAATTTGCCATTACTACCAATCAGTGTTACGCATGTTTGGCAACAAACTCAAGCAAAGCATGTATGTGAACCCATATGCATTGAGTGAAATGCTCGATGAAATATTGCCACTCATGAAAGACGCATGCAATAAACAAACGATCCCCACTTTTGCCCATCTGCAAAAAGATATTTCGCAACTGATGTATGACAACATGCTCAATCGTTTTGATTATCTTAAAGTTGACCCTGATGCCTATTTTTCTGATTTAACAACTGACATTCTTTCTCTTGTGCATAGCAGCCATGAACTATCGGCTGATAGCAGCGTGCAAGAACTGCGCAAATCGATACAGGTCTTTTTTGAAGTTGCATTTAATAAACTTGTGTGGGATCCTCACGCGCCAAAAGATGCATGGCATAATGTTAAACTATTAGCTGATCAGCTCACGCGATTCCATCAACAAAATGTTGTCTCTGATGAAGATGATTTAAACGACTTGTTTGTCACCCTCCTTGAGCGTTTCTGCCTGTACTTGGATCTTTCTGCGCCTGATCTTCCACTCGCTTTTTATCATGAACTGCGCAGTGATATCGCTCAGAAAAATCTGCTCTTTCTTGAACTAGAAGAAGATCAATACTTTGCATCAAAGGCTACACGATTGGAGCGCGTTATTACTATGACTGAAGCAAAAACACGCGCGTATCAACAAGGGATTCTCGTTTCTTAAATTATAATTTCTTTTGGTAGTTTTTTGTAAGAGAAGCGCATTCATTAAATATATTTTTTCTTACATTCAATTAACTCTCTGTTAAGGGATGCCTTGTCGCATCCCTTAACAATCCCAGACACAAAGGTTTCCCCTTTGATCTCCTCTCTCGCGCAAAAATAACCGCCGACGCCAAAGGCTATGGCGGTCAGGCAGCCTGTGCGCCGAAGTAAGCGAATAAAGTGAGACACGTAGGCTGGGCGCCTGGGATCCAAGGGCGTTAACGTGTCCGTCGTAGCAAGCTTGACGCGTAGTCGGAGCAAGAACGCTCTTGGAAAAAGAGCTACACTGCAAGTGGAAAAATTGAATACAAAAAAAGAGCACCACTTTACACAAATTCTCATTATGGTAAAATATACACATAGTAATAATAATCCAGAATATAATTACCTTAATAGAGAAAGAAAAAGATGTTTAATTTCTACTCGAAAACATATATTTGGGCCCTGCTGCTCATGCTATGCCCTGCTCTTTTTGCAGCGGATAGCGATATAGCTACAGATAGCGAAAAAGATCGACCACTTGCAGGGTGCAGTTATCGCTCAGATCCACACCCAAGAAGGCAGCTTGCCACACAAAGAGAACGTGCTGCGAGTGAGCCTTGCCTATCAAAACGCATAATAACAAAGCCAATGCCTGTAACGCACAACAGCCCACCATACGTAGGATACATTCAAGATCAAACATCGGCACAGGCTGTCGCATTTTTACTCTTTGCTAAAGAATACACACATGCTCATGCAATGGGGGAAAAAATTGAGCATAATCTAGGGCCAAAAGATGAAACGTATGGCAAAGAAGAAGATCCTTTTTTCCCTTGTGTCTTGCCGCCGAATAAAGATCGATTCAACCGCGACCTAACACATGGTCTGTGTTACGCCTTTTGGGAATCTATACGCAAACTAAAAAAATGGCACGATCTCCCTGCGCACTTCAATCCATTTGCAAATAACCATAACCATTACGAACATAATTTTTACTGGCTCGCAGTTGACGCGCAAGAAACACCTGCACGCACTGCTTGCTCACATCCAGACATATTAAAAGAGAATACAGAAGGCTTTTCTATAGAAGTAGCAGGTCACACCACAAAGCCTATCTGCACGCAAAAACTACATGCAGAATATGCACATCTACAAGAACTTGCACAGCAACGTGGCCGCTGTGATGATTGCGTTATTTTGTAACACATCATCCACACGGGCACAAAAAAATCCTTGCAATTTTTTTAAATCCGAAATAGCATAATGCGGAGCTAAGAAGGAACTGTAGTAATGAAGCGCATCTCTACAATCCATTCATTTTCTTGGCTCAAAAAAAGCATCCACACGTTCGTATGTCGTTATTGACGATATGCTAACGCGTGCATCTTGAGCTGTTCAAACTTGTGCTTAAATCTTCGTGCTAGCACTGGATCATATAAAAGCACCACATTTTCTTGATTGTTAACACAAGCAGATTTAGTAAAATTAAAAGAACCGGTCCAAACAAGCTGCCTATCATCACTATTGCGAGAAAAAACCATAAACTTATTGTGCATAATATTATTGTAACGTGCGTTTGCTTTTTTATTTTTCTTCGGATCATAGATATAGACCTGGACACCCTTTTGATATAAATCAGCTATCTTTGTGTAGCGATCTGAAAGAAAACTTGCATCCGCAACAATTTCTACCCGCACGCCACGATCAACGGCACGCTCAATCGCTTGGGCGATGTCCCGCTCAGTGAATGAATAGATTGCCAAATATAACGCTTCTTGCTCGGCATCAATACGATCAATCAATTTTTGACGCACATCATCATCTGGCGAAAAATAGACTTCATGCGCTGAAGTATCCGCATGTTCTTGAACAGGCGATGCTCCCGCTGGTGCACTATGCATAAGATGCGATGGCATGCCCACAATAAAATGGGTATGGCCAAAGGTGTCTGGCAGATGATCTTTTTGATATTCTTTATGCGGCTGCGCTTTGCGATAGGTTATATGCATATCAGGATAATAGCGCGAGCCAATAAAACAGACGCTCAAGCCAAAAAATGTCAGTACAAGCCTAATGGATGGCTGCTTCTTTTTCTTCATTAATTATTCCTTTTTATACAGCATCAAGCATACAAATACATGCACAACGTAGTATACCTAACCATCACCAAACTTCCATCTTGTTTCTACTTCTCCAATAAGATCACGACGAATATCACGCACGCCACGCACGCTAATATCATCAGAAAAGAGATATTCAAGTTCAAAGCGTGTATCTTCCGTCAGACTAAAGTTCTTTTGAATAATAGCTCGCCAGCGATCGCTAATATCAATTTCAATCGCGCCACGCAAACCACCACGACCACTTTGGTCAATAAAGCTTGGCACCAAATGAATACGCCTGAACGGTTTTAAGAATTTACCAAAATATGAATTCATATTCTGCATGCTCTGATCATACCCAAAGAGCAATGAGCTCACATTTTGCACTAATAATGCTGGCATAACCATATTCAATGATTCTTCCTGCGATCCAACCAGTAAGAGCGAAATAATTTGCTCTTCGCTTAACGTCGGTGAGGCCTCTAACGTCACATGTGGATCTTGCAATGAACCACTTGCCTGCAACATAATATTATGTTTTTTGATGGTATTTTTTGCCACAAGCTCAATAATCGGATCATCTATTTTGCCTGGCATAAAATGCAATGCTCCTTTTGCAATATAGAGCGGGCGATAGGGAAAATGCAGTTGCCCGGTACTCAAACGAATGTCACCGGTAATGTGTGGTTGACGCATATTATTTTGCATATGCAAGTCAATGCGGGCATCTGTCTTTAAAAATGGTGTCTGCACGCGTACGGGGTATTTTGTTTTAATATGTAGATCACACTGCAACTGATCATGAGAACCCTCAAGGGAATATGCCGTATGCAGGCGCATATTTTTTTGAAACACTTGAGAAAAAATGTTTTCTTTCAATTGAGCGCGATCAAGAAAAATATTACCACTCAGCATCGTGCCAATGCGATCATTTTTTTGCAACAGAAAATCAGCTGAAACAATCGCAAATAATTGCTTGCCCACATTGAGCAAACATTGCTCAAGCACCAATGGTGCAAACACAAAACGAGGGGTAAAGTCATCAGCAAAGGCAAGGTGCATCCGTTCGCTGGAGAGCACGCCATTATGCAAATCACAATGAAAATCACGCACGGTGCACAGCTTTACTTCAGGATCAATATAAGCAGTTGCCCGCAATCCACTTACAAAATTATAGGTTCGCGGCAATCGAATAGCACCATCTTGTAACTGAACGTTAGCTTGATATATGTGGTCTTTTTTTTCTATATGCGCTTGTAACGTTCCTTCACCTTGCAACTCTCGTTGCCAATGCTTTTTAATAAATTCTTTTATACAGCCAATCTGTATGCTTGTGTCATATATATATGCATCGCGCGCACTTACTGCAATCAATGGATCATCATCAGCACCATAGCGCAATTCATGCAACACGAAACGGGGCGCTCGTGTTGCCTGCAAGGCATAATCATGCCCATCAAACTGCCCTTGTGCTTCTACCTGTGTATCATCAATCGAAACAACCCCTTGGGACACAATCGTGTCTTCTGTTTTTGTGTGCGTTGCCTGCGCAGTATACATCACCGTTGCCTGACCATCTGGTGATAGAGCTAATGACACATGCACATCTTCTGGCAAAATACGCCAGTCATGCTTTGGGCTAAAGGTAAGACGACTGGTGTTTTTTAATTCAACTGAACCACTTTTTGTTGCAAGATCCCAATGCCATAAACCTGCACCACATGCACCAGACGTACGTTGCAGATAGAGCTTACCCTTGCATTGTTCAGGTGTAGCCTGGAAAGTCATTTTTGCAAGTGAACCAATTTCTGTGTTATCAAATGCAATACGTTTTGCACAGATATGTCCTTTTGCCAACGGTGCACCTTCAACAATCACGGCTTCAATATTCACATCACAATCACCCGAAATATGCATATTTTCCTGTTCATCACACAACATACACCACACATACGCCAATGGCACCTTTGCTGACACGGTCGCTCGCGTACACTGGCCATCTTTTTGGATTATGACCGGATCAATCGCAAAGGAATGATCAAGGTTTTTCAAACTTAATACACCCCGATTATGTTGCCATGAACACGAAATATTACATGGCGTATTGGCATTTCCTAACTGGGGCACACATACGGAAGCTGCACCACGCATACACATATCAATATATGGTTTACCATCAAATGCATCCATCTGAAATGAACCGGACAATGCATTACATAGCGCCCTATTTTTGTGGCATAAAAAACCATCATATAGGTCAATTGTTGCTTTCATGCAATTATCAATTTGTTTCGCTTGCATATCAAACTGCACCTCAATATCAGCTTGATTTTGGTGGTCCTCTAGCTTTATGTGTGCTTCCTCAATCGACATGTCTTTCAAAAAAGTATAGACATCCAGTTGTGGTCCAAGAAAAAGCAATTGTAGATGCGGAGCAATTGCTGGGACAGCATCTTGAACCTTGCTATACAAAACAAGCTTCCTTAACGCACTGGAAAAATCAAGAGTGCCATAGAGCAGTAATTGCCACCACGAAAAGCACATAGTAAAATTTTTTGCAGACCAATACCACCTTTTTTCACCATTTTTGGGCATAACAAAGACGTCACGTACAGCTATTGCACCATTAACAAACGAAACATGAGAGCCCTTGCACGAAATATGGCAATCGAGCACTTTTTGTGACTCAGTCCGCACATAGTCTAATACAAGATGCTGCATCCATGGATCATTCTGAGCGATGGCAATAACGCAGCAAATCCCCAAAAAAGATGATAAAATATATTGTTTCAACATGATAGTATCACATAGATTAATAGCAGTATCTAATTTTTAGCATAACGATTTTTTTAGAAAGTATCCTTTTTTCTTCAAAAGAAAGTGAGATGCACGATGCACAACAAGGCATTATTTATTTTTAGACGAGACCTGCGCCTACATGACAATACTGGTTTAATCGCAGCATTGCGCGAAGCAACAACGGTCATTCCGTGTTTTATTTTTGACCCTATACAAGTAGGAAACAAAAATGACTACCGAAGCATGAACGCTATCGAATTCATGGTACAATCACTGCAAGACCTTAATGCGCAGCTTAAAAAAAGGAATGGCAAGCTCTATCTTTTTCATGGTGCTACGCAGAACATATGTGCTGAACTCATAAAAAAGAACGGCATCGATGCTATCTATTGCAATCGAGACTACACCCCTTTTAGCATTAAGCGCGATAAAGAAATAGCAGCTCTTTGCGAGAAAAACGATATTGCGTTTCATACATTTGATGATGCACTACTCAACCCCCCTGAAGCAGTACTGACACAATCTGGCACCCCATATAGCGTATTTACCCCCTATTGGAAAGCTGCTGCACAAAAACGTGTAGCCAAAGAACAAACATGCCGACAAAGCAATTTTTATCATGGGCGCATTGCAGCAAGCCAAACAGAGCAGATATATAAAAAGGTGTGCCCCAAAAATAATCCACATCTTGCACTAAAGGGTGGGCGCACTGAAGGACTCAAGATCTTAAAAGGGTTAAAGGAATTCAAGACCTATCAAAAAACGCGCGATATACCAGCAATAGATACGACACTGCTTTCAGCACACAACAAATTCGGCACGCTTTCTATTCGTGAAGTCTATGCTGCCATGAAAGAAGAGCTGGGGGCTTCTGCGCCAAAGGGACTTATACGCCAACTCTATTGGCGCGATTTTTATTATCAAGTAGCTTTTCATCACCCGTATGTGTTTGGCAAGCCATTTCGCCAAGAATACAACGCCCTCACCTGGTGCAAAAGCAAAAAAGATTTTGAACGTTGGTGCACCGGCACTACTGGCTTTCCAATAGTAGATGCTGGCATGCGCCAATTGAATGAAACAGGCTGGATGCATAATCGCACGCGCATGATAGTGGCCTCCTTTTTAACTAAAGATCTGCAGTTAGATTGGCGCTGGGGCGAGAAATATTTTGCACAACAATTAGTCGACTATGATCCATGCGTCAATAATGGCAATTGGCAATGGGCTGCCTCAACAGGTTGCGATGCACAGCCTTATTTTCGTATATTTAATCCATGGTTACAGCAAAAAAAGTTTGATCCCGAGTGTGTATACATAAAGCGATGGGTAAAAGAACTCAAAGAGGTGCCTATCAACACCATTCACCAGTGGTATAAACATACTAAAGCGATCAAAGGATACCCTGCACCAATGGTAGACCATGATAAAGCACGAAAAGAGACATTAACGCGTTACAAAAAGGCACGAGCATAGCAATTGGGGGGGGACACATAGATGAGAGGTAATAGATATATCGTTGCGGTACTTATCATACTACATCTTCGAGCATGCCCTGTGCCCAACCCACCAAGCTGCCTACTCTACCAAGCAAAAAAACGCACTATGCTCATATTGCAACTTCTTTCCTTTTCGAGCACAAAAGGCTATCGCTCTACACAAGTCACACGTTGGCACCATGCAATACAATGTGCTCATTTAGCTCGCACCTATCATGAACCCAAAGACGTCCAAATTGCATGCCTTCTTCATGATATCGGCTACGTTTTCCAGACAAAACCTACTGAAGACCACGCAACCCTCGGCGCGTCTGTTTTGCGTACATTAGGATTTCATACGAACATCGTCCAACTTGTAGCACGCCATGAACAAGCAAAACAATTTTTGATGAGCACCAGTCCTACGTATTATGAGCAACTGCGGCAAGAACCGCGCATTATCGAACATGAAAAAGAGAAACCTATGAGCGCACCAGCAATTGAAGCCTTTAAAGAACATCCTCTTTTTGATAAACAGATGGCACTCTGCACATATGATCTACAGGCGCATGATCCTCACAAAGAGCCACTTTCTATCGAAGTATATGAAGCTATGCTATGCAATCACCTTTATATACAATTGGCAAAAACTGAAAAAAAATAGCACCCTATATAGCTGCCAAAAATGGAGCCTATCTATTTCAAAAAATAAACATTTACATTAAGCTGCATAACAACCTCAATGCATAAAAAGGATCACTATGAAATATATATGTTCCCTTGCCATCCTCACCACTATTGCTTTACATGCGGCAGACGAAGCTACCATCCAAGATGGGTAAGCCCGACTGCAAAAGGCTGCCAACATTACCAAAGAACTCTTTGATATGCTTGAAGATGGTGCCCAGTATGCCTATGGAGAAAATGTAAATCAAAAGGAGCATGCGTTGCAATGTGCAACTATTGCTCGTCAGGCTCGAGCATCAGAAGCTATACAAATTGCTTGCCTGTTTCATGATATTGGCCATCACCATTCATTTCAGCAAGCACAGATGGGCTCCTTTGGCGGGCAACACCACGAAGAAGTTGGTGCACAATTCATGGATGAAAAAGGGTTTAATGAGCAAGTTGTCGCTCTCATTAAAGGGCATGTGGATGCTAAACGCTATTTAGTTGCAAAAAACCCTAGCTACTATGAAAAACTATCTGAAGCGAGCAAGCAGACCTTGATGCATCAAGGCGGCCCAATGACAGATCAAGAAACACAAACATTCGAACAACAACCTTATTTTGAAGACATATTGTGCCTTCGTTCTTTTGATGAAGAGGCAAAGCAACCTGACATGGAAACAGTACCACGCAAGGAACTTCTTAACATGGTACTTGTGCATCTATGCAAGCATATGGATTAAACAATAAGCAATAACTACCTAACAACCTATTGGCTTGGCATGAGACAATCGCTCCTTTATTTCATCAGCTTGCTATACGTGTGCCACACAGTTGCAACGACAGATAGACAAGAAACCGCTTTGTGGAAAGCCGTATATGAAAATAACATAGAACAAGCTGAGCAACTCCTTTTAGCAGGCGCTGACGTGAATCAGCAGAACGCATACACCAATACACCGCTCATGCATGCCGTCTTTGAGGGAAATGAACACATGGCTCGTCTGTTGCTCACCCATGGTGCCAATCTTAATTATCAAGATAAACATGGCAACACTGCATTTATCAAAGCCATCACATTCAAGCAGCTACCTCTCATTCCCCTTTTATTACGCTATGGACCTGATAAAACGGTGCAAAATAAAGTGGGTAAAACTGCCATTGATTACGCATATGAAGAGCACTACGATGCTCCATCACGCGAGATCATAACATACTACATTCCCACGCTACGTGATCTGACTATTATCAGAGCACAACAATACATTGCCAATGGGAGCATACACAAAGAGACCGCCACACTGCCACCCCTATTCTTTCAATTGCTAGACATAAAAATAACCCTGGCAGATACTACGCCATAGTACTTTCCTTTTTTCAAAAAG
>Ga0180438_10010286_pt1 | contig 11501 bp, 11 predicted proteins | sample SS_ome_12_FD_132455 | JGI IMG/M metagenome (GOLD analysis project Ga0180438, IMG submission 132455) | Hypersaline lake sediment archaeal communities from the Salton Sea, California, USA - SS_3_D_2 metaG | ecosystem: Environmental > Aquatic > Non-marine Saline and Alkaline > Hypersaline >...
AAATATTTTATAATAAAACTAGCTGAAAGACCTACAAATATATTACATAAAATAATTCCGATAGTAATTGTATTCCATTCAGAGTTGGAAACTCTAACCGCATTTATTGTAAGTTGTTTGTACGAGACAAGACTGAACAACATATTAAAAATTGTTCCAAAAAGGTATAAATATCCATTTTGTAGGTAAATACTAGTTCTTATATCAGATTTATAGAGTTGTTCATTGTAAACACTCGCGATGCTGGAAAGAGATGCTTGAAAAAAGATTGAAGTTAGAACACTAAAATCATTTAAATGGACATATTGATAATTTTTAATGATAATTCCAATTATCAATAGAATAAGAGCTAACCATTTTTCTATAATAATAATTTTACGGCAGAAAATATATAATAATAGCGCCGTTATTACTAAACGTGATTGCATTATTATTTGGAATGTTGATGGATCAACATTTGCTAAATTATAATATGTAAAATTGTTATAACAAGCATAGACAAATGCAGGAACTAGATAAAAAATGCCATGTTTTAAGTTGTTTCTCGATGTCATATCGAGTAACAAAAAACGATGTGTAGTTAAACCGTAAATCAAGATACATACTAATAATTTTGATAATTCAACTACAATAACCATAGTAATATTATCATAATTATACGAATGTAGTTTGGAATATCGGATAAGAAAATATTCGATCATACCCATAAAACAATATACACTTAGAGTAATTACATTGATACAATTATTCATTTTGTGCGTGTTTTTCTTTGAATCAGAAAACTACGTCATTTTTTCTTAATTTTTGTATTATAATAGTTTATATATATTGTTTATATATTGGTAAAATGGTATTAGCAAATAAATATAGCGCAAAAATTTTGATTATAGGGGAGGCCGGTTCGGGTAAGACTTCTTTATCGCAACGTTATGTCGATAACGTTTTTGATGAAATTGGATCAATGACCATAGGGGTTGATTTCCGTGTAAAAACAATTGATTTTGTGGATTCTGTCAATGAGAAACGCGAAAAACTAACTTTGAATATTTGGGACACAGCTGGACAAGAGCGTTTCAACTCGATTGTTGCCGGTTTCTATCGTAATGTCAATGGGATTATTGTCACTTTTGATATGACCAATAACGAAAGTTTCGAAATGGTCGTTTCTCGTTGGTTACCACAGCTAAGTAACTGGTGCCCAGAAACGCCTATTGTTTTAGTTGGGAACAAAATAGAAAAAATTGTCACCCTCACTCTGAAAGAAACTCCTTTGTATATCAAAGCTAGTACTCTAGCTATGGAACAAAATATCCCTTTTGTGCTATGTTCCGCTAAAACAGGTGAGGGTGTCTATCAAGTATTTAAGACATTAATACAACTGATAGTGGATTCAAACGGTTTTGATGGGCTTGAACGAAAACATTCAGGTCACTTCATTGTACAAAATGCCGATGCTGAAATCGAAGTCGCGATTAATAGTGATCAAAAGTGGTTTTCTACTGGTTGTTCACGTCTGCCCACTTGTAATATTTAAAATCTTTTCTTTTGTGAGTTGTTATTGTAACAATAATTTATATAGTCAACAATAATGAATTTTTGGGATTTCTTGACACAAGATGAAGTTATCAATATTTTCTTGGGAACTATCATTGCCTATGGATTAACTAAATTTACTGAGTCAGTTGAAAGAAATGTTATTCGTCCCTTTATTAAGAAAAATATTCGGGTTACGGGAAAAACCAAAATAGGAAACGTTTTCTCTAGTTTTATTGAGTTAAGCATTGTCTTAGTAAGCGTTTATTTATTTTACCGATTTATCACTAAAAGAAGGAATGCAAAGAATATTATTAGTAATACTAACAATATCACAAGTAAGGAGAATAGCCCACCTCAAGGAAAATAAAAAATTTTCTGGACATCAAGAAATATAATAATAATATGGCAACAATTAGTTAGTTGTTTACTAATATTAGTTTTTTTAGTAGGCAAACCAACAGGACTATTCAATTCGAAATCTTGATGGTCGCTGCTGGGTCCCATGGAGCATAATCAAATTTTGTAGGTTTTCGTAGATTCTCTTTCTCTTGTTCTGAAAGATGACTCTCATGTATAACTACCCAATACACATGTTCTTTCATCCAACTGTCACTCATTGATAGATAACCTTTACCGACACCGCTATTCCCCCAACTATTTTCGACTTGCCATCTATCTATATACGTATCATCACCATTAGGACTTAGGTGATAACCTGTAATTAACATAGCGTGATTAGCAACATTAGAATTACCAAATTGCAATCGTTCGTATTTGGAGAGTCCAAATGAGACCCCCAAATACTTTTCCATATTACAAGCAGCCATGTCTAGTGTTGCCAAATTCTTACTATAAAATTGTGACATATCGCATGCAAACCATACTGAATTGTTTTTTTCGATACTAACTTTAACTAGTTCTCTCATGCGTTTCATTGTAATATTAAGAAATTTTAATCTAGCTCCACCCACCATATTATTTAAATGTTCGATACCGTACATTTTACCGAATTCGTCACGAGGGTTATTACCCAAAACATGATATTTATTGACATCTATTTTGACAATGTCCTTATAAAACTTCAATGGTGTCAAATCTGAATAGGTTACTATTTTATCATCAGTCGTGACATATTCCAAATTGAATTTTGTGGGTGGTGCTCCCAAAAAACTAACAAGGAGGTCATAGGTTTCTTGCAGAGCCTGTCTGCGATCAAACCCACCTTCTCGAATATTTTTACAATATTTTCTAGCCAAATTATCTAAGACAAAATTCATTTCACGTGTATTCTCGCTATGAAAAGATTCACTATATGCTGACTTTGGTACTAAACCATATTTATTGACAAGGTTAACAAACCATTCCCAATAACCACCATCAGGAACTGGGTTATCGAGAAGAAAGCGCATTAGTGGACTATTGACTTCAAGATCTCTATGTTCTGTTAAAAGTTCAATGATATAATTGACTTTTTCAAATTTATCCCAAAAAAATAGATAACTTTGTGATAACTCAAAATTTGTCTGTAACTTATCCCGTTCCATCATCTTAGATCGTAACATTCCTAGTGCCGCAAACAACCAACATCGCCCACTCTGTTTCTGATCACCTACACTAGATTGTTTGGGCATTTTCTTGGTAAAATGGTGTAAACCGTCAGAAAAAAGATTTGGTGGTTGACACATTTCCTTAAGACTATGGTTATGAAGTCCCGGCAGAACTTTGGGTTCTGCCAACATGAATTCACTTGGGTTGATAGTATTTTCTGTCATTGCTAAGTTTGAATATGAAATTATAATCCAAAACATTTTTTTCGATCAAGATACACGAAATGAGTACAACTATCTCTTGTTATATATTGTCAAATAACCTAAATTTGGCTTTTATTATCGGGAGTCTAAAAAGAGAAAATTTAAATTATTTTCTTATAAAGTAAAATGGCTTCGATTCTACAAAGAATTAATTCTAACCCTTATCTTAGTTTTTCCACCAAATACGTGGCATGTTTAGGTGGTTGTCTAGTTTTGCATAAAGGTCTTACTCTGGCCAGTAAATATATGAACAGACGTTTAAGACGTCAGACAAAATGGTATCTAGTTCATACTGCAGGTAATGCTGTAATTGTAGCTCTAACTGCTAAAGGTATGTTGAAAACCTTTCGTGATCCCGTTAATGCTGTTAATGATGTTGAGGATTTTCATGCCCTAACGACTCTTTCTAGTTGGCCCATTGTTATTATGTCGTCTATTCACCTATATCATATTTTACTCTATTTCCGCGAAATGACCAAAATCGATTGGATACACCATTTAGTAAATAGTGGTCTGGTTGGTAGTATTTGCACTTTTTATATTCGTGGAAGTGTAGTTAACCATGGTCTCTTTTTTATGTGTGGTCTACCAGGAGGTATCGATTATGCTCTTTTGAGTTTAAATGATTTTGGAATCATAACTCGAATGACCGAAAAAAGAATCAACCGCTACCTTAATATGTATATTCGCCTTCCAGGTATTCTCTTTAATTCTTATGCTGGGGTGGTTGCTCATCTTTATCAAAATTTAGGATATAATACTCTTCTGGGAAGTTTGGTATTGGCTTTAAATTCTTGGAATGCTATTTATTTCGCTCAAAGAGTTACAGAAAATTACGGTTATCAATTAGGACGACAGTCGGCGATAAATGATTCAGTAGATACTTCAGAACAGTTGAAGTATGATGGACGTAATACCGGATTTCGTCTATTGTGTAGCTGTCAAGAGCCACCATCTACTCCCGGACAACCTTATAGTGAATCGAAAACTGCAAATAATGATACAATTGTATCTGAAGATGTAACCGAAATAACAGATATTAGGTTGAGACAAAGTAGGCTACTAGTAAATAGTCTTCAGGATGGAAAATAATTTACCTACAATGCAATCCGTTATATAAGATAGACGTAAAAAATAAAGAAAACTTATGTATTGACAAGATACATTTTTATCATATGGAAATTGATATATGTTTATCAATTTTTACCTTGCCATTTTCTTGTGAAATTTTCAAAATATAAGAAAATAACCACATTATAACATAATATAAGAGAAACATGGTTTATAAAGACCCATTGAAACACAGACTGTCGCGTGCTAATATTGCCACAGTTGATCAATATTATCCTTGTCAAGGTTGCAGACCAACTGGTCCCAGATGCTTTGTGTCCTCGAACAAAGCAACCTTATGTGGATGTTGGCCATTAGATCCACCAAAGGTCGGTGGGCGAAGTTACTGTCGGGAAACAGTAAAACAACGTTATATTCCTCGTGCCAATCGAACCATTACTACAGGCGGTAAATATTTCGGTTATTGAACTGACAGTTAAGTTACCTTGTCAGTGGCCATTGAAATTTGACTGAAACTTGAATTTCGTTGTCTCTTTTAATTGAACTAATTTCAATTCGAATATCAAAAACATTCACGATCAACTCTGGATCTTGGTCATCAATCAAATACATCTGTTTTTTAACTGTCACATTCAGATCATCATTTTTATTACCGTTTTTCTCTTTTTTATAAAGATCAACATTAATTTTAGTAGCAGAATTGCTATCGCGAATAAAATATGGTATCTGATTGGATACTAAGATTTGATGAACAGATTGAAGAACATTACCTAAAATACTTTGTTGGCAGGCAAAGAGTAAGAAATCCATATGTTCTTGTTTTCTGATGATTTTGGTAACTTTACGAAAAAAACTACAACGAGATTTACATGGTTTTCGTTTAATAAATAGTTGTTGTCGGTCAAAATCTACATTAAATTGCTGGAGCAAACGTTGACTTGATTCTGTTAACAGATCTTGACGCGAATAAATCAAAATGTATTCTCTAGGAATAACAATATTCTTGTTCTGTTTCACGCTAGAATTATTTGGAAATTTCTGGTAAGATACTAAAATAGGTTCTTCTTCTGACATATACTTATATATAAATAATTTCAATTATGTTTTCTTAGCTAATATATTACTACAACAAGTAGATCAACCGGTATATGACCCTAAAATAAAAGCCACGAACTTTCTATTTTTAAGCAAGTATGTTTATATAAGTTCAGAATATGTCTATTTATCTTAGAGGGGAAAATAATTCGGTATTTCAGTACTAGATTTATATTGGTCATCATAAATTCTTCATCAGTTTTTACCGAAACTTATTTTTATAGGCTAAAAGTTCACCATACAATCCTGTAACAATTTTTTAATTTAAATGCTTCTAAAATTTAAATCAAAAAAAATGTGCCGGTGGATTTTATCTTAAATCAAAGGAGATCGAGTGTCATGATGACGAGGTTCTATACTCTACGGGAAGAGGCAACGAATAGTCGGGAGAGGGGAATTGATGTGAGTTTTCAATGCATCAAAAGAGATTGAGGTGTTCTACACCATTTAGACATTTTGAGTCTTTCGCCTCTGGGGAGTTTGGTTTGATACCGAGTTGAAGCGGGATAATTGCAATTTAAACAACGAATTGGATAATGCAATCCACTATATGAAATTGGATTACCGTAAGAAATATCATCAGCTAGACAACCTGCTTCTAAAAATTGACCAGGGTTACCATAATTTTCTTGGTAACTAACAAATACTAGAAGTACTAGGATCAAAGCAAGAAAAAAGTAGGGTGTAAGGTTTTCCATTAGGACTATAATATTCCTGAGATATTATCATTTCGATGAAACTATTGTTTGGAGTTGTCTCAATGTTTCTTCAATAGTTTCATTATTGTCTAGGTTGCGAATTTCATTGATTTGACCGGCTTTTTGAAGAGTTTCCATTTCTATCAAAATTTCTCCTTCGTAGACATTGAAATATCCTTCTAATCTATGCTCGAAAGCACATTCATCTTTGCGATCCAAATTTCTCTCTCTAACTCTTTCAGCGAGCTTGGCCCGGTCAACTGTTACATAAATCACCTGATCTACCTTTCCAATATGTTGTGTCCAATGTGTTAAATCACTAGCTTTAAACCCTTCAATAACCACTCCTTTTGTAGAGGAGGTAGTTTTTTCAAGAATTAGTCCATGTAGTCGATAGATAATAAACTGTCCAAGTGCTTGGCGAAAGTCCAATGGATTCTGGCGATATTTTTGTAAGACTTTATAAGTAGTTGACTGTTTTTCCTGTTCAGTTCGATATAAGTCGCCAGTGGAAAGAAAAAGGTAATCATTTGACTCAGCCATTTTTTGTGCTAATGTTGTCTTTCCACTACCAGGAGACCCCATAAAAATAATAACTGGACCTAATTTTTGGAAGAGTAGTTGTTCTTTTTCGGTACATTTTAAAACGAATTCGGGAATAACAAATTTCTTTTCACCATAGCAATGTTTTTGGACTAAATATTCTACAATACTAGGATGACAGATTTCTGGACTTACTGGTAAATTACTGCGAATTAGTTGTCGTACTAGAGTACTACTGATTTGATGTTTTTCTTGATATTCGTGATCTATTGTAATTTTATCTTGATATTTAGACGGAATTTCAGGTATAGTGTAACCGAGTCTGGGAATTGCTAGTACTTTTAGAATAAACTTGTCAATGGGGTTAGGCATTCCATTATCGTTTGTTCTAGCTAGACTACTTACTAGACTATCTAGTCCTAATACAACATAAAGAATAGGTAAATGTTGTTCTTTTCCGAATTGGCACGCTAATTTCTGGCGTCCTTGCCAATTGGTTTTTATTGGTCCAGGGTCTCTAATTTCGACCATTTTTTCTAGATATTTATATTGTGGTTCCATTGTTTTAAAACGTATTCGTGCTGTTTCTAGTCGATGTTTTATAGAGAGAGCACCGCTTTTAAATCCACAACCACTAGTTCCACTGTTAAAATTAATGTTAGGTAAGTCACTATTGGGAATTAAGGCTATTTTTTTAGGGTGGTATTTTTTGGCAACATAGTCAATGAGTCTTAGGTGATTTTCGTGAAATGGATCAAATGTACCAAAAAAGACTATAGCCATTTTAAATATCAATTAGAACAAAGTTCATTTTTTTCGTAGGTTGCGTTTCATTTAAGTATTTAAGTTATCACCGGGAAATCATTCAACAAAAAATCGAGAACGCTAATCAAGTTACACAACGTACTAATGTCCATGACAGTTTCCCCATTATTGATGTAAAAAAACCGCCATATACTTGTCCAAGGTGTGGTTATTTTACCAAATTCAAAAATGATATGCGGAGACATTTGTGGTCTGCAAAAAAAAAATATGCCCGGGTCATATTAACAATATTGAATTAACTGAAGAGAGAAAGAATGAGATCATGGAAAATCGAATCTGCAAAACCACAAAAGACTGACGACTGTCAATCTAAAATAACATTGATGAGACACTAAGGACGATTTCCGAAAGTCATTTAAATTTCGGAGACTAGGTTAAGATTTTCTCTTTTCAAAACTACTGTTAATGACCGACTAATTATTGAATTCGATTTGTTAAAACCTACATATCTGTAAGATATATAGGTTTTATAATATAGTTCTTTTAAATGACTTCTACTCGACTCAACTTTCACTTGACGTCTACGCCACTCTTAGACATTAAAAGTCCGTTAGACTTAAGATGTCCTCAACGGTGTTGTTGTCATCCTGAATCACATATAGTTGCTTTTCGTAATCGCGTTGAAGTGGGTGATGATGCGCCAATCTTACGGCGTCCAGCCTATTTACAAAGTCATTTTCCAAAATGTCCACTTGTTTGCTGCGACCAAGAACCGACCAAAGCTTTGATTGATTTTCCCGTTATTAATGATTGTCGTGCGGCGTGTTCATTAGACTTCGATTTACGTCGATTTAGAGAGCGATTGTCCAAAGGAGGCCAAAAATGTTATCCGAATAAGTGTTCTTATCAAAACAAATACTAACCAATATAATATCCACCACTTTGTACTGTATTCCAAACTAGAGCATAAAGTGAATTAATAATTTCACTTAGATTTTGTGCTTCTTCGGTATTTCCTTGTTGATTTGCGCTATTCATTTTTTCTTCTAGAATACGAACTTGACTAAATGGATCATCTAAATTGGCCCCAGCACTAATTAAAATATCAACAATCGTTTTGTCGGGATCTTCCTCACCTAAAATAATTTCTAGAGGGGAATAGCCGTTGCCATTTTTTAAATTAGGATCAGCTCCTACAGATAACAAGTACATTATCAATTCGTGATCACCACTTAGTACTGCGACGGTTAAAGGAGTTTCATTAAGAAGTTGTCTAGCTAATCCATCATACATTTCCTCTAATTCCGAATCTACTTGGTCCAACTCATAACGCGAGGCTCTATAATTGGGATCAACACCTAATTGTAAGAAACGTTCAGTTTCTGTGATATTTTCAGGGCGAGTATGTTCAATTTCATAAAGAAATGTTAAAAAATCAAGATGAAGGTAGAGTAAATCTAATTCAGTATATCGAGCTATTGTGTCATAATCTGAATCATGAATTTGGTTTGAACTTGACATTAAGGGTATACTATTTGCAATTTTCTTAATATCAACAAAAACGATTTATAATTCATTAACCCGTATTGTTTCAATGGTTATCTTTGAACAGTTGGTTTTCTAGTTATACAGCCGCGACTCATAGATATTTTCCAAAAATTAAGCATCCAAATTAGCTTTATTTAGTATAAGCGATTTCTATGTATTATTGCACAGAACATCATTTAGAAGGAAATCATGAACATTGCCAAAAGTGTTTATGTTTTACACGTGAACCAGTGACAATTAAAGGAGATCACCCTCCTAAACACAAACAACAATCTCCTATCAAGGAGATTCCTTATCCAATAAAAGGGGATATATATATTGATAATAATAGTGAGAAGGTTTATTATTTTGATGGCTGTTATTGGAAAAAAAACAAATGCTGTGTGCACGATAAAAATATATATGAACCATGTCAAAATGGAATTTGGTCTTTGATACATTGTTGTCCTACATGTCCGACTGGCCCAACTGGTGCCACTGGAATGAAAGGTGTAACGGGCACTACCGGAGAAACTGGTGCCACTGGAATGAAAGGAGAAACGGGCACTACCGGAGAAACTGGTGTTAGTGGAATGAAAGGAGAAACTGGTGTATCAGGCCCTACAGGTGTTACTGGTGTAAAAGGTGAAGATGGTGGTCTAAGCGCTCAATGTTTCTGTTATGAATTTTCTGATGGTACATCCAGTGATGATCCTGGTACAGGTAAACTTCGTATGAATAGTACTGGAGTCGATAGTGTTACCGAAATTTATATCAATGTTAATGATTGCAATGGCGATTCTATTAATGATTTTATTGCATCAATTGCTTCAGGAACCAGTGGTATTCCGGGTCATATTAAAGTATCCCTAAAAGAGGATGGTACAACCTATGCTTTTTATGCTATTAATACACTTATCGATAAAACGGGTTGGTACATTCTTGAAGTTACTCATTTGGGAGGCGATAGTGGTGATATTTTTAATGAGAGCGATGAATTAACTGTATGTTTTGCCAGAACAGGGGATCGAGGTGATCAAGGGCCGACCGGAGTTACTGGTCATGAGGGTGCTACAGGTGTAACGGGCACAACCGGTATGAAGGGCGATACAGGTGCAACTGGTATGAAAGGTGAAGATGGTGCTACGGGTGTAACGGGCGCTACCGGTATGAAAGGCGATACAGGTGCAACTGGTATGAAAGGTGATGACGGTACAACGGGTGTCAATGGATCAACCGGTGTAACGGGTGCAACTGGTATGAAGGGTGATACTGGTGCAACTGGTATGAAAGGTGATGACGGTACAACGGGTGTCAATGGATCAACCGGTGTAACGGGTGCAACTGGTATGAAAGGTGATATTGGCGCCACTGGTATGAAGGGTGATGATGGTATTACAGGTGCCACTGGAGTTACAGGTGTTAATGGATCAACAGGTGTAACTGGTGTCAGTGGTGTTACAGGTGTCAATGGGTCAACCGGTGTAACAGGTGCCACTGGTATGAAAGGTAATGACGGTGCAACCGGCGTTAATGGATCAACTGGCGTAACCGGAGCCACTGGGATGAAAGGCGATGATGGTGTCACTGGTATGAAAGGTGCAACTGGTGATACAGGTTCCACTGGCGCGACAGGCGCAACTGGAGCTACTGGGGCAAAAGGCAATGATGGCGCAACTGGAGTAACAGGTGCCACTGGCACAAAGGGTGATGATGGTGTAACTGGAGCTACTGGGGCAAAAGGTAATGATGGTGCAACAGGCGTTAATGGATCAACCGGGGTAACTGGTGCCACTGGTATGAAAGGCGATGATGGTGCTAGCGGTGTAACGGGTATGAAAGGTGTTACAGGTGTCACCGGTATGAAAGGTGACGATGGTGCTACGGGTGTTAATGGATCAACTGGCGTAACTGGAGCAACTGGGACGAAAGGCGATGATGGCGTTACCGGTGCAACAGGTACCACTGGCGCAAAGGGTGAAGACGGTGTAACGGGTATGAAAGGTGATGATGGTGCTACGGGTATTAATGGATCAACTGGTGTAACCGGAGCCACTGGGGCAAAAGGTAATGATGGTGTTACTGGAGCTACGGGTATGAAAGGTGATGATGGTACCACCGGTGCAACAGGTGTCACTGGCACAAAGGGTGAAGATGGTGCTACAGGAGTAACCGGAGCCACTGGGGCAAAAGGTAATGATGGTGTTACTGGAGCAACAGGTATGAAAGGAGATGATGGTGTTACCGGTGCAACTGGTATGAAAGGTAATGACGGTGTCACCGGTATGAAAGGTGACGATGGTGCTACGGGAGTAACAGGTGCCACTGGGGCAAAAGGCGATGATGGTGTTACTGGAGCAACAGGTATGAAAGGTGACGATGGTGCTACGGGAGTAACAGGTGCCACTGGGGCAAAAGGCGATGATGGTGTTACTGGAGCAACAGGTATGAAAGG
>Ga0180438_10010287_pt1 | contig 11500 bp, 24 predicted proteins | sample SS_ome_12_FD_132455 | JGI IMG/M metagenome (GOLD analysis project Ga0180438, IMG submission 132455) | Hypersaline lake sediment archaeal communities from the Salton Sea, California, USA - SS_3_D_2 metaG | ecosystem: Environmental > Aquatic > Non-marine Saline and Alkaline > Hypersaline >...
AGAAATACAAGATCCCATTGGTACGAGTCTGAAAAGTACGACAGAAACACCGAACGCAATGAGTTGTTTTATTGTGTAGAGAAAAAGCACTGTATATTTGTGAGGTGTAAAGATGCCATATCGAAATAAAGAACTCCGCGACAGCGCCAGGGGCGAGGAATGCACGATCAATATCCCGGGCGTGTGCAATCGCGACCCTGAGACAACGGTGCTGGCGCATTACGGGGAGCCTGGGGAGAAGGGTACAGGTATTAAGCCAGACGATACGAGCGGAGCATTTGCCTGTAGCGCATGTCATGACGTTCTTGATGGGAGATCCAAAAATCCCTTCGTTGAAGGAACCTGCGAGAAGAATTGGTACTGGTTTCGGGGAATGCGACGCACCTGGAAACGATGGGCAGAGATGGGGATTCAGCTATGAACGATCGATGGAAGGATAGAGCAAGGGCCCTTGTCGGGGCACGGCGGGTGGAGCTTGAGGAGTGGGCTCATGAGGCCAAGATAGGCATGATTGCTGGAGCCCTGCATACGGCATACGAGGAGGGCCGGCGGGATATGAAGGAGCAGTGCATGATTGTTGTCGATACCTGTATCGATCGTGATCCGACACTGCACAAACTTAATGCTTGTTTTGCGGAGATTGAGTAGAGATTGGTCATGATAGCCATTGACCCTGGAAATGAGAAAAGCGCCTGGGTGCAGTTCGACCCCTGCGGCAAGCTGATCGATGGTGGAATCGATCTCAATCATGAAGTCCTGAATATGCTGAACATGCTGCGCGGTCATCACCTGGCCATCGAGATGGTTGCCAGCTACGGGATGCCAGTCGGCAAGGAGGTGTTCGAGACTTGCGTGTGGATTGGTCGGTTTATTGAGGCCAACCGCCGCCATTATGAGCTTGTCTATCGCATGGATGTGAAGATGCACCTGTGCCACGACAGCCGGGCAAAGGACTCGAACATCCGCCAGGCCCTGATTGATAAATACGGGCCAGGAAAGGACAAGGCCATCGGCAAGAAGGCCTCTCCCGGGCCCCTGTACGGCTTCAAGGCCGACATGTGGGCAGCCCTCGGGGTCGGCGTGACTTGGCTTGAGACGCGAGGGGGAGTGAATTGCTCCGCAAGCTCAACCCCCAGTTGACCTGGCTCCTGCAAGCATGGGCTACCCATGAATTGCGCAAGACCGGGCTTGAATACCCATCCAGGAGCCCTGTGTGCCGATTTGGGGAGGGCTCGAACGTTATCGACATCAGGAGCCGGCAACCGCGTTACGAGCCTGACGCGGCCTCTAAGCGCGTCTCAGTGGCAATGCAGCAGATCAGTTTCCAGGCAAGAACCCTGCTTTACGCGAAGTACATCGAAGGGATGTCAGAACGGGCAATTGCCCTGATTTGCGACTGCTCGCGCAGACAGGTGAGAGCTAACACAGAAAAGGCCTATCAGGAGATTGCGAAAGCGATGAAAATAAGCGCGTACTCAAGGTCTTGACAGTGGCGAGCCATGGAATTACGATTCATGTACCATAGCGATAGTTGCCACTATGCCAGATAGGCGAAAACACTACGGCAAGCCACTTCCAGGCAACTACTGGATTTATTTTATCCGGGCAGGCGACAAGGGCCCGATAAAGATAGGCCGAACGAATCACGACATAACCTATCGTCTCAGGTCGTTACAGACAGCAAATCCCTATAAGCTCAAAGTGTTGGCGGCTATACAGGCCGACCAGCTACTGGATCATGCTCTCGAAGAGTGGATCCACAATGCCCTGTCAGATCATAGGCTGCAGGGTGAATGGTTTGACCCATGCCAGCGGGTTCTCGCATATGCCTTGCTTGCCCACGCCGGGTTAATTGACCCGCTCCGCACCCTTGTAAACGCAGAGTATTACGATGCCATACAATCCGGATCAGTGTTCAGTGTTTGCGATCAAGTCGAAGAAGGGGGAGAGAGTGCCGGCTGACTGGAAACAGCACTGCAGGAAATCGAAGGAAAAGCGGGAGCCGACCCGAAAGAGCCGGCCCCGCCTGGGTTAGTGTACTGCGTCAGAGACTGTTCGGGCGGCCCTGATTTGAGCGGCAGCCTGCATTTCAGCCCAGTGTTCCCGCGTGAACTTGTCCACGATGGCCCAGGCAAGCGCCTCGGTTGTCGTATCTGTGATGGCCTCCACGCCTCCGTCGTGTAGGTGCCCGTACACTGTCCAGAACTCGGCGAGGTGTAGCTCGTTGGCGTCGAGGATTGGCTCCACGCACTGGCAGACCGGATCCGTGTAGCAGGCCTCCACCTCGAAGTCGTCATAATCCGCCCAGTTTGGCGGCTCGAAGTTGGTGCAGTTGTTGTACAGCCCGGCGCCCCGGTATTGCTTGGCGGCTAGTGAGTTGTCGATCAGGGCCTGAATCTGCTCCTGAACGGCCGCGCGGTTGCCCTTACAGCCGAATACCTGCTTGGCCTGGGTGAGTGCTGACGGGCCCCGGGATCGCATCCCTACGGCCTCCAGTCGCAGCCTGTGTTTGAGCTGCAGGAGCTGGAAGTGCCGGATATCCTCCGGGGTGTCGAGAATTACAGCGCCATCGCCTGTGATCTTGCTCATATGTCCTCCGGGTCGATGTCGTACAGATAGCCTGACTGGTCGCACAGCAGTTCCAGCATATCAAGCTCCTCCTCCGATAGGTTGCGGTACACAAACCGCTCCCCGTCGATGTTGTAAATGGCAATTGCTCTCATATTTGCTCCTGATTAGGGGTAAACAACGTGCGGGTGGCCATCCTCGAAGGCCTCCAGGGCGAGATCCCGGGACGTAGGGCGGATGGCGAAATGCTCATCCCACGGGACGGGATAGGCCCAAAAAGGTCCCTCGGCGGAGTCCTCAAGGGCGTCATACAGCGCCTTGAATGCCGGATAAGTGGCGTCGATAACCCGGACGTCGCCATCCAAGACGCACATATCGCAGTCCCGGCCGCCGGTATTTATGGCCACCTTTCCATTGCGAGCGAATTTGTTAATGCGTTCGAGCAGATCCCACCGCTTTGTTAGTCGCTGGTGAATGGAATCAGCGAAGCCATACCGGGGCAGGTACAGCGCCGCCCACAAGCGGCGATGCTCCAGGAGGTAGGCGGGGACTTCGCCCCGCTCCTCGGCCGCCTGGGTTTTGATGTACTGCATAATTTGAGAATCTAAAGGCATTAGGCTGAACCCTCCTCAATGGTGTCGAAACCGTGCTGGACAATAGCCGTCAAGTCAAAATCTGTTTCATGATCGATATACCGAAACAGATCGACAATACAGGCTTCGGTCAGTCCTTCGTCGATGTCGGGAGAAGTTCCGGCCCCGCTCATGATCTTATAACTGTGTAATATTTGCGCTCCAAGCTTTAACGATTGTTCCACTTTTCACCTCCTGCCATAGATCAGGCATAGAATTACGACAACAAGAAAAAACCATAGCGGGAGCTGCACAAGCCACCCGGCCAGGGACTGAAGGTTGCTATCTATCACGGGCGCACCTCATAAGAGCGGCCGTTGCCTGCTCTTTGCGGTTACCGTGAGCCGGGAAGCCGATAATGGCCGACCGGTCAGGGATGGCGCACAGTTCGCAGTTCTGGCAATTTACCCGCTTGTCAAAGTGATTCGGGCAGATCAGCACCTTACGCCCCTCCGGGGTGCGTGTGTTGCATTTTTGGGTATGAGGGAGCGCCACCACAACAGGCGCGACTTCCAGGGCAGCGAGGTCGTCGGCCTCTTTCAGGCTGTCGGCCGATAGATTCACTGTAAACCCCTGATGGTTGGCCATATAAACCAGCGTCTGGTTGCGGTCGGTCATGGGCTTGTGAGTATAGGAAAAGCCACGGCGGCCCTTGTTGGCCTTGATAAGCTCAAACATATCCGCCGGGTCGATCTCGTTACCGAGCCCGGGCAGGTCTCCCGCCTGGCCGTAGCGCCATAACTGGCCACGGGGGAACCTGGATATCTCGTCGCAAAATGACGACCAGTCGTGTCCGATGCCATTATCTACACGGTTCCAATGCAATTTAAGCGGGAAGTTTTCCGCGTAGCATCCAGCCCCCTTGAGGTGGCAGGTGTCCGGGCAGGTGTTGGACGGGCTGATACTGGTGGGGATCGGGCCGGTTTTCGTGTTACGGCTGATACGGGATAGCTGGATATTCATATTAGCCCCCTTTCGGCCATGCTTACCGAATCGGCGCACTTGTTACCGATAACGAAGTGATCTAACACCCTGACATCGATCAGCGCAAGCGCCTCGGTTAGGCGCTTAGTCAGGGTTATGTCAGCCCGGGACGGCTCCGGCAGCCCTGACGGGTGATTGTGGGCCAGGATAACGGCGGCTGCATTCAGCTCAATAGCCGCCCTGACGACCTCCCGGGGATGCACACTGGCTCCGTCAATGGTGCCCTGGAACATCTCCCGGCATTCTATGGCCCGGTGCCGGTTATCCAAAAAGGCAACACAAAACGCCTCCGACGGTTTTTCGGCAAGGGTCAGAAAAAAGTATTCACGGGCCCCTCTGGGCTCGCCGATCTCGGGCCCTGGCTGCCTGAGTCTGGCTTCCAGCTCTGTTATAGCCTGGCTGATGATATCGTCGGATATCTGTTTTTCAGCCCGATACTGCGGGGCCTGTTCGCTGCTTATCTCGTTCATGGGGTATTGCCTCCTGTGGTGGCCGTCCCTGGCCGGTTGTGTCCTGTTGGGTTATCCGGCCTCGTATTCAGCTCTGCGGGAATATTTGCCGGGGTCGTTCGCGTTATTCCACTCGCGGCACATCCGGCGAGCTGATTCCTCGTCGCTGGCGTAGCCTATCGTGTGCTTACTTGCGGCAGGATACGGCTCGCGGTCTCCGGGCCATCCTGGGGTGGTGGCCTTTTTCCACCGTACCCTGTGGAAAACATGATAAGACATTGCTAATACCTCCTTTAGTGGCCGCAACAGGGATAATCGATACAGCCGCAAGTGCTACCCAGCTTCCGGCCGTCCGGGGAATAAACCCCATATCGGTCAAAGCGGGAGCGGGTCAGCCCTTCAGGCTCTCCCGGGGTATAGGGGATCTGGCCGCTATTGTCGCGCTTGTGGCAGTCGAGCCCGTACACGCGGCCCTTGCCATACCAGCGAGCCCGGGATCCGGCGGGGAGCTTGGCCCCGCACTCCCGGCAATGGCCGGCGAACTTGAGAGTAATCACGCGCCCCCGGCTCATGCCGCACCCCCATATGCCCGGGCTTTCCAGTCATCACCCGCCGGGTAGGATGGCAGGCCCCGTATCCATATGTTCTCGCGGTAATGGCTGTCGAACGTCAGCACCCAGCCGGCAGCCCTGGCACTGGCTACGAAATTGGAGGCGTCGAGATCCTCCTCAAGATAGGCAAGGCTGGTTTCCTTGTCGAAATAGGAATAAGGGCTAATCGCGTCAGCAATCCCCAGCTCAAAAAGGTCGGACATTGGGACCTCAAGCCACCCGTGGCCGGGATCCTCGAAGGATTTATAAGTTCTATCCATGCTTGCGTTCCTCCCGCGGCCAGGCTTTCCGGTTGTAGGTGGCCTGCTGGTTGCGGCGTATCGCGCGTGCATGGCGGCTCCAGAACGTAACAGCACTGGCTACCGCGTGGCCTATCAGGTACACGCCGCCCAGCAGTAGAAAGATGGTCAGGGCCATCATGGCGGCTTCAAGTGTGGTTGGATTACTCATTATCAACGCTCCTTTATCGTGTTTACATTGAGGAATCCCATAGATAGCAAATATTCGCCCTATTCGCAAGCAATCCAGACTGATAAAACCATCAGCATTGCTTATAAATCCACCTCAAACCATCAGAAACACGTAACCCATGACGAAAACACGCGCAGGAATCAGCACAAAGCGAAACGAACACGGCCTGACCGAACGCCAGGAGGCCTTTGTTAATGCCTATGTCGAGAACGGCGGCAATGCCACCCAGGCAGCCATAACAGCCGGATACGCTAAAACAGCCGCTCACGTTCGAGGATCCGAGGCACTCAAGGCCCCAGCAGTGCAGGCCAGGATGGATAAACTTGTTAGGCAGAAAATGCAGCACGCAGCGCCGCTGGCCGTGGAGACGCTGAAGGAGTTGGCCGTCTCGGCTTCCAGCGAGACCGTAAGACAGGCTGCGGCCTCCTCCCTGCTCGATCGCACCGGCTACAAAGTACCGGTACAGGTCGAGGTCACGGACACCCGCACAGCCTCACAGGTGGACGCAGAACTGGCCGCACTGCTTGGCCTTGCTGACGCCCTGCCCGTGGATCCCGGCGCCCCTGACGCCCCTGTAGGGCCTGAGGATGGGCAGGAGCTACATTGATCCCGCCCCTGGCGCTGCCCGTTGCCGGCGTGGAAAGGATCCCAGGCACCCCGCCCGTGCAATACGGTGATGATTGGCAGGCCCTGGCGGTGATGGTGATGAGTAGCGCGCGCACACCACAGGGCGGCGGCACCCCCCCCCGCCCCCTTAAACGCAGCACAGCCGCGCGTATAATTGGGCCCACATCTACATTCTGCCCGGAAATTGAGCTTTATAAGTATTCTCTTATGCTCAATTTGACGTAACTCTTTCCGATGATATATGCTGTTTCTTCCATAGAAATACGGATTTTGGAGGAAATATGGAGGAATTACTGGGTAAAATCGGGTGGTCGAAGGCTGAATTTGCGAAGCGAGCAGGTGTTTCGTACAAGACTGTGTTGAACTGGAGGACGAATCCGCCGCGGTTAGCGATTATGTACCTTGAAACTGTGGCCAGGTTGATAGGGGGGAGGGATGGAGATTAGGGCATGGTGGTTTCTTGCCGGGATGCTTATCGGTGTCTGGGTTGGTATAAGTTTTATTGATTTAGCCGTGGACATTCTTTCGTCCTGGTTTGGAGGGCATTGAGATGACGAAGGGAGAGAGGCGCATTATCCAGGATCGTGTCGAGGCGCTCATTCTGGCGCTTTTGGTTATTGTGTTGATGTTCGGCTGGACGATTGTGATAGCCGAGGAGCGGGGCGAGGGATGGTTCCTGGGCGGTGAGTTGGGTGTGGGCGCGTATGCGCGGGATCTGGGTGATCCTGAGATTACGACGCCGAATGGCCTGGGGAATATCTCGTTTGAGATGGGATATATGTGGCGCAACGATGTGTCGTTGAGGTTTCATGCCGAGCATTGGAGTTCGCTGCAGGGGTTCCCGGATGTATTCAATTCGCCCGAGGAGGACGGCCAGGGCTTCAATGCGGTGTGGTTGAAGGTTGGCAAGCGGTTCTGGGCTGGCAAGGGGTACACTGGTGGTCGGTAGGGCTGTTGGTCGGTGTATTGCGCGTGATATTACGAGTGATATGACGGGTGTTGTGTGTGTGGGTGAGGAGTTGATTTTCAGTGACTCGTTCACGGAGGGTGGCGGGTCGAATGTGAATCTGCAGGCGCATTTGCCAAACATTGACCTGGATCCTTCGGGGTTGGGTTGGTTGGGCGATAACGCGGCGTTTGAGATAAGCAAGGTTGGAACGAATCCGCCGACGACGCCTTCCGGGTTGGGTGACGGTGTAGCGGGGGATCAGAACCAGGGTCAGGGTGTTGTGGTTCAGCACGGGATTACGGGGAAGAAGCGGATCACATTCTGGCTGGGTAACGATCCGACGATAGGCGCAGTCAATTCTCTGTATCAGGGAGTGATTGTCCGGAAGAAGGATGATCCTGTGGATTTGGTGAATATGGATAATGACTGTGTGATATTGATTCATGTTCGGTTGGCAACATCCCGGTTGAGTTTGATGAGGTTTTACAAGACGGGAGCCGGCGGGTTTTCGGGTGGTACGTTTCCCGGGGGTTCGACGGCGCTTGGGACGGCTTCTACGGCGGGACCTTCGATTGACGGCACCTGGCAGCAGATTGTTGTGGAGGATGACGGGTCGAATTTGACGGCCTGGATTGTCGGTGACGAGGGCAATACGTGTGATGCTGTCGATACGGATTATGCCGGTAGCGAGTATTCGGGCATGATTCGGGTGGAGAATACGGGGAACAACGGCAACAAGTTTCGGAATGACTTTGCGGTTTACCAATTATGACATGTTCATTGAGGAGATTTGACTATGCCTGGGAAGAAAGTACCAAGTCCGACGGGGCGCCCGTCGAGGAAGAACCCATCTGTCGATCGGATGGAGAAGGAAGGGGCTTCTGGTATGACCGGTGGTTCGCGGGGTTCGGCGTATTCCGGGCCAAAGAGGGAGCCGGTACGCCGGGAGAAGGGCAACATTGGCCAGGTCATCCGCGAGAAGCAGCGTAGGGACTGGGAGTCTGGTGGTGGCGGATACTAAGCTCGATATGGTTGATCTGAACGGGATCGACTGGTCGCGTGATGTGGTCTTTGCCGACCACTGCATACCCTGTCCCCAGTGTGGCGAGCCTGTCTGCCCCCAGTGCCAGGATCATTACGGCGATTGTGCGTGTCCAGGGCCGCATTCGGAGCCCGAGTGGGGCGAGGATCAGAAGTTCAATTGACAGGCCCGGGGTCGTAGAAGGCCCCGGTATAGCCGAGCTTTTTTAGTAAAGGCCCGGTTTCGTGTATGCCGGTCTTGTGCAGGACGGTATTTACCCGGTTCTTTGTCAGCAGATCCTGGATTCTCAGGTTCATTTCGGAGACATACCATTGGCACAGGTCTTTCTGTGTTTTGCCTTTTGGTCGGGAATGGTTCAGTGCATACCCTGGGTCGAGGAGCCAGATCCACATATTCCCGAGGCATTTGTAATCGCCCCGACGCATCATGGAGTGCATGACCTTGATGGGGTTCCGCTCCAGGAGGACGATGTTATGCTCCGGGAACAGATCCAGGTTCTCGATCAGGCCGGCCTTTCCAAGCGTATGTGAAGTTTCTACATAGGTGCCGGACTTGACGTTTGTTTCAAGAAAGTTCACCTTCTGTAGCCAGAATTGACGTACACGTTCAGTATTACCCTTTGTGTTGTACTCCATAAGGGTAGAAATATCGGGCGTATTAAGCCCCCAGTCATCGGGCTTTAGGCGTTCGTGGTGCACCTGGGTATCGGGGAACTGAGAAAGCAGTTTAGCGAGCCATGCCGTGCCGGATCGGCCGGTTGTTAGAGTAAATATGTATCTCATAGAGTGAAATTATGTCACATATAGCATTCTGCCTGCCAGCTTATGACGGGCGTGTATCCCTGCCCTGGATGTCGGCCTTTATTCGCAGCATCAACATGCTGACTGCCCAGGGTATCAAGTATGACCTGTGTGCGGTTTCAGGTTGCGGGATTATCCAGTCTGCCCGGGCGGATCTTGTCGGGAGGGCTTTGGATACCGATGCCGATACGGTGTTATTCATCGACGGGCGCCAGATCTGGGAGCCTGTCGGGCTGCTTCGTCTGATTGCAGACCTGGCGGATGTGGATTTCGTGGCCGCGCCTGTTGCGACGGATCACGGTGCTTTTCACTGCAATTACACCGGCAAGACGCTCAAGCATCTTCGGGAAGCCTCTCATTGTGCTATTGGCTTTGCCGGCATGAGGCGCGAACTCCTGGAAACGCTTTGCACGGTCTATTCGGATCGCCAGTATTATGACCAGCAGGAGCAGATGCGATACGATCTGTTTGCGCCGATCATAACCGGCGCGAAGGCATTAGCCGGCGAGGACATATCGTTCACCTTGCGCGCCAGGGAGGCCGGTTACGAATTATGGGTCGATGAAGGGATCAAGACGCAGCGCCTATGCTGACTGACGAGCAGATTAAAGAGGGGTTGTCGAAGCTCTCTCCTGCAAACCGCAGGAAGGCGCTCAAGCTCCTGGAAGAACGAAACGAAATCATCCACTTTAACCAGTGGGACACTTACAAGCCCTACGCCAAGCAGAAGCAATTTCACATCGATGGCAGCCGCGAACGACTGTTCGAGGCCGGCAACCAGTTGGGCAAGACCTTTGCCGGCGGCATGGAGGTTGCCTATCACCTCACGGGGCTCTATCCGGACTGGTGGAAAGGCTACCGGTATCCCAAGAACAAGCCCGTCAAGTGGTGGGTGGCAGGAGAGTCTGGTGAAAGTACGCGCGACAACCCTCAGAGGATTCTTTGCGGAAATATCGGGGATTGGGGCGCTGGGACGATTCCTCGACACTTGCTTGGCAAAAAATCTATGGCCCGAGGTGTCGCAGACCTCATCGACAATTTCCAGGTCAAGCACGTATCTGGCAAGTGGTCGCAAGTCTTCCTGAAGTCCTACGGGAAGGGCCGAGAGAAGTGGCAGGGAGAGACGATTGACGGCATCTGGTTTGACGAGGAGCCGCCGATAGATGTGTATTCCGAGGGCGTGACGCGCACGAACAAGCGTCTTGGCCCGGTTATTGTCACGTTTACCCCGCTCAAGGGGATGTCAGAAGTGGTCTATCGATTCCACGATTCTGACTACACCGGGAAAGACCGCTCAGTCATCCAGATGACAATCTGGGATGTTGTGAAAGAAGGCGGCCACTATACAGAGGCCCAGGCGAAAACCATTGTCGATGCCTATCCCGAGCATGAGAAGGAAGCCCGGGCAGAAGGCAAGCCGATGCTTGGCTCAGGTCGCATCTTCCCGATTGCCGAACGCCACATCAAAATCGGCCAGGACTTTCAGATCCCGCGGTACTGGCCGGTTCTTATCGCAATGGACTTCGGCTGGGGCGATCACCCGACCGCAGCTCTGCGGGGTTCCTGGAACCGGGATGCCGATCGCATCATATTGACCGAGGAGTACAAGCGAAGTGAGCAAACGGATATCGTCCCGATTCATGCCGCTGCGATCCGGGCGATGGGGGGCGACGATATCCCGGTTGCCTGGCCGCACGACGGCCGAATGGGCAACAAGTTCGACGGCCAGGAAGTCCAGCAGATGTACGCCGACCAGGGGCTTAATATGCTCCCGGAACATGCGACCTTTGAGCAGGGCGGCTATGGCGTCGAACCGTCGATCCAGAGGTGTTTCGAGAGGTTTAAGACGGGGCGCCTCGTTATCATGGATCACCTCACGCAATTACTTGACGAAATACGGATCTACCACCGCAAGGACGGAAAGGTAGTAAATATCCGCGATGATTTAATTTCAGCCATGCGCTACCTGGAGATGATGATCCGATTCGCGGAAGTCGTCTCGCGCAGGTACGATGCCGACGATGACCACCAGGAAGACTCTTATGCCGATGACCGATCTGCAATTGGCGGATACTGAAGAAAACGAGCCTGGCGACGAGCCGATCACGCTACAGGCGATCCTGATGAACCGCAAAAACGTTGCGGAGATACTGACAGACGACGAGTTGTCCAGGCTCGCCTATACCGTGCTGCGTGAATATGACATCGATGTTCAGTCACGTACCGACTGGATGCAGCGTTCCGAGAAGGCTATTGAGCTTGCCAAGCAGGTAGCGAAGCCCAAGTCCTATCCCTGGCGTAAGGCAGCGAACGTCAAGTATCCGCTTGTCACGATTGCCGCGGTGCAGTTTCAGGCGCGAGCCTATC
>Ga0180438_10010288_pt1 | contig 11499 bp, 9 predicted proteins | sample SS_ome_12_FD_132455 | JGI IMG/M metagenome (GOLD analysis project Ga0180438, IMG submission 132455) | Hypersaline lake sediment archaeal communities from the Salton Sea, California, USA - SS_3_D_2 metaG | ecosystem: Environmental > Aquatic > Non-marine Saline and Alkaline > Hypersaline >...
CCGGGCAGGATGCTCACCCAATTGATCTCCCAGTTGGGACAGCGTAGCCGGCTTTGCCATTAATAACCGCAAAATCTTTAACCGGCGTTCATCTGTTAGGACTTTTATATCCCGATATTGCTCTATGCGCTGTATGTATTCCATTTAGATCATATTATAAAGTAAAACTTAACATTAAATAAAAGTTTATCTTGCTTACAATTTCTGGTAAAGGAAGATAAAGAATTTTCCGGCGGATTCCCCACGTGCCTACTGGCTGGTTTGACACCCCGATTCCAGCATGGTAAACTCGCCTTCTATTTATTTTGGTAAACGAAATCACCCGAATAACACAAAGACAACGACCGGAAACCCGTAATTTATGGAAAGAAAATACACCAACCGCCGCTATCTGGACGCCCTGGCAAAACGCGTCCTGGTTTACGACGGCGCTATGGGCACCAACTTACAGACACAAAATTTGAGGGCGGAACATTTCGGCGGCGAAGAATATAACGGCTGCAATGACTACCTGGTTATCAGTTATCCCTGGGCTGTAGAACAAGTACACCGCTCTTTCCTGGAGGTTGGCGTGGATGTGATTGAAACGAACACATTCCGGGCCAACCGCATTACCCTCCTGGATTACGGACTGGAAGGGGAAGTCCTGAATATCAACCTCGCTGCAGCTAGATTAGCCCGCAGCCTGGCGGATGAGTACAGCACGGCTGAACAGCCGCGTTTCGCCGCCGGTTCAATGGGTCCTTCTGGAAAACTGCCCTCAGCCGATGATCCAGACCTATCGGATGTTAGCTTTGACGAGCTGGTAGACGTATTCCGCGAACAGGCAGTGGGGCTGATATCGGGCGGCATTGATCTGATCCTGATCGAGACATCCCAGGACATCCTGGAAGTCAGGGCAGCCATTGCAGGAACGCTTAAAGCCTTTAATGAGACAGGCGTTCACCTGCCCATTCAAGCCCAGGTGACGCTGGACACAACCGGACGTATGCTGCTTGGCACAGACATAAACGCAGCGCTGGTAATACTGGAAGGGTTGGGCATCGATGTTATCGGTTTAAACTGCTCCACCGGACCAGAACATATGCGCGAGCCGATCCGCTACCTGGGAGAGAATGCCCCACTCCCGGTATCCTGTATCCCCAATGCCGGATTACCTTTGAATGTAGATGGTCAGGCGGTCTATCCTCTTGAGCCTGAACCTTTTGCCGAAGCGATGGCTGAGTTTGTGGAAAAGAATAAAATCAGCATCGTTGGCGGCTGCTGCGGCACCACACCTGAACATTTAAAGCTTTTGGTTAACAGGTTAGGCGCACCCCCGTCAGCACGGCATACCCATCCTGCGCGCCCCACATCCATCGAACCCCAATTAGCCTCTGCATCCAGAGCTATCGCCATGCGCCAGGAGCCAGCCCCATTTCTGATCGGCGAACGCTGCAATGCCCAGGGCAGCCGAAAATTCAAACGGCTGCTACTGGAAGAGGATTTCGACGCAATTCTGGAGATCGCCAGGGGACAGGTAGCTGGCGGTGCGCACGCGTTGGATATCTCAGTAGCGGTAACGGAACGAACTGACGAAACCGAATTGATGGGCAGGGTTGTAAAACTGCTGGCTTCCAGCGTTGAAGTACCGCTTGTGATCGACAGCACTGAAACGGAGGTAATGGAAACCGCATTGAAAACCGCGCCCGGCCGCTGCCTGATCAACTCCACACACCTGGAAGGCGGCCGTTCCAAAGCTGACCAGGTTTTTGAGCTTTCGCGCCAGCATAACGCGGCGGTGCTCATCCTGACGATTGATGAACAGGGTATGGCGAAAACCGCCCAGCGAAAACTGGACGTCGCACGCCGTATTTACGACATCGCCATTCGGGAACATGGGCTGCAAGCAGAAGACCTGGTCTTCGACACGTTGACATTCACCCTGGCGACCGGCGATCCCGATTTTTCCAGCTCCGCCATCGAGACCATCGAAGGTATCCGCCTGATCAAAAACAAATTACCGGGCGCCATGACCTCGCTCGGCGTGAGCAATGTGTCCTTCGGTTTGAAACCCGCTGCCCGTCCAGTGCTGAACAGCGTGATGCTCTACCACGCCGTCCAGGCCGGTCTGGATATGGCGATCGTCAATCCCGCACACATCACCCCGTATGCTGAAATATCTTTTGAACAGCGTGAACTGTGTGAAGACCTGATTTTCAACCGGCGTGCAGATGCGCTGCAGCGTTTCATCGAACACTTTGAAAGCATCGATATTGTTGAAAGCGCGAGTGACCTGGCCAGTGACGCGCTGGATGATAAATCACCCCAGGAACGGCTGCACTGGCGCATCCTGCACCGCCGTAAGGAAGGGGTTGAAACCGATATCGACCAGATACTGGTCCAAAATGAAGACATGCCCCAGAATGATGCCGCAGTTGAGATTTTGAATACAGTCCTATTGCCAGCCATGAAAGAGGTCGGGGACAAGTTTGGCGCCGGCGAATTGATCCTGCCGTTCGTCTTACAGTCCGCTGAAGTGATGAAAAAATCCGTCTCCTATCTGGAGAACTACCTGGATACCCAAGGTGGATCGAGTAAAGGTAAGGTCGTAATGGCGACGGTCTATGGAGATGTGCATGACATCGGCAAGAACCTGGTCAAAACCATCCTGTCCAATAATGGTTACCAGGTAATCGACCTGGGAAAACAGGTCCCGGCTGAGACGGTTATATCCACAGCAGTGGAAGAAGGCGCGGATGCAATTGGTCTCAGCGCGCTGCTGGTTAACACCAGCAAACAGATGCCGCTCATCGTGAATGAACTCCACCGCCGCAAGCTGAACATACCGGTACTGGTGGGGGGCGCAGCGATCAACCGCCGCTTTGGCTGGCGCATCCTATTCACCGAGAATGGTGAAACCTACCAGCCCGGCGTTTTCTACTGCAAGGACGCATTTGAAGATCTGGCGGTGATGGACGGCCTATCCAATCCAAACCAGCGCGGGTCGCTGCTGGCAGAAGTCAAGGGAAAAGCAGCTTCCGAAATGGGCCGCGAACTTAAAGTCAGGAGCTCGATAAAAGAAAAACGCCGTTCTGAAATAGAACCAGCGCCCGTTATCCCTGCACCGCCTTACTGGGGAGCACGCGTGGTGCGTGAGATGCCGCTCGAACTGGTTTTTAAGTATATATCCAAAAATGAGCTTTTCCGGTTATCCTGGGGCGCAAAGAATGCCCGCGGCAAGGAATGGGAGGCGCTGAAGGCTGAATTTGAAGCCCGTCTCGAACGTATGCGGCAGGAAGCCCTCCAGCAGGGATGGTTAATACCGCAGGGAGTTTACGGTTTCTGGCCTGCGCAGTCCGACGGGGACAATCTGATCATCTACAATCCGGATTCGCTCGATTCTGGAAATCCTGTGGAGATCCTGCGCTTCGTTTTCCCGCGCCAATCATCAGGCGAGCACCTGAGCCTGGCGGATTATTTTGCTGGAGTTGACTCCGGCCAGATGGATACCGCCGTCTTCCAGGTTGTGACTGTGGGGAGCCAAGCCACCCAGCGTTTCGACCAATTAGAAGCCAGCGGCGATTATTCGCAAGCCTACTATACCCACGGGTTGGCAGTTCAGACCGCGGAAGCCGCCGCGGAATACCTGCACCGCCACATCCGCCGGGAGTTGGGAATACCTGCGCATCAAGGTAAACGCTATTCGTGGGGATACCCTTCCATACCTGAACTGGATGATCACCGCAAGGTTTTTGACCTGCTTCCGGCTGAAGATGAACTCGGCATGAGTCTGACAGAGGCTTACCAATTGGTGCCGGAGCAGTCTACCGCCGCGGTTATCGTCCACCACCCGGATGCGAAATATTTCAACCTGGGGCTGAGCCGAATTGACCAATTAACTGAGTAGAACAAGTTGGCATCTTGTACAATAATCAGCATACAGCGAGATGGCATCCAATTTAAAACATCTGACAAAGACTTAACTTGTTCAAATCCCCTGATAAAATAGTGCACGTTTATTGCCGGAACAATATCGAATGAAATCACAACGCAGAACATCTATCTTTCTTGGGGTGCTCCTCATTCTGGTTGGGGTTGTAATCCTGGCAGCACAGTTCAACCCAGGATTAAACGCTCTGCTCGTAATCAGTTTCTCATGGCCGGTGATCATTATCGCGGTCGGATTGTTATTATTTGTCTTCGGGCTTTTCGCTGGAGAATCCAGCATGGCGGTTCCGGCGGCAATCGTGACTGGAATCGGGTGTATCTTTTATTGGCAGGAAGCCACCGGCAGCTGGAGCAGCTGGTCTTATATCTGGTCCCTAATTCCGGGTTTCGTGGGCATCGGTTTGATCATCGCGGGTCTACTGGGCGATAACACCCGCCAATCCATTCGGGATGGGATCAACCTGATCCTGATCAGTTTAATACTATTCGCGATATTCGCTTCCATCTTCGGGGAATTTCAAATCCTCGGCCAATATTGGCCTGCCCTGCTGGTCTTGCTGGGGATATGGATGCTGATCCAGGCTTTGTTCCGCGCTAGAAAATCTATAAACTAAACCAGGTAATAAATGATAACTGCATTGATATTTGATTTTGATGGTCTCATATTGGAGACCGAAGAACCCGTTTACCAATCCTGGAAGGAAATCTACCAGGATTACGACAAAGAAATATCGCTCGAAAAATGGTTGACCATTATCGGCATGACCGAGGAAGCCTTCAATCCGCTAGAAGAGCTGGAATACCAGGTTGGTACATCGCTGCCTCGGGAACAGCTTATCCAGAAGCAGCATGCCCGCGAAATGGAACTGGTCCTTTCTCGACCGGTTTTACCCGGTGTGAAGGAATACCTGGAGGACGCCAAGCAGATGGGTCTAAAGACCGGCCTGGCATCCAGTTCAAAATGCGACTGGGTGACTGGGCATCTGGAACGCCTGGGTTTAATCCATTATTTCGATACCATCAAAGCCGCGGATGACGTCCAAAAAACAAAACCCGATCCAGAGCTTTTTAACCTTGTGGTCGAAGAACTCGGAGTACCTGCCGAGCAGGTGATCGTTTTTGAAGATTCGGTCAATGGTATCATTTCTGCGAAAAAAGCCGGGTTATTCTGCATCTGGATACCGAACATGTTGACCAGCCAACTCTCCACGGATCTGGCAGATATGCGCCTCGATTCCCTGAACGACATTTCATTATCCGATTTGCTGGCGAGTGTGAAATCACAGAAGACCAATATTTTATCTAGATCATTTATGGAGTAGGTAATGAGCGATCAAAACCAACCAATCTCAAGCAAAAGTACAGGCAGGATCGCGCTGATGGTCCTATTGATATTTCTTGGAGCCTTTGTCCTGGTTCTTATTGGAGCTGTTATTGGCAGTCTTGCGACAGGTGGGAATACCGCCGATATAAATGACCCAACCGTAGAAGTGCCGCCTCCTGCATCCGGCGCGCCTTACGCAGTATCCAAAACTCATGTCAATGTGCGCAGCGGTCCCGGTACAGAATATTCTATATATGGTGTCGCTTCTCCCGGTCAATCCGCCCAGATAACAGGTATCAGCCAGGATTTTGGCTGGTATGCAATATTAATTCCCAGAGATATTACTCCCAGCGGTCAGGGTTGGGTCTCGGCCGACCATACAACCGCCTACAACATCGAGCAAGTGCCAGTGCTGCCGCCACCCCCAAAATAATCTTCACAGCATCTTAAACCAGGAAAGTTATCGGGTAACCTGCGGACGTGAATGGCTTTCGCTATATTCCCTGAATTCCATGTAAAACGACTGTTAAGCGTTTAGCAGCACAAAACCTCAAATTTTGAGCAGCATTGAGAACAGCAACTGGTGCACAATATCACCCATAAGGGATGCCGCAACCGGCAGTCCCACATGGATTAATCTCCAGCCGGCTATTATATGCCGTAAGCCTTATCACGGTCTCGGGGCGGTGTAAAAAGTGTACGGCTGGTCCTGGTAATAGTGGTACACAGCCCGTTCAGGAAAGCGGCTGGTAACTTCCCCATCCACTTCCGGACCGCGCGTGATGATGAAGATAAAAGGCGTGTCGAAGTAAGGGCTGCCAAGCTCGATCAACGTCCCATATTCTATCCAGTATTTCTGGGGATGCACAATCACTAGCGCTGGAGCCAGCTCCTCCGCGGCAGGCGTTAGAAAGGGCTCCATATGTGCACGCGATACGCCGTACAGCCCTTTCATTTTTTCTAAACGCAGAGGAGTATACGCAAACAGGTTGTAGGCTGCCAGCGCAGTCAACAAACCTGTCAGGACCAACGGCCGGGCGCGCTTCCAACCAGTATAATGCGGCCATTTTTTACCCGGGACCAGCGGCCATCCAGCCAGAAATGCGATTCCGGCTGCGCTTAACAGCGTATAACTGTAGAGACCCTCGTAAAAATAACGCGGTCCGAACAGCGAAGAGCCGATCCAATAGGCAAAATAAAAGAGCACCAGGCTGGGGAACACGCTCCCGAGCAGCAATCCGCGCCAATTGCGTCTCTTAAGCACTGCGATCAATCCAAACGGCAGGAAAATCCACGAATAACCCAACCAGCCAAACAGGTCATGGTGACTTACCCGAAGACTGTGGCGCGTGTTTATCCATGCCTGCCGCAGGGTATGCCCCTGCGGTCTGCGCCCATATCCAGGACCAAAACCAAGCCGGTCATATTCCCACCACAGTGTATACGGGTTGAGCAGCGGGTCTCCAGTAAGATAATACTGCCACATCAGGTGCAGCCCGCCAAATGCGAGCAAAATCGCTCCGACCAGCAGCAGTAAGCGGCGTATGCTCCAGTCCCGGCGGATAAACAGGTAAACAGCGTGAATTGCAAACGGCAGCCCTACCGCAACTGCAGTTAAAGGACGAGTCATCGCCAATAAACCAAGGCAAAGCCCAGCCGCGAGGGCTGGCTTCCAGCGCCATTTCTCCCCTGGCGATTCTTCACTGCGCGCAATGTCCTCCCTTCCATCAAAAGCACGCAGCCAGGCAAGGGCAAATCCTGCGCTCAGGACAAGTCCCATGGGGTGCGAGAGCAGCGAACCGGTATTCATCAAGAAAAAAGGGGAGGTCAGTGTCAATCCGGCAGCCAGCACACCTACCGTCTCGCTGAAAACGTGTTTCCCCAACAAATAGACCAAATACAAACCCATCCCGCCCAGGAGGGGATTGACCAGGTATCTGAGGTTGAGAAGCTCACCCAAAGCCAGCAATGCCGGCCAGCCCAACGGGTATTTTCCGAATCGATAGCCCTGGTAATCGACCACAAAAGGCACCAGGAAGCTCTTCTCCCCGGGCGGCTCGTGCAATTTCACATGCCCGCCGGCTATAGCCTGCGCCTGCCAGACATAAGCCATCTCATCTTCCAGGTGCGCCAATCGCTCAAATATTCGATCGTGCACCAGGAAACCAGCCGCTACGGATAGAAGACTGAGGAACAGGGCGATTCGGTCTGCGGTGGACATAGAAGCAGGGTATAAGGGATAGGGAATCAAGCTCCAACCTGGCGCAGGGCATCCAGGGCAGCTTCATGCAAGTGACCGTTTGAGCCCAGGACACCCCGGTTAGCCTCCAGCTGGCGTCCCTTGGTGAAGTCCAGTGGATTTCCGTCCAGATCGGTAATCCTGCCGCCAGCTTCTTCCAGGATCAGCGAACCAGCCGCCTGGTCCCATATCTTCTCGCGGTAATCCAGCCTGGAGGGGGAGAGCAGGCGTAAATACAATTCGCCCTCACCTGCCGCCAGCAGGGAGTACTTAGCCTGGCTGTCCATGCGCACTGGCTCTACTCCGACAGCGAGCGCCTCAGCAAACTGGTCGATCTTGTTCACATTGGTGTGTCCGGATTCAAACGAACGAAGTATGCGAGCCTGGGTAGGATCAGACACGTCCGAAACGTGCAGCCGCGCTATACCAGATTTGTTTTTCATACTCATTGACCAGGCACCTGCTCCCTTTACCCCCAAAAGCAGCGAACCCTCTCCCCCAACACGGGGAGTGGAGGCGTTTTCAATATTCGGGCATCCTAAGGCGCTAATCTGCACCTGGCCATCCACCAACAGCGCCAACGCAACCACATACTGGTCGCCGCGCAAGAAACCCTTGGTGCCGTCGATCGGATCCAGCGTCCAGAAGCGCTCCCCTTTGTCGGCGCGGTTGTAATCAATCCATGCACACACCTGCTCTGAATCTGCCCCCTCAATCCTGCGAGCGACAAAACCGGTAATCCGCTCAAGCGTTCCTCTTCCCTCGGCGGTTTGAAGCGCGGAAGAATCTTCCTCCGCCACCATCAGATCCCCCGGAAAGGTCTCGCTCAACATCCAGCCAACCAGCGCTTGCGAGGCGAAATCAGCGATTGTGACAGGAGAGCGGTCATCTTTGGTCAGAGCGCTGGATACCATCTCGGCCTGCACCATTTGGGCCAGGCTGGAAGCTTCACGCACTGCTTTGAGTATAAATGTTGTTTCGGATGATGTGATATCAAACATATTGGTTTTTATTTTTCTAAAATAATTCCTTTCTTTATTGAATCGTTTGTTCTATCGCTCATATTCTGCAGATTTGACATGCCAATGGTCCATTCAAATCTGCGATAGAGGAACATCAATACCTCCCCCGGTTCCAACCACAACACCGCTCAAATCGTATGCCATGGCACCGGTGATTAATACCGGAACGATATCACCCACTGGCAGGTCACCTTCCACAACCACCACCCCGTCAATCTCAGGCGCATCCCGGTAACTTCGCCCTACAGAAAGCCCATCGCCAATACCTTCAACGAGCACATCCAGGGTATTACCTACGAAGGATTGGTTGACCTCTAGCGAAATACCCTGCTGAAGTTCCATCAGCCTTTCAAAACGCTCCTGCTTCACCTCAGCCTGAAGGGGGTCGCCCAGCGCTTCGCTTTCGGTTCCCGGTTCAAAGGAAAATTGAAACGTGCCCACACGGTCGAAACGCGTCTCTTCCACAAACTTCTCCAATGCCCGAAACTCCTCATCGGTCTCACCCGGGTAACCCACTATAAAGGTTGTGCGCAGAGCCAGCCCAGGCATGCTGGAACGCATTTTAGCCAGCGTGCGGTGCACCCAATCCATATTAGCAGGGCGCCGCATGCGGCGCAGCGTGTCGGGGTGGGCATGCTGGAGCGGCATGTCCAGGTAAGGCAGCACCTGTTCCGAACCCGCCATCACCTCGATCAAACGCTCCGTTACGTACCCCGGATAGGCGTACATGACCCGTATCCAGGCGATCTCCGGAACCTGATCCACCAAATTTTCCAATAACTGCGCCAGTCCTTCCTTTAATCCCAGGTCATGTCCGTAATCGGTTGTATCCTGGGCAATTAATACCAGCTCGCGGGCGCCAGCTTCTCCAAGGGCTTGCGCCTCCTCAAGGATGGATTCCATCGGACGGCTGAGCGCGGTTCCTTTTATCAATGGGATGGCGCAGAAAGCGCATGGCCGGCGGCAGCCGTCAGCGATCTTTAAATAAGCGCTGGCGCCCTGCAACGCGACACGCTGCACATGGTCAACCTCTCCGCCCACCGTTGCGGTATCCGGAAGATGGTAAAGCGGCAGATCCTGGTTACCCGCGCTCCTCAAACGGTCCACAACTTCGACCACATCCATCCAGCGCCGTGTGCCCAAAATACCGTCGATGCCCGGAACACGGCGCGCGACTTCAGCTCCATACCGCTGCGTCAGGCACCCGGCGGCGATCAATTTCTGACCTTCGCGCTTGCCGGAAGCCAGTTCCGCCAGGACTTCAAACGATTCGTCCTTTGCGGGACCGATAAAACCGCATGTGTTTACGATCAATAAACCCGCATCATCTGGATTTTCTTTGAACTGGTACCCTGAACTGCCCAACAGCTGCGCCATTGATTCAGAATCAACCAGATTTTTAGCGCAGCCTAAAGAAACCAGGTGAAAAGTCTTTCCAAATTTAACCATTTGATACCGACCAATCTCGGAAATAAACTCAGCGGTTCGCCGGCTGGGTCGCTTCACCAAGCGCGGGTGTTAATGTCAGCGTGGGCGTTTGGGTGGCAGGCAGGGTCTCGGTAGGTGTGGGCGTAATCGTGGGCGTAGGAGTTACAATCCCCTCAGCCGTGTACACCCTGTTCACAACCTGACCGTATGCACCCAGCCGTCCCAGGTCCGCCTGGCCGTAAAAAACCTGCAGCGCGGCGCCGTTGCCGGTCAATATTTCAATCGAATCGAGGCCTGCAAAATTATATGCGCCGCCAGGCATAACCCTGCCTTCAAATTCAATCTCCCCGTCCACGGTTGCCCGCATCCAGGCCCGGTTATGGACTGCGACATAGATCTGGACTCTGCTGGCTCCCTCAATGGAAGCGCCTGCATCTCCATCAGGAGGGACTTCTGCATCCCCAGCAGCGTTCGTTGGCAGCGCCTGGGTTGGAAAATTGGGTAATTCCTGCTGAGCGAGCGGGGTGGGCGTCACTGGCTGTGGTGTGAACGTCGCGGTCGCGGTTGGCGAGGCGAGCAGCACATCCGCGATCGAAGGCGCAGTAGGCGTTAATTCACCACCGGACTGCATGGCAAAGATGCGCACCGCGCCCCAGGCGACAAAAGCGATCATGCCAACCGAAATTAATAAACCCACTAATACATCCGCCGAGAAAAACCTTCTTAATGCACTTTGCGAGGCAGGTCTGCTGCCGGATGTTTGCGGACGTGTATCCCGGCCGACAGCCGGGTGTTTTGCTGCATGCTGCGCCTGCAAACCATCCGCGAAGCGCAGCATTAGCTGGTCTGCATCCATACCCAGAAAGGAAGCGTAATTGTTCAACATACCGCGTCCCTGAACGGGGGAAGGCAGTCCATCAAGATCGCCTGCTTCGAGGGCTAACAGGTAATGCCGGCGCAGGTGGGTGTGGCTTTCAACATCCTCGATCGAGAGTCCTAATAATTCTCTCTGTTGTCGTAAAGCCGCGCCCACCTCCTGGAAGATTTGCTGGGAACTTTCATTTGGGCTGGCTTCTTCATCGCTGTGTTCTATTGAAGAACCTTCTCCGTAGTCCTCAGGAAGCGGCTGTGTATCAACCCCCATCCCGGCTGTCAATGGGCCGGGATCAAGGTTCAGGTACTCGGCATATGCCCGCAGGAATCCCTTAGCCTGCGCCCGGGAGGGGATAGCCTCCAGATCGCCTTCCTCAAGCGCTCGCAGGTAATGTACGCGCATATGCGTCGCTTGCGCTACTTCCTCAAGCGATAACGAACGTGCTTCCCGCGCCCGGCGCAGCTCCAAACCGACCGACGTGTTCAAAAGATGTACCTATCAGGGTTTTATATGGTAAACATATTCATTGGAGAAACCTGGGACGAAAACCTGCTCACATCACCCCGGCTGGAGATTTCGCCCAAAGCAGTGTACCATTGCAAGGTTGATAACCTTCCGGGACAGCCCCTTTGAAAAATCCAATATTCAGTTCACCAAATGCAGTTAAGCTTTCTATGCAGCC
>Ga0180438_10010289_pt1 | contig 11498 bp, 16 predicted proteins | sample SS_ome_12_FD_132455 | JGI IMG/M metagenome (GOLD analysis project Ga0180438, IMG submission 132455) | Hypersaline lake sediment archaeal communities from the Salton Sea, California, USA - SS_3_D_2 metaG | ecosystem: Environmental > Aquatic > Non-marine Saline and Alkaline > Hypersaline >...
GACACACTCCTACCGTCCCCGAACGGCGAACAAACGTTCGGTGACTTCATCGTCGAATCGGTGTTGTCGATGCAGGACTGCGGAGACGCGTACTGGGTGCGGTCCGGTGACGACTGGTTCGTTGCCGACCCGTCCCGTATCACGGTCACGTGGGCATCGGATCGTATCCGCCGTGTGTATCGCATCGACCAGAACGCGACGCCGCTACGTACGGGCGGGGTTGTCCCGAACCTGATCGTTGTGTCGATGAACCGTGGACCCGGCGACCTGACCGGTGTCGGCTGGCTCGAGTCGTCCCGTATCCGCGGCATCGTTGCAGCGTTGCAGTATGCACAACGGTATTACGAGAACAATGCGTCACCGTCAGGCATCCTCACTGTCCCGTCGATGGCGACCGAAGCCGAAACCGATTCGCTGCTGAGACAGTGGGTCGAAGCGCAGAAGGTCCGCACACCTGCCGTCGTATCCAGTGGTATCACGTGGGACGACACCGGGTTCTCACCGAACGACTCGCAATGGGTCGAAACACACCGAATCTCCATCGGTGACGTTGCGCTCATGGCCGGCATACCAGGCACACTGTTGGACTACAACACCCCAGGCGCATCGTTGACATATCAGAACGTCGGTGACGTTGAATCGTTGTGGGTCCGCAACTCGCTGTACCCGTATTACGGTCGCCGCCTCGTCGACGCGTTGACCGGCCTGTACGGTGTCCCGGTCGCGGTGTCGTACGAACAACTCGAGCTGGCTGGGTTGGCGTCACGGGCGCTCGCCGCGAACCAGCTTGTGTTGGCAGGGTATGAACCGGACTCTGTGGCTGATGTCACCGGCCTTGACGCCCTCCAGGCGATTGACGGGGCAACGATTAACACCATCACCGAACAAGGAGCGACGGATGCGTGAACTGGTCACGTTCGCTGTAGAGAACCCCACCGAGGACGGCAACGGTGGTATCACCGCCCGTATCGTCCCATTCGGAGTGACCCGCCAATGGGCCGGACAAGACATCCGGTTCGAGCGGGGCGCGTTGACCGTCCCCGGCGATGTCCCGTTGACACTCGACCACTCCGACGATGTCCTGTCCACCATTGGGGCGATGACCGGATACGCCGAAACCGAAGACGGCGCATACGCAACGTTCACGTTCGCTGACACGCAACCCGCCCGAGACACCCGGTCACTGTTGGCCGACGGCCACATCCGCGATGTGTCGATAGGTGTCGCTGACTTCTCCATCGATCACGGTGTGATGTCCGGAACATTGGATCACACCACCATCGCTCAACGTGGGCGATTCGGAAACGCTGACAACCCGTCGAAGGTGTTGTCAGTCCACAACCAGAAGGAGGCCCCGTACATGGAGGCTACAGACCAGACGGCGACCCCTGAGGTTGTCGAAACCCCCGAACCTGCGGCGACGTTCGACGCTGCACCGCTCCTCGCCGAGATCGCCGCGATGCGTGACGAACTCGACGCCAAACTGACCGAGAAGAAGGCTCCGACCGCCGCCGACGCTGTCGCGGTGTTCGACGCCGCAATCGAAGGCGCTATGCGAGGCCGTGCCGACATGGCAATCGCTGACGTTGTCGGCGACCTCGGCTCGCTCGACGCTTCCGGCCTGTCCCCTGACTGGTACTGGGCTGCCGGGTTGCAGCATCGCGTCGATCAGCGCCGTCCGATCTTCTCCGCTGCCGGCACGGGTCCGTTCCCGTCCTACGGAAACGCCCTTGCGTCGGCACGTGTCACGCAACAGGTCGCTGTTGGCTCTGGGAAGGCGCAGAAGGCCGAAACGGCGTCGCAGGCGTTGCAGGTCATCGCAACCAGCTTCCCCGTCGTGTTCCACTCCGGAGCCGTTGACGTGGCGATGGAACTTATCAGTCAGTCGTCGCCAGAGGTCACCAGGGTTCTCCGCAACTCGTTCCTGACCGAATACGCTTCAGCGACGAACGCAGATGCCGCAGCGAAGGCTCAGGCCGCCGGTACACACACTGGTGCAGCGTTGCCGACCGACACGTACGCCAACTTCGCTGCCGCAGTAATCGACACCAGCAACCTGATCGAAGACGGAACCGGTCGGCCCGGTGACCGCCTCGCCGTCACTCCGGCACAGTGGTCAGCGATCCTGTCGCTCATGGACGGCGGCGACCGTCGCCAGTTCGCTATCGACGGACCGCAGAACAGTGACGGGCAGGGCGGACTCACCGTTCGTGCCATCGACGTTGGTGGCGTGGCCGTGTTCCGCGACCCGAATGTTGCTGTCGCGATCCAGTTCAACACCGAGTCGCTGGTGACGCACGAGAAGGCCCCCGAGATGGTGACCGCCACAAACGTCCCGCTGATGGGTGTCGACATGGGCATCATCGGCGCGACGGTTGTGTCGACGTGGCCTGCTGGTCTCTACAGCTACGAAGTCTGATGGCTGATAAACCATTCTGGGCTGAAGCCGACACCGGCAACCCTCCTCCGGGTGTGGTTGCGTGGGAGAAGGCGAAGGCCAAGAAACCAGCCAAGAAGAAGGCCGCTCCTAAGGCCAAGAAGTAGCGATGAGCGAGTGGCGCAGCTACATCGGTCCGGCGATGCTGGTCGGTGTAGCTGCGCTCATCATCGAAAATACGGACGAACCATGGCACACAGCGTTAACGGCATCCACGGTGATGCTGTTTACGCTGTGGCTGTGGGACATGAGACCACCGAAGGGTTGAACGTATGGCCGGCGAAACATTGTGGACCATCGACGAGATGCTCGCAGCGTTCCCCGACAACACCCAAAACTTGATCACCCCGCTCGCCTCGAGGTCGATGATCGTGTCGGAGGCCGTGAACGTCGGATACCTCGACGACACCGCCCTACCACTCACGATCCCCGTCGTTGCCGGTACACCCGTCGACATCATGGGCGCATTAACCGCACCAGCGTTCATTGGGAACTTCTGGCGCATCGACGGCAACAACCACTTCACAGAGAACTACACCCCCCGAGGTGTCACCGTGAACCCTGACACGATCCGCATATCGTCGTTCCGGGCACAGATGCAGATGACCAAAATCGGAACCGGAGCCGACTCGTACCGGTTCCAATGGTACAAGTCTGGTGTCCCGTTCGGTGAAGAATGGGACATCGAAATCGACAACAACGACCCGTTCTGGGTAGGAGTCACCGCCGACGACCTCACCGACATCTCGCTCGCTGACACGTTCACCGTCCAAGTAACCGGCCTAGGAACCGGCGACGACCTCCAACTCAACGAAGCCCTATTCAGAGCCACAGGAGCGCCGACATGACCCTGACCAATGTCGGAGTCCAGCAGCTATCAAATCAGGCGATACAAGCCGTCTGGGTGTCCGACCAGACCCCCACGGGTGGCTTCACAGTCGAACAGTCCGTCAATGGGGCAGCGTTCACGCTCCGCGCGACCGTCAACGGCGACACGAGGTCATACACCGACCCCGTCACCGGGTTGACGGTCGGCGACGACATCACCTACCGGATCACCGATGTCGACACACCCGCCGACACCGGTGACGGCATCCTCACATGGGTCGATAGCGACACCGCATACACCTACGGCAACGTCGACTACCTGGCGTCCGCGATCCGATACGGGAACCTCGACACCGTCAAGGGCCGCCTCGGCATTGATGTCGCTGACACGTCGTGGGACACAGACCTCACCCAAGCCATAGTGTCTGCCGAAGTAGCGATGGACCTGTATTGGGGCAGGTCGTTCCCCGACACCGGCGACAACCCCGAAATCCCCGGCATACCCGTCCAGGTCCGACAGGCCGCCGAGAACGTCGCCGTTGCAGTGTTCAAGCAGACTGACGCCCCGTTCGGTACAGCCGGATCGGACGCGTTCAGCATGGGCGAACTCGACTTCGACGACCTGGCACGTCGCGAGATACACCGGTCGCCGCTGCTGCGTGGCTTCCGCCGAGGCTGGGGCGTGTCCTGATGGCGTCACCCCGTACCGATGTCGCAGCCGTGCTGAAGGCCGCACTGACTGTCCCGAAACGCCAGTTCTACAACCACCCCGCTGACGTTGTGAAGCTCCCTGCCGTGATAGTCCAGAACGGCGACCCCATGATCGAACTCGACACGATGGGCGGCAACCGGTTCACCTGGAACCTTGAAGTGATCGCAGCGACGCAACGAGGGAACCCGTCGAAGGCCGTCACCTGGTGCGAGGACATCGCCCGCGACATCGCCGCAGCCTTGAACGGAACCGGCTACTGGTTCGTCGAAGCATCCGCCCCAGAATTGTCGACGTTCAACGCCCTCGATGCCACAATGACCACCATCACCGTCCAAGCCCGAATGGCAACCTAAGGAGAACCCATGGCCCTCACGTTCATACCCGGATCCAACGTCACCGTCACCATCACAGCCGGTGACACCACCATCGGACCAACCGCCGCAACCGTCGACATCGACTACGGTCCGGCGCAGCTCGCCAAGCCACTGTTGGGTGCTGCCGGTCAGTCCGCCATTGGTGGGCAGGGGACTGGCACGTTCTCAGCGACCGGTCACGGCACAGAAGAGAACCTCAGCGACCTCGCTGCACTGTGGACACCCGCCAACCAGCCGTTCGACGTTGTTGTGACCTACCCGGACACTTCGACGACTGCGTGCAGCGTTGTCGGGTCGTTGACCATGACACACGCCGGCGACGGTGAGGTCGACTGGTCGATCAGCGGCATCCTCGACGGACCACCCGTCCGCACACCAGCGCCGTAACGGTGGCGCGGGCAACGTTCCGCGACACAGACGCAGTCAAGGTCGACGGATACAACGAGACACTACGAGGGTTGGCGAAGGCCGACCGCACCGTCGCGAAGGAAGTGAAGGGCCTGATACGTGCCGAAACGAAGGCCGTTGCCCTCGAAGCACGCAAGGTCGACGCCGGGCATTCGTCCGAACCGTCGAACAAAACACGCATGATCGGATGGTCAGTGACCAACAAGGGTGCAGCGATACGGCTCAGAGCCTCCAGGGAACCCCGCGCCTACCTCACGGAGTTCGGTGCAGAGACACAACCCGTAGGGTTCGAATCCGGAGATATGTACAACCGTCCGCAAACCACGCTACGTGGTGGCCGCACCACACAACCATGGACCGGGAACTCGTCGAAGGTCATCGGGTCCAACGTCGGGTATGTCATCCAACCCACCATCCGGGAACGGCTACCCACGTTCCTCGACAACCTCGCTGACTCCATCGCCACCTACTACGACACCCTTGTAGAGAAGGGCCGCTAATGGCAGAACGGCGAGACATCCTATTCCGCCTTCTCGGTGACTCGAGGTCGTTGCAGCGTGCCACGAAACAAGGCCAGTCGGCGCTGGGCGGGTTTACTGACTCGTTAAAACGTGTCGCCGGGTTGGCTGGGTTGGCGTTCGGTGGCCGTGAACTACTCCGATGGTCTCAGGATGCTATCCAGATGGCTTCCGCCGCCGAGGAGGTCGATTCCAAGTTCCAGGCCGTGTTCGGATCGGCGCAGGATCTCAATGATGCCCTTCGGGAGTGGGGCGACCTTGCCGGTGTCACCGAAACAGACGCTAAGAACCTCGCCGCCACATTCGGGAACTTGGCGATGGCGCAAGGCTTGTCGGAGGACGTAACTGAAGCGTTGGTGAAGGATGTTGCTGCGTTGGCCGGCGACATGGCGTCATTCAACGACGCTGACCCGTCCCAAGTGTTCAACGACCTCAACAAGGCCCTGTTAACCACCGAACGTGAGGGAATGAAGAAGTACGGCATCGCCATCACCGAGTCGGAGGTGAAGACTCGGGCGCTGGCGATAGCTACGAAGGATGGCCGCACTGAGGTCACGAAGGCTGACCGCGCCCTCGCCTCCTACGAGATCGCCTTGGAGCAGGCCGGTAAGGCTGTCGGCGACCTGGAACGCACATCCGACTCCGCTGCGAACCGTCAACGCCAACTTCAGGCAGAGATACGAGAACTCCAAGAAGAGATAGGCCGCGAGCTACTCCCCGCATTCGAGGACTTCCTACGACTCGCCAAGGATCTACTACCCGCTGTCCGTGGCGCTACCGAAGCCTTCGGGCCGTTCATACGGGTACTCACCGACACGGGCGACGCTGCCGACCACGCAAACACGAACCTCGGCAAACTCGGGCTTATCGCTGGCATCATCGTCGACCCCGTTTCGGGAGCAATCGACGTATCGACGCGCCTCGCCAACGAACTTCGTGGTGTCGCCGAAGCGGGCAAGGACTCCGGCGAAGGGATCAAGCGCACAACGTCCGCCGCCAATGACCTTGTCGATGCTTCCAACGAACTCAATGACTCCATGAACGACACTGAGTCAGGTGTTCGTACTCTCGCTGATGCTCTCCAGGGTGATTTGTTCAAGGCATACCGGGACGCAGCGAACGAAGCGCAGCGCCTCCTCGAGATCCAAGGGCTGTTGGCTGGTGGCCGCGACAACCCCGATTATGACCGTGGCGAGGACTACACAACGTCGTCGTCGATCTACAACGTCAACAACGGAATCAGCTAATGACCCTGTTCCAAAACGGCGACGTGCGGTGGACCGTCGAACTCGGGTTGACATCCCAAGAGGACGCCTCGTCGGTGTGGGACACCGCCTTATGGGGCACTGGTTCCCCTCCAGTCCACACCATTACTGGTCTGGTCACGCCCTCTGGTTCTAATTACGTCATTGGCACGACTCAGCCTGCCTCTAATCCTCAGCCTGCACAGATTGAGGGGTTAGACGTGTTCTACGTTGGGAGCTTCGGGCAGTTCTTCTTGAACGTAAGGCTCGGAGCTAGTGGCACTGATCCTCTTCCCTCCGTGGGCACTAATCCGATCCGGTTAGTGATCCCGGAAATTGGCGTGGATGAGACTCTTAATTGGAACGTCACACAGAACCGATATCAGGGCTCAACTGCTCTAGACCTGTGGGCGCTGCTGCAACCTCTGGTTGGGGAGCCGATCACGGTGCAGTTGTTCGACCCTTCCATTGTTCCCGACCCTCCGGGCCTGTGGTCCGGGTATGCACCGAACTATGTAGACGTAACCGACTACGTGTTCGCTGTGAACACCCGCTACGGGGCACGCCGCTTCGGGACACGGATGCAAACCGGGCGAGCATATGTCACGTTCGACAATTCGCAAGGCTGGTTCAACCCAAACTTCGGAGCAGACCTCCCCGGCGACCTCGACATACGGTTGGGGCGCTGGTGTCGCATATCCGCCGTTGAAGTACCGTCAGACATCACGTGGGTTCTGTTCGAAGGCATCATCGACACCATCGACGAGGTGTACCTTGCCGGCGCTTCGGATTCGTCGACACGTATCACGGTGTACGACTTCGCATCGATGATGGCCCTCGACGACCCGCCAGCCCTCGAGACGCCGGTCGGTGGCGGTGAACTCACCTCGGCACGTGTCAATCGGATACTCGACGAGTTCGGGCCTGTTGATGGGGGATGGCCGTGGCGCGACATCGCAACCGGTGACCACACGCTACAAGCGTCGACGCTCGCCCAGAACCGGTTGGAAGAGTCGCACCGCGCCGCCGAAGCTGAAGGTGGAGCGTTCTACTTCGAGAACGGACGCTATGCGACGTTTAGGCCGTTTCAGTGGCTTACGGGCCGTGACGGCGAGTTCCCCAGGTCGGAAGAAGTGCAGCTATGGCCGGGGCGTGGCCTTGTCGACGATCCGGAACTCGTTAATGCAGACGCTGAGTGGACCGCGAACCAGCTACGCAACGACATCCAACTCGCACGGATCGGTGGATCATCCGTACGGGTACAGAACACACAATCAGAGCTTCTATATGGGTCGCGGACGTTCCGGCGACTCAACTTGGAGAACGACAACGACTCGCAGGTCTTGGACCTCGCCAATCGTTACCTGTCGATCTACCAGTGGGACTATCAACGACTCGAAGCGGTGACGTTACGAGCCTCGACCGTCACCCAGGCCCATAACGTGTTCCGGTCTCGGCTCGGTGACCTGGTGTCAACGTCAATCCCGTTGACGTTGCGAGGCTGGGGATACTCTGTAGAAGCGCACATCATCGGAATCGAATACACCGTCACCGCCAACGACTGGGACGCAGTATTACGTCTCGATCAGGCGTTCCGGCAAGCACCTGGCGACGCTGGAGCATTCAGCGACGGTTACGACGACGGCTATCTAATAGGAGGCTCTTGAAATGCCCGAATTGCCCGAAGTATCACCCGGCGAAGTCATCGATTCTTCGACATTCGGGAACCCAGTTATCGAGCGGGTCGTGTCTAGATATCCAGACGAAACGGCACGGGATGCGGCGTCGCCGACACCATCGGCTGGTGAAATGTCGTTCCTTGCCGATATCAACGCCGTCGAGGTGTTCAACGGCTCTGCTTGGATACCCGCCGCCCAATGGAATCATGGCAACGTTCTGACGGTCGGACCCACCTTCGGATACTGGTGGCGTCCCAATCCAGCCGACACAACGAAGGATTGGCGCATCCTCCCCGACGGCGATGGCCTGATTCTGCAAACCAGAGGCTCGGGTTCCTTCGGGACAGCTATACGCATCGAATCAGATGGCACAATGTTGTTCGAGGGTGCAGGGGTTCAGAACTTCGCCGGTATCTTCCGGAACGTGCATTGGGGAACTGCTCCTCCTGCCGGTGGGATCGGCAAGGACGGAGACTTGTATGTCGAGTCGCCAGGGCCTACCTCCGCAACGAAGCTGTATATCAAGGACGCTGGAGTCTGGCGCGGCGCATGACCGCACTTGTTGACCTACCGGACGCCCTCGCCGATGCTGGCTGCCTGGTCCGCAAACTCGACGGATGGACGGGACCGCAGGTCGCCGGCTACCGGTGGCGCGAACCGGACGACGAACCGGCGGGTGTGATGTGGCATCACACCGCCTCATCGGCGTACACACCGAACCGTGACAAGGCCAACCTATGGATCGGGTTGTCGTATTGGGACACCGACCGCCTCTACCAATCCGGTGGCGGGTTCCCCGTCGTTGTGATGGCGAACGCCTACCCGGCTCCGATATCGTCCGGATACGGTGTCCGCCAAGTCCTCGCGGACTACGTGAAGGCCGACATCCCGTTCGAGGGCCGTCAGACGCAACCCGACGACCCGTGGGCAGGGAACACCCATTACATCAACATCGAAGTCGTCCTTGACGGTACGGGGACGCAGATGGACGACGCCGTCTGGGACACGTTGGCGACCGTTGGTGCAACGATCAACGATCTGTACGGTTGGTCGCCAGCCCGACACATCGGACACGCACACCACACGCGCCGCAAGATCGACCTACGCGACGGACGATTCGCAGACGCCAACCAGACGATTATCGCTCTACGTGACGCCATCAAGGAGGCAGGTATGTCCCAGCTCTATCAAATCGGAATCGAAGACCCACTGTACGAAGAGATTTCGTGGCTGTTGTTCATCCTCCAGGGCGGCAACGTCGACCCCAACAAGTGGTCGAACCAGATCACTGAGAAACTGCCGTGGAAGACGAACGTGAGGTTGCCGCAGGTCGAGGACTTCGACCTCATCGGGTCACTGACCGGTATGAACACGACGACACTGACCCGGTTGAAGGCCGACGGCCTGTACAAGTGGGGCAAGGAAATCGCTGCTCTGCGTGAGTACGCGTACGGGACACAGTGGTCGTCCGTGTGATTGTCGTACCCTGTGTCTATGCTGAATCGCAGCATGACAATCAACGGCTATCATCTCCATCGGTGTCTCCGCCCTTCTAACGGTACGTCTGTTGGTCATGCGCGGGCGGAGTGCATATGCAGAACGTCCGTCTAGCTCACCGCTGGGCGGGCGTTTCTGCGTACATCGGGAACCGTTCACCGGCTGGTGGGCGTCCTATACACGTATCGCATAACGTTAGGAGCATGACCACCATGGGATACCTACTCACAGTCGCTGTCGTAGCGTTGATAATCGGCATCGCTGAAGAGATGCCGACCTACTACGACCCGGCAAACCGATGACCGCTATTGTTGAGTTCATTGCCCTGTATCTGGCGCTGTACGCGTTCGAGCTAGGTGTGATCGCTGCCCTGTTGACTGCCATATGGCTCATCACCAAGTCAGGTATCGGCGATGCGTAACGACACGATATTGCCAATTGCAGGCAACGTCGGGGCAGACGGCGAAACGTGGTTTCGGAACCACATGACCGGCCACGGCTACCAGCTGTCGGGATTCGGAGACAACCCGTCCCTACAAGTCGACGGTCTCCTTACCGACCTCGAAGGCCGAGAATGGTTCGTCGAAGTGAAGACGGTGTCAAGGCCGGACGCGGACCGGTTCACCATCGCGGAACCGTTCGTTGCCCGTTACGACGAACACCTCGGCCTGATCCTTGCAATAGTTAACACCTCTTGGACCGCGCCTAGGTTCATCCCTTGGGTGAAGGCTCGTCAACACCTCACCGGGCCGTACAAGGCGTCGAAACGTCGCGGCTTCGGACGCTACGACTACGTGGCGTGTCGACTGGCGCACACAACCCGCTGTAAGGCCTGTCACAGTGAGGCGTAATACTGACCAGGCACAACACTTCTACGACGACCTCGAGGTGTGGTCGCCTGCACCTTCGTTGGGGCAGATCCGGAGAATGGAGAAACGCATGACCGAACAAAACAGCGACAAGGCCCTCGTGAGCCTGTCAGAGCAACCGTTCACGTGGAGAACGTTGACTGCGATAGCGAACACAGAGTTCGTGCCGAAGGCATACCGTGGACAACCGGACAAGATGCTGGGAGCGATCCTGTATGGTCGCGAATCCGGGTTGGGCCCTATGACCAGTTTGCAGATGGTCGATATGGTCGACGGGAAACCCTCGATGTCTGCCGAGTTGATGGTCGCCCTGGTACGCCGCGCCGGGCACTCCATCATGCTCGACGAACTGGATGCCGAGTCGTGTACCGTGACGGGGCGTCGTACCGATTCGGGTGACTCGATGACCTACCGGTTCACGATGGTTGATGCCGAACGTGCCGGCCTCGCCGGTCGGGGCGCGTGGAAAACGTACCCGTCGGCGATGCTGTGGGCAAGGGCCGTATCCCAGTTGGTACGCATGCTGTTCCCTGATGTCGCCATCAGCTTCCACGCGTACACCGCTGAAGAGCTAGGCCACGACATACCGTCTCAGATGCCGCCAGAGCCACCACAAGCCACGCAACCCGAGCCTGTGGTAGTGGACACTCTGCAAACTCCACCGGTCACTGTCGACGCTCAGGCGTTACCCATCGAGTACGCCGCCGACGACCCTCAACGACCCATGTAAGCGACCCTAAACGTGACAGAGCGCCCGACCGGTTGACGGAAGGGCGCTCCTGCATCTAGGATGCTGTCACACAATCTAACTAAGCACTGCGCAGGATACACGATTTGCCCGCATTGCGCAGGATCAAACTTCTACCGGGAAGCGACCGGGTACACAAGGCGCTCAAGGGGCAAACCCAAGTAGGGGTCGCATCGTTGGGATA
>Ga0180438_10010290_pt1 | contig 11498 bp, 9 predicted proteins | sample SS_ome_12_FD_132455 | JGI IMG/M metagenome (GOLD analysis project Ga0180438, IMG submission 132455) | Hypersaline lake sediment archaeal communities from the Salton Sea, California, USA - SS_3_D_2 metaG | ecosystem: Environmental > Aquatic > Non-marine Saline and Alkaline > Hypersaline >...
GGTTGGTCAAGCTCGCCTCTGCGACACTTGAGTTCGCAACGGTGATCGCAGACTCGCCCACATACGGAGGGGAAAGGGTTCGTGTCCAGCACTGCCGCCAGCGCTTCCTCAAACCTTCCCTCTCCGATCAGCGAAACATAGCGCGGCACGTCCATACCCAGCGGACACGCGTTCTGACAGGGCGAGACAAAAAGCTCCTGGCACACGCCGGCGGGACAGCGCTTCTCCTTTATGTGTGCCTCATATTCGTCTCGGAAGTAGCGCAATGTCGTAAGGACAGGATTGGGCGCGGTCTGGCCAAGGCCGCAGAGCGAGGAACGTTTGATTTCTCGCGCCAGCTCAATCAGATAGCCAATGTCGCTTTCTCTGCCTTCTCCGGCACAGATTCTTTCCAGCGTTTCCAGCATTGCACGTGTCCCGACGCGGCACGGTACGCATTTGCCGCACGATTCGTCTTGCACGAAGGTCAGGAAATAGCGGGCCAGGTCGACCATGCACGTGTCCTCGTCGCAAACCACCAGCCCCCCCGACCCCATGATGGCGCCCAGCTCTGTCAGGGAAGCATAGTCGATGGGAACATTCAAGTGCTCCTTGGGAATGCAGCCGCCGGAGGGGCCGCCCAGTTGGGCCGCCTTGAACTGCTTGCCCCTGGGTATGCCCCCTCCAATATCCATGACGATTTCGCCCAAGGTGGTCCCGATTGGCACTTCGACCAAGCCGGTGTTGTTGATCTTTCCAACTAGAGAGAATATCTTGGTGCCGCCGCTGTCCTCCGTGCCCAGTGCAGCATACCGCTCGGCGCCCTTGTCGATGATGACAGGAACGTTGGCCCAGGTCTCCACATTGTTGATGTTGGTCGGTCGACCCCATAAACCAGATTGCGCCGGATAGGGAGGTCGTGATCTCGGCTCGCCGATGCGGCCCTCAATGGACGCCATCAGCGCTGTCTCTTCCCCACAGACAAAAGCCCCGCTGCCCAGTCTCAGATCAACATCAAAATCCAAGCCCGAGCGCAGTATGTTGGCTCCCAGAAGACCGTATTCGCGGCCCTGCTCAAGTGCCGTGCGCAGGTGTCTCACGGCCAAGGGATACTCATTGCGAATGTAGACAAAACCCTGCCGGGCACCGATGGCATACGCCCCGATCAGCATCCCCTCCAGGACACGGTGAGGATTTCCTTCCATGATACTGCGATCCATATAGGCTCCCGGATCACCTTCATCGGCATTGCAAATAAGGTACTTCACATCGCCGGGCGCTTCGCGACACAGGCGCCATTTCAGGCCGGTAGGAAACCCTGCGCCGCCGCGGCCGCGTAATTTGGCTGCACTGATCTCGGAAATGACCTCCTCAGGGCTCATCTCAAACAGCACTCTGCCAAGGGCCGCATAGCCGCCGACAGAGATGTAGTCTGCGATCTCTGTCGGCTCGATCAGACCGTTCTGATCGAGCACAACGCGGTTCTGCCGCTGATAGAAAGGAACGTCGTGCTCGGTCCTGGTCTCCCGTGCTGTCGTGGGATCGACGTACAACAGCCGCTCAACAGTCCGACCGTGCTCGACCGTTTCCGCAACGATCTCTGGCACGTCCTCAGGCTGTACCCTCCGATAGAAAAAACCCTCAGGCCTGATCACCACGACTGGCCCCTGCTCACAGAAGCCATGGCAGCCACTGGCCGCCAGCCTGACTTCCGTAGCAAGACCGTGAATCTCCAGCTCCCGCTCAAACATCTCAAGCACTAGTGCGCTACCATTGGCTCGGCACCCCGTCCCCCCGCATACCGTGACGCAGCGTCCGTTGGGCTCGCGCGTGGCCATCAAAGAGTGTCGAAGCGCTTCCAGCTCGTCTCTGGTCCCAAGGACGCTCATCGGTTCTCCCTCTGCGCCTCAGCTTCGGCGTACTTGGCCAGAAGAGGAGCAACTTTCGCCGCCGTCATCTGTCCAGAGTACTCCCCCTCTACCACCATGATCGGTCCCAAGGCGCAGGCACCAAGGCAGTTGACAGTCTCTACAGAGAACAGCCGGTCGTCGGTGGTTTCGCCCGGTTGCACGCCCAGGAGTCGGCATACCTCTTCCAGAACGTGCTTGGAGCCGCGCACGTGGCACGCCGTGCCAAGACAGACCTGTATCAGGTACTTGCCGCGGGGCTTGAGCGTGAAGGCGTTGTAGAAAGTAGCGACGCTGTACACCTGGCTAAGGGGCACACCGAGCTTCTCGCTCACCAGGATTAAAGCATCACGAGGCAGGTATCGGTACTGCATCTGGAGGTCTTCGAGAATCGCGATCAGCGAGCTCTCATCGTGATCGCTTACGAGTACTTGAGCGGGGCGCATTGTTTCGACGTCGGTCACCTTTGTCCTCCGAAAAGCCATCGCCGTGTGCGATGCGGCAGGATCCCGTGCGGCTCAGGCAAGCACCATATTCTTAGCACAGAAGCCGTGAGAATGGCATGGGAGGGGTGGCCCAAGAAATGAGAAAGACATGAAAAAGCGGGCCCTGCCTAACGGCAGGGCCCGCTTCCGGGCAGATGTCGTCCGTGACAGTGTCTCACAAACAGCTCACCCTGAGTACTCCTCCGGGCAGACCAGCATGTAGCCCAAGCCTGGTCTGGTAACGAGAAGCTCCGGCTGCGATGGATCACGTTCGATCTTCTGCCTGAGATATCGAACGTAGGCCCGCAGGTAGTCAATCTCGTCGAAATACTCAGGGCCCCACACAGCCGTCAGCAGCTGTCGATGCAACATCACACAGTTGGGGTGCAGTGCCAGCTCGCGCAGCAGTGCGTACTCCGTGGCGGTTAGGAACGCCTCCTCACCATTCACAAAGACGCGATGCTGTGCAAAACTCATCGATAGCCGCCCACAGGTGAACTTGGCGTCACTTCCAACCTCCTCGGGGTATTTGCTGCGGCGCAGCACAGCCCGCACTCGAGCTATGAGCTCCTTGGAGCTGAAGGGCTTGGTCAGATAGTCGTCCGCACCCACGTCAAAGCCCTTTAGCTTGTCTGATTCGCGAGCCTTGGCCGTCAGCATGACGACAGGCACGCGAGAGAACTCGCGAATGCGTCGACAGATTTCGTAGCCATCCATATCGCGAGGTAGGAGAATGTCCAGAAGAATGAGGTCAGGCTGTTCGATAGCCACCTTCTCGAGCGCTGTGCGGCCATCGCCGGCAGCCACCACGCGATACCCCACAGCCTCCAGGACCTCTCGAACCAGGAGTACGAGCCGAGCCTCATCGTCTACCACCAGTATACAGTCCTTGTGCTCCATCTGCCTGACCTCGCCTTACCCTACGTCAATCTGCCCTGCATCACTGAGGCCTCCACGCGGCAGTGTAAAACTGACAGTGGTGCCCTCACCCAACTTGCTCTCAGCCCAGATACGCCCACCGTGGGCTTCCACGATGTTGCGCGCGATCGGCAGCCCCAGGCCGGAACCCACGACGTGCCGTCCGGAGGCAAACTTGACCCGGAAAAAGCGCTCAAAAAGCCTATTCAGGTGCTCTGGGGCGATCCCGTGTCCCTGGTCAGCCACGCTGATGGTGACCTCGTCATCGCTCACCTCGCCGCGCACAACGATCAAACCCCCGTCGGGGGAGTACTTGACTGCATTGTCCAGTAGATTGTAGATCACGCGACGAATGCGGCCGGAATCGGCGTCCACCACAGGAAAATCATCGGGGAAGCTCACCAAGAACCGATGGCTCTGTGTGCGCGGTTCGATCTCATTCACAACGTGACGTGAGAGGCGGGGAAGGAGAATGGGCTCCTTATCGATCTTCAGCCGGCCAGAATCTATCACAGAAGCATCCAACAAGTCTGTTACGATCTCACCGAGCTTGTCGGCTTCATCCACGATGATGCCGAGGTACTCACGCTGTTTCTGTGGCTCCCACGTCACTTCATCAAGAAGCAGCGCGGATGCATAGCCCTTGATCGATGCCAGGGGCGTCCGCATCTCGTGGGAAAGGCTGTCCATGACATCCTGCTGCAGTTGGCCGACATTATGCATCAGACGCCGACATTGACTGGCCTCACCCAACAGGCGTTTTCGGTCAAGGTACATTGCGATCAGCCCAGTTAACGCCTCGGCCAGCCGCAGATCGGGCTCCGAAAAGGTGTGCGCTCCCCAGGTCTCGAGCGTCACTACACCCACAACACTGTCAGAAAGCCGGAGCGGGAGACAGATCGCACTCTGAGGCTGTGAACAGCCGTGCACAGCTTGTGCCAGCCGTCTTCGATTCTCAATGGCCATCCCGGCATCTGCTGTCGCAACCTCATCGGCGGTCGCAAACAGCACGGCCTTTCCAGAGGCAAAGACCTGGCCCACCATCCCTTCGTGGCTGCGCAGGCTCATGCGCTGGACGCTGTCGCTGTCATATCCAAGGGCACACTGGGCGACGAGCCTATTGGGTCCCGGCTCGTACAAAAAGATCGCTGCTGTCTGGGCCGCAGCAAGACACTTGAGGAAACTGTCCAGTGCGGCAGGAAGTACGGTTTCGGGCTCCAAATTGCCCGCAACAACCTGTGCCAGCGTGTGAATTGCCGCCGTCAGTTGTGGCTCGACGGGCCGCGCCATGCGTGCAGCCTCGTCTGGATGAGACTCTTGATCGATAGCGCGTAGCACCATGTCTGACAGCCTCCAAGGATGTGATGACGGTAGTCCATCCCCGCCGTCCAATGAGAAGTGTAGTGCAGATAGTAAGGGACTGTCAATCCCTCGCAGCGCGCGACGCTGCTCTCCCCCGGCTCTGCAGGCGCTGCATAGTTTGGATCGTGTCGGCCTCCTCGACGGTCTTGTCGGCACGAACGCGCACAATGCGGGCAAAGCGCAGCGCCATGCCGGACTCGTACTTGGGGCTGTCTTGTATGTTGTTGAACGCCACCTCAACCACGACTTCGGGGCGCACAGACACAGTTCCCCCTGACTCCGCGGTCTTGATGGCCAGAAGCCGGTCGGTCATCTCCTGGAACTCCTTGTCCGTCGGGCCCTTGAAGGTCTTGCCAACCTCCAAGAGCTGGCCAGTGCGACCATCGCGTGCCGCCAAGTGGTAGTTGGAGAGCCAGCCGTGCCGTCGGCCGTAGCCCCAGTCTGCCGCTACGATGACCAGATCCAACGTCACAACGGGCTTGATCTTCAGCCAGTGACGCCCGCGAACGCCTGGAACATAGGGGCTGTCCAGGCTTTTCGCCATCAAACCCTCGTGGCCATCTTCGCGAGCCGCCTGCAGAAAGCGCTCACCTTGCGACAGTGAGGATGGCACCGTTCGCTGCACCAGAGCCAAGTCCCCACTCACCTCGCGCAGTGCCTCGACCCTCTTCTCATAGGGTTCGTCGATCCACATCCGATCTTCGGCATATAGAAGATCAAACAGGAACAGCTTGACCGGCACCTGCTTGCGGGCTTGCTCAATGTCCCGCACCCGGCCCAGACGGCGCATCAGCCGCTGGAAAGGAAGGGGCCGCTCATCCTCGTCGATGGCGATGACCTCGCCCTCGACAATGGCCACGGTGGCGGCGAGTCCTTCCAAGACCTCATTGTGCACCTCTGGCAGACTCGACGTCAGATCAGAAAGGTGCCTTGAGAACAACCATACGCGTGCCCCGGCTCTGTGGATCTGCACACGCGCCCCGTCGAGCTTGTACTCCAGCGCCAGTCTCGAATCGAGCAGGTTGTAGGCCTCCTGCACTGATGCTGCAGTCTGAGCTAGCATGGGCTTGAGCGGCCGGCCAGGTTGCGCTTGAATGCCATCGAGTGCCTCGCGCCCATTGCAGAGGGCCATTTGTGCTACTTGCCCCAGGTCACCGAGCAGCATGTTCGCTCGGTGCACCATGGTGCGCGGCAGGTCAGCAGCAAGGGCGATGCCGTCAAGCAGCAGGCCTTCGCTCACCCCGTGTCGCATCTCACCCACAGCCAGCTTGACGATATACTTGGCTTCCACAGCTGTGGACCGCTCGAGCAGCGTGCGCAACACATCGTCCTTGCGCCTGCGCGAACCGGCCCCACTCGCGCTTCCAATCTCCTGGAAGGCACGCCACACCTCCAGCACGCTAAGTGGGGCACCCAAGGGCGCCAATCGGTGCCCCGCTTCGAACATCATCTGCACACTCTGCCCGAAATCCACAGCCTCTCTGGCAAAGGTCTGTCGCTTCCTCTGGCTCGTCTGTACCACCTGCTTGACCACCCGGGACACGGCCGCACCGCTCAGGTTCAGTGGACGCCCCTCTCGTTCGGGAAAGACCCGCCCGATGATCATCTGCGCTGCTGGCGCCACCTCGTCAGAGGACAGCGATCTCAGGTACTCTGCCACCAACGCAGCTAGGGACTTGCGCGATCTTGTGGCCTCGAGCGATTCACCCAGCTCGGCTAACGTTCCGAACTCTACCACTTGTGCCTCCCTTGCCAACTGAACGAGACCCGTGTTGGAGCGACTCATACCAAGACAGGGCCCCCATAGAGGTGAATGGCCGAGCGGGTAATCGATCCGATCGCTGGCCAGATGCTTGCATGCCTGCGGCAGTTCCGACTAGACCGGCGCTCGTGAATGCGGGCTACATCGCATCCCGGAGCGCATGGACCAGCGGCTCGTCTGGAAGATAGGTCAGGGCCTTGCGCACCATAAGGGCCCGATGACGTCGTTGCCGGACGACCACCTGCTCCGTCAGCCACGCAGTCACGAGAGCAGGATAGTACCGGCCCAGTGTCTTGAGCCCCCAGCCCAGGCCCTTGACGGCGTCCATGTCCCACTCCGAGAACAGGGGCTCCAGGAATGCCAGCAGTGCTGTCGCCTCAGGCTCCAGAGCAGCATCGCCACCGGAACGCTTGGCCCAGAAGTGGACGGCCACGCCTACCGCACGGCGCACCCAGCGGCTGGGATCTTCTCGCCATGGCGACGAAGCAGCAAGCGTGGCGGATAGGTCAAGCAGCAGGGCTGGGCCAGGCACCCGCTCGCCCAATATGTCAGTTGCGTACCACACATCCGCATCAATGATAAAAGCTCGGCAGCGCTGCAGCGCGCCTCCGAGATCGTGGGCGAGCAGTACACCTAAGGCAGCACCGATGACCACCCAGCCCCCTTCGGTCTTGCCGGCTGCAATGCGATCGAGGAATGCCTCCACCGTTCCGAGGGGCTGCACGCCAAGCTGCTGACCTATTCTTCCCAGGATCGGAAAGCGTGTCCGCGCAGTCAGCACAGGTTCAAGCAGTGCGTAGGCTTGCTGCGTCCGACCGCTGCTCACCGATTCCGAGACGTGGCGTCCCAGCTGTGCAGCCTCCTTCATCTTCACCGGACTCGCCTCGAAATGCGCTGCGGAGCCAAGCACCCAAGCGACCAGCGCCATCCGCAGCCGTAGCACCGCACATAACCGCCAACAACTCCGGCCATCACCATCCTTCTACGGCCGGTCCACCGAGCCAAGCGGCAAACGGGTACAAACACACCATACACCCTGTTGATTGGGTGCCATGTAGACCAGCTCTGTCAGTTCAAAGCTGCGGGGCCTCCAGGCAGAGTGAACCGCCTCCTTTGCCGCGAGCAAGTCACAGTCGGATGAGAATGCACCAATGGTGACGTGAGGGACATAGGCAAAGGGCAAGGTCGGCATGTACTCGGGAAGCAGTTGCGCTAGCGCCTGACGTATACGAGCGAAGGAGCCACCGTCGTCAGGCGCCAACCAGAGATGGGAAGGGCTACCCCAGAACACGCCGAGATGCTCAAGCTGCACGCGGAATGGCGCAAACATCTCTAGACAACGCCCTGCAACCGGCCGCATCTCCTCCCATTCCTCAGGTGGGATGAAGGGCGGATAGGCGACCGTGATGTGTGGTGGCACGATCCGGAAGTTGGGGTCATAGCGCGATCGCCAGCGATTGATCGTGGCGCTGATCTGTTTGGGCACAAGCGCAACGAGCGCCCTGGCGCTTGGATCAGGTGGCCTCATGTCTTGCTGCCTCCAAAGAGCCCGCTGTAGAATGACAGCGCATCGCCTGCCAAGGCCAGCACCAGCGCCTCTTGGGAATCAACGAGCCGGAGCCAGCCGCTGCGCGGCAGCAACCGCCGCCTCCTTTCCAGGAGCCTGGCCCCGCCATCGAGAATGTCTTGCAGCATGATGTCTCGGTGCACCAGGTTGACAACTTGTTCAGGCGTCAACCAGATGAGAGCGGGCAGCTCCATGGCCGGTCGTGGCTCGGTACACACCTCCCCCGCAAAGACCACTGCGCACAACCTTCCAAGGTGCTCATCCGACCACGGTTTGCGTGGCCGCGTGCCATGATGTCGAAACACCACTGCTGCGGGGCGCTCCACCCCGCTCAGCCGGACGGGCGCCATGTCGTTCTCACTGCGCACCACCAGCGTCTCGCAGCACTGGAGGAGTCGCACTTTGCAGCCCGTCTCCTCAAGAGCCTCGCGCAATACGCCTGCGGCTGGCGAGGGATCACTGTCCTCCAGCGCGCCGCCCACACCCGTCACCTCGAGCACCTGGTGACTGCCTTCGGGCCGTGGCGCCCGCACCCCATAGAGCAGGGAAGCCACACCCTTCGGGCACCCTCCGCCCCTGCGCAGAATCAGGCTGGTCCCCAGGAACATCCCGTCCGGCAGCAGCTCCGCCAGGCTGGAGCCTCTTGTCATTCCGCCATGTACCTCCACAGGAGGCGCAAAAAGCGAGGGCCCAACTAGCGTGTCAGCATACGTCACGCATCGTTGGGCCCCATCAAACGATTCTCACCGTGCTTGCCAGTGCACTGGCATGAGTCGAATGCATCGTCGGCCACCCCGTGGGAAAACCCCGTGTGACACGGCATCACAGAAGTGGCTGCCTCCCGATGACAGAGAACGACTCGCCGACCGTGGCACGCGGAGCTATAGCTTGGGCTCCTTGCCAGGGTGCAGCTTCTTGAACTTGGCCAGCAGGTCCTCCTTGCTTTCCTCGTGATCAGGGTCAGGCACGCATGCCTCAACCGGGCAAACGTCGGCACACTGTTGCGTACTGTAAAAGCCCACGCACTCGGTGCACTTGTCTGGATCAATCACAAAGTACTCATCACCCTCGCTGATCGCCTCATTTGGGCACTCACTCTCGCAAGCTGCACAGGCAATACAATCCTCGGTGATCTTGAAAGCCATCCTGTTTCCTCCTTGCACGTGTGTTGAATGTCTTGCTTGCGCTGCACAGGACCGGGTAGCACCTGCCCAGGCTAGGCTTGGCCCCACCAGCGGCCTCTGACGGCGGCTAGCAACCTGATTATACCATCCGCGTCCAGCGGATGACAAACGATTACGCTCAGACTGGCCTTGGTGTTACGGACTCGGTTCGCTCGCTTCGAGCTCCATTGCCACGAGTGTGTCCGCCAGTTGCTCAATGGCAACGCGCTGCTTGCGATAGAAATCGGATTCACTGATCGCCATGCGTGCCGCCACTTCGCGAATGGGACGCCCCTGTACGAACCGCGACTCCAGAATGTTGTACACCACCCACTCGGCGGCGGTCATGCTGCGCTCGCCTTCTGGCCTCAGGCGTTCGATCGCCGCAGACAGCACCCCACGCAAGGCTCGCACGGCGACCCCCTCGTTCTCATCGAGTGCTTGACGCACCAGGCGCGTGCGCAGCAGCGGGCTCTCCGCCAGCCCCTTGCCCCCCCAGTAGTGACGCAACGCCTCTCTCACCACCTTGGGAAAGTCGGGCGTGTACACCGGATTGCTCTCAAGGGCCTCCAGTCGCGCCGGGCCTGAGTAAACGCCGACGCTGCGCCAGCGTTGGATCTCCTCGATTTCTGGTACAATCTTTCGCAGTGCCTCAAACACGTTCTGCTGCAAATGCACGTCTTCCAGAGCTAACTCGGCCTGCCGTACAAGGCCAGCGACACTCGCAAGTGTCTCAGATGGCAAGTTGGGAGTGCCCCCGCCGGCCTCCAGGCCAAGTATCCCCAGCGTCGACTGCCGATCCCGGCTGCGCAGCGGCAGAAGCCAGTGTCCATTGCTCTGCCTAAAGTCCTCGTTCCGCAGGTCCCCTTGCCGGACGGAAGCATGCCCAGCACCATCTTCGGGCTCCTTTTCAAATGATACCGCCAGCTCTTGCCAATCACACGCCTTCAGAAAGTGGCTAGCTGACTCGTGCGGACCGCACAATACCTGGATCTTCAGAGCGCCCTCTTGCATGGCCATAACAAAGCCGCTGTGCACTCGCAGCAAGTCGCACAGCGCAATCAACACGTTCTCGAGCAGCTGCGCAAGGTCCGTACTGGTCAGCAGCCGGCTATCCAGTTGCTGTATCCACGCAACCTCATCGCGATCCTGGCGGTAGATGAGACGATCGATGTAGGGCTTGGCCAGGTTCACGGCCATCTGCAGCACCACAATGCTGATGCTCACCGCAAAGATCAGAACCGTGTCGCGTGGCAACCCCAATATGTCTTCCACCTTGGGTATCACCAGCATCAAGAAGATGACAACAGAACCAACCAGCGGCCCACGCAGCAAGTAGTGAATCAGGTTGTGCTTGATCACTCGGTCAGGCATGAACACGCCCTGATAGGCTACGGCATAGGCACTCAAGACCGTCATCAGGGCTACGGCCACGTTTCCCACCAGCGACAGGCTGAAAACTGTATTGGGGGACAGAGAACGGGACATGCTAGCCACAAGAAGATAGGGGAACACACCAAAACCGGGCGCAACAATGGCGATCGTCAGATACGTCATGCGGCGCCTAGATGTCGAAGTCAGGCAGCGCTGACGCGCACGGAAGACATTGTAGACAGCAGACAGCACCGTAGCAAAAAAGTACGTGGTAAAGACATTGAAATACGGGCCGGGGGCAAGATACGCAATCAGGTCCTGGGCCACACCGTCGCGCACCACCAGATCAGTAACCGCGGCCAACACAAAGAACACCAGGCTGGACGCGTAAGCGCCTGTGACCGCCATTCGACGTGCCGACGATAACGAATTTGTGGTCCGCAGCAGCGCGTCGGCAAAGTGAAAGCAGGCCGCTGGCACGAATGCAATGCCCAGCCATTGGATGCGAAGCCATAGCAGCGTAGAGGATGCGGAAACCACGTTGGCAACCAGGATATCGCCAACATAGACCATTATGATGAAGGCGAGTAAGGCAGAAAAAGCCCGTGCTACGGGGCTACGGAAGTTGTTGGTCAGGATGTACGCCAGCAGCGAGAAGCCGATGATGACATTCGCTGAAGCGAGGATCAGGTTGGCGAGCCACAGTGCAGATGTCAACCAATTCATAGGCACCGCCTCAGCACCAGAGGACATCCATGGTAACGACCTAAAACACGAACCACGTCAGGAAGTGGTAGACGATTGGCGCGGCGAACAACAGACTGTCAACTCTATCCAACATTCCACCATGACCGGGAATCAGATCTCCAGAGTCCTTTGCCCCTACTTGGCGCTTGATCAGGGACTCGGCTAAATCCCCGAACGTCACGCCGAGCACAAGCAGACCCGCCAGCGTGAACGCCTGCCACGGTGTCAGCCCAA
>Ga0180438_10010291_pt1 | contig 11497 bp, 10 predicted proteins | sample SS_ome_12_FD_132455 | JGI IMG/M metagenome (GOLD analysis project Ga0180438, IMG submission 132455) | Hypersaline lake sediment archaeal communities from the Salton Sea, California, USA - SS_3_D_2 metaG | ecosystem: Environmental > Aquatic > Non-marine Saline and Alkaline > Hypersaline >...
GTATCCTTTGATGATTTTACCTTCTCGACTATTGCCTGAATTCCTGCTGCTATGATCATGGCTCCCACAATACAACCTACAGTTGTCCATCCTACTTTGGCAACTTTGTCATTAGTCTGGGAACATGCAGGGATGAACGGAATTGCTGAAGCTGCTACGGCCGCACTCCAGTATAATTTTCTTACTTTTGATATTATTGAACTCGTTCTTCCAAGTCTTGCCGCTGTTTCAGTAGATTCCAGCATTCTATCCTGGGTTCTCAAATCAGTGTTCTGCAATAGTGTTTTTCTCCTGTTTAACAACGAAGCTGGCTGTCTGAAAAATTGCATTCTAGTCATTAGATTTTCACCTTGCTTTTAGTGTGTTTGAATATGTTTAAAAACTTATTTAGCCACCCCAACACTTATAATGGTGTCCTCCCCATCATCCATCGAGGTGAAATTATGGCAAATGCAAGAGTTGGAAGAGAGATAAGTTTTATGGCACCGGACAAGGCAGGTCTCCTGAATGAGATAAGCACTGATTTATCCAGCGCTGGAATAAATGTACTGACAATATGCGCCTATTCCATGGATGGAAATGCAAACTTCATGATGGTCACTTCCGACAATACAAAAGCAACGGAAGTTCTGAAGGCAAAAGGTTATGAGGTAAAAGACTATGAAGTTGTCATGTACGACCTGGAGAACAAAGTAGGTGCAATGTCTGATATGACCAAGAAACTGGCTGATGCGGATGTAAACATGGATTATTTCTACGGAACGACAGGGGCAGCCGATGCACCAGCACTCCTTGTTTTCAAGTCAAATAACAATGCAAAGGCGGTTGAGGCTCTCAATGCCTGATTTTTTTTATTTTTTTTCTTTCAGTCAATTTTAAATATCTTATTTTCCTTTTGATTTCATGACAGGTAAGAAAATTAAGAAAAAAACAGAAAAGGAAAAGCCAATTGTAGTTAAATCAGGGAGAGAACTTAGGAAATGCAGTTTGCTGAGAGCAGTCACAATAGCAATTCTGATTACGGTCATAGCACAGGGAGTCCATATGTTTGAAGCAATGCTAACCATGGATTATTATATGGATGCTGCCTACATGGATGTATGGAGTCCGGTCATGATGCCGGAGCCTGGACCTCCGCCGATGGAATTCACATACATGTCCATTCTGTTCGGTTTTGTAACAGCTCTGATATATATCTGGGCCTACAAGCTTATTGAGCCCGCATTATTGTCTATCCGATGGATGAAACGCGGCCTGCTGTTCGGTTCATTGCTGTTCCTTGTCGGAACGGTTCCCTCGATGCTTATGCTTTATCTGATAATCAATCTTCCGGCCGCATTAATAGGCTGGTGGGGCGTGAGCGGATTGGTAATATCACTGGTAGACGGACTGATAATTTCAAAATTATGCTAGTGTGGTAAAAAAAGGGAAATGATTTAAAATTCCTTCCCCACCAAACTAGTTTCAATGGCCTCAAAGAAAGTAAAAATCGAAATACCCAGGGGTATCCCTAGGGTTCAAACACAGTCAGGCCCATGGAAAAGTCTTGAAGAACTGTATAAGGAAGTTCCGTTAATAAGAAATCCGTCAAGTCTGAGAACTGCACCAAAGAAAATAAAGAAAATAAGGCTCTTGCCGGCAGATAAAAAGGAGGTAAAAATTTCACGTTCCCATCCTGCACCCAAAGGACTTAATACTGCAGATATAGATGGGCCTTTTGAGGGTTTTGAGGAATTATCGGAAAGCGATATAATTTCAATCGAACCATCTTCAGGCTTTAATTCAAGCAGGGTGGCGATACCCATAGCTAAAACAGAAATTCCTTTTTCGAATCAGGATAGTCGTCCACCTGATTGGGATGATATCCCCCTGCTTGATTCAGGATTGCTTATCGAACTTTCCGATGATGAGCCAGCAAACCGTAGAAAACTTTTATCGAAATCAGAAATCGAAAGCTTGTTAACAGACATAACTAATCTCTGTGATGTTTTGATAAAAAAGTTAGGGGGATTTCTTGACAATTTGCTGGATTCTATTGTTGTAAAAAAAGGTAAATAGTTTTTAAACTCTTCCATTCAAAAAATGATAATATGCCTAAAGGTAAAAAACCGTTAAGTAGATTGCTGAAAGACGGCCCCCCGCTGATAACAGAGAGGGGAAGGATGATGGGTGAACCGGCATCTGGAAAAGAACAGCCAAAACCTTCCAATCCAAAACCGCAAACACAGGCAAAGCCGCAGTTGGAAGAACCAATGCAGGAACTTCCCTCCGAAGATGTTAATTTAGATGAATTAACCGTACCTCCTGCACCGAGAATCGATATTCAGATAAGCTCAAACATTATGGAGTTATTCAGGAAACTTGCTGCAAAAGATTCTTCGCTTAAAAATTTTGAGGACGAACCCCCTGAGATTGATGGAGATAAAAACATAATCATTAGGGGGAAAATATTTGGAAAATTAGCAAGCGATTCAGAAGCAAGAATCCATTTCAATAAAATCTGGGAATACGGTTACCAGTCAAAATTAACGCTTTTTACAAATTCATCACTATTCATATCCACGTCCACAGGCAAATTCATCTATTTCTCTATTGGCCAAAAAGTAATCTCTCTTTCTTGCTCGAAGGATGAAAACAGTCCGGAGATAATGTCGGTATAAGACGCAGTAATTGTTTAAATATGTTGTGTCTAATATGCAATAGGTGTGTTTATGAAAATAAGGCATGGGGGTTTGCAGAATAGGATAAGAGATAGAAAACCAAATAGAAAACCAAGTAAATTTTCAAAAACTGCAAAAGCACTCGCAGTTCCGCTCGTTGCCGCATGTCTTGCGCTTGCACCGAAGACTGCAGATGCTCACGAAAATAATCCTGCCAAGAAATCCGCAGTTGAAAATCTTACTGTTGGCGGAAAGGTGATAGCGAACGAGGCTGGTGCTTCGATAGCGGGAAGCCTCAATTATGGAATGTGGGGCGGTTTCGATTTCGGAGTTATAGCTTTCAGTGAACATCAGGCGCCTTTCTTCACTTTGAGTGTTACTCCCGGGCTTGAGAAAAAAGGAGTGAAATTCAGGTATTTCGGAAGGCTGACATTTACAAATCTCAATTCATGGCTTTACACTTCGCATTCTCTTGCACTTGGCTATGGAAAGCAGTTTGAAAAATGGGGGTTTTCACTTGGAGGAATTGCAGGCGGTGCACTTTCATATCCAAATTATGATAATATTTACTTTAACATGGGTGCAGGATTAAGCTTCAATTACAAGGAAATGCTTTACGTTTATGCTATGGCAAAGAGCTACTTCGCAGCAGGAAATGCAATGCAAAGCTCTTATGTCGGCTATTACAGCCCGAAATACCAAGGTGTGGAAGTAGGGACTGTAATAAAAATAAACGAAATGGTCGGAAAAGTCTATTGGGATTTTGACGTTATCCAAAGCAAGGGAGGAGTTATCGTAGGGACCCAGTTTAATATCAGCCAGAAGCTGAAAGGATTCGTAGGTGGGGGAATAGGAGTAACCACCTGGGAGAAAGACCTTGGAGGCCATGCAAACTTTATGGCCCAGGCAATGCTTAATCTTTATTATACCGGGGACAGCGGTGTAACGCAGGAATACAAATCATCATATGAAAGATACCAGAAGGGAGGAATTCCGCTGCAGACAGATATTAACAGCCCTCCGCAGCTGAGGCCGTTGACTCCGCAGGAGCAGGTATGGGAAGCAGATGCACAGCAGAGGCTTTTTGACAGCGACGGAAGCATGGACAGCTTTGCAGCAATGTATGAAGGTGCATCTCACGAAGAGGTAATAACCGCTGCCAGATGGATGAGCAGAAAACTCGGGGAACTTGCTTATGCCTATGAGGCACAGGAAGCGCTTATGAACCTGAAATTCTTTGATGACTCGGTTAAAAAAGTTGCCAATGCAAGCCATGATGACATCCTTACTTATCTGAGGGACATTATGATGTGGTACGATACACATGGGACCTTCCAGGGAATGTCTCAGGAATTAGTCGATAAAATAACAATGTGCGGAGGAATACATTCGACAACAGCATTGTTCCTTAGAAAGAGCGGTATAAATGCAGCAGTTATCACAGTCAATACAAAGAATGCTATGGGAGAAAGTACTGGTCATTTTGTTCCCGTATACTGGACATCAGAAGAAACAGGAATTATAGATTACGGGGACCAGTTCACAGGACCTGCAAATTCCCTTGATGAAGTCATAAGGGCATATGGGGAATACCAGGGAACGCCCACATATGTTTCGCAGATTTACATTCCTAAAAATAATGGGGGCTGGGATTACAAGGGAACCTGGCTTACTCCTGAAGGAAGGCTTATACAGTATAGTTTCGGATTAGACAACTTCCATCTTGAGAGGGCGTATATCCTTGGCGTACCAGGAGGCTAACCAAGCTTTACTATCTTCAAACAATCTTCAATGTCATAGAAGTAGGCAATTCCTTCCTTTTCATATATGAAGGACCTTTTGACTGCAATATTGTCTATAACCTTTCCGCTCTTGAAAACCACCGGTTTTTTATTTCCTGGCAGATAGGGTATTGTAACTTTTTTGATAACAGGATAGTCAATCAATCTTCCGTTTTTGTCAAGCGATGCTCTGAATTCAGCAAACAACAAAAACATATCAAAATATTTTGTCATAAGAATAATTGGATGTTTGCGAAATACTTCCTCAAAAGGCATAAGGAATTCGATATTGTTTGTAGTTTCTGGTCCTGTAATATGCCTAAGCTTTGAAACAATGTCCGCTCCTAAAACCTGTACTAATGGCGGAGTGAAAACTTCTATCAGGCAGGTGGTAGTGCTGCCTATAAGCTTGTGCTCATAAGAAGAAAGGTGTATGGAATTCGGAGCGCATCTACGCTTCACTTCGCTTTTTTCAGAATCTCTTTTGGGTGGTTTATTTATTGCTTCTTCTACTTCATCCCTTTTTTCTTTTAACAGATAACGGTCAAGAGTATTTCCTATCTCATGGTTGCATGACTGATGCATGCCTATTAATTCTTTTCTCAGTTTTTTGGAGTCAATTCTAGGGTCTATCTTAATTCCTTCAAATCTTACCCATTTACCTTCTGGAGGCCTGTATCTTTCGAAAGATTGCAAAGGAAGTCTTCTGGTAGCACTTAATCTGTGCGAATTCATATTTTTATTATGTGTGGAACAGTATTTAAACCTGGGCTTTCTTTGCAGCTTTCAATAATGCGACGAATATGGGCGCAGGATTTTCCAGCCTGCTTTTAAGCTCTATATGCGGCTGTGTTCCTATTCCGAAGCTTTCCTTCCATTCAACCATCTCGACTACTCCGCTCGGATGTTTTCCTGCAATAACAAGGCCGCATTCCTCAAGTTTTTCAGTATATTCCGGATTAACTTCCCATCTGTGCCTGTGTCTTTCAAAAACAGTATCCTCTTTGTAAGCCTCATGGATTCTTGTTCCTTTTTTCAGTTTGCATTCGTAAGCTCCCAGCCTGTTTGTTCCCCCCATCGTTGCTATCTGCCTCTGCTCGGGAAGCAAATCAATCACAGGGTGAGCTGTTTTCTTATCGAATTCGGTTGAGTTTGCACCTTCAAGCTTGCAGACATTCCTTGCGAATTCAACAACCATCATCTGCATTCCAAGGCACAGCCCGAGATAAGGAATTTTGTTCTCCCTTGCATATCTTATCGCATCTATCTTTCCTTCTATTCCCCTTGAGCCGTATCCTCCGGGAACTATTATCGCATCATATCCCTTAAGCAGTTTTTCAGCGCCTTCTTTTTCAACATCCGTGGATTCAACCCAGATAACATCGGCTCCTATGTTATTCGCCGCAGCCGCATGCACGACCGCTTCCTTCACGCTCGCATATGCATCCTTTACCGCAGTGTATTTCCCGACAATTGCAACCTTTACCGTTTCTTTCGGTGAAATTATCCTTTCCACGAGCTTTCTCCACTGCTTTAAATCATCGCTCTTCGGTTCTATTCCGAGGTTTCTTGCAACAATATCAATTATTCCCTGCTTCTCAAGGACAAGCGGAAGTTCATAAACCGTTCTTACAAGCGGGTCGTCAAATACCGCATCTTCGCTTATATTGCAGTACATGCTGATTTTCTTTTTTGATTCGGCATCCAGCTTTTCCTGCTCCCTGCATACGATAAGACTGGGCTGTATTCCCATACTCTGAAGAACTCTTGTGGCATGCTGAGTGGGCTTTGTTTTCCTCTCTTCCGGGGACAAGCTCGGAACATAGGTAAGCTGTATGAATATTACGTTCTCCCTTTCTTCGGAATGCAGCTGCCTCATCGCCTCTATAAAGTAGCTGTTCTCAAGGTCACCCACGGTTCCTCCGACTTCAATCAGCACTATATCCGCTTTATGCGTTTCACCGACTTCCCTTACTCTCTTCTTGATTTCATCGGTCAGGTGCGGAACGAACTGGACGTCTCGCCCCAAGTATTCGCCTTTTCTTTCTTTTTCTATTATAGCCTGGAAAAGGCTGCCTCCGGTGATGCTTGAATCTTTGGTAAGCGAGATATCAAGGAATCTTTCGTAAGTCCCGAAGTCCATATCAACTTCTCTTCCGTCATCTAGAACGAAGACCTCGCCGTGCCTGAACGGGTTCATCGTTCCGCAGTCAACATTAAGGTATCCGTCGAATTTAATCGGAACAACAGCATATCCTCTGGACTGGAGCAGTTTTCCTATTGCAGAAGCAAGTATTCCTTTCCCGAGCCCGGACATTATCGAGCCTAGGACAACAATATATTTTCTTTTCTTAAGTAGCATATCGTATTTATTCAACTAAGTTTTTAAAAACAATTCGTTAATGTTTATTTGATGGGAAAACTGAAATTCAAGAAAGAACCGATTGATGATTTTGCCAGCTGGACAAAACAAGTCAAAAAAGACAAGCTGGAAACTTTCAATGATATATATGAGCATTACAGAACCCTTCACGACGAAACCACTTCGTTGAAATATGCTGCTGAAACATACGGCAAGGTAATGGTTGCAGCCGGACTTGCCAAAGATGCCAAGGAAGCGTATTCTGTTCTCAAATACGATGGGAATGAGGTTTATATCCCGGATGTTTTCATGGACAGCTGGGTGAAAAAGGCAAAGAAAGCAGGAATCATATCAGTGGAGCTTCATGAAGATCATGTTGAGAAATTTATACTGGAATATACCCGCTTGTATTCTACTGAACTGGTTTTTGCGCTTGATGTTCTTGTTGCTGAAAAAGCAGGATTGAAAGTCGATGAGAAAGAGCCGGTAACATTCAGAACCAAGCTTGAATTCAAGAAAAACAAAGTAGTATTCTTCTCTGAAAAATACGGGAGCCAGGACATTTCTTATGATTTGTACTATGCCTGGCTGAATTCAATGCTTTCGGAAGGCCATATAGATGCAAAAACAAATTCCCAGATGCTGAAATATGCGCAAAAGGGCAAGGCAGAGGAGCCTTCCCAGGCGAGTCTTGATTTTTATTCGGGATTCCTGAAGTTCATTGGAAATCAGTTCAAGGATGAGAATGAGCTCAAAAAGAAAATCAAAAAGGAATATCCCGAATACTTCGTGGCTGAAATGGAATCCCTTATGAAAAATGAACTTGAGAATCTTGCAAAACTTAAAGTTGAGCCCGGAAAAAAGAAAATAGGCAGAATATCAGCCATCGGCAAGGAAAAAACAGGGATAGTTGTCAATACTGAAAAGGGAGAGCAGTATATCGATATGGATACCAAGCTATATCATGATATTTATACTGCGACCATAGAGAATGGGGGTAAAGTGCCGAATTCTTACAAGCAGAAGCTCTATTCCTATTTCATGGATCAGGCGTTCGAGAAATACGGCTCTCTCAAGGATTTCGATGAGGATTACTCGGAAGAAGCCCTTGACAAGGCAAATGCATTGGTTCCTTTTTTCGAATACCAGGTTGCAGTAGATTCTCAGGCTGCAAAAAAGATTATGGAGCAGGAGAAAAAGCTCAAGGGAGTGCCTAAAAAGTAAAGAATGCAATTCCACAAGTATTTAAATAATTTACCATCTAATATAACAACATGACCAATAAAAAACTCAAACTCAGGCATGTTCATCTCTCACAAAATACTGATAAAAAGCAGAAAGCAGACAAAAAGGAGCTGGCCATGGCATTTGGCATGGCAGCAGTTCTTCTTTCTTCATGTGCCAGGAAAACGGATGACTGCGGGAATGATTATCCCGAGGAATTCTGCAATCCGAACAAATCCACTCCAAAGATAATAGACAATGAAGACGGAACACAGACTATCGTTGGAGTTAAAGACAAAGGGGATTTTACCGGCAAGATAGAATTTTCCTACGGGGACATCGCAGGCCTTGCGGTTCTTCTGGCTATTGCCGCACTTGCAAACAAAAACCTGTGGAAATATATCAAAAGGGAAAAAAAGCCTAAAAACAACAGAGACAGCCCTCCTCAGTCTGATTTTTAAATAAGTTCTTTCCTAATTATTAAATATGGGGAATCAAAAACAGGCGCAGCAACCAGTTAAAAAAGCAAAACCTCCAGAGTTAGCTGCCGTTCCTTACCCTCCTGAATCAAAACAGCTCATAAAGGAAATGAGAAAGTTGAACAGCAGATTCGATGAAGCTTTCAAAGCATATGAAACTGCCGAAAAAAAACTGGAAAACTATTTTTATTCCCAGAAGGGCTGGACAGCTTTTATTCTTGGATGGAAAAGCGTAAGCGACAAGAAAGCCCTTATAGGCTCTCTTCCTCCGGGAATAAGCGCAAAATGGGATTTTAGCGAAGCTGAGCTGAAGGATATCTATAAATCACTCAATATAGCTCTTAATGCGCTTACTGCCATGACAGAGCTGGCATTGGCTTCGAATGAGCTTCTTGCTGAAATAGACAAAAAAGATATTACCGAAGCAAAGGCAAAATCAGATTACCTTGATATGCATATTAATGTTTTTTATGTCCAGGCTGTTGCAGATCAGTACGAACAGGGGGTAACCGCAGCTGAAGAACAATATGACTTTATGACAAAACCATCAGGACCTACAATTTCAAAACAGAAAGGAAAGGTAATTCCTATAGAAGAAGCCCCGCTTATAGAGCTTCCTCCGACCATGGAGGATGTTTTCACTTATGGTCCGGGCCATCCGGTATATTACGACCCCACTACAGGAGCTTACGGCTCGAAAGAAGTTATCAATTTTGCAAAAGATATCAAGGCAGGAAAAGTTGATTTGAATTCCGGCTTTGAGGAGGCGATGATTCTTATACCCATCATCGGCCCGGCAATCTGCATTGTGAATGATGTGCAGAAAATAAAATACGGAACACCGAAAGAAAAAACTGAAGGAAAGATAATGCTGGGCATAGATGTTGCATTCATGGGCGTTGATGTTCACTGGATTGTGCACCTTGGGGTTAGAAGCGCTACGCAGGTGGTTGCAAGGGATGCAATTACGAAAATGGCAAAAGAGAAGGCAGCAGGGGCAATTGTAACCCAGACGGAGAAAAAGGTATTTGTGCAGGCAGCTTATGACTTAAGTGAAAAGGAAATGAAGGAACTTCTTAAGATAGCTCAAAGAAAAGGCGGATTTAATATTGTCACTAAAGAGCTTCTTGAAATCGCCAATGCATCGAAAAAAGGAACATTATCCAAGCAAATAATGAAGGACTACGTTTCTTCTGAAGGAGGTGCAGGCAAAAAGCTAAAGGGATTCTTCAAAAGCATCTATCATGATTTTGCAGGAGTTACAGAGCAGGGATTCTCAAAACATTCAAAGGAATTCCTTGCAAGGGAACTGCTTCACGGAACAAATTTCAAGTACATGAATTACGGTGCAATGCTTGATGACCTGACTACTCCCCAAAAGAAAGCAGCGCTTGCGGCAATATTCAATACGAACATGACATTTTCCCATGGTGCGCAGAAAGAACTGTACACCTTTGTAAAGAAAAAAGGCTGGACTCCTCTTCTTATCGAAATAGAAAAGCAGGTAAAGGAACTTGGAGGTATGAAGGCAGTTAAAGCATTCCGCGCAGGAACCCTTGACAGTAAAATGCTGCTGGAAGCCACGAACAATGCAATGCGCAATCTGCTTCCTAAATATTCACTTGCATATGCTATTTCACCATTTAAGGAATGGATAAAGCTCGGTGCTTTCCTTGGAGCCACCGGAGTTGCTTTCCACTATGCGCGTGTTATGGGCAGCTATGTTATGGCAAAAGGAGAGGAAATGCTGGCAAAAGAACAGAAAGAAGTAAAAAAGATGCAGGAATCCGCAGAGGCTGCGGAAGGTCTTCCAGAGCTTACTGAAGAACAGAAGGAACTTCAGACCTATGCTGCTGATGTCACATTTGAAGGAGTATTTGACGCATATGTGGAATCAGCCCTTGGTGAGTAAATGAATATATTTATTTCCGTTCAAAAAGATATTATGAGGTGTTCATGTGGGTAAAGAAGCTTTAAAACCGGCTGTTGAAGCAGGTGCGGAAGTTGCAGAACAAGTTGCAGAAGAAAAGAAAGGCTGGAAAATTCCCGGCGTAAAAACCGGCATTGAATGGATGAAAGGTTTGACACCAAAGGCAGAGCCGATGCTTACCGCCCCGATAAGCGAGATGGGGGAGCTTGCACCAAAATCAGATGAACTTCTTAGAAGATTAGTCAATGAAATGGATGACAAAGAGCTTGCAGACCTTATTTCAAAACTTTATAAAACACTGACAAGCAAAAAATTCCATGTGAATCCCTCAGATGCTGCAGGATTAATAACGTTAATAGGAAAATTATATCATCAGAGGCCTGAAGCTCTCCACTATTTAAGAATGGATAACAAAGAAGCAGCTGAATTTGTTACAACACTGCTGAAAGATAAAAAACTGCCTTCAGGAAAGCTCGAGGGTGCGGATGCTATTAATCTGTTTACTATCCTGTTTAATGAGAAAACTTCAGAAGGAAAGAAGGTGGATTCCGCTCTTAAGTCAGTGGAAGAATTCTTCGGAGTGAAAGAGTTGTCTGTTGTGGAGAAGGCTGCGTTCTTTAAGGAATTATATAGCAGAAACTTAATGGGCTCAGAACAGATCCTCCAGCAAAAGGGGTTCCAGCAGGGAAAGATAATGGCCATGCTTGGTCTGGACATCGCGGCGATACCTGCAGTAGATAGGGTTTTCCAGAATAAGCTTGCTGAGGCAGCGGATTCCCCTGAAAAATTCCTGTTTAATGCATTGACTGATGAAACAACTATAAAAGAAATTGAAAAATATGATCCCGAACTTGCCAAATATCTTCGTGAGGTAAAAAAAGAAGGTCCTGAAGAAGGATGGAAGCATCTCAAAAAAATAATGGTGGCAATGGGAGACTCATCATCAGAAATTGACAATCTGCTGAAACAGCTTGAAAATGAATTGAAAAGTTACAAGATACTTTCTGAAATAATAACGCCAGTGAGCGGTGAAGCTTTGGAAATCAGTGAAAAAGAAGCAA
>Ga0180438_10010292_pt1 | contig 11496 bp, 8 predicted proteins | sample SS_ome_12_FD_132455 | JGI IMG/M metagenome (GOLD analysis project Ga0180438, IMG submission 132455) | Hypersaline lake sediment archaeal communities from the Salton Sea, California, USA - SS_3_D_2 metaG | ecosystem: Environmental > Aquatic > Non-marine Saline and Alkaline > Hypersaline >...
ATTTCCGGTACAGCGCCGGGCTGAACAGCGCGCAGTTATCGTCGGTGATCCACCAGCCGGGCTGATCGTTGCCGCTGAACTGGCGCAAGATGCGGTTGAATTCGACCATCTTCTCGGCCAGGATGTCGCGGAAGCGAGCGATCAGGTCGGGGTAGTCGTACAACCACAAGAGGAAAAGGGTTGGGTCAATCACCGAGGTCATGATCGTCGCCGGGCCACGGCTGCCCGTGCCTAGCTTGGGCAGCGGCTTGCCTTCGGCCCTGCGCCGCTCCCATTCCTCCAGGTACGCCTCGGGGAAGCTCCACGTGCGCAGGTCGGTTCTCTCGGCTTGGTCGAGGATCCGGGCAAGCTCGTCCGGATCGTCTGTCGCCGGCGTTAGCCAGGGTGTGCCTCCCTCCGTATAACTGAACTCGCATTGGAAGAGGTTTTCGATGCGTTTGGGCTCGTGCTCCCAGGTGTCTTCCTTGAAAAAGGTGTATCCTATGTATTTGGCCGTGATCTCGTTGACCTGTCTGTGTAGCTCATTGCGCCAGGCCTGATCTCGGTAATAGCACAGGGTCGAAGGGACGTCCATAAACTCGAAAACCCAGTGGTCGTCAGGGGAAAAGGAGAGCGAGCAACGCGGCTTGTCGGTGGTGAACGCCTGACAAAGCGCGTTCTCCTCCCAAAACGCCTCGACGTCCAGCTCTTGGGTCATGTCCATGAATTCTTGCTCGATGATGGCCATAATACATCCTGTAAATCTTGTTAATCCTGTCTAATTTGACATCGTCAAGCCACCTATGGCGCTGCGGCCGTCTCTTCAGGCACCAGCCAGGGAGGCAATGCCGCCCCCCGATCCCGCAGATCGCTGACGTAGAGGAAGCGATAGACGTCGTTCACATAGTAATGGCCGAAGCGCTTTTCCGGGAGGACGTCTACGAAACGCGAGGCCACCAGTTCAGCCATCGCCTCGTCCATCCCCGACTCGACCTCGTAATCGAAATGGATCGCCAGGTCCCTCTCCGGGTCTTGGACGATGCGCTTGATCCCGTATTTGGCCGGGTCGCAGTAAACGGGCGCGTGCCGCATCAGGATAAAAGCGCCTGGCGAGGCCGAGTGCACGGCCTGCTTGTGCTCGTAGACGAAATTGACCGTCTCCTGGGCATGGTTGATGGTCTCGCCAGGGAAACCGAAGAAGAAAAAGACGTGGTTCCAGATGCCGGCCTCCGCGCCCTCGCGCAGAATGCGGCCCATGTGTTCGCGCTGCGTGCCCTTGGCCATGCGCTGCATGATCGGCTCAGAGGCGGTCTCCAGGCCAAAGAGCAACATGCGACAACCGCCCCGGGCCATGCTCTCCAGCAGTTCCCTGGTGAGCGCTTTCTCAAGGCGTGCGCACCCGCACCAGTGGATCGGCGCACCCAACTCCTCAAGCAGCGGCGACATGCGCTTCAGGTTGCGCGGCGTGATCGCCTCGTCGGCAAAAAAGATGTGCCGGACGCCGTGTTTATCGTGCAGCGCCATCATCCGTTCGACGACGCGCTCCGCAGGCAATTGGCAGAAAAAGTTTGGTCCTCCGTAGCCCACGTTGCAGAAGGCGCACTGGCCGTGATAACAACCGTGCGATGTAAGCAGCGGCAACACCAACCTGGGAGCCAGATAACGATCCAGCGGCAACCCGTCAAAATCGGGCAAGGGGAGGTCAGCGATCCTTTCCGGTTCCTCGCGCGGCGTGGTTCGGATCTGGCCGCCGTCCCTATAGATCAGGTTGGGGACCTTTGACAGGTCCCCGTCGCCGTCGAGCGCCTCGGCCAGGCGTAGGAGGGGCTTCTCCCCTTCGAACACGACGGCACTATCGAACAGGTCAAAGAGAGCGGGTACCTGGGGGATCTCTTCCCGCAACATCGAGACGTGCGGCCCACCGACGGTGACGTGACAGGGCAGGCCAGTCTCCTTGATCAGGTGTCCCAGCGTCATCCCGGCCAGCATCTGCTCCAGCGTGGCGATCGAGATGCCAACGATGTCGGGCCGTTGGCGTTCGATATCACTAACGATGCCGCGCCGAAAGATGTTGAGGAACATGTTGTGCTGTGGATCGCGTACCGCTTGCCGCAGACTCTGGCTCCTGTCCACAGGAATGGCGGGAATGTACGTCGAGAGGTCGAGCACGGCTGGATAGAAAGGCAGCGACGCTACCTCCAGACTCTGCACCATCACCTGAAAGGCGTGCAGCCCAGTGGGGCTGTCGAGGAACGCATCGCTGCGGATGGCGCTCATCGCTTCTTCGATCTGGGCGACGAACTGCGAACCGTGCGTCAACGCCCACTCGACCCTGACGCGCTTGTCGGCAGGCCACCGATCGCCACGCGTTCGATAGTCCCGGCGCAGACGGTCAACCGCCTGTGCCAGGTAGGCCTGTGTCAGAATCTCGTCAAAGGTCTCCAGGTTCAGATCGCGTTGGATGACTTTGACGCCGTGCGGCCGAAGGTAGGCTGTCAGAGTCGGCAGCGCCAGGTGCGGCATGGTCGGTGTCCAGCTCGGCGGAAAGAGCAGCATCACTTTCACAATATCACCTGATCACATCGAAAACAGCCGATTATCACAAAAGAACGGGAGCGGCGGTAACGACGTCGGACGTGCCACGTTGGCAGACGCTTTGCGCCCGACGGCGCTTCAGCCGCTCCGGTTCCTTCACTCCCTAGCAATCTGGCTAGTTTCTGGTGCGAAACTCGGATGATGCCCCACCAGGGCCTGCTGGATTCCCGAACCCTGTACTGTCCGTCCAGGACATGTGCTTGTTCGGGAGTGCCCCACTCGATGGTTCGGACTCGCCCCAACAAGTTAGGGATTCCCCACCATTGAACGTTTCGCACCAGAAATCAGTGTGGCAGAGCACCGATCAAACAGGCCCACGGCTTTCAGGTGTAGAGAACGCAGCGAACCATGTGCCCTGGTTCGACCTCGACGAAGGGCGGTTCCTCTCGATTGCACACCCCGCCGATCGCCTGGCTACACCGGGGGTGGAACGAACAGCCCTGCGGAAGCGCGTAGGGGTCGGGCACCATGCCCCGGATGGATGCCAGTCGCCGCCGGTCTCGTGTCTTCTGGCCCAGGCGGGGGATCGATTCCAGCAAGGCCCGCGTGTACGGATGCAGAGGATTGTGAAAGATGGTGTCCACGTCTGCCTGCTCGACGACCTTGCCCATGTACATCACCGCCACGTCCTCCGACATCTGAGCGATGACGCCCAGGTTGTGGGTGATGTACAGGATGGCCATGCCCAGTTCGCGCTGCAGGCGACGCATGAGCTGCAGAATCTGGGCCTCGGTGGTCACGTCCAGCGCGGTGGTGGGCTCATCGGCGATGAGCAGGCTGGGGTGACACGACAGGGCCATGGCGATCACCCCTCGTTGGCGCATGCCGCCGCTGAGCTCGTGCGGATAGCGGTCTATCGTGCGGCCGGGCTGGGGCATGCCCACCAGGTCCAGCATCTCTATCGCCTTCTCCCTGGCCTCGACCTTGGTCACGTTCTGATGCAGGATGATGGCCTCCATGATCTGGTTGCCAACAGTGTGCACGGGGCCGAGGGACATCATCGGCTCCTGGGGCACCAGGGCGATCTCGCAGCCGCGGATGCTGCGAATCCTGGCCCCCCTGGGGTCGAGGTCGGTCAGGTTCACCTCTTCGATTAGCGTACTGCCGACGTTCGCCTCAAGAACCCGATGAAGCCTGATCTCGCCCTCGACGATGCGCCCCGGCCGGGGTACGATGCGCAGGATGGAGCGCGCGGTCACCGACTTGCCGCAACCACTCTCGCCCACAATTCCTAACGTCTGCCCCCGTCTTAACTGGAGATCGACCCCATCCACCGCTCGGACGGTGCCCTCGTCCAGGAAAAAGTACGTTTTCAGGCCCTTTATCTCAAGGAGCATCTTGTCGCTGTTGCCATTGTTCTTCTCTTCCATCCAAAGCACTCCTGGGCCTTATCGGGCGTAGGGATCGGCGGCGTCGCGCAGCCCATCGCCCACAAAGTTAAAGGCCATCACGGTGAGGATCACGGCCAGAGCTGGCAGCAACACCCACGGCACCAGCACCAATGAACGCAGGTTCTGTGCATCCTTGAGCAGCACACCCCAACTGATGGCCGGCGCCCGCAACCCCAGACCCAGGTAGCTGAGCCCGGTCTCGGACAGGATCATGCCCGGGATAGAGAGGGTGAGTGAGGCGATGATGTGACTGAAAAAGGACGGCAGCATGTGCCGCAGGATGATGCGCATCTCGCCGGAGCCGGCCAGGCGGGCGGCCAGGACGAAATCCTCCTCGCGCATGGCCAGGAAGCGGCCGCGCACGACACGGGCCATGCCCGTCCAACTGATGAGCGAGAGCAGCAGGGTGATGCCGAAATAGACCCGCACGATGGGCCAGTCCTTCGGCACAGCCGCGCTGAGCGCCATCCACAGCGGGATGTGGGGCATGGTGCGGATGAACTCGATGACGCGCTGAATGATCGTATCGGCTCGACCGCCATAGTAGCCAGAGACGCCGCCCAGGACGATGCCCACCGTCACGCTCAGGAGCACGCCCACCAGGCCGACGGAGAGCGAAATGCGCGCCCCGTAACACATGCGGGTGAAGAGGTCCCGGCCCAATCGGTCGGCGCCCAGCAGAAAGACCCCCTGTTCATCCTGGGGTACCGGCAGGCCAAAGAGGTGCAGGTCGGATTTCCAGAGTCCCCACATCTCGTACTCGGAGCCGCGGACGAAGAACGTGATCGGGTAGCGGGTCGAGGTGTCCTCGTTGTAGATGTCGCGATACGTCTCTGGATCTTGCGTGCGGTCGATCTTGTAGACAAAGGGCAGGTGGAACCGGCCCTCGGCGTCGCGGACGTGGATCTTGGTGGGCGGCGCCATCTTGTATTTGAGAAAGTATTCCTCCGGATCGTAAGGGGCCACGGCTTCGCAAAAGATGGCCACAAGGTAGAGCAGGATCACAAAGACCGCGCTGACCAGCGCCATCTTGTGCCGGCGGAACTTCCACCACATCAACTTCCAGTAGGAGGCGACGTATATCTCCTCCTCTTCAAGGGGGAGTTCTTCGGTTACAGCCTCCTGAAGGGCCGCGCCCTTCTCGGCTGCGTCCTGAGCCAGGAGCGTGTCGTTGTCTGGCTTGGCCATTTGCCCCTATCCTCCCAGTCGAATGCGTGGATCGACCCAGGCCAACAGAATGTCCGAAAACAGCGTGCCGATCACCGTCAGCGTGCTCAAGAGCAGCAAGAAGCTGCCCGCCAGGTACATGTCCTGCGACGTCAGCGCCCGCAGCAGCAGCGGCCCGGTCGTCTGCAGGCTCAACACCACCGCCAACAGCGTCTGCCCCGAGATCAGGCCCGCCAGTTGCCAGCCCATCGTGCTAAAGAAGGGGTTCAGCGCCACCCGCACCGGATACTTCCAAACCATTCGCCCTTCCTTCAACCCTTTCGCCCGCGCCGTCTCCACGTACGGCTTGTTCATCTCGTCCAGCAGGTTGGCCCGCGTGGTGCGGATGCTCCCCGCCGTGCCGTTGAGGGCGATGATGAGCACCGGGATCCACAGGTGCTTGAACATGTCGACCACCTTGGCCCAGTTCCAAGGGGCGGTGATGTACTCCTCCGAGAACAGCCCCCCCACAGCCATCCCCAACTTGCTCCAGGCCAGGTACATCACCACCAGCGCCAGCATGAAACCGGGCGTGCCCGCGCCGATAAAGCTGAACATGCTCATCACATAGTCCGGGATCGAGTACTGGTGCGTGGCCGAATAGACCCCCACCGGGATGGCGACGAACCAGCTCACCAGGAGGGATATCCCCGAAAGGACCATCGTCAGCGCGATGCGCTCCCAGATCAGATCCTTCACCGGCCGCTGCCACTCCATCGATTGGCCCCAATCGCCGCGCAGGATGATGCCGCTGACCCACTTGTAATACTGCACATAGATCGGCTGGCCCAACCCATAGCGCTCCTTCAACGCCGCCAGCTCCGCCTCGTCCACGATGTCGCCAGTCTCGCGGAGCTGCGAGACGTAGGATGTCAGGTAGTCGCCCGGCGGGAGCTGGATGACGGCGAAGGAGATGATCGAGATGATGAGCAGCGTCGGGATCATGAACAGGACACGCCGCACGATGTAAGCCAACATGTGTCACCTCCAGAATGGTTCACTTTTTCACAGCACGGCATTTGCTGCAGTGTGGTAGATGTAGCCCAGGAGTCACGCCACGAACGTGACCTGCGTTCAACTGGTCTCCATAATCACTAATAATGCCAGGTACTTTCAAGGTAACTGCTCAGCCTGTCATTCTGAGCGAAGCGAAGAATCTCGTTTGTACCAGGGGCGAGACCCTTCGCTCTGCTCAGAACGATCTGGGGGGGGAGGGCGGAACCGGAGAGTTCCGCCCTCCGTTGTGCGTTCGCAACGCCGCTCTAGAGCGAATGCTCCTCTGGGTTCTGCCAGTAGTAGGACTCGGTCTGCAGCAGGTGCTCGTCGGAACAGACGTCGTCCAGCGGATAGCCCGGCAGATAGCCGCGGAAGCCATTCTTTACGATCACCGGCCCGGGCTCGTTGCCCAGCAGGCCGATGTAGGGAAGCTCCTCGGCCCAGATATCCAGGATCTTGGCAAAGGCCGCGTGCTGCTTGGCCTCATCCGGCTCGACGGCGACCTCCTCGTCCCAGAGGCGCCAGATCTCGCGGATCCAGTGGCCCTCCGGTGGCTCCTCGGAGTTCGGGTTGGCGTCACCTTCGTTGCGCCAGAAGCCCCAGGCGGGGCACCACGGCCGGTCGGGCTGGGTGCCGATAAAGATGATGGGCGCCGCCAGCGGGATCACCGTGCGGTCGCCACCCCACCAGGCCGCCTCGATATCGTTCGCGTTAAAGTGCTCGGTGTAGATCGAGCGCTCCTCGATAAGAAGCTGCGCCTTGATGCCGATGTCCTTTAGGTGCCCGATGTACAGGTTGACGGCGTCCTCGTTGACGTCGGCTACTGCCATGGTTGACTCGATGACAAAGCTGATCGGGCCGCTGCCGTCCTTGAACATGCGGTAGCCATCGGCGTCCCTCTCGGTGTACCCCTCGGCGTCCAGCAGTTCGTTGGCCCTGTCGGGGTCGTGCTCGATGTAGGCGTTCGACAGCTTCTCGTGGTAGTCGGGTGAGATCTCGAGCGGGCTGTACTGCCGCGGCGTGTACAGGCCGTTGAAGACCAGCTCGTTGATCTCCTGGCGGTTGGCCGCCAGCGACATGGCGATGCGCGCGTTCCGATTGTTGAAGAACTCGCGCAGGTTGGGATCCTTGGTCGTGTGGTTGACCTGCATGGCGACGTGGGAGGACTTGAAGCCTAGGATGACCTGATAGTCGCCGTCCGCCTCGCTCTCCTTGTAGAGCGTGTAGTTGGCCATGCCCAGATGGCGATTCTGGAAGTCGATCTCGCCGGCGACGACGCGCAGGTTCAAGACCTCAGCCGATTCGAACAGGCGGAACTGGATGTGGTCGAGGTAGGGATACTGGTTCCCCTCGGGGTCGACGCCGTAAAAGTAGGGGTTGCGCTCCATGACGTAGAGCTCGTCATTCATCGTGTTCACGGGGAGCCACGGATAGACGCTGGGAGCATGTTCGCCCGCGCTCTCTCCGGGCGCCATCCTGTTCTTAAAGACGTCCACCCATGTCTCCCAGCCCTCGTCCGCGATCATCTTCTCCAGCGCTGCCTTGTCATCGGTCAGGTCCATGTGGTACTTTTTAAAGAAGTGAGGGGCGACTGGGTTTTCCCAGTCGCGGACACAGCGCGCCAAGTGGAACAGGGGGTTGGGCTCCTCGAACTTCATGACGATCGTGTACGCGTCCGGCGCTTCGAACACCACTGGGTTCCACTCGCCGTCCGCGCCCATCGTGCTCCAACCGGTGTTAAACGTGGGGTTGAGCTCCTTGTTGGCCATATAGTTGTCATAGTGCCACAGGTAGTCGGCGCTGGTGAAATCCACCCCGTCGGACCATTTCGCGCCCTCGCGCAGGTGGAAGGTCCAGACCTTGGCGTCGTCGCTCAACTCCCACGACTCGACGAAGCGCGGGGTCACCTGCAGGTCCGGGCTATAGGTGAGCAGTTTGCGGTCGCAGAACTTGCGGCATCCCCAGCGATCCGAGATGCCCTTGAACCCACGGCGCATATAGCCGCCAAAGTTGCCGATGCCGTCGTTCGGCGCGTAGACCCAGGGGTTCTTGGGCAGCCGCTCGTCTACCGGCGGCAGCTCGCCCTTGGCCACCAGGTCAGCCAGCATCGGCGCCTCGTTGTACTTGCTCGGGGGCACTGGTGTGGCCTCCGGCTTGGGCACCGGTGTCGCCGCGGCCGCTGCCGTTGCCGTAGCCTCGGGTGCTGGGGTTGGTTCTGCGGTTTCCGCGGCACATGCTGCAGATATCACGCCTGCCGTGGCCACTGCCGACAGGCGAATGAACTCGCGCCTTGTGATCTTGCGTCTTTGCGACATGATTCTTTCCCTCCTGTTGTGCTATACAGTCGCTCTTGCACGAATAGGAACAACACCCGTCTGCGTCCGCTCTTGAGCCAGTCCGTTTATCACCTCCTCTCCACCGTCCTCCTCATGCCCGCTCCCGGTGCCAACCCGCTCGGTCTGCGGTGCCCTCAGGCCCTCCGCCCGGTCGAGCCGAGCACGCCGATCAGGCTCAGCTCTTCCGCCCGATGGCAGCTCACAAAGTGATCCGGCCCAATCTGCCGCAGGGCCGGCTCCTCCGTCTGGCAGCGGTCGATCTGATATCGGCAGCGCGGATGGAAGTAACAGCCGCTGGGTGGATTGGCCGGGTCGGCCACCTCCCCAGGCAACACGATCAGTTCCGTGCGCAAGCGAGGGTCGGGCTTGGGGACGGCCGACAGCAGCGCTTCGGTATAGGGATGCCTGGGGTTGGTGAACAACTCATTCGTCGCGGCGGTCTCCACCAGCTTGCCCACGTACATCACCGCCACCCGGTCGCTGATGTGCTCGACCACGCTCAGGTCGTGCGAGATGAACAGATAGGTCAGGCCAAAATCCTCCTGCAGGTCCTGCAACAGGTTCAGCGTCTGCGCCTGGATGGAAACGTCCAGGGCCGAGACCGGCTCATCGCAGACGACGAGCTGAGGACTGGGCGCCAAAGCGCGCGCCACGCCGATGCGCTGCCGCTGCCCGCCGCTGAAGGCGTGCGGGTAGCGGTTCATATACTCCGGCCGCAAGCCCACCACTTTCAAGAGTTCGGCCACCCGATCCTGTAATTCCTGCCCTCGAGCGATCTGGTTCACCAACAACGGCTCGCCCACGATCTGCAGCAACGTCATGCGGGGGTTAAGAGAGGAATAGGGGTCCTGGAAGATCATCTGCATGTTCTGGCGCAGTTGCTTGAGCTCTTGCTTTTCCAGCGTCGCCACGTTGACCCGCCCCAGGTTGCGGTCGTTGAACCACACCTCCCCGGCGGTGGGTTCGTAGGCCCGCAAGATCACCCGGCCGGCCGTCGTCTTGCCGCATCCGCTCTCACCGACCAGCCCCAGCGTCTCGCCCTCACGGATGTAGAAGGTCACCCCATCCACGGCCCTGACGTAGCCCACCGTCTTGGACATCAGGAAACCGCGGGTAATGGGAAAGTGCTTCTTCAGGCTCTTGACGTCGAGCAGCAGTTGGTTGTCTGCAGGTACTTCGGCCAAAGTCTCCTCATCCTTTCGTAGGGTGATCAGGGCATCAGATCAGCCGATGGATGCCATACACCGCGCCCAGGAACACCCCCTCGGCGACCAGCACTCTCGCCGTACGCTTGAGCATCATCGGCAGCGTCTTCTCGGCCGCCTTGCGGAAATACTCCTCGGTGGCTAGCACAAAGACGAGCCAGACGATGCCCGCGACCGCCGACCCGACAAAGTTCCACAATCTCAAAGACCAGTAGCGCACGCGCAAAAGTCCGATGGGCACATCGGCGACGAGCACGGTCCTCAGCCACAACACCGCCCAGAGCGACAGGGCCGCGGACGTCAACCAGAGAGCATACGCCAGCAAGACTCGCCCTACTCGTTCCATCCGTCACCTCGACGCGAGCGCTATGTCACGCTGAGCGAGCTTGACTGCGTGCATCTCGTTCGACGAAATAGCGGTATCCAGAGCTTTATAATTCATTCCCCTTCCGCTTGCGTTTTTTGGGGCTGACATGACTGCCGGAGCACGAGTTCTGCTGGCAATTCCACGCGCTCGACAGGGCGCTGCGGGTCTTTGATGTATTCCAGCAACATGCGCGTGGCGATGCGGCCCATCTCTTCCAATGGCTGCCGTACCGTGGTTAGGGGGGGGTGGACGTGTGCGGCTTGAGGAATGTCGTCGAAACCCACCACCGATACATCTTGGGGAATGCCTAGACTGTGCTCGCGTACAGCCTCCATCACACCAAAGGCCGATACGTCGTTGGAGGCAAAGATGGCAGTAGGGGGGTGGGGTAGCTCTAGCAGCGCGCTGGCTCCGGCGTAGCCCAAGGGTTGAAAAAAGTCTCCCTCATACACCAGTTCTGGATCAAAGGCGACCCCATGATCGGCCAGCGCCACTTTGTATCCCTCCAAACGATCTTGAGCGCATATCTGATCCATCGCGCCAGTGATAAACCCAATACGCCGATGTCCTAATTCAACCAGGTACTTTGTGGCGTTGTATGCGCCCCGCCGGTTTGCGGCTGCGACGGCTGGAACTTTTCCATTGATGCCTCGGTGATCGATCAGGACGTGAGGGAAGCGATGCTGGCGCAGCGTCTCCAAATAGGCTCCTGGATCGCGCGGTAGGACCAGCAGCAGCCCATTTGCGAACCCTCGAGTGAGCGTGACCACGTAAGCCGATTCCCTTGTCTTGCGCCGGTGGGTGGTGTAGAGTATGAGGTCGTACTGCGCAGAGGTCAGCTCGGCGTCGATGCCCCGTATGATCTCGCCAATGTAGCTGGTGCCTACGTCGTGAACCAATAACCCGATCACTTGAGAGCGTCCGCCCGCCAGACTGCGCGCCCGTTGGTCCACCACGTACCCCAGACGAGTCATTGCCCCCAGGACGCGCTCTCGCGTTTCGGGCCTCACATGCCCCTTGTTGTTGATCACCCGAGAAACTGTAGCGTACGAGACACCGGCCTCGCTTGCGACGTCGACGATAGTTACATTGCCTGACGCCTTGTTCATACGTTCCTCGCTTCAGACAACAATGTACAGGTAAGCGTTTGCAGAAAAAACTGCAGAACGACTTTGTTCAGAGATATAGCAAGAGAGTGGCCTGTGAGAAAACGCTTGTCCTGCCCATAATCCGTGGAAACAATTTCTGTAAGCGTTTACAAGACGAATTTTACCACGTTTCAAGCCTCTTGTCAATGTGTGACCGTTCGACAATTGGTGGAAATTGGTGTAGGATCAGAAGCACACGCAATTGGGAGGTCACAAAGCGATGCGACTGCAACTGATTCTGCCCCGTGTTGAGCCGACAGTGGTCACCGTGCC
>Ga0180438_10010293_pt1 | contig 11495 bp, 8 predicted proteins | sample SS_ome_12_FD_132455 | JGI IMG/M metagenome (GOLD analysis project Ga0180438, IMG submission 132455) | Hypersaline lake sediment archaeal communities from the Salton Sea, California, USA - SS_3_D_2 metaG | ecosystem: Environmental > Aquatic > Non-marine Saline and Alkaline > Hypersaline >...
CCCAGTTATAGATGGTTTGCATCTCACTCATTACAGCGGCAAAGGGGCTATCTTGTTCATCAATCAGGTCTTTAGATAGAAAACGAGCCATACCATTGATTTCTGGGTCTACCAACGCTGCTTGGGCAAGTTGCACCATTTTTGCAGCCGTCTCCGGTGGCTTGATGCCATCAACAAATTCAGTTTCCTGCGACACAAAAAAAGAATTTTGTGCTGGCTGAACTGTTGTTCGTCCTTGAAATTGCCCTAAATGATTTGGATACATCAACTTTTAATCGCTTCCATTAGCGCACATAAAAACGTCTGCATTAACTGTATGTTGGAAATAAGACCTTTGTCAAGACAAAAAGTTTTTGTTTTCATCACGATAACTGATACGAACATACACGAAAAGATATTGACGCATACAAACTCATATGCAAAAATAGACAAAAGATGTGTATTTTTTTTCTATTGAAACAAAAATAGAAAAGATAATTGGAGCAAAATGATGAAGAAACTTTATACAGTAAGAGAAGTAGCCAAAATTCTTAATTTTAAACCCAACACAATCAGGACCTGGCTAAAAAGTGGAAAGCTAAAAGGAAGGAAAATTTTGGATAACAGTTGGCGTATTCACCAGGATGAATTACAAATTTTTTTGGAAGATGAAGAGCGGCTAACCGGACAAACGTTTCCCCCTTTAGAAACAACCAACGAAGATTAACTGGCAGCTTTTAACTTAGTCTGGATCACATCATAGGCCGATTCAATCCACCGACGACCACGCAACGTTTTAATAATCACACTATCGGTGATCTCATTAATCGAAGCTACCAGATCTTCTTTAGAGATATCTTTGAGGGGACCAAGTTGACTAACAGGAAGTTGTCCCACAAAATCTTCTGGTGTTGTACCACTAGAAATAGCGGATTCTATTAAATTAACCAACATAGTGCCATATTCCGTCACACCATATCCTGAAGGTTGCGCCCCCTGTGTTTGTCCAGGAACTTCTACTGGAGCAGCAGGTTGTCCTGCCATCTGCGCTGTTTGATCATAAGACACATATTGCTGCTGAGGTGCTTGAGGTTGAGGCGATACCGGTTGGGGTTGTGGCTGTGGTGTAGGAGTTGAGACAGGGGGTGGAGTCGATGGTGGTGTTGTGGCATTAATAGTATGGGGTTGAGCAGGTGGTATCTGTGAAACGGACGGGTTCGCTGCTGGAAAACCACTGGGTTGGTAGATTCCTGCCGGAGGTGGAATAGAAGGGGGCCTAAGAGATGATGGTGTAGCCTCTGTTTTACCACCACTTGCCAGTCGTTGCCCCAACGCATCAAAAAGAGAACCAACGTTGAATGCCCGTGCTAAATCAGTCGCCTTTTCTATATAATTATCAAACGAGCCTTTATCTGGCACAACTGGTCCAGATACTACTGGTTCTGGAGCTTCAGTCGCCAGTTCAAAAACTTCTGATACAGCTTCTTTCGCTTGTTTAAAAACGTTGGCGGATTCCAAAAACGCCTTCATCGAATTGGCGTCTTTGTTTTGATGACTGGTATCAAAGAGCTTGCTCATAAGTTCTTTGCTTTCCTTACGAGCTTCCATCAACTCCTGTCTGGTCAGATCATTTTGCTGCATCAACAACCGTTCAAATTTATCATCAGATGCTGGAGGTGCTGGAGGTTCTGGAATCACAGGTGGAGGTGGTGGAGGTTGCATCTTCAATTCAAAAATTTTTTCTTGCAACCGCATAGAATCCTGTCTGGATTGCTCAAGCTGTCGCTCGTAACGTTCTTGAATTTTTTCCAACCGTGCTTCCAACGCGGCTTGATCTTTATTTCCGTCACCAGCCGAATTACTTGCAATCGTTTGCATCATCATCATCATATCACGGCTGTGTTGCATCTGCGCTTCTTCATATCGCTTACGTTCTTCCGCCATCTGCATAGCTCGCAGTTCATCAGCTTTTTCCTGACGCCGACGCTCTTCTGCCATCTGAATGGCTCGCATCTCTTCAGTTTTGGTGGTTTGATGATTGAGAGTCATCACAATCTCAAGCAAGTTGTTATCATTGCCACCACCGTTTTCTCTCGCATCACGAAGATCGCTTAAAGCCGACATAAACTTAGCATCACGTTCTGCAATGATTTTGGCCAGTTCGTTTTGGGATTCTTCTTGGCGTTTACGCTCTTCTCGACGTTCTGCTTCAGCTTCTTTGCGCTCTTCCAGGATCATTTTAAATAACATCTGATCCTTATCCTGGATCACATTGCGCAATTCTTGTTGCTGAAGCTCCATATTGCGCCGCTCTTCACGAAGGGCCGCAAGTTGTTCTTCCATAAATCTTACGACTGCTGGGCTATCATCTTTTTCCCGCAGATCTTTAATCTCCTGCATCAACCGTGCTTCTTTTTGATTTTGTTGATCCAGAAGTTTTTCTTGCATTTTGAACATTTGAGAAGTAGCATCACGCTCCCTCTCATATTGAGCACGACGTTGATCCATCACAACTGATTGTGCTTCATGGGCTCTACGTCTTTCCTCTAATAATAAATTTCGGTCCCGCTCAAGTAATAAATCGCGCTCCTTATTTCTTTCGTATTCTTCTTCTCGATTTCTATTTGGCTTCATGGGGTCTTCCTTTATTCGTAGAACAATCGGCGGTTTTGCCTTTCTTGGAGATTTTAAACCGGTACGCATAAATTGAATCAAAAAAGCCCCCCCACCATACTCATATTCGAGGGCACCAATTAAGCGTTCAACCGGAAGAGAATCCCAAATCCTTTCTAGCGCGGGAACCCACTTGGATGAATTGAAGTTACCATCAAATTCCTGACTGAAATCTCCATCAAAATAAAATGTTTCGATGTAGGTTTCACCCGCTGTAAAAATACTAGGATCTTTACGGTAACTCTCGTAGGTTAAAGCCGCTTTGTCTTCATAATCTACGTCCTCATCATCTGCTTCATTCTCCATATCATCTTCATAACCATCAACTGCTTCATCTCCAACAAATTCATCATCTGGATCATAATTATTCAGATAATCATCATAGGAATTTTTTGTATAAGAGGAAGTAGCAGAAGGACCGATATAAGGAACTTCAGGATAATCAGCACGAACCGGTCTGGATGAAGAAGGATACAAAGATCGATCAGCTAAGGATGGTTGCGGATTGTAGGGTGGAAACTTATCTTCCGGGCGTAAGCCCATTTCCTGCTTTACCTTCGCCTCTAAATCTGACATCGAAACAACATTGCCACCATCGATCGCTATAGACGGCTTAACTTTCTTCTCTGGATCTATACCACCATTAGATGCACCTGCATCTTCTGTCTGATCCGCCTCGGATGATTCTTCATCTAAATCTTTTGAGGATTGCTGCTCCTTATCTTTTGCTTTCTTTTTGGAGGATTTCTTCTTCTTTTTTTTAGGTTCGGGCTTTGTATCAGAAGGATCAGGATCAGATGAAAGATCGGGTAAGGATGGTGGAGGATCAGAATTAACAGATTGCATGGACCATGAAGATTGCTGAGCTTCTGGTGGGACTTCTCCATCGTTATAACGTTTCTTACAATCAGTACCCTTACAAAAAGTTCTACGTTTATCATTCAGTATTGCGCCACAGAATAAACAGGTTTTGGGTGGTACCACCTGTTCTGTGACAGAATCCGAATCAACCTGTTTGGTCGTCATCACTACCACCTTCCAACGGAGTTAAAGGAGAAGTCGAAGACATTTCCAACGCTGGTTGGGGGGCTGCATGTTGAATGACAGTGGGTGAAGATGGTGGAGGTGGTTGAGGCAATTCAGATGGTTCAACAGGTGTCTGGTACCCTATCGGGTGTTCTTGAAATTGTATGATTTCGACTTCATCTTGCTCTACTTCATTTTCTTCCTCTTCATACTCATCAGCTTCATCTTCTGCTGCTTCCATTTCAGCTATCATCTGCTGGGCTTGCGCTTGCATCTGCTGCATCCAAAACTCAGCCACCATCTCTATTGGTTTCCGCTCAATTTGAGATTCCAAAGCAAGAAAAAGTCCGCGTGCCTTTATGTTTTGTTCGTCCTCATCTTCTCCCTCCTGAAGATGATAAAGAACCCCTTCAAAAGCCATCTCTCTCAGAAAATGGCGCAGTTCAGTCACAAGTTGAACAGATAATTGCGCTATCTGTGGCTGTAACTCAGGTTTGGCACTCGCTACTTGTATCAAACCATTTTCGACACGCGCTACCTCTTGCGCCAAAGAAGCTACCAACGGTAGAAGCTCATGCGCTGCAAACGGCTCGGTTGTGTTACCGGCGCTCGCCTTCTCTACCAACTCCAAGTCTTTCAAAATATTAGCCATTGACATTCTTTTTCTGTTGCTCCTTTTTATTTGTTTGATTTACCTTAACTGAAGTTGCTTTTTCGAGTTTCTTTATTGCGTTTAATCTTCTCCTTGTTTCTAAACTTTTCTTTTGCAATGCACCAAAATAAACAGGATGCTTCTTACGTCTTAAATCTAGGGTTTTATTGAATAAATCGTTTAGGTCTTCTCTTGTACCTGCCTCAAATTTAAGTGAATACCGCATTTTTCGCAAATAGGTATAGATAGCATCCTGACCAAACAACATGAGAGCACAATGTTCACAACGTGCATAGTGCTGTTTTTTGACACCAAGCGATTCTCTTACAAAAAAAGAGTTAAAAGTGTCACAAATAGGGCAGATTGTTCTAAAAAGAATTGGGTTTTTCTCTTTAATCGGCTCAGGTTTTTTCTTTCTTTTCTTTCGTCTTTTCGCCATGTTATTTTAAGATTCGATTTTAACCTTTTTGCTAATTAACAATAACTCAGCAAAAAGCTTTCTGTAGACTAAACTTAACTCAGATTCCTACATCACGCAAGTAGAAACGTAACCAAAGTTTTATGCAGCACTGTTAAAAATGCATCTAAATTTGCTTGTAACAAGAGGTTTGCAGAGAAAAAGACAAGGCAAAAAAAAAGCCACCCTGAGTTCGGAGGTGGCTTTATCTAAATACACAGAGGGATGGCTACTAAGCTAGCCAGTTTATCTTGTCACACCCATTGCGACAACAGAAAAGCCAGGGAGTCCGTCTACTGGCTTTATCTTTTGGTTTTGGATTTCAATCCGCCATCTGAAAAGAAAGGGGGTTTGTGGCGAAGAAAACTCAGATGGGAACGGACCTGAGAATCCAAATCCTACAAGGATTAATTATCGCTATCAAAAAAAAGATGGATAAGTACGTTAAAATTGCCTTAAACAGCGACGTTACAACCCTTGCTTTCAGTCATCAGTATAACGTTTTTCAGGTAGATCTGTCAACACTTTTTTTGCCATTATTCGTTAATTTTTTCGCATTATTACAAGTTTTTTTGGACGTTTTTCTGGCGGTTTTTCTGGAAATAGCGATTTTTCGTTGAATACCAAGTGCTTCTATCTCCTCTCTATGGGAAGTTGGAAGATCGTAGGTAATCAAAATTTTGTTAATCTCCTCATTGATTGCAGCCGGACTGATCAGATCGCTTATTTTTATCCAGGCATACCGTAACAAATAGTGCATGGAATCATGCGTATCTTCGTCTGGACATCTACATCTGGGATACTTCAACCTGCTCCAAATTCCAAAGGCCCTCCCTAACGGATCAGATGAATTTAGTTCTTTTGACTCTTTTTCTTGTTCAAAGACCTCTTCACCAGTCTCATCTACCTTATAAGAAGTTGCTCTGACAAAATCTTCGGGGGCGCTATACCACCAATCGCCAATCTTTATAACTAACCCACGCAGTAACAACGAATAGAGACGACCAATAATATCCTTCTCTTGATAACGATAGATATTGCCAAATCGAACACTCTTACTGGATGTACAATTTTGTAAAAATGATGCCAGATCGCGCCGACCCGCAGATAGATAGCTACACAAAACGCGATCTAATATTTCTTGCCGATCAACTGCCATTTCACAACGCTGCAAAAATAGCTGCATTTTACTGTCTGTATCAGTAGATTCCATAGTCCTTATTCCTTTGGCTGTTCGTGTTAACACTTGATACGTTCCATTCTATCAAATTCTGTAGCCAAAACAGCTTTTTTTTCTTTTTGTAGGAACGTTCTTGCATTAGGCGAAAACATGTAAGACTTTGGCAGACAGAAAGTCTATTTCTTTAATGGGTATATATTTTACAACAGGCAGGATCATAATGTCCTGGTAGTATTACCCAACTACCTCAATCTGCTTTTTTTCTTCACGTCGAATTTTTCTTACTTTCGCAAAATCTATACACTTGCTAAATGTGCATGGTCAGAAAATGTCATTCATCTGATACCCTGTATAGAGTTAATAAACCTAATTATACAAAAGTATGTTCAGATTATATGATTCCCTACCAAAACCATTTCCGTACAGACTACAAAATATTTTTTTCTATTTTTGCTATTTTTATATATATTCCTAAACAGTACGTTTTAGCCTGTATAGTAAAAACCCCTCTTTCATAATTTCGTTGACATTTTTTCCCAGACAATTACTTATTAAGATCAGAACAATATGTCTGGTAATTATACATTGTTTGTATCTGATGGTAGAGTAGGACTTTTAATCTCTACCGCGATTCACATCTTATAGCTCATAGACTTACAAGATTTTGGTAGAGATGGTAGAGATAAATAGGGGAAAAATTCAAAGTAGTTTCCGGAGTGCTCCCAACACTTTTTTCAAAAAGGGGGTTTTATCTCTACCATCTCTACCTTTCTGTTATAACTATTTGAACCTAATTTAAAAATTTTGGTAGAGATCAGATTCCTACTCTACCAATTTGTTATAAACTTTACATAATAAGATTAAGTAAGATAAGATAATTACTAAACAATGGAAAAAAGCTTCCTAAATTAATATACCCTGAACTAGATTACTGAACACTGTATTGTATTATAGCTGTATTGGTAAAGATCATACAATTTATTATATATAAAAATTTGTAGGAATTGATTAAATAGTCTTACAATAAAGGACTACAAATTTTATAAATATTAGAAAATATAGTAAGTTGGCAGCTAATTATTTTAATAAAAATTAAATTTGATTCAAAGAGTAGGATTAGTAAAAAGTCTGATAAAATTAGATTATGACTTACAAAAAAAAAAGTTACGTCAGAATTAATACTTTTAAAAAAGAAAATAATTTAAGAATATGTAAGAAAAATTGCTTATATTTCATTTCAAAATAGTAGGTTTTAGGTTTTAATTTATTGAAAAAATTGAAATAAGGAACTTATCATTCCTTATTTAGGAAGCCAGTTTTACTTCTGTAGTTCATTTTCCTAATAAAAAGTAATATTTTATTTTAATGAATAAAATCAGTAGATTTGAGAAGATTAAAAAAAATGATTTTGAAGTTACAGCGTTTTGGAATGTATATAAAATAAGTAGTAGAAAGTTAAGACCTAGAACTATCAAGTTTTTGGCATTATAGCTAAAGAGATAGGAAAAATCAGTGGGTGTTGAAAAAAAAGATAAGGGCTAGTCTTAGTCGGTGGTTTCATCCTCCAAAATGACTTCTTCGAGGAAGTAAGTGCTACCTTTGGTAGATTTTTGGTCGATCATAATTCTCCATCTACCGACAATTTGATTTTGTTTCTTGGATAGTGCTTTACCGAAACGCACGTTCTGTTTGCTTTCTACTTGCCCTCCACGTATTCTCTCTAGCAATTCATTATCTGCTGCGAGTCTGGTGAGATCGGAACTTGCAACACTATGTGTTTGATAAATACCCCACCAAAGCTCGACAAATACGCGCCATTCACGCTTTTCCATATCAGTTCTGCTTTGATATTTGTTGCGGTTGTTCATGAATTCATCGGCCATTCCAATCGATTCAAGAAGACCTCCTACAATAGATGACCACTCTTCAAAAGATGCCAAAACGTGGGTACGGGAAAGGGGCATCCCCTGAGTTGCCCAGTATCGACAGAGGATCAGGGCAGCGGTAAGTAGGTCTTTACGATTTTCTAAGGTCCAGTGTAGAATTCGTTCATGTTTGAACCCAGTACGGTTTTCTGGATCTTCTCGTTGCGGGTCAAGATGGATATATATGCAGCGGCGTTCGATTTCGTCAGAAAGGGTAGGGTTATTCGCGGTGGCTGTCCAGATAGCATTGTTTCGGACATTAGCCATCTGAGAAAGCCCCATCAGACGGTCCAACCAAATGGGATTGGTTAATGCTGAAGCCAAGCTCCCAGAATCCAGATGCCGGTTAATGTTATCTATACAAACGATTGTAGGAGAATGAATCAAAACAGATGTTATGCGTTTCCGCCATTCTTCATCATCCCGACCTTCTGTCATTGTTTCGGGCCAGGTGCCTGTTGCCACAAGATTGGTTATTTGTACAACAAGTGTTTTGCCTGCTCCGCGTTGAGGAGCAGAGATTAGATGTAATGGCGTTGGGCCTTTTATCAGATGACGGATATAAGGTAAAAGGAACAGCGCGAGTGCGTTAGAACCGCTTGCCTCTTCTCCAAAAGGAAAGTCATAAAACAGTTCTTGCAATATTAGTTCTTTTGCACCTTCAACATCATCAAGCTTTGGATTTTCGGGAACATTTACTTTCATACCACGTAAATTAACCCATGCTTTCATACTTGGTCGATAACCATCGGCTTGAACTATTTCTCCGTCCGGTGCCAGGATGGGGTTTCTAATGACTTCCTCAAGTTGTGGAAAGACCCATTTATGACGAGATAACAGTATTTCACAGGTTTGTAGGTTAAGGTTTTTCTTAATCTCTTTACCAGCTTTCACGTCATATTTGAAAAAAGAGAGGCGGCGCATCAAATAGGAGCGTAATTTTGCCTGATTCATCTCTTCCAGTTCGGCTTTATTTCCGACCTCGAAGATTCCTTTACTAGGAACATGAACCAGGCGGATCAGATTACGATCCCTTACAAAAATACTAGGAGGGGTATTGTTTTTTCTGAGCCATTTATAAATCGATTCAGATTCTTCCATCATATCGCCAGAAAGAATTATTTCGTCACGTAGATCTGCATCCCAGAAATCGTCGTCCTCCTCCTCGTCATCATTATTTCCTCCTCCATTTCCACTATTGTTGCCCTCAGTATCCTTTGATACTTCTTGCTGCGTATCCTGGAATGTCTGATCCGATCCGATCTGATCGGATCGTGTTTGATAAGACTGATCCGATCCTGAAAGATCGCTTTGGGGTGGATCGCAGAAATGCCGGATCGGATCAGGTCGAGATTGAGGTTGAGAATAATTTAAGTTAACGGGTTGGCCGCCAAGCTGATCGTAGCCGCCAATATGGCTAAGATCGCGTGGTTTTTCTCTTCCATACTTGAGCCCGGATTCAAAAGTGCGATTTGCTTCCTGGCCAGATAAACCCGACTTCATACCAGCAGATACAAGCACGCTGTGTGCATCGGATTCAGCTAAAACTCCCGCTCCTACAAATTGACCAATGGAATAGCTTTGTATAAACAGTTTGTTGTTTCGGTCACCCTCGGGGGTATCAAGAATTTGGCGTTCAGCATCTTGTAAGGCTTTGGTCACATATTGTGTAATGGCTTGTTCATTAGGTTCACTATTAAAAACAGTAGAGCTTCGTGCTGCCTTTTTTGCGGCTTCTGCTTCAGCTTGTTTACGTTCATGTTCTTCCATCAATTTCTGGAGATTGTAGTTTCCTGGAAGAGATTGTGCATTGAAGATTTCGCCTTCTCGCATTACCAGCCAGGGATGGCGCAGGCTACTATCATTATGGCGCATAGTGAACATTAATCGCGCCATATCTTTACACTTTTCATCGAAGAGTAGTGGATCAGTTCGTACCTGATCTTGGACCCAAGGGACCATTACTTCATGTTCTGGCGCATAGAGAGGCGGCGCAATTGGGATCCATACGCGAAATTTGGTTTGAATTTTGCTTGTTATCTCAAATTGGTCTAATAGGGCTGGATCATCTTCCAGGTTATGACGGCGCAGGTAGGCTTCTTTTTCGTATTGTTGACCATCTTGATTGATATATAGTTTTTTGATGCCATCAGATGGTGACGAGTGTAGGATTACGAGAATGCCGGGCAATCTTTGATGATTCATCCATTTGGTGATTTCTGATTCATCGGCTTGATCGTAGTCTATGGCTATTAGATGAGTTTGGTAGGCATTTTCGACAGCACGGGTACTGCCTTCAAAAAAGGTGGATCCGCAAATTGCATGACCATCCTTTTCTTTATCTTTTAGGCCATTTAGAATCTCTTGTAGAAAATCAGAGAGTCTACCTTCTCGATGTTTGGGGGTGGTATCTTTGGTATGTTGGAAGACAGACCATTGACCATTCCAGATGTCGTCAAAAAAAATGGCTCTTTTTATCTGGTCTTCATAGGATTTGCCTGTTCGTAAATCCGTTTCGGATAGTCGTAGTGCTCGATAAACTGGATCGATTGAACTCATTGGTAATTCTCCTGTGTGTTATGGATTGAATAATAGCCCCCGTAGATTTGGTTACTTGAAAAAGATTATTTTGTAGTGATGTGGGTTTGTTCATCTTTTTACTAAAAAGGAAAGCTAAGTTGTTTAGATTGTTTGGATTCAACTAGCTGATAGTTGAAGGAGGCCAGGACGCAATAGGCATATTCAATTGTTGTTCCAGACCAGGCACGGGGGATATAGCGTGATGTTGTGGCTTGACGGGTAGAAAGAAATTGACGGACTTCATTTTTCCTGTGGGGTGGTAGATTACGAAACCATGCCACAGCCCGAGCAATTGATGACTTAGAACCAATTTTCAAATCTTTTTTATGTTGATTTTCCATTGTTTTTAAGCTTTTGTATTGATGGTTTTTAAAAAAGATGGCGAACGCACCGGTAACTACTTAAAGAATGTCAACAAATTGTGTTGTTTCTGTTTCTTCGCCACAAAACAGATTGTCCTTTGAAGATACCCGGTAGGGGGACCCCTGTCAAGCTAGATTTTAAATTTTGGGGTGTAAGTGTTTGAAATTGCTTCCCCCCACATAGAAATCCCCTAAATTTGGTAGGAATAGAGGGCAATTTTGCTCTGACAGAGGGGTGATTGGCGCTAAATCCATGCAATTTTGCTAGAAAATAGAGGGGGAAAGGGGGATCTGGTTTAGTTGTGGGAGGGGATATCCTTCTCTATTTCCCTTCCCCCCATGCTGATTCCCCCCTCTGAAGAGGGCTGGATTGCTGTCCGCTCTACCTCCTGGCATCCTTCTATCTGGTTGATTTTAGGGGATATTTGACAAAATCTGGGGGGACAGTAGACTGAAGATCCATCGTTAATATAGAGCGAGGCAGCGCTGTTCCCCTGATAGGCAGGGGGAAGCAAGCCCCGTACAGTGCCGAGGGGAACACACAGCCCCCGGCTAAGGAGTCCGAGATGAGTTTTAATGGTATCCGTATTTCTGACGTTAACCTTAACAATTCAAACTTCGCCTCCTGGAAAGAGGAGGTTGGGGGTTGGGGGAAGGGGGG
>Ga0180438_10010294_pt1 | contig 11491 bp, 8 predicted proteins | sample SS_ome_12_FD_132455 | JGI IMG/M metagenome (GOLD analysis project Ga0180438, IMG submission 132455) | Hypersaline lake sediment archaeal communities from the Salton Sea, California, USA - SS_3_D_2 metaG | ecosystem: Environmental > Aquatic > Non-marine Saline and Alkaline > Hypersaline >...
TAGAATTTCAACGCCGCGTCATATTCCCCGCGATCCTGATGAATAGCGCCGATATTATGAAGGGATTGCGCCACGCCTGCGCGGTTCCCGAGCTCTTCTGCGATTTTCAAGGCATCCCTGTAGTATTGCAACGCCGCATCATATTCCCCGCGGTTCTGTAACAATGCCCCCAGGTTGTGAATGATACCCGCCCGGGTTTCTTTTTTTACCCATGGCAATACCTTTCGATAAAGGGATTCCAAAAGGCGGCCGAATCCCCACCGATCGAGATAAGGATGATTTTCAATAACAATCTTTGCCGCATCCTCGTAATCCCCTGCCTCGAAATAAAGTTCGTACGCGTCCAGCTCATTGAAAACCGCGTCCACAAGATTTTGGTTCATTTTTAATATCTTCGAATCATTCAGGTAATACAATGCGGCATCTCTCAGGTTTTTCCTCCAGCTTTGTTCCCCCAGCTTATCCTTGCAGAAATCCCTCACCAGGGTGTGCACCGAGAAACTTTTTGTATCATCCTCTTTTAAAGGAGTAAGCAATCCCCACCCGATGAGCTCCTTCATGGGGGGATCGATATTCTTTGCCTTTCTTGTTTCCGGAAATAGTTTCTTTATATTTTCCGCCAACTCTTCCTTCGGAATCTGCTTCAACTCCTCCGGCAGTTTTTCGGGATCGATTCCCTCCAATAACTCTTGTGGCAATTCAACTTTCTCACCCATGATCCAGTGAACCGCATCCCTGGGGAAGGCTTTTCGAAACGCAGCCAAATGGTTCAGGAACTCCCGAGCCGGTTCCGTAAGGTTTTCATAGTTCATCTCGATGGCGAGGAATTCGCGCAGCTTTGTGTGGATTTCCCCGGCGTCAGAGAGGACTTCGGAGAGGGATTTTTTTGAACAGGCTTTATCCACAGCAACCAGGGCGTACGGGTGGCCACTGAAGGTTTTATACACCTCGATTTTTTCCTCAAACAGAGTTGAGGCGAGTTGGGGCAGGCGCTGCATCAATCCCAGGGCTTCCGCATGGCTCAGGTCATTAAGCGGCACGGTTTGAACGGTTCCCACACGGCTCTCATCGATATCGAACAATTGCCGGGTGGTGAACAGGAACCTGGTTCCCTCGGCAGTAGTCTGGATCAGCTTTTTGAGAAAAATTTTCAGGTTCTCATCCTTGATTTCGTGCCTTCCCTCGCGATGCTCCAGGTATTCCTCGAAATTGTCGAAGATGAGGAGAAGGGGAACCTTCGAGAGAACCTGCGCCAGGAACGTGGCAAGCTGTTCCGGAGGAAAGGATTCATGGATAAGCGGTTTCAAGGAATGAATGTTCATTCTCTCGAGGAATCGGTGGAGCGCGAGGAGAATCGTTTCCGGCGCGATGGTTCCGGAGCGGCAATCGAACGCATAAACCCCGTGAAAGTGTTTTTTCATTCGCGTGGCAACGTGGCTTGCCAGGGCAGTTTTGCCGATCCCGCCGATCCCGTGAATAATGGCAGCGCGATGGTTCTTAAAAACCAAGCCGTTCCTTATTTCCCGGTATTCCCTCCTTCTTCCGTAAAATCCGTAACTGAGCTGGGGAAGGGGGAGGTAAAAATTGAATTCGATGCGAGCGGAGTGCGCGGCTTTCGGCTCCTCCGGTTCTTTTGCTTCCAGGGGATTTTCGCAGGAAAGTATCAGAACCGGGGCAATGGCGTCCGCGCGGATCATCGGATTATCACTGTTGAAAAGGTCGCGACGGGAAGCGCTTATTGCCTTATCCGGCGCCTGTCCCTCGATAAGGCGCGGGTAAAGGGATTGGGAGAATTTTATCCCTGCTCTATCCGTGATGGAGAACTGCATGGCAATGACCGCGGGGATATTTCTTCGCGCCAAGCCGCGCGCCAGGTCGGAAAAACCGGCAATGTTCAGGGTGCGCGCGGTCTGGCAACCGGAGAGCATCGCCAGCCGGATATGCTTTTCCCCCTTGCGAAGCATCTGGAGCGCTTCCGGAACGTTCGTGAATCTTTTTTTCCCTTCGCCGTCCTCTAAGAGCAAACCGCCTCCCTCCTCGGGCGGGATCCCGTGACCCGTGTAGTGCAGGATTTGCGCGCCTCCTTCGAGGGCATGTTCGATTATATTGAGCTTGGCTTCGTCCTCGAACATAACGTTTAGCCTTCCTTGAGCGATGGGGGAATTAGCTGCATGCAGGAGGATCAATTGTTCCTCCTGGATATTGAGGCTTTCTTCCGGTTTTAAATCGAGCGGGCTCGATACCAGGGCGAGCATCTGAACCGGAAGGGGGATTGCAGGGAGGTTTTCGTATGGCGCGATATCAAGGGGGAGGCGTGTGAGGCTGGTTCTTGCCCCGGCTGATATGAATTCCTCGCCGTTGAAAAGCGCCTCCCACGGCAGGATTTCCAGTTTCTGCGCGGGTTTGTCGATCCGGATGCAAAGCGTGACAAAATCGCTTTCATCCTTGTATTCTTTCCATATTTTCTCGATGGGGGGGGTGAAGATTTTCTCGAAGAATCTTTCCCCGAAATGCTTTATTCGGTTGAGGCGTTCCTCCGGGTTCTTCTCATCCATCCCAAGCCGCGATATTTCAAATTCTCTCGTGGGTGAAATTTCGTAGTTGAAGGAAGATTCCGCTAAAGCTTGGGATTTCCCGCGTTCGAACACTTGGAGCTGAAAATCCCCGTGTTTTTGTTTCCTGATCTGAAACTCGAGCGTTGTTTTCATCGCTGATTCCTTTTTTGAAATAATGAAAGTCTCGATTCCTTCAGAATTAAGAAATATCGTGTAATTCGATAAAATCCCGGTCAAGGAGAAAGTATAAGTTTGATCCCTTGTTATCGGAAAAGTGATGTGCGCCTTTTAAAGAGCGCCTTTTCCGAACGAGCTTTCATTAAAAAAAATCTGTTGACATTTTTTCTTCTTCTTAAGTGATTTAATCTCGTAAGGATTTTCCTTTGCATGGAAAAAAATAATTGCAGGTTGATGGAGGGAATAATGGCAAATTTTAAACGCGCTATTACTATTACAATGATCTTTTTTGTAATCCCACCTTTTATATTTGCCGCTTCCAATGTTGTGGTAAATCCCGATACAATAAACGCCAACGAGGGAGCCTGGCTCATGGTGACTGCGGATATTGCAACCTCTGAAACCATCGAACTTTTCATCATTGCAGACTTTAACGGCGACGGAGCGAAAAACGGCGACGATTTTATCATGCGTTATCATAGAATACAGGATGGCGTTCTTCCCATGCTGGGAGGCTCTCCCAAACCGGGTGATGAGGATGGCGAAAACGGCAAACTCCTTACGTACATCGATTTGTGGAACAAACCCCAGGTGGCGGGAGATTATATCGTTATTGTAAAGGATTCCCAAGGTGAAGCCAGCGATACCGCGGAGATTTTGCAACAATCTTTGGGGCAGAGCGTTTCCGGAACACTCACCAATCAAAATGATATTGCAATTGCCGGAATTATCAGCTCCCAGGATGAAAATGGGGTGGAACGAATGACCATGACCAATGAGGCAGGAGCTTATACACTCAACCTTCCCACCGGAAAAACCGCTGTTGCAGGGCTTGGGCTTGGTAAAATCACGGATTTTGACGCGGGAAGCGTTCAATTGATTGAAATGAGTTCCGGCACAAACCTCACCAATGTGAACCTGAAGGTTTATAACGGCGATTATACGGTTTCCGGAAGGGTCATGAACACAACAGAAGCGGTTCCGGTTCCTTATGTAATGATTTGGGCGGAAGTGGATGAAGATTCCGGCAATGATATGCAATCGATTGCCTTTACCGATTCGGATGGATATTATACCCTTCCGGTTAGAAATGGCTCCTGGGAAGTTGGGCTGGGTGAGATGGAGTGCAACCAAAGGGGGCTTTCCGGGAGAAATTTTTACGATACAATGGTGACAGATTCCAATGTTTTGAACCTGGATTTCAATATGCAGTCTGCCAATACCTATATTTCCGGGCTGGTCACACAAAAAAGTGACGGAACGCCCCTTATCGGTTACGAAATCTGTGTCGAAAAACAAGGGGAAGAGGAGATTTGTACGAACACGCGCGGTTCTGATGGCTCTTATGTGGTTCTGGTTCGTGAAGGAACCTGGGAGGTGGAAATTGAAGAGGATGATGTTCAGAGGGGAGGATTTATTCCCCCTGCCTCGAAGTCGGTCAGTCCCACCATAGCCAAACCTTCCTCAGGAACCAATTTTCAGCTCGAAAAGCCTACCTCTTTTATTGAGGCGGAAGTGAAGGAAGTGGGATTGGGAACTCCTGTGGAAGATGTGGGAGTCTGGATATCGGATGAAAATTGGAACTTTTTATCGAGCCTTGATACCAATTCCGAGGGCAAAGCCCTGTTCGGTGTTTTACCCGGCGCCTATCATGTAGGGCTTAGCTTTGAGGATATCTTCGAACTGGGCTTCCTTGCGGCGGAAAACCAGGAGGCAACTGTGGTTACCAGTGAAACAAAAAAACTCCTCTTTGAGTTGGAAAAAGGCACAGGCACGATTGAAGGCACTCTAACCCTTGATTCCTCCCCGGTGGAAGATGTCAATGTCACTATCTGGAAATATGACGGGGGTGACTATACCTGGGGCGGATTCCGGCAGAGCGCAGCTGATGGAACCTATTCCATCCCCATAAAACCGGGAACATATTATGTGCAGCCAGACCCCAACCATTTAATGGAAAAGGATATCGCCCCAGTTGAGGCGCAGGAAATAAATGCCACAGCTGGCGCCAATGTCTTGAACTTCAATCTCTCTTCTTATGATGCCACGATCGAAGTTCATGTATCCGGCGGGGGATTTCCCCTTGATCACATTGGGACCTTTATTAAAGCCACGGAATTCGCCCCTTTTATGCTCGGAAACCAGAGCACGAATTCTTCCGGTATTGCCACATATAAGGTGGCTGCAGGAACGTATTATATTGAGCCGAATCATCAGGATGTAACAAATGCCGGTTTTTTACCTGGGAACAGGAGGCAGATTACAGTCTCAACAGGTCAAACACAGGAGGTATTTTTTCAGCTGCGCCCGCTGGGTTCTCGAACGGTTCTGGAGGGGCTTTTAGGGGTATTTTCCATTGATGAAACAGAACGGCAATACATGGATGAAAACCAGGATGGCTCTTTGGACATTTCTGATGCTATTAGCTTGATCATAGAGGGAAAGTGATAGGGAATCTCTATTCAAGGCTTCCTGATTTTTTCTTTTGTTTGCTTATTGCCTTTTTTACCAGCTCATCGCATCGTTCGTTTTCCGGGATACCGTTGTGAGCCTTTACCCAGTGCCATGTGATCTCATGCTGGTTGGTTGCAGTATCGAGTTGTTTCCAAATGTCCACGTTTTTTAATGCCCCGCCTTTTCTGGTCCAATTTTTCCTTTTCCATCGGGGCAGCCATTCTGTGATACCTTTTTTGAGGTATTCCGAGTCTGTAAAAAGGCTCACGCGGCAACGCTCTTTCAGAGATAAAAGCGCGCGGAGTGCAGCCGTGAGTTCCATGCGATTATTTGTGGTTTGGGGATCGCACCCGGAGATTTCCTTCCGGTGAGCTCCGTGTATAAGAACCGCAGCCCAACCTCCAGCGCCCGGATTGGGATCGCATCCCCCATCGGTATAAATGATTACCTGTTTTGGCTTTTTCATGAATTATTTTACCTGTTTCCCGTATTTAAAAACTGATACTATCAATATCGAGCGATCAAAAGAAATTAATTGGGCATAATACCCAGTTTGGATTTGATCAAGAAATTTTAAAAGATCGGTTTAATTTCCCCTGATCCGGGAATAAAGTTGATCTGTTTTGTTGTTTATTGATACCATTTTTATTTAAAATTTTTGTGGACTTGACTTTTCGTTCAGAAAATTATCATATTATAATCATTGAATAAAATAAAACTTAAGGCGAGGTTCTTTTAATGAAAGCTCAGTACAGCCATAGTACATATCGGGGTATGGTGGTTGTTATTGATGATGAAGAAGATATGTGCAAGATCCTGACCAAGATACTTAACATGGAAGGATATCATGTTTACGCGTTTACCGATCCTGATCGAGCCCTTATTATGTTGAGAAATATCAACCCGATGTTGTGCTTACAGATATCAGGATGCCGGATCGCTCCGGTATGGATGTATTGAAAGATGTCAAAATAAAGTATCCCCATATCGCGGTTATTATCATGACCGCATATGCCAGTATCGAGGGGGCGATCCAGGCAATGAAACAGGGAGCGTTTCATTATGTGACAAAGCCGTTTAATACTGATGAACTGGTGGCGAATATAGAAAAAGCCATGGAAGTGCATCTTTTAACAAAAGAATCCGTGAGTTTTGCGGAACAGATTCGCAGGGCGCATGAGGATATTCAGCTGATTGGAGACAGTCCGCAACTTCGCACGATGAAAAAACTCCTGGAAAAAAGCGCTCCCACTGACAGCGCGGTTTTAATAAGCGGGGAAAGCGGCACAGGAAAGGAACTCGCTGCGCGTTTCATTCATAAAGCCAGCCATAGAAACGACAAGCGCTTTGTGCCTATAGATTGTGCCTGCATTCCCGAAAATCTCCTGGAATCGGAGCTGTTCGGTTTCGAACGCGGAGCCTTTACAGGAGCGAATCAAACCAAGCTGGGGCTCTTGGAACTTGCGCATGGGGGCACCCTGTTTCTCGATGAGATAGGGGAGCTTCCTCTTCAACTCCAGGCAAAGCTTTTAAGAGTTCTCCAGGAACATGAAATTCAGAGGGTGGGGGGGCTTAAGCAAATTTATGTGGATATCCGCCTTTTGGCAGCAACCAATCGCGATTTGCAATCCGCTATTGAGGAGGGACATTTCCGCCAGGACCTTTTTTACCGACTTAACGTGATCAATATTGAAATGCCGCCCCTAAGGGAGCGCACCGGCGATATTCCGCTGCTTGTAAAACATTTTATTGTCACATTGGGCGCCAGGCTTCACAAACCCGAAGTGAATATCACCCCTGCGGCGATCAATCTTTTATCCCAATACTCCTGGCCCGGAAATGTTCGCGAACTGGAAAATGTGATGGAACGCATGCTCGTTCTTCTCGAGGGCAGTACCATCAAGCCTTCCGATATACCTGTGGATATCCGCGGGGGCATTGAAGTTGTTCCTGCAAAGGAAAGGGAGCCCCTTTTAAGAGCTATTCCCATTGATTACAAGGAGGCGCGGGTCCGTTTTGAAACGGAATATTTAAAGGAACTTCTGGAAAAAACCCGGGGCAGTGTTTCGGAAGCCGCAAAAATCTCCGGTATAAGCAGGCGAAATATCTATGAAAAACTGGATAAAATGGGGCTTCAACCCCAGGAGTTCAAAAAAAAAGAGTAAGGATTTCTCCTTGAAAGCCCTTTTTGTTCATTAATGACAGGGTGAAGTGAGAAAATGATAAAACGGGATATACAAAGCTCTACACGCATCATATCCGCTTTATCCATCCTATTCGGGATTTTTCTTTTTTTGTCAGTATCCTGTGTCGGGCTCGGGGAAGCTTTGAACGTTACCGTGAGTATTCTCCCACAGAAGTTTTTTGTTGAGAAAATAGGGGGGGACAGGGTCAAGGTGGAGGTTATGGTGCCTTCAGGCGCTTATCCTGCTTCCTATGAGCCCAAACCGGCTCAAATGGTCTCTCTTAAACGCGCGAAATTATATTTTTCGATAGGGGTGCCTTTTGAAAAAGCATGGCTTCCCCGGTTTCGATCCGCCAATCCGGGCTTGCGTGTAGTGGACACCTCTGAAGATATCGAGACAATCTTTATGAAATCACGCCATTTCCACAGGGGAGAAAAATCTCCGCATTCGCAAAATGACCCCCATATCTGGCTTTCTCCTCCTTTGGTGAAAAAACAGGCGAAAACTATAATGGAGGCATTGGTAAAACTAGACCCCACAGCTAAAGACTTGTATGAAAAAAATTATCTTGGATTTGTGGATGAGATCGAGAAGCTGGATAAATATCTGAAACAGCTTTTTGAAGGCAAAAAAGGCGCCCGTTTTCTGGTGTTTCATCCCTCCTGGGGATACTTTGCCCGAGCGTACGGGCTGGAGCAAATCTCAATGGAAATCGAGGGAAAAAATCCCGGTCCAATGGATGTTGAGCGATTAATACGCATTGCACGGGAGCAAAAAATAAGGGCGGTATTTGTCCAACCCCAGGTTTCAGCCAGAAGCGCGAGCGTTATTGCCAAAGCTATTGATGGCTCCCTGGTTTTTGTTGATCCCCTGGCTGAAAACTGGGAGCAGAACCTGAAGCAGGTTGCTGAAAAATTCAAGGCTGCCCTGAGGTAGAACCGTATATGCAAAAACCGGTTATACAACTAAACAATGTCTGGTTCTCCTATAATGATCATCCGGTTTTAACAAATGTGAACCTGGAGATTGCACAGGGGGATTTTCTTGCCATACTGGGACCCAATGGCGGAGGGAAAACAACTCTTGTAAAACTCATACTGGGACTCTTAAAACCGGATCGGGGCACGATCCTCGTCTTTGGAAACCCCCCTTCTCATGTGGCGAAAAAATTGGGTTATGTTCCCCAGGATACCCACATCAACCGAGGATTTCCCATTTCAGTAATCGATGTCACTCTTATGGGGCGACTAGGGTATTCGGGTAGAAGGTGGCGTTATAGTCCCGAGGATCACAAGATCGCCAGGGAAGCCCTTGAAAAAGTGGGAATGCTTGAATATCGGAATCATCCGATTGATCATCTTTCCGGGGGAGAAAGGCAAAGGATTTTTATAGCCCGCGCCCTGGTTTCTCAACCGGAACTTCTCTTCCTGGATGAACCAACCTCCAGTGTGGATCAGGAATGGCAGACCAACCTGTATCAGCTTCTGAAAAAACTGAATGATACCATAACCATTGTTGTGGTCAGCCATGATATCAGTATCCTTTCAAGTTATGTAAAATCAGTGGCTTGTGTGAATCGCAATCTTTATTATCATGATGCTGCAGAAATTACGGTCGAATCTTTGGACAAGGTATATCATTGCCCCGTGGAACTTATTGCTCACGGCTTGCCCCACCGGGTGTTGAAAACCCACAAGGAAAATTAATTTATGGAAGCGCTGGGATATGAATTCATGCAAAATGCCATTTTGGCGGGTCTTTTGGCGGGTATTGCCTGTGGTATTGTGGGATGTCTTGTGGTTGTGAACCGGATTGTATTTCTTTCCGGCGGTATTGCTCATGCCACTTATGGCGGTATTGGATTGGCTATTTTTCTCGGGTTCTCTCCTCTTTTGGGCGCTGTTGGGTTTTCTGTTGTGATGGCTCTTGCCATAGGTTTTATTTCGCTAAAGAATAAAACAAGGGCGGATACCGTGGTGGGTGTGCTTTGGGCTCTGGGCATGGGTTTTGGCATCATCATGCTCGATCTGGCTCCCGGATACAACACGGATGTGATGAGTTATCTTTTCGGCAGCATCCTGGCTGTTCCCAGGAGCGATATTTTTTTGATCCTGCTTTTAAATATTGTCATATTTATAGTGATGGGGCTTTTTTACAAGGATTTTCTGGCTCTTTCCTATGACGAGGAATTTGCCTCGCTCATGGGCGTTCCGGTCAAATTCCTGTATATTCTTCTTATGATTCTGATTGCCCTTTGCGTGGTTGTGGTTATTAGGGTGGTGGGATTGATCCTCGTTATTGCCCTGTTTACGATTTCCCCGTATATATCCGAGCAATACTCCAAATCGTTAAAGTCCATGATGCTTCTTTCCGTTATATTGAATTGTGTTTTTACACTGGTTGGGCTTTGGCTTTCCTATATTCTAAATCTTACGTCAGGAGCCACGATCATCATGGTTGCCGGATTTTTTTTCTTTCTTTCCCTTGTGTTTTGCCGTTTTTTCAAAAAAAAATGCAAGGAGGCTTCTACTTCCCAAGGATAAAGAAAAGGATCCGGTGTTCGTTTTGTGCTTTTTACAATACAGCAATATGGTAAAGAGGCGGATACGGATTCTCAATGACCTTAATCTTGTTGACACTTCCCGTATGCAATATAACAAGTACCTTGAAATCATTAACCCATGGAGCGCATTTCATGAAAAGAATTAACTTTATTCTGATGATCCTTATGGGAATCATTCTGTTTGGTTGCGGCAGTCAAAGCTCCGAAAAGCAGCAAGAGCCATCAAAATCGCCAGGGAAAGAACCAATAACCATATCCGTTAACAGCGGTCCCAAGGATACCGAGCCTAGAGAGGTGGAACGGTGGAATCTCCTTGTCAGTATGTTCGAGGAAAAATATCCCGATATAAAGGTGGATGTGCAATATTGGGAATATGAACCTGCCATATTCATGACTCGCGCTGTGGGAGGGCAACTATCGGATATTATCAATACCTGGGCGACTGAAGGGGAGATCCTGATTACCAAAAAGCTCGCAGCGGATATTACCGATGTTCTTACCAGCTGGGAGGACTTTCAAGATATGCGCCCCATTCTTCTGGAACCCTTTCATAGAAACAACCGTTATTATGCCTTTCCCACATCCGCCTATAGTATGGGACTTTACTACAACAAGCGGCTTTTTCGGAACGCGGGCGTTGTGGATGAAAAGGGGGAAGCCAATCCTCCCCGCACCTGGGAGCAGTTCCTGGAAGCGGCAAAAAAGATCGCCAATCCGGATAAGGGGATTTGCGGTTTTGCCATTCTCGGGGGACATCACGCCCGAGCCGGATGGCATTTCCTGAACTGGGGATGGCAGGGCGGCGGAGAATTCGAAAAAAAACTGCACGGGAAATGGAAGGCAAGCTTCAATGAACCGGGTGTGATACTGGCTCTTAAGTTTATTAAGGACTTGAGGTGGAAACATAATGTGCTTCAAGCCAATGTGCTCGATGACGACCGGGATATCAGCCAGAGTTTCGCCGCAGGGCGCGTGGGGATGTTCATAGGTCCTGCCAATGCCAATACTATAGTGGCTTTAAAGGAAAACTTCGGTTTCGATCTGGAAAACCTGGGAATTGCGTCGCTGCCTGAAGGACCAGGCGGAAATTATGTGCAAATGGGGGCAGACCTCTATATTTTCCGCCCGGGTATAGAACCGGAAAAGAAAAAAGCCGCTTTCAAATGGTGCACGTTTTGTGTTTCCAATGAATGGAAAGAGGCAGAATGGAAACTGAGAAAAAAACAGGGACTTCCTGTTGGCGCACCCTATATCCCAATCTTCAAGGGGGAACGCCATCAACAGTGGGAGGAAATCCTGGAAAAAAACCGCACCATACCCCGATTCTCAAAATACCAGGAAAACGTTGTAAATCATCTGAAAACTGAACCGCCCTATTATTGCCAACAATTGTACAAGGAAGTATTGGGACCTTCTGTTCAGGAAGTTCTCACGAACAAGGATTCAGACCCCCGGGCGATTCTTGAGGAGCACGCTGAAAATTTTCAAAAGCAGTATTTGGATAAGATTAAGCCATAAAGAATGAACAACGTTAAAGACGGAACAATTGCATTAAA
>Ga0180438_10010295_pt1 | contig 11490 bp, 4 predicted proteins | sample SS_ome_12_FD_132455 | JGI IMG/M metagenome (GOLD analysis project Ga0180438, IMG submission 132455) | Hypersaline lake sediment archaeal communities from the Salton Sea, California, USA - SS_3_D_2 metaG | ecosystem: Environmental > Aquatic > Non-marine Saline and Alkaline > Hypersaline >...
ACAACCCAAGCAGCATCAACCCATAGTATAACCGATTCGTGCTCAGAGCGCATCGGCCGGATGACCGATTCGCATCTAGGACATTTGTCCCAGATGTGCCTCCAGGACATTGTCCACCCTACGCCTCATTTGAGCTGGTGCCCGATTCCCTGGACTGAGAAGATCAGTTGGCGGCCCGACTCTCCCCAGATTGGCCTACCACGGTGGGCATGCCATCCCCATCCTCAGGTGCCGGGGTCGGGTCAGTCAACGGCCAGCACCTCTCCGTAAGAATGCTAGCCCCCATCTCGGGGGCGGGTGGCGCCCCCGAGATGGGGCACTGAGCGAGTTCTCGCTAAGGCTGATAGCCTTTGAGCACAGTCGGCAGCAAGTAGATTCTGATGCCCTCGACTGTCAGCCTCACCGGAATGTAGGTCAGGTATTGTCCGCCATCGTTGGATCGGATGACCAACGTAGCGGCATAGTTCCCAGGCGCCAAGCCCGAGGCATCAAAGGTGATCGTCACCGGAGCGGTGCTGCCGCCCGGCAGTTCGCCGGAGGTGGGCAGAACCGAAAGCCACGGTACGTCGCCATAGATGGAGTAGCAGGCCTGGCCAGGTGCCTCGCGGAAGAGCGTCCGGCCGCCGATGGTCAAGTAGCGGTCTGCCCCCGCGACGGACCAGGTCTCCGCCACGTCGCTGTCGAACAGGGCCTGGGTGCAGAAACCGGCATTGTTGGCGATCTGCTCGATGGGCAGCGGGTCGGCCGCGTCGGTCCAGGCGCCTGCTGGCCAGGCAGCAAGGTCCAGTCGATCCACAGCCTTGGTGGCGTCAAAGAAGCCGCTGCCCTGCTGGTCGCCGCCGATGGCGTACAGGGTGCTATCGGTGGCCGCCAGGGCCAGGTCGGCGCGGGCTGCGGTGAAGGTGGGACCGGCCTGCCAGGTGCCGGCCTCCAGGTTGTAGCGCAGGGTGGTGGTGAGGTTGGCGGTGGGCGCAGCCACGCCCCAGCCGCCGACGACGTACAGGTAGGGGCCGGTCTGAACGAATCCGGCATTGCCGACGCCGACCGGCAGGGGCGTGCCCGAACCGATCCAGGTATCCGTGGCAATGTCATAGATGTCCACCTGGTCGGACACGCCGGTGTAGGGCGCAAAGTCGTCGTCGCCGCCTACCAGATAGACCTTGCCTGCCCAGGCCGCTGCCGCCGCCCCTTCGACGCCCCGGGGCAGGGGTGCACCTGGAGACCAGGTGCCGGCGCCCAGGTCATAGATGTAGAATTGGTCGGTGCCGCTTCCGCCCATCACGTAGACCTTGCCGCCGTAGCAGGCAGCAACCGGTGCCTCACCGCCAGATGGCATGTCGGCCAGTTGGGTCCACTCATTGGCAGTCGCGTCGTAACGCCAGGCTTTTCTGGAGGTATTGTAGGAGTTGTCCACTCCGCCGAACAGGTAAAAGCTCTCTGGCTGCTCGGCGCACTGGGCGTGGGCGTAGCGGACGAGGCCCCCGGGCAGATCCAAGCCGCCGAACCAGCCGGAAAGGGGTAGTTCTTGCCGTTCGCCGCCAGTGGCCTGGCCTGCCAACGTCAGGAAGGAGGCCGGGCCGGTCTGTGGCGATAGCTGGAAGCCGGCCGGAGGCGCCAGGCTGCCGGCAGGGCTGATGACCTCACCCAGGTCGAAGGGGCTCTCCAGGAAGGTGAACATCAGCTCGCCCGCACCACCGTTCTCCAGGGTCAGGGCCTCGGTGACCAGGTAGCCCTGGGTCACGGTCGCCTCCAGCGCCGTGACCGGCAGGCTGGTGCAGGGCGCGTCCAGCCGCAGATCAAGGTCCTGGGTGCTGGTCTGCCCGGCGACGACCGTCACGTAAACGGTCTGCGAGAGGTAGCCGTCTGCGGAGATGGTCACGGTGTAGCTGCCAGCAGGCATCCAGTAGCTGTATGCGCCGCTATCATCCGGCTCCACCAGCGCCACACCGTGGATGTCCACCGTCGCCACGGGCAGCGGCGCGCCAGGTTCGTCGCAGCGGGCCAGGCCGGTCACGGTTCCCCCCAGCTTGCCCCAACCGGATGGCGGGTTGACGGTCATGATGACCGGCAGCGCGTCGATGTGGTAGGGGGTGTCATCGACGAGACGCAGCTCAGCCAGGTACTGGCCCGGCTGGGTGACCTCAGGCACGCTGGCGTCGAGGCTGGCCTCGATGGCCTGCTGGCCGCTGGCAGCCAGGGTGCCGCTCACCACGTCGGTGGATAGCCAGGGGACGTCGGCGGAAAAGCCGTACTGCATACCGCTGATCAGATCGATCCACAACTCGATGCCGTCCAGCAGGCCATCGCCGTCGAGGTCGGCGTCATTCTGGCCGTCCAGGAAGGCGCGAAACAGGCTGTTGCTGCTGTCATCGAGGATGAGGGCTGCCTGGTTGGGGTCAGGGCCAGGCGTGGTGTAGCCGGCCGTGGCCGCAAAGCCAGGCAGCGGCTCGACGTACTGGCCATAGATCCCGTAGCGGTAACCAGACAGCGCGGTGAACTCGGGCACCTCCAGCGGGTCGGTGAACATGGGGTGGGCAGGATCCCACCAGTAGACCGGGGCGGGTGGCTCATAGTTATCATCGGCCCAGGTGAAGCCCAGCGTGGCCCACAGCGGATCGGTTGGCAAGCGGCTCACCCCCCAGGTGTGGAGGACCAGCCTGCCGCCGCTGCTGGCATAGGCGTTGAGATCGGCCAGCAGGGGTGCCAGGTCAAAGGGCAGCCAATTGTCGTCGGCAAAGACTACCAGGTCCCAGCCGCCAACAGCCAGGTCAGTGCGGAAGCCGTCAAAGTCGCCGTCATAGTGGGCGGTGTAGGGCAGGCCCAGGTATTGCAGCGCCTGGTCGACGTAGGTGTTGGGCGCAGGGTGGTAGGGGTCGTCGGAGTAGACGAGGATGCTTGGCCCGCCAGCGACGGCCAGCTCAGGCTGCCAGCGATAGGCCGACGGGTAGGCCAGGGCCGGCTCTCCGGCGTCTCCCCTGTTGGCGAGCAGCTCCACGCCCTCCGTCGAGCGGTACAGCCACTCTCCGCTGCCTCGGCTGGCGAGGGTGGGGATGAAGCCCAGGTCGCGCTCGCGCAGTTCGTAGGTAGCCTCCAGGCTGCCCGCGTTGGTCAGGGTGAAGGGTAGTGTGGCGACAGAGCCCATGTCCACTGTGGCCTCCAGGGTTAGCGGATCATAGGCCAGCCAGCCGGCGGGCAGGGCAAAGTTCTGGAGGACGGTGCCGCCTGCAGGGATGACCGGCGCCTGGACGTCAGCCCCATAGCCACCAGTCATCGTGGCTGTGATCACCTGCGACCCGGCATCGCCATAAAGGGTGTAGAAGCCGTCGTCCACCGCGTCGTCAGCAGGTGTAGCTTGGCTGTGGGCTACCAGGCTGCTGCTGGCGACCAGCGCACCGTTCAGTCCGCTGCCGCTGTTGTCGTCGTAGACGTTGCCCACGGCCAGCCCGCCTGTGGGCGGGTTGCAGGGTAGGGACGGAGGGGCAGGGGTGTAGCCGCCCACGCGCACGTCGTCCAGGTAAAAGCCGGGATAGGTGACCGACCCGTCGGACTGGAGGCGGAAACGCACCTGAAAGCCGGAGGTAGCGTACTGCACCGGGTCGAGGTAGTAACGCACCTCGGTCCACTCGGTGTTCTGGATGCCGCTGGTGGTGATGATCTCGGTCCAGGCGATGCCGTCGCCGGTGACGTCGACGCTGGCAAAGTCGTAGCCGCTCTCGGTCTGGAGCCACTGCCACCAGGACAGCTCGAGCGACTCAAAACCGGTCGCGCCGGCGCTCAGGTCGATAACCGGCGAGGTGACGTAGCCGTCCTCGTTGTCGCCATAGTTGCCGTTCAGGTTGGTTGCCCAGACGTTAAGGCCCGAGTGGGCACCGCCGGGTCCACGCGTCGGCACGCCCCAGGCCCAGGAGGTGACGACGCCGCTGTCGGTGTAACCGCCGTTGTCGGCTTCAAAGTCCTCGGCGTAAAAGTTGGGCAGCGGCTCGGCGATTCCCACGCCCACGTCGTCCAGGTAGAAACCGGGCCCGGTGACACTCCAGTCGGTCGCCAGAATGAAGCGGACGCGGAAGTTGCTGACCGCATAGCTGGGGTCGATGGGGATGCTGTATTTGGTCCAGACGGTATTCACCTGGCCGCTGTCGGGCCCGTAGATGGCCATCCAGCTCGCGCCGCCGTCGTTGCTGACCTCCACGCTGCCAAAGTCGCAGCACTCTTCGGTCTGGAGCCATTGCCACCAGGTGACGACCACCGACTGTCCGGCGTAGGCGCTCAGGTCCACCTCGGGCGAGGTAAGGATGCCGTATTCGCCATCCGAGTAGTCGCCCGACAGATTGGTGGCCCAGGCATTTGCGCCGGAGTGGGCACTGCGGGGGCCGCTGGTGGGTGCGCCCCAGGCCCAGGAGGTGTAGCCCTCCGGGGTGTAGCCCCCGTCGTCGGCCTCAAAGTCCTCAAAGTAGATGAATTCGGGCTGGTAGCCGGGCGCGGCACAGGCCATTAGGTCGGCAGCCAGGGCGAAATCCTCGGTCTGGGGGCTGCCCAGGGGGCCGACGGCGCGTATTGCAGTTTCATAACCTGCCACCCAGGCACGCACGCGGAAGGTGTAGGCCAGGCCCGCCGCCAGGCTGACACTGTACTGGCCGCTGACCGGATCGGTCCACACCGGGGGGCCAGGATAGCCGTCGATGTCGATGGAGGCATAGAGCGGCCAGCCGGTGGTTGCGTCGGTGACCTGCCCCGAGACCAGGTAGGAGGGCGCCGGGTCAAGGGGGATGTCGAGGATGGTGGTTGTGCCGGAGATGACCTCCACGCCGGTGTACTCGGCGGAGTAGTAGCCGTATAGCTCGGCGGTGACGGTGTAGGTGCCGCTAAAGACAGCCCGCGCGTACTGGCCCTGGTCGTTGGTCAGTGCCTGCCAGGTCAGGTCTGGGGCCAGGCTGGCACGGATTTTGACCCCGGCCAGGGGATCGCCGCTCGAGGAGTCGGTGACGGTGCCGGACAGCGTCCCTACACCGCCGTAACTCATCGCCGCCTGCACGGCGGCCAGGGCGTCGACGGTACCGTAGCCCCAGTCGTGGTTGGGGCCGGTGGTATAGTCGCCGCCGCAGGTGGAGCCGGTCTGGCCTGCCAGGGGTACGCTGGTGACCCAGAGGATCTGTTGGGTTTCGGGGACCAGGCCGCGCAAGCCGGGGTTGGCAGCCCACATCAGGCCGATGAGGCCGGTGACGTGGGGACCGGACATGCTGGTGCCGTCCCAGCCTTCATAGCCTCCGCCGGGCACGGCCGAGCGCACGTTCTCGCCAGGGGCCATCACGTCGGGCAGGTAGTCGGGCGAGAGCGTGGACGGGCCACGGCTGCTGAACCAGGTCAGCGAGCCGGGCAGGGCGCCGCTGGCATGACTGACCGAGCCGGTGGTCAACACCTCGCCATAGTCGCCGGGCGAGCCCAGCGTGCCGCAGCCCGGACCGTCGTTGCCGGCCGAGACTTCGACCAGGATGCCGGCCGCCTGGAGCGCAGCGATTTCGTCCTCAAAGATCGGATAGCCGCCGCCCCAGTAACCCCACGAGTTGTTGATGGCGTCCGGAGCCAGGTCAGGACGGGGGTTGGCGCCGCCCAGGTCCCAGGGGGCCAGGTCCCACTGGAAGCACTGGATGAACCATTCGTCGTAGCCGCCGCCCCAGTCGTCCATGTTCTTGCAGTGGATAGTTTTCGCGCCGGGGGCCATGCCGATCTGGTTGTCGCCCCCATCATCGCCGACCATGGTGCCGGTGGTGTGGGTGCCGTGGCCGAAGCCGTCGGCAGGCGCGGTGGGATACATGCCCGTGGCATCCCACCAGTTGTAGTTGTGGTCGGCGACGACGCCGTTCCAGCCGCGATAGTGGTCCAGGATGGCGGGGTGCTGCCAGTCGAGACCGGTGTCGTTGCCGGCCAGGATGGTGCCCTGCCCGGTAAAGCCCAGGGCCCAAACGTCGTCGGCGTTGACGAAGCTGATGTTTGGCCCCACAGCCTCGATCCCTTCGACCCCTTTGGGATTCACCCTGGGCTCCTCGAGTTGGTACTTGTGGTTGGCGGTGAGGCGGGCGACGTCGGGGCGCTCGGCCAGGTTCTGGAGGAGCTCCTGGCTGCCGCCGCGGACGAGGATCTTGTTGCTGATGTAGTAGGGTTCGTACTTGACGTCCTGGGCGTCCAGATAGGCGCGCAAGTCCTGCTGGGAGCGTTCGGCGTACGCGCGCAGGGTGTCAAAGACAAAGCGGCCCTTCTCCTCTTTGGTCTGAAGCCGGTAGGCGGGGCTGAGGTCGGCCTTGTCGGCCAGCCAGACAAAAAAGTCGGTGGACGTTCTGGCTTTCAGTTCCTCAAAGAGCAGTGGCTCGATCTTGGCCCGGGCTCCCTCGGTGAGATCTGCCCGGCCGCCGGCCGGTTCCCCTCCTTGGCCCGGCATCAGGGGTTGGGGCAGGGCTGACACGGGTAGGACTGTGCCCAGGATCAATCCGATCAGCACGAAGAATCTCAAGAGATGGTTCACGTTTTTCATTCTCAGCACTCCTTCCTCAATCTTCTGCGGTCATCATTGCGCGAACTTGCCCCCGCGTCGGCAGTGCATGACGCAGCGCGATACCTCCCTACCTCAAGCGTGGACGGACAATGCCCACTCGATTCCTGCTCCCGGAGTGAATATGCAGCTATAAGACACAACGCACTTGTTCGCATAGCACCAGGTTGTTTCGAAGCTCCGTTCTGGCTCCAAAAGAAGCTGGTGCGATGAGAAAAAGTGCGTCACACCTGGTTCGGTATGGGTAGTTGCCTTTTGGAAAGAAACCTGTGCTCGTCCAGCTCCCTTGATTCATGGCTGACGGAACAGGCCCTCTCCCTATGATACGTGTATTCTGCAAGGCGCGCATCGGCGGAAAGCCTGATTCCCAAGTAGGACAAATGTCCTAGACGAAGAGGGTGTGCTCGCTCCGGCCGACCGATCCAATACGAATGCCACTTGCCATACTGGCAAGTGGCATTCCCACACGAATTACAGGCTCTGACTAGGTCTGGTACTGTCCGAGTTTAGCCATCTGCGAGTTTCTGCCACCAGAACTGGACCATCGCCCCGCCCAGGTGCTCGAAATACTCGACCGTGACCTTCTGGCGGCCTGCCGGTACGTGCACATCGCTACAGTAGGTGCCCGAGCCGTCGTGCCACTCGCGGATGATGTAGGGTAGTTCGTCGTTCATCTCCACGCTAACGCCATCGTCGGCCCTGGCGCAGAAGCGGTAGGTGCCCTCGGTAAAGTCCACGTAGCTGGTCCACTTGACGCTAAAGTCATCTGCGGGCAGGCCTGCGGCTGGCGCGCCGGTACCCCAGTTAAAGTTGATCTGCGTGTCGGTGCGAAACAGAACCGGATCCCCTTTCAGATTGCGATTGGCATAGTAGCGGCCCTTCCATTCCGCCTGGTTCGTCGCCAGAATCCAGCGGAGACGCGCCTTCGCATTGCCAGTGTGTTCGTACATCTCCATGCGCACCTGATGCTGGCCATCGCCCAGATAGATGTCGCCCCGGTAGCTGCCCAAACCATCGTGCCACTGGTCGATGATCAAGCGGCCGTCCACCCATAGCCGCGCACCATCGTCCACATCCACGTGGAAGCTGTATTGGCCCGCCGGGAAGTAAAGCTGGCGGGTCCAGCGCACGCCAAAGTTGTCGGCTGGCAGACCCAGGGCCGGTGCCCCAGCACCCCAGTCAAAGTCCACATTGCTGTCATTGCGGACCAGGACGGGAGAGCCGCTCAGGTTGCGGTTGTTAAAGTACTCACCCTTCCAGGCGGGATAGGATTGTACCTTCTCGAACCAGAACTCGATCATCGCCCCGCCCAGGCGCTCAAAGTACTCGACCGTGACTTTGTGCCGCCCAGCGGAAACATGGACATCTGCACAGTAGGTGCCTGAACCGTCGTGCCACTCGCGGATGATGTAGGGAAGGCTGTCGTCCATCTCCACGCTGACGCCGTCGTCGGCCTTGGCGCAGAAGCGGTAGGTGCCCTCGCTGAAGTCCATGTGGCGAATCCACTTGACGCTGAATCCGTCGGCTGGCAAGCCTGCGGCCGGCGCGCCCACCCCCCAGTTAAAGTCGATCTTGGGGTCGTTGCGGACCAGGACCGGTTCGCCCTTCAGATCGGGATTGGCATAGTACCTGCCTCTCCATTCGCCAGAGCCCTGTGGCAGCGCCGCCCACCACATGCGAGCCATGGCTCCCCCGGCGTGCTCGTACATCTCCATGCGCACGGTGTGTGTGCCCTCGGCCAGGTAGATGTCGCCGCTGTAGCTGCCGACGCCGTCGTGCCACTGGTTGATGATGAGGATGCCATCTACCCACAGCCGCACGCCATCGTCCACCTCGACGAAGAAGCGATGGTAGCCGGCCTGGAAGCGGAGCTGGCGTGTCCAGCGCACGCTGAAATTGTCGGCGGGCAGGCCGGCCGCTGGAGCTCCCTCGCCCCATCTAAAGTCGATGCCCCTGTCGTTGCGGACCAGGATCGGACCACCGTTGAGGCCGATGTTGGCAAAGTACTCCCCCTTCCAGTCGGGATACGACTCGATTGTCTCGCGCCAGAAGGCGACCGTAGCCTGTCCAGTGCGCTCGTACATCTCCACACGGACATCGTGCTTGCCCTGGGTCATGGTCCGCTCTGCAGAATAGGTGCGGGCCGAACCGTCGCGCCACTGGTCGATGAGCAACTGACCATCGACCCACAGCCGCACGCCGTCGTCGACGCGGACGTAGAATCGGTAGGTCTTGGCCTCAAAGTCGAGCCGGCGGGTCCAGCGCGCCGAAAAGTTGTCGGCGTTGATGCCCTTGGCTGGGCTGCCTGTGCCCCAGTCAAAGTCGATCTTTTGGTCGTTACGCACCAGCGGCGAGCCGTTCAGGTTGACGTTGTTGTAATACTCGCCGCGCCACTCGGTAATCTGAACCGGGGTGGCTGTAGGTCGGGGTGCTGGTGGCTTGGGCGTCGGTGTCGGCGGAACGGGTGTGGGTGGAATGGCCGTGGGCGCAGGTGTGGGCGGTATGGTTGTCGGCGTGGGCGCTATGGCCGTCGGCGTGGGCGTTGGAACAACGGGTGCCGGCGTGTCGGTGGCCGGAACGGGCGTGTCCGGCAGCGGCGTGTCCGTTGGCTGTGGTGTGGGTGTATTCGGTTCGACGGTCGGCTCGGCCGTGGGCTGTATCACCTCAAAGGCCGCTCGGGCCGTGCGTCCTGAAGCAACGCCCCGCAGCAAGACAATGGCCTCTTGCTTGCTCGTCCACGGCTCAGTCTGCGGGTACCGGAAGCTGGCACTGACCTCGTCACGCTGGTCTGCCACTGCGCTGCCGTAGACGATCCCGTCGGTGCTGTCACTCTCGACTTCCACCAGGTAGATCAAGACTGTTTCGCCGGACTGCCAACCGCCGCCACTGACGGTGACGATGGTGCCCGGTTCGCCGGCCATGGGACTCAATTGTACAAATGCCCCCGCGGGAGGGGGCTCTGGGGTCGCCGCCTGGCTGTTCCAGATCAACAGGCCCAGGACTGCGGCCAAAGCGATGGCGGCCACGCTCACCAGAAAGATAAGCCAGTTCTTGGACTTGTAATGTGTACCGTTCATTCTATTTTCGACGCCTCCTTCTGTCGAAAAACTTGGCAGATTCACTACATCTATCAAGACGAAATCTGCCAGGTGAATGTTCCAGAATCGCAGGGCTATTGCTCTGCGTTATTCGTTTGTGGAGTCATCATAGCATGTTGTGTTCCGGGGCGCATCGGCGGAAGGATGGATTTGCGCTAGGACAAATGATGTAATCTTCCCCAGCGCCCACCATCGTGAAAAAGGTGGATGATCAGTATAGACTGTATCAGGTGGTGTGTTTCAGAATCCTTGGTGCTTTGCTTGGGGCATGCAACACGGCCTCGAGACAGGGCCTCGAGACGCCCTGCGCCTACAAGGCGAGGTCAGATCCAGCCAAGCTCCACAGCAGCAGTGCGCTGTCCCAGCAGGTGCGGGAGCGATGGTTGGCCCTGATGCGACAGAAGTACAGCGCGACGCCGATGGCAACAATGCCCAACAGGTAGACCAGGACCGTGGAGCCAGGCTGAACGAGGATGATGTCCTCGCCGCCAGGCCTGATCTTCACGAAAAGTTGGATGGTGAGCTAGGTCTCAGGGGTCTGTTGGGGGTGATAGGGTATGGCGTCCAGCCGACCACAGCCAGACAGCAGCAAGAGACCTACCCGCCACAGGGATAGGCGTCTCATAGGAGCCGGTCGCATGCCCCGCCCGCGGTGCCGGATGGTGATCCGGCACGGGCGAGCGGCAGCATCAGTATTTGCGAACGACGGCCCGATAGGCAGATGGCATGCGGCACTGGATAAGCTGCAGTTCCTCCCGGGTCTTGCGCACGACGTCCAGGTCGATGGTGGCCACGGCATAGCCCTCGATCTCTTCGTCGATGGAGGCATAGATGGCGCCGCGGGGATCGACGATCATGCTCTCGCCAAAGAACTGGTAGCTGTACTCCTCGCCGATGCGGTTGCTGGCGACGATATAGGTCGCGTTCTCCAGGGCGCGGGCGTGGACGTAGGTGCGCCATTCGGCAACATAGATATCCCGTTCCTGGGCGGGTGAGTGGCCCCAGTTGGCACAGACGCACAGCAGGTCGGCGCCATCGAGGGTCAAGCTGCGGGCCGTCTCGGGAAAGGCCAGGTCCCAGCCCAGGAGCACGCCGATCTGGCCGAAGGTGGTCTCAAAGACGGGCAGGCGAAAGCCGGCGCGGAAGGCCAGGCGCTCCTCGCCGGGCAGGTGGATTTTGCGGTACTCGCCCAGCATCTCGCCGTCGGGGCCGATGACGATGGCGGCATTGTAGATGACGCTCTCCACCTTTTCCTTGGTCACCATGCCAAAGACGAGGTGGGTGCTATAGTCGGCCGCCCGCTGGGCCAGCAGGTTGACTGCGTGGCCGGGCACTCGCTCGGCCACGTCGGTGAAGCGCAACCCCAGTTCGTAGCCAGTGGTCGCGAGCTCGGGAAAGACGATCAGGTCTGTTTTTTGCTCGGTGCAGATCTTGTCCATGAACTTGCCCATGGCAATGAGGTTCTCCTCGGGCTTGCCCATTTGGGGATACATCTGCACGGCAGCGACGGTGAGCTCTTGCATGGTCCGGTCTCCTTGTTGGCTTTCGATCGGATGCCCTCCGAAACGAAGGGCGGGTCTCCCACCCGCTGCAGCGGTGTGGCATCCGGTCCCCTGTGTCCCACAAACGGCGGCCAAGTATACCGCAGAACGGCGAATGCGTCAACCGAGGTGCTATCGACCGCGCGTAGAACAATTGTTCTCTAGATTATAGCGCAAAAGGGGCAAATGGTCAAGCTGGCGAGTTGAGGGGACCACGGGTGCTGCAAAGTCGGGGATTGCCACCGCGGGTTCTCCACCGCGGGTTCTCCACCGCGAGGACTCGTGGCGGGCGTGGCGGGCGTGGCGG
>Ga0180438_10010297_pt1 | contig 11488 bp, 8 predicted proteins | sample SS_ome_12_FD_132455 | JGI IMG/M metagenome (GOLD analysis project Ga0180438, IMG submission 132455) | Hypersaline lake sediment archaeal communities from the Salton Sea, California, USA - SS_3_D_2 metaG | ecosystem: Environmental > Aquatic > Non-marine Saline and Alkaline > Hypersaline >...
TCCGGGCATGACGGAACGACCCACCTCCTCGGCCACCACGATCATGTCGGTGAGGGTCCCCTCCACCCCGCCATAGGCCTCCGGGATGAGCATCCCGGTCCAGCCGAGTTCTGTCAGTTTCTTCCAGAAGACCGGATCCTGAGCCTTCTCGTCATCCATCATCCGTCGCACGAAGGTGGCAGGACACTCGGCTTCCAGGAATTTGCGTGACGCATCACGAAACAGCTTCTGTTCTTCAGTGAAATCGAAATGCATGGTTCCCTCTCGTCGATGCTATTTTCTCGGTAAACCAAGTGCACGAGTGGCGAGGATGCTGCGCTGGATCTCGGATGTGCCTCCTCCGATCGTGAAGGCCCGTGCCATCAATGCCTGTTTGAGCCATGCCCCCTGATCAACGGACAGAGGGCAGTCGCGGGTAAGCTGGCCGTAAGGGCCGAGCAGCTCCGCTGCAAAAGAGGTCATGCGGAGGTTCATGTAGCTGCTTCCCAGCTTGCAGATCGATCCCTCCCAACCCGGAGGCTCTCCGCTGATCTGTTTGCTCAGGGCGCGGAGGTCAGTGTATTTCACCGCGTTCCATTCGATGATGAACTGTGCGATCTGCTGCCGAACCCACGGATCTTGGGACGCGCTGACCCCACCTCGTTGGGTCTTCTGGGCCAGGGCCAGCAGTTGGTTGAGTACGTGCTCAAACTCCATGCCCGCCCCCATGCCCGCTCTCTCGTACATCAAGGTGGTGATCGCCACGTCCCATCCCTGGTCCTTGGGCCCGAGCATGTTCTCCTTGGGCACCTTCACGTCCTCGAAGAACACCTCGTTGAAGTCTGAATCCCCTGTGAGTTGCACCAGAGGTCGAACCGTGATGCCCGGGGATTTCATGTCAACGGCAAAGGCCGAGATGCCTTTGTGTTTCTTCACCTCCTTGTTGGTTCTCGCGAGCAGGTATATCAGGTCGGAGTAGTGGGCCATGCTCGTCCACGTCTTCTGTCCGTTGATGATATAGTGGTCTCCTTCCTCTACAGCCTGCGTGGAGAGGGCGGCGAGATCGGAGCCTGCACCGGGCTCTGAAAAGCCTTGACACCATATTTCTTCTGAACTGAGTATCTTCGGGAGATATCGCTTCTTCTGTTCATCGGTGCCCCAGTGGATGACGGTAGGGCCCACCATCGCCACACCGATGAAATTGATGGCCGCCATCGGGGCCCTCGCACGGCCCAGTTCCTCGTTGAAGATGTGTTGTTCGATGACGGTTGCCCCACGGCCACCGTACTCCTTGGGCCAGTTCAGGCCCGTCCATCCTCCCTCGTAGAGTTTCTTCTGCCAGGCGAGGGCGATTTCGACCTTCTTGTCCACGTCCGGCGTGCTGAAGTACTCATCCGGATCGTAGTCCTTCGGGAGGTTCTCCTCGAGCCAAGACCTCACTTCTTGACGAAAGACTTCCTCTTCAGGTGTGAATTCGAGATCCATCGACGGCTACCCCCTGGTTGTGGAGAAGATGGTGTGAGAGTGCTTGTAGTGGTGGTACGACTGTAACTGTTTTTCTATATGTAAGCGTTGAAGCTTGTCAAGTGATGCTCACTTCTGTATGAGTGGAAAGACCAGTGGTTACAGCACGAGGACAGCAGGGTTTTACACTCCTTTTACATTGATTTTGCATTTCTCTTACATCTCTGAATATAAAGAATATTTTTGTTGACAAACTTGTGGTAAGGGTGTTATCGAATAACGGATCGAGGGATTTGTGTTGAACCGGAAGCTGCCTTCGCCCTCATTCGATCTTCTCTGTTGATGCTGCCGCTCTTGTCTCTTTGCTGGACCTACCGTCTATGGGGGGGAACGTCGGTCGGGTGACATCCGACGGACGATGACAACAAAAACCTTTCCGCTAGAAGCGACGAATTTCTTCAAGATGTTGATCTATCTGACACGTTGAGGTTCGTTTGCCTCTGAGATGAAACATGCTTCTCGACGATCGCAGCCATGACCTCGTCTCCGGTTCTAGCGACGCAATGTTTCTCTCTATAAAACAATCCCAAGATACAACTAAACGTTTGCCGGAAGGTGGCCGAATCTGAGAATAGTCGCCCTGTGAACCTTCTTTGTTAGGAGCCGTCTAATCACTCCGGAACCTCGTTTTCCATTTCTTAACGTACCAGAAGCGGCGAAGAGACACCTTGTGAAGGGAATTGTCGTAGCGCTCTTGTGTATCTTGACCGGTACACTTCTCCTTCCGACGGCACTGCGGGCCCAGGTTCCCGCCTTCTTCGACGACATAGGAGCCGGGCCCCGGGCCATTGCCATGGGGCAGGCCTTCACCGCCGTGGCGGACGATGCTTCGGCTGCCTGGTACAATCCTGCCGGTCTGACCCAGATCAAGTCGCCCTTTGTGCTCGATATCGGGTACCTCTACATCGACCCAAAACAATACATCAAGGTTCTGAATACCGACGGCGAGCCGTACGAACCCCACTGGATGCTCGAACAGCGGAATCCCAGCCGCGACGGGGACGTGACCACGGGTGGGATCTATCTTGGCATTGCATCGAATTTTGCCCACATAGGGGTGTTCAACGATCCGCCGAGCTTCTTGAGAAACCTCGCTCTGGGGATTGCCATCTACTACACCGTTCCCGAGGTCAATCGATTCTGGAACCCCCAGAGAAAGCAGGATCCCTATTCTCTCCGATACAATTACAGTTACTGCCTCCTCAGCACGGCCACCTCCCTCGCCTATCGGATCACGGACTGGTTCTCCCTTGGGGGAGGTATGCTTGCGCGGATGGACACCTTCCAGAGCACGGAGCAGAATTATATCGACTTGTATACGGCCCTCACCGTCCCTGGTGATACTGGGTTTCGGCTAAGGTTGAAGACAGAGATCAAGGTGCGCTCCGAGTATGTCCTCGGGATTCTGGTTCGCCCCCCGGTCAGGGGCTGGCAAGAGAAGCTGTCCCTGGGCGTTGTCTATCGCAGAGAACTGTCCGGGTACTATGGAACAGGGAGGTCGGGCGATGACGTGGTGTATGTGTGTCCCGAGGAGGGTCTGTGCCCGTTCACGGACCCGCGCACCGGTGAGCCTGCTACGCCGGGCAGTAAATTCCTGCTTTTTCCGCTCAAGGCCTTTTCCGTTGACTACATCGGCTACAACCCGCCCCAGCTCGCGATCGGATTGGCCCTCAAGCCTGCCCGGAGGATGACGATCTCCGCGGACGTGACCTGGAAGGACTACTCTGAGTTCCAGTTCTTCTGGGCCCTTCCCCCTGAACCCCGTTTCCACGATACCTGGACCCCCCGAGTGGGCCTTTCCTACTTCTTCGAGCCTCGATCCGACAAGGCCTTCCTCAAGAAGTTCCGGAAGATCACGCTCATGTCCGGTTATTACTATGAACCTTCCCCTGTGCCGGACATGAACGGGGAGATGAACATCCTGGATTCGGACAAGAACGTCGTCTCTTTTGGATTTAGTCTGGACTATTTGATGAAGAGCCTGGACATCTTCAGGGTACAGGCCTACTTCCAGCTGCACCTTCTCAACGAGAAGTATCTCCACAACCGGCAAGACGACCTGTTCGGTGAGATATGGACAGGGGGAGAGGTCTACAGCGGAGGCGTGACCATAGGCATCGCGTTGTGAGGTTGAGGGAAGGGATGATTCAACGATCGGCCGTAAGATACCTGTTGTTCGTCTTGAGTGTCATGGCTGCAAGTGGGGCCCATGCCCAGACAGGGCAGATGTTGGACGAGTACGGGGCCAGCCCCAAGTCGACTGCCATGGGGCAGGCTTTCACGGCGATGGCGAACGACTTCTCCGCAGCCTATTACAACCCGGCCGGACTCACCCAAATAAAGGGCCTTGTGGAGATGTCGATGGGTCTCTTCTACGCCCAGCAGAATGCGAGGGCCCACATCGAATACGTCCCCTACCGTAGCGACAACGACATGCCCAGCGAGCTCAACGGCCAGCGGGCGAATAAAGGGTTCATTATCGGGATGGCGAGCAGCCTGGATGTGCCCAGCCTGATCACGGCCTATCCGTGGTTCAGGCGGTTTGCCTTTGGGGTGGTCTTCTGGCTCAACTACCCGGAGATGCTGACCTATGACATCGGTCCGGAGGATTACCGTCCCCATTTCTTTCGGTATGACGAGGGGTTCTCCCTGTTGGCCATGGTGGCATCGGTTGGGGTAGAGGTGACTCCCTGGTTGTCCCTCGGTGCAGGGGCCTTCATGAGCCAGAATTCCTTCTCCAGACAGGAAGTCTATGCTGCAATGAACCACATGGGCACCATCCCGGGATGGCCGGCGGACGAGGTTGTCGGGTCTCGGCTGAGTATCTGGTCAAAGGCAGAGATCGTCATCGTGCCCACCCTTGGGTTGTTCGTAAAGCCGCCTGTCAAGTCTCTCCAAGACAGGATGTCCCTCGGCCTATCCTGGCGGGCAGGAACCAAGTCGCACCATGGGCGGGGTCCGCTGATTGCCAATATCGGTATCGAGGATCCGGACGTGCCAGGGAAGCCGACCGAAATCGGGTGGAGCGATTTCGTCAATACGACTCTCACCAGCATCGTCGGTTTTCAGCCGCAACAGCTCACGGTCGGCCTGGCGGGAGAGCCAATAAAAGGGCTTTCCCTGGCCGTGGACGTGACGTGGAAGGAGTACTCCGAATACGTGACCTACTTGGATGTGAAACCGATTCCCCCCTTTGAGGACACCTTGGTTCCGAGGTTCGGTGTCGAGTATGCCTTTGACCCGGGTTTTTCGAGCCGATGGCTCGATTGGATGTCGCTTATATCAATCCGGGCAGGATACTACTTCGAGCCTACGCCCGTGACGACGGCTGACCAGGGCCACAATATCTTTGATACGGACCAGGATGTGGTGTCGACCGGGTTTCAGATCGATTTCCCGTTTATGCAAGGGAGGATACTGAGCAGTATCGAAGCCTATTTTCAGTATCACATGCTCCGGGACAGGCACATTACGAACGACGAGGATCCCTATTTCGGGCCCGCTGACCTGAGCGGCCACGTGGTGAACTTCGGAGGAACCCTTACGACCCGGTTCTAAGTCTGCATTCCAAGACCCATGGTGTCCCCTGTCGCGTGTTTCGTGACCCATTCCCTTGATATCCCTACCCTCGAAGCCTGCCTGCCCTGGACACGAGCGAGGCTTGGCGGAAGCTTCGTGAACATGTAGAATCAGGAAACAGGCAGTCTGTCTGAGAGGATCTTTTAGCGGAAACCGGAATCGATCTTGGCTGTCGACAGAAAGGAGGCGGGAACCGATGGAGAGAATCTTCAGCACCATAGCCAAAACGCAGCCGTACAGGATGGCGATCACATGCGGTGCGGATACGATGACCTTTGGCGAGTTGGATGGATACGTAACCATTTTGGGGAACAGGCTGCGCAGGCTGGGGATGGAGGAAGGGGACAGGTTCTGCATCATGGCAAAGAACACGGTTCAGTGGTATGCCATGTTGATGGTGGCGGACAAGTACGGGTTCTCCTTGGTCCCCCTCAACTACCGGTACAAGTTCGATGAAGTGAACTACATCATCGAAGACTCGGACGCCAAGAGCCTCTTCATCGATGAGGAGCGGGTCCCGGTCTTTGAGGAAAGGCACGATGAGCTGCCCGAGGCGGTGAAGGGCAGGGTGTTTTGCATCTCGAAGCAAGGGGCTTCCGGAGAGTGGTTTCATGCCTTCTCTTCCCTTCTTGAGGATCCGGATGACAAAGAGCCGGATGACATCCCCCACATTCACGGCGCGACCCTGATGAACTACACCTCCGGGACTACAGGACGGCCCAAGGGGGTCATACGAAGGGGAATGGGCAAGGATGTGGTCCTGGCCATGCGAGAGTACCTTGCGGATTTCTGGGGGTATCGCCCGGAAGATACACATGGTGTGTTTGGGGCCTTGTACCACGGTGCGCCGATGATGCACGCCTATATCAACACGGTGATGGGAGCAAGTGTGGTGGTCCTGGAGGTGGACAAGGGATTCAAGGCAGAAGATGCCCTGAAGATGATTCAAGACTACAGAGTGAACACTGCACACATGGTGCCTGCCATGTTCATCCGCATCCTGGACCTGCCCGAAGAAACGCTCCAGAAATACGACATGAGCAGCCTGCGCAAGGTGATGCATGCTGCAGCGCCTTGCCCGACAGACGTGAAGTGGAAGATCATGGACTATTTCGGTAAAGGAGTGGTCTGGGAATACTACGGTGGCTCCGAAGGGGGTGGGACCATGATCACGGACGAGGAGTGGCGAGAGAAGCCGGGAAGTGTGGGTAAACCGTGGCCCATGGCCGAGGTGAGGATCTACGATGACGATGGAAATCAGCTGGCCCCGAACGAGCTGGGCACGATCTACATGATGGCAGGGAGTTTCGGCTTCGAATACCACAAAGACACGAAGAAGACCAAGGACGCGTACATCGAAGGCTTCTTCACGATGGGAGACATGGGGTATCTGGATGAGGATGGATACCTGTTTATCGTGGACCGAAAGAGCGACATGATCATATCCGGCGGCGTGAACATCTACCCCGCCGAGATCGAGAACACGATCTTCGGCCATCCGGCGGTTCTGGACGTGGTCGTCTTCGGTGTGCCGGATGAAAAATGGGGAGAAGCGATCAAGGCCGTGGTGCAACTCAAAGAGGGCAAGAAGGCTTCGGCGGAAGAGATCATTAAGTGGTGTGAAGAGCGGCTGTCCAACATCAAGAAGCCGAAGAGCGTGGATTTCATGGATGAACTGCCGCGCGACATCAACGGGAAGGTCTACAAACGCCTGATCAGGGACAAGTACTGGGAGGGCAAGAAGACCAAGGTGATTTAGTGGGGCGACTGAGAAATGCCTGCATGTTTCGGGATGATCTTACCGTTCGGTCCTGTTATGGGTTCCCTCTCCGATTTGCTTGGGCTCCGTCTCCCCCTCCCCGTACAAAGTCGCCCGGCGCAAATCTCCGATGGAACCCATAACAGGACCGACCCACCAAAGCTCCTGCCGGGAAACCGAGCGCCAGTTCTCTGTTGCCCCACTAATGCCGTCCTCTTCCCGCTCTTGGCTCCTCGAGGGTCGAGCGGGGAGGCCCTGACCCCACCCCTCCCATGCAGCGGATACACGGGCCCGCAGACGAAAAGGATCTTCTAGACAGGCTCCTAAAGCCGCTCAATAATCGTGCCCGTGGCCACGGCCGAACCGCAGCACATGGTGCAGAGTGCAATGCTCTTGTCCAGACGCTCCAGCAGATGCAGTGCCGTAGTGATCATCCGGGTGCCTGTCGACCCCACAGGATGGCCGATCGCGATGGCTCCCCCGTTGATGTTCAGCTTGTCCATGTCCGGTTCAAAGACCTTGCACCAAGAGAGGACGACGCCGGCAAAGGCCTCGTTCACCTCGTAGAGGTCCATGTCGTTCAAGGACATACCGGATTTCTTCAGAAGCGCATGGGTAGCATCCACCGGGCCATCCAACAGATAGTATGGATCGGCTCCCACGATCACGTCGTAGAGGATTCGCGCCCTTGGCTTGAGGCCGAACTCCTTTGCCTTCTCGCGGGTCATCACGAGGACGGCCGATGCACCATCTGAGAGCTGTGACGAGGTGGCCGCCGTTGTGAAGCCCGCAGAGTCAACGTGTCGGAGTGTGGATAGCTTCTCCAGAGTGCTCTCCCGGAGCCCCTGGTCTCTGTCGACGAGGCGGGTTTCCCCAGTAGGTTGTCCGTCTTCCCCGAGGACCGGTGCTTCGATAGGGATGATCTCTTTCTTGAAATACCCGGCTTCGGTCGCGGCAATCGCCTTTTCCTGAGACCACACGCCGAATTTGTCGAGTTCCTCGCGGGTGAGACCCCGGTTCTTGCAAATTCGTACCACTGCTTCGAACTGATCGAGCGGCATGTCGTACGGGAAGTTCGGGGGAGTGAAGAAGCCACAGCCTTCCCCCACGTTCTTGCCGAGAGCCACGTGGCTCATCATCTCCAGTCCGCTGCCGATTCCCACGTCGATGCTTCCTGCCTTGATAAAGGCGTTGACCATGTGGAGCGCTTGCTGAGCAGAGCCGCACTGGCAGTCCACCGTCGTAGCAGGGACCTCGTGGTGGTCTCCCTTTACGAGCCAGGAGAAGCGTGCGTTGTTGCCCGACTGTTCACCGGCCTGGGTCACGGTTCCACTGATCACCTGGTCGATGTCCCCTCTATCGATACCGGCTCGCTCGATCACACCATTCAGAGCGAACGAAAGGACTTCCGTGGCGTGGAACCCGCTCAGCCAGCCCTTGATCGGGTAACCCCTTGCGATAGGTGTCCTACAGGCCTCAACGATCACAGCTTCTCTCATCGGTGTCCTCCTCATGCGTTCCGGTCACGAATTGAATGGTTCGGGCGAGTGTGTTTCTTACGTTCTACAGTCGTTCCCATTATAGAGTCTTTTTCAGAATAAGTCATGCCGGATGCTTACGTACTCTACTGATGCGACATACAATCCAGGATGAGTAACCCTATTCATCTTGACATACAGCAAAAGAAAAAGTATGAATAAATATGTATTAGTGGATGGTCAAAGTCGATTCATCTCATTTTGTAAAAACGATGTAAAAAGAGTGTAAAAAGTAGTGTTCCAGCTCACCAGAAGGAGGTAAAAATGGGAAATTCTCTTGAAGGCAAGGTAGCGATTGTTACAGGCGCTGGACGGGGTCTCGGCCGTGTCGAGGCGCTTGCGTTGGCCAAGGAAGGGGCGCGTGTTGTTGTGAATGACTACGGAGTCGGTGCTGATGGGAGCGGCTCGTCACAGGAGCCTGCTCATCAGGTTGTGGAGGAGATCAAGGGTGCAGGGGGTGAAGCTCTGGCTGCGTTTGGTGATGCTGGCAGTTGGGGAGACACGGAGGCCGTGGTCAAGAAGGCCATTGACAGCTTTGGTGATCTCAACATAGTGGTGAACAATGCGGGGTTCTGCCGGGACCGAATGATCTTCAACATGAGTGAAGAGGAGTTCGATGCCGTCATACGGGTTCACCTGAAGGGACATTTCAACTATATGAGGATGGCATCCGAATACTGGCGTGCGCAATCGAAGGCAAAGGGTGCTCCGATCTACGGCCGTCTGATCAGTACGTCCTCCGAGGCTTTTCTGTTTGGTTCTGTTGGCCAGCCGAACTACGCGGCAGCCAAGGGAGGGATCACGGCGATGACCCTCTGTGCTGCCCAGGCCATGGGCAAGTATGGGGTGACGGCCAATGCGATATGCCCTCGTGCGCTGACCACGATGACCGAGAGCGGTATGACGGGAGAGATGTTTGCGAAGCCCGAGGAGGGATTTCACACCTTTGCGCCTGAGAACGTTGCACCTCTCGTAGCGTATCTGGCATCCCCGATGGCTGAGCGCATCTCCGGCTATGTTTTGCTCGTGTGGGGGAAAGAGGTAACCGTCGTGAATTCGCCCACGTTGGGACACAAGTTCGAGAACGAACAGCCATGGAACGTGGAAGATCTCGACAAGCAAATGACCCCGCATTTCGAGAAACTGAAACCGATCGAGGACGGTTTCATGCTGAGCTAGACCACACATTCCGATTGGATGGCCGCATGGGGCAAAGGCGGGATTCGCCTCTGCCCCGTTTTATTTTTCGAGGCCGCCGAACGGAGGAGATCGTGTCCAAGGACGAAACTGGAAGGAGATCCGGGCCATACAAGCGTAGGCTTGCTGCCGCATTGCGGTCCCTGAATGTTGAAGTGGTGAACGCGGAGGCACCCGGAGAGGTCTTTCAGGAGGCTGCTGAGGCGATAGAAGGCTTCACCAAAGGGCTGACAGAGCAGCCACGACGTACGCGACGTGTAGGTCACCGTGAGAGTAACAGGGATCCCAGTGGGATTGAATTCGACTATGGCATGATGGACCTGAGTCCCCTGTCGGGCTCGGCCAATCCCTTGGCTCCGCCCATGAAGATCAAAAACGAGGAAAATAACCGGGTCGTCGGGGTCGTCACGTTTCCGGCGAGCTACGGGCTGGGATCCGGGGCGGTGCACAACGGCTACCTGGCCGCCGCAATGGATGAGATTCTCGGGGCCGTCTTGGCCTGGATGGGTCGGCCGCCGATGACCGGCATCCTGGACGTGCAGTTTCGAAGTCCTTGCCCTGCCGAAAAGGAGGTTCGAATCGAGGGGTGGGTAAAGAGGGCGGGAAAGCAGATTGTCTTCACCGAAGCCAGTGTGCGGGTGGATGGGCGGATCGTGGCGGATGGAGATGCTGTCTTCTTCATCGTCGGGGAAGATACCTACGAACGATTGTCGGAAGAGAGAAACGAGAAGATCCGCTTCGGATGAAATCTCTCATTTCATGATAGGACAGAAGGAGCATCGTCTATGAGCGGGAATCGTGAATCCGAAGACTCGCGGATCCATCGGCGTCGACTTGCGCAGGCTTTGCGGGAACTGTGTGCCGAAGTGGTGGCATCGGATGCCCCGGACGAGATGTTTCTCGAGGCTGCAGAGACAGCGGAAGCCTTTGCCGAGAGGTTGAGGATTGAACCGCGCCGGGTGCGCACGGTAGCCAGCAGCCTGGAAGAGGAGATTCGCGTAGAGGGCGAAAGATATCACTACGGGGACTTGTTGGATTTCAGCCCTTTGGCCGGAGCAGCCAACCCCCTGGCCCCTCCGATGACCGTACGCAAGGAAGACGACGCCACCCTTGTCGGGAGGGTGATGTTTTCAGCAGCCTATGAAGGAGGCCCCGGGTTGGCGCATGGCGGGTACGTGGCCGCAGCCTTCGATGAGTTGTTGGGCCTGACACAGTCCCTGACGGGTGAAGCGGGCATGACGGCTAAGCTGAGGGTTCGGTATCGCAGTCCCTGTCCGCTACAAACCGAGCTGCGCATGGAAGGCAAGGTGCACGAGATCGACGGGCGCAAGATCGTGGCAAAGGGAACCATGCATGCAGGCGACCGGCTCGTGGCGGACGGGGAAGCAACCTTCATCGTCCTCGAGCACGAAGTATACCGGAAGAAAGTATCCCGCTTCGGTGAGAAGTAGCGGCGCAAATGTCGCTATGTTTCCGGAGAGTCTCACCGTTGGGTGTTGTCCCGGGTTCCCTCTCCGATTTGCTTGGGCTCCGTCTCCCCCTCCAGCTACAAAGTCGCCCGGCACAAATCTCCGACGGAACCCGGGACAACACCCAACAATCTGAGGTCTGCAGGGGAACCATAGTGACAGTTTCCGCTCGACCTACCAGACTTGAATGATCGTCAGGGCGACTTAGAAAAAGGCGTCAGGTATCAGGTCCCAGCCCCCACACACTGCTCTTTCTTTAGCTCGTTCCTCATCCTCGTCCTCGATTTGGCTGCGGCTGCGGCTGCGGGTGCTGTGGGGCTTCTGTTGCTATCCCTGTTCAAACCGAGACGGAACAGGGAGAGCGCTAGATGAGTCGAGCTCCGCTGGGGGGTTACGAACCTGGGTTAGGTGTTACGGTAAACGGCGTCTCCAAAGTTGATCCA
>Ga0180438_10010298_pt1 | contig 11488 bp, 6 predicted proteins | sample SS_ome_12_FD_132455 | JGI IMG/M metagenome (GOLD analysis project Ga0180438, IMG submission 132455) | Hypersaline lake sediment archaeal communities from the Salton Sea, California, USA - SS_3_D_2 metaG | ecosystem: Environmental > Aquatic > Non-marine Saline and Alkaline > Hypersaline >...
CCTCCTTCAAGAGCCGCCCGCCGGGGCCGGTCGCCTCCACTTCGCGACCCTGGAGGCCGTGCTCGGCCAGCAGTCGCTGGGCGGCCGGCATGATGATCAAAGGCGGCGGCAGCGTGCCGTCTTCCTTGAGCGAGTCGTCGGGCTGCATCGGCCGCGAGGCATTCTCGTCCAACTGGGCGATCACGTCGCCCACCTCGGCCGTCTCCCCCTCGTGCTTGAGGATCTTCGCCAGCACGCCCGACTGCGGGGCGGGAATCTCCATGCCGGCCTTGTCCGTCTCCAGCTCGACGAGGTCCTCGTCCTTTTCGACCCACTGCCCCTCCTGCTTGAGCCACTGGCCGATCTGCACCTCCTGGATCGACTCGCCGACGTCGGGCACTTTCAGTTCGAGCACGGTGGTCTTCTCCGGCGGAAGGGTGGCCTACGATTTGCTGCTGTCTGCTGCCGCCGGCGTGTCGGCATGCCTGGCATCTGAGGAGACTTTTCCGAGCGCCTTGGCAATCAACTCCGCCTGTTCCAGGCGGTGCGACTTGCCCGAGCCGGTGGCGGGGCTGGCCGAGGCGGGCCGCGAGATGCCCTCGAACGGGTGCCGGCCCAAAAGCCGCTCGCCAAATCGCACCTGCAAAAAGGACCACGCCCCCATGTTCTCCGGCTCCTCCTGGACCCAGCAGACGGGCGTGCCGGCGGGATAGTCTTTCAGGGCCGCGGAAAGCTGCGGTTCGGAAAACGGATAAAGCTGCTCCACCCGCACCACGGCCACGTCCTCGCGGCCTTGTTCCTGGCGGGCGGCCACGAGATCATAGTAGAGTTTTCCGCTCGCCAAGAGCACGCGGCGCACCGGGCCATGCTGCGGCCGGCCGTCGGGCAACACTCGCTGGAACGGCCCTCGCGTGAATTCCTCCAGCGGTGACACCGCCTCGCGATGGCGCAAGAGGCTCTTGGGCGTGAGCACCACCAGCGGCTTCCGCCACCGCCGCACGACCTGTCGCCGCAGGCAGTGGAAGTGCTGCGCCGGCGTGCTCGGCACCACCACCTGGATGTTGTCATCGGCCGCCAGGCAGAGAAACCGCTCCAGCCGCGCGCTGGAATGCTCGGGGCCTTGCCCTTCAAAGCCGTGGGGCAAAAGCATCACCAGCCCGCTCAGGTGCCGCCACTTGTCCTCCGCGCTGGCAATGAACTGGTCGATGATCACCTGGGCGGCGTTGGCGAAATCGCCGAACTGCGCCTCCCAGATCACCAGCCCGTCGGGAAAGACGAGACTGTAGCCGTACTCGAAGCCGAGCACGCCCGCTTCGGACAACGGGCTGTTGACGATCTCCACGGCAGCTTGATCGGCCGAGACGTGTTCCAGCGGGGTGTACGCGCGACCGTCCTCGACGTCGTGCAGCACGGCGTGCCGCTGGCTGAAGGTGCCCCGCTCTGAGTCCTGGCCGCTCATCCGCACGCGGTAGCCCTCGGCGGCCAGGGAGGCCAGGGCCACAAGCTCGGCGGTTGCCCAGTCGAGCGGCCGGGAGCCTTCGGCCATCTCGCGGCGGGCGGCCATCAGCCGCGCGAGCTTCCGGTGCAGATGGAATCCCTCGGGCAGCGTGGTGAGCCGCGTTAAATATTCGACGAGCTTCTCCCGTGCAACCCCCGTGTCCGCGTCCTCGACGAAGCACTCCCGGTAGCCCATGTAGCCTTCCCACATCGACTCCAGGGTGCCGGGGTTGTAGACGAAGTCGTCGCGGCGGGCGATGGAGAGTTTCTGTTCGAGGATTTCCTGCCCGCGCCGGGCGATCTCATCGGCTTCCTCTTTGGTCACCCCGCCCAGCTCCACCAGGCGGCGGCAATAACTCTGCCGAACCGACGGCTGCTTGTCGATGATCTGGTACATCTTCGGCTGCGTGAAGGCCGGCTCGTCGCCCTCGTTGTGCCCCCAGCGGCGGTAGCAGTACATGTCGATGACGACGTCGCGGGCGAACTTGTGGCGGAACTCCAACGCCAGATCGACCACCTGGGCCACGGCCTCCGGCTCCTGGCCGTTGACGTGGAAGATGGGGATCTGGAGCATCTTGGCCACGTCGGTGGCATAGCTGCTGGAGCGGCCCTGCTCCGGCGGCGTGGTGAAGCCGAGCTGGTTGTTGACGATGATGTGCAGGGCCCCGCCGGTCGTGTAGCCCGGCAGTTGGCTCATGTTCAGCGTTTCCTGCACGACGCCCTCGCCGGCGAAGGCCGCGTCGCCGTGGATCAGCACCACCATGGCCACCTTCCGCCGGGTGTCGCCGAAGCGGTCTTGCTTGGCGCGGGCGCGGCCCATGGTGACGGGGTCGACGAATTCCAGGTGGCTGGGATTGAAGCCGAGCGAGACGTGGACCTCGCGGCCCGACGCCGTGGTGAAGTAGTTGTGATGGCCGAGGTGGTACTTCACGTCGCCGCGGTTCTCGTAGAGCTCGGCGTCGACGTCTTCGAACTCGCGGAAGATGTCCTGGAAGCTCTTGCCGATGATGTTGGCCAGCACGTTGAGCCGCCCCCGGTGAGACATGCCCACCACCACCTCGCGGACGCCGAGGGTGGTGGCCTTGTCGATGGCCATGTCCAAGAGCGGGATGAGGCTTTCGGCCCCTTCGAGCGAGAAGGTTTTCGCCCCCACGTACTTGCGGCGGACGAACTCCTCGAAGATCACGGCGTCCGTGAGCCTGGTGAGGATGCGGAGCTGTTGCCCGCGGGAAAGCTTCAGGCGGTCTTCCGTGTTCTCCAGGCGGCGCTGAAGCCAGTTGCGGGCCTCCAGGTCGTCGATGTGCATGAACTGCGCGGCGATCGAGCTGCAATAGGTCTCCTTCAAGCGCTCGATGATGCTGGAAAGCGTCTGCACGTTGGAGCCGGGGATCAGGCTCGCCGAGAGCGACTGCTGCATGTCGCTTTCGGTGAAGCCGTAGTACTCGGCCGTCAATTCCGGCGGCGTGGGTCGGATGGTTCCCAAGGGGTCGATCTTGGCGATGATATGACCGCGAACGCGATAGTTGCGGATCAGCAGGTCCACCCGCTCTTGAAGCCGCGCCAGCCGCAAGGCGTCCTCCCACGGCCGGCCGCCGTCGGCGGCCGGGGGGTTGAAGATGCTGGCCGGGCGGAAGGATGGGCCCGCCATCGGACGAAGAAGGTCGCTCGCCGGCTGCAACTCCGCCCCGTTGCCTCCCAGCCCACGCTCAAAGTACTCCCGCCACTCGGCCGGAACCTGGGTCGGGTCGTTGAGGTAGGCGAAGTAAAGCTGCTCCAGATACCCGACGCTCAGCGTGTTGTGACGGACATCCATCATGCGCGCACGAAGCCTCGTTGCTCAGTGCCGGTTGCCCACCCAAAGGGTGGCAAGGGGCGTGGCGACGCGGTGCGAAGCCCTTCCCAGGCCAACATCTGGCGACTGTAAGACCACCCATTCGGAGGGAAGGCCCCGCCGCCGGCCACAAACGGGGCAGTTCGGCCGGCCGGCCGACTACTCCAGGATAACTCCCAAAACGACACCCCACAAATGGCTTTTGACAGGTAAACCCGGAATAAATCGGTAACGGCATTCTAGGCGAGCCGGGCAAGCCCAGCAAGCCGCCGTGATCGCTCACTCTGTAGGGGTCGCAGAAACCCTGTGCCCTCTTGCGGCAGACACTCTACTGGGGCAACCCGCCAAGGAACTCCAGCAGCGCCTCGTGGAACGCGGCCGGGTCGTTCATGTAAGGCGCGTGGCCGGCTGCCGGAATCACCACCTTCGCCGCGTGGGGCGCCCGCTCGACCAACAGGTCGGCGTGCTTCTGCGGGACCAGATGGTCATTTTCGCCCCAGATCGCCAATACGGGGGCCGCGACCTGGCCGAGCTTGTCGGCGTGGGCCGGAATCGTCACCGGCGCGACGGCCACGAACCCCGACACCCGCTCCGGGTTTCCCGTCACCAGCGGCAAACTCAACCGGCCGCTCATCGAAGGCGAGACGACGACCGGCGGCGCGAGGCGGAGCTGGTCGAGAAGCTCCCCGAGCCAGGTGGAAAAGTCGGCCTCCGCCGGCGGCGACTCGCCGAAGCCCGGCAGGTCGACCGCGATCGCCCGGTAGCCGGCCTCGGTGAGCACCTCAAGCGTGCCGATCTCCTGCCACGTCCGGGCGCTGAAGCTGGCCCCGTGCAAAAGGACTACCGGCCTGCCGTCTTCCGGCCCGGCCGCCAGACAGTGGACCTTGCCCGATCCGACCTCTGTCCAATTGGACGTGATTTCCACAGATTCCTCCAAATGCGGTTGCTCAGCAGCATCGGCAGCGCCCGCCGGAGCCCTTTTTCACGCCCAGCCGCACGATGGTTTTGAGCTTCTCGGGCGCGGTGCGGCGAGGATCGCTGATGTAGATCTCGTGGGCGGGGCCTTGGACGTCGAGCCCGTTCTGGGCGGCGTATCTTCCCAGCTCTTCGTACGTCTTGCCGACGTCGTCGTACGGCCCGACGTGCATCACCTGCACCGAGCGGCCTTCCTTCCAGCGGATCCGCTTGACGGCCGAGGCGTCGAGCCCCTTCTTCTGGCGAAGCGACTTCTTGGTGGCGGCGACGTCCTTGACGGCCACCTCGTCCGGAATGCGGACCAGGAGCCGCCACTGCCAGTCGTCCATGGCGGTCTTGCCCGGGTCGGAGAAATAGAGGCACTCCAGCTTGTTCACCTTGAAGTTGAGCGTGCCCTCCGCCTTGCAGGTGAACTTGAGCGTGTAGGCCACGCTGTAAAGGGCCTCGATCGCCCGCTGGAACTCTTCCCCGCCCGGCCTGCCCCGCGACTCGACCGCCAGGAACGTGCCCGGGCCGGCCGTCACCTCCGCGGCCTTCCGCTTCGCCGAGTAAAGCTCTTTGAGCGACTTCGAGAAGTCCATCGTTTCCATCGCGCGGCTCCCGTCAAGAAAAGATGGTTCGAGAACAGCTCGTCACGACCGGCAGGATCTTGCTCACCTTACCATTTTCAGCCGCAAAAGGCTATCGGCGGGGCTGCTGCCGTTGCCACTCAAAGATGGAACGAACCGCCGGGTTGGGTCGCGGGGCGTCGTCGCCGTGGGGGAACAAGGCGTTGCCGTCGTCCACCAGGGGGCGCCCCTCGCCGCCGACCAGCCGCCCGCCGCCGCCGTAGATACGGTTTTCGAGGATCTCCACGCCGGTGCAGTCGGGCGTGACCAGCACGACGGCCGGCTGGTTCGATTTCGGCACGGCGATCGTGTTGCCGCGGATGACGTGGTCGAAGGAATAGTTTCGGGCGTAAATGCCGGGGCCGCTCCCCGAGCGGATGCGATTATAGAGGATCAGCCAGTTCTCGTTCATGCCGCCCAGCCAGAGGCCGGTCTTCGTGCCGCGGAGGTCGCAGTTGTAGACGACGTTTCGCGGTCCTTCGGGCCCGTGGGCGGCGTCTTCCGGCGGCGAGGCCCAGCCGCCGTGCCCGTACGTTCCCCAACTGCCCTCCGCGTCGACCGTGCAGAGCTCGAAAAGGTTCTCGTTGGTCCAGCCGGCGTGCCATTGAGCGTCGCTGCCGTGGAAGGTGCCGTTGCGAATGACGTTGCCGCTGGAAGACCATTGGACGCAGGGCGCGTGCCGCATCCGCAGCGTGGTCACGTTGTCCATCAGGCAGTCGTACGAGTGTTCCCAGCCGACGTAGGCCGTGCCGCCGCCGCCCTGATACCAGGCGTCGTCGAAGCGGCAATCGCGAATCTCGCACCACTTCGCCGCCCGCGTGTAAACCGGATGGCGTCCGGCTTTGGTGACGTGCACGCCCCGCGCCCAGCACTCCCAGGCTTCCTGAAACAGCACGCCGCAAGTCCAGAGTTTCTCGGTCTGCTCGATGGCGAGATCCTCGACGCCCGCGCGGCGGATGGGGTCGATCCGCCGCAGCGTGCTCCGGTCGACGGCGGGAAAATCGATCCGCAGCGGCTGGTTGAGCTCGACGCGGCTGCCGCGGACCGCCTCGACGCGGAAGTGGCCCGCCCGGTAGGAGCCCCACTTGCAGGCGTTTTGAACCAGCTCGTTCCATCGCGGCGTGGCGGGGGCATCGAGCCGCACGGCGTCGCCCGCTTTCAGATCGGGCGCGGAAGTGAGCACGATTTCGCGCTGGCCGCGTCGGCCGTCTTCGGCCAGCCGCCACTCGGGCCCGCCGCGCCCCTGGCCGGCGAACATCAAGGCGGCCAGGCCGGCAGACGGGAGCCGCCGCTCGCCTGCCGCAAGCCGCACGGCCGGATCAAGCCGCACGGTGATCACGGCTTCGGCGCGGCGGCCGCCGCTGAACTGGGCCACGGCCGAGAGGCGGTGCTCACCGGGTTTCAGCCGCCCGAGAATCGACTCTCCAAAAATCCGCAGCGAGAACGTGCCGCCCCAATGCTGGCTCTTGATTCTCTCGGCGATCGTCTTGCCGCCGGACTCGATGGCGATTCGCTCCAGGTCGTCGGGCCGGGCGTGGACCTCGATGGGCGTGTCGGGGCCGACCGTCTCGCCGTCGCCCGGCGTGAAAAACGCCACGCCGGACGGAGGCGGGCCGTAGCGGAAAACGATCTTCGTCTTCTCCGCGCCTTGGCCGCGGATCACCACGCCGTCGTCGCGCAAGATCACCGGCCGATCGAGATCGTACGTGCCGGCGGAGAGCACCAGGGCCCCGCCGCCCGCCCCCGCCACTGCCCGGGCGCCGGCCGCAATCGCCTCACTGTCGTCGCGGCCGTCGTCGGCGGCGACGCCGAACTGCTCGATGCGGGCCTTCTCGGGCACGGTGGGAATCCCGCCCGGCACGCCCGCGTAACGCCAGTCGGGATACACGATCCCATCCGGCCCCACCACGTCGGCCGCCGTCAGCCGCCCGGTCTCGTGCGGCTTGATCTTGTAGGCCGGCTCCCAGCGGGGTTTCGGCGGCTCTCCTCCCAGGGTAAGCGTCCAACAGAACAGCGCGATTCCCAGAATCGCCAAACCGCTCGCGAATCCGTGACGTGTCATTCGTCGCTCCTTGTTCCCGATTCCGCCACGTATTAACCCGTGCTACGGGGCTCGGCCTCAATTCTAGCCCTTTGGCGGCCTGAACGGAACGCAAGGGCAATCGCGTCGAGCGAGATTCGTCCGGCGGCAAGCTCGGCGGACTCCAGGAGTGCCCGGCTCGTTCCGGGTCAAAAAGCTTGCGGCGGCCAGTCCGGCGGCGGTAGAATCGTCACCGCGGCTCGAAGGTCGAGTAATCCGTCCGTCTCTTGTTGGAGGATATCGATGAGCAGGTTTCGCTTCCCCGCCTTGCGCGCGCTGGTGATCGCGTTCGTTGCCGTCTCTTGGACTGCGCAGAGCGGATGGTCGGCGGCCGGCGATTGGCCCCAATGGCGTTACGACGCCGCCCGCAGCGCCGACTCTCCGGCGTCGCTGCCTGAGGAGCTTCGTCTGGCCTGGGTTCGGCAGATGTCTTTGCCGGAGCCGGCGTGGCCGAAGTATCTGCGGACGTCGTTCGACGCTTCTTACGAGCCGGTCGTGCTCGGTGGGACGATGTTCGTCCCTTCGATGGTCACCGACTCGGTCACCGCGCTGGATACCGACAGCGGCGCCGTGCGGTGGATTTTTTACGCCGGGGGGCCGGTGCGATTCGCGCCGGTGGCGCAGGAGGGTCGGGTGTACTTCGTCGCCGACGACGGGTTTCTCTATTGCGTCGACGCCGAGGCGGGCGGGCTGCTCTGGAAGTTTCACGGCACTCCGCCCGGCCGCAAAGATCGCAGCGTTCTCGGAAACGACCGGCTCATCTCGCTCTATCCCGCCCGCGGCGGCCCCGTGCTCGCTGAAGGACGGATCTACTTCGCCACCGGGGTCTTTCCTTTCGAGGGGGCGTGCGTTCACTGTCTGGATGCCGCCACGGGCGAAGTGATCTGGACGAACGGGGACCTGGACCGTATCCCGCGCGCGCTGTTGGATCACTCGGTCGTCCGCGAAGGCGGGCTCTCGCCGCAAGGCTACCTGACGCTCCTGGGCGACAAGCTTTTCGTTCCCGGCGGGCGGGCCAAGGCGGCCGTGCTCGATGCCCGCTCCGGAAAGCTCGCCCCTTACAGCTCCGACTGGGGCGGCCGCGAATACCTGCACAAGGGCGGCTGGTACGTCGCCGGCGGCAAGGACTACTACTTCGCCAGCGGCGACCCCTTCGAGCTGGCCACCGGCAAGCGGCTCCAGATCGATCCGGCCAACGCCAAAGAGCTGGGCGAGCCGCGCGAGCCGGTCCTGGCGGGCAACGTCGCCTATTTCTCGCTGGCGATCAACAAGATGCTCGGCTACCACCCGGCCGGCGTGGGCTACGAGGCGATCGCCGCGATCGACCTGGCCTCGAAACCCCTCTGGACGACCGTCGAGAACCCTCAGAAGATCCGGCTCGAAACGGCCGTCTACGAGGAACTGTGGCGGCTGGAGCGGCCTTGGAAGGTCCACGTCAAGGCCGGGCCGCGGCTCTACGCGGGTGCCGAGGGAGTCGTCGCCGCGATCGAGCTGCCCTCTGACGGCCAGGCGGCCAAGGTTTCCTGGCAGGCCAAGATCGACGGCACTCCCGCACGGATGGTCTGCGGCGACGGCAAGCTGTTCGTGGCCACCGAGGCCGGACGCCTTTTGGCCTTCGCCCGCGAGGCGGCCCAGGTGCGCCGCCATCGTTGGCCGCAGCGCCGGCCCGCCGAGGTGACCGGCCCCGACGCGCAAGTCGCGCGGCGGATTTTCGACGCGACCGACGTCCGCTCGGGTTACTGCGTTCTTCTGGGCGCGGGTGAGGGGCGATTGGCCGAGGCGCTGGCCGGCGGGTCGGAGCTCCAGGTCGTCGTCATTGACGCGGACGCCGAGCGGGTGGACGCGATTCGCAGGCAGCTCGGCGAGACCGGGCTTTACGGCACGCGCGTGTCCGCATACGCGGGCGATCCGCTGGAATACCCGCTGCCGCCGTACATGGCCGGCCTCGTGGTGTGCGACGACCGGACGGCGGCCCGAACGGCGGCGGACGCGAAAGCCCTCCGTCGCGTCTATCGCGTGCTCCGCCCGTACGGCGGCACGGCATGTTTCATCGCGGCGGCCGAAGCACTGCCGGCAGCCGTTTCCGGCGCCGGGCTGGAGCGGGCCGAGGTCTCGCGCGCCGGAGGTCTCACGCTGCTGAAACGCCAAGGGGACCTGCCCGGGGCCGCGGACTGGACCCACGAAAGAGCCGACGCCGGCGCGAGCCTCGTCTCTCTGGACGGTCGCGTGAAGCCGCCGCTGGGAGTGCTCTGGTTCGGCGGCGCGGTCGACATGCTCTTCCCCGAGTGGGACTTCACTCACAGCCGCCCGCCGACGCCGCTGGTTGCCGGAGGCCGGATGTTCTTCCAGACCTTTCCCGAGCTTCACGCGGTCGACGTTTACACGGGCCGGCATCTCTGGACCAAAACGATCCCGGGGCTTGCCCCCGATGCCAAGCGCCGCAACGTGAACTACGTGGCCTGCAAAGACCGCGTCTACGTCGCCTCGGGCCGCAGCTGCTATGGGCTGGATCCGGCCACCGGCGACGTGATCATCGAGATCGCTTGCCCCGAGCCGGACGCCAGTTGGGGTGAAGTGCGGGCCTCGGGCGACAGCCTGCTGGGCATCGCGGGAAGACTGCTGGTCTCGGTCGACCGCCACAGCGGCCAAAAGAAATGGGAGCATCGCGGCGAGCATCCGATTGCCGCCTTCGCGGCCGGCAGCGACCGGGTGTTCTTTGTCGATGCCGTCTGGGGCGATCGCAAAGGCCAGGTCGTCAAGCCGGAAGGGCGCGTGGTGGCCCTCGACGTCGGCACGGGAGAGAAGCTGTGGACCTCCGAGATCGACGTCGACGGCCCCGCGAACGTGCCCTTCCACATGGCCTATTCCGAGCCGGGCGGCGTGCTGCTGGCCGGCCGGGCGAAGACCTCCGCCCTGCGATCGGCAGACGGGAGCTTGCTGTGGAGCGCCGATGGGCTGGAAGGCGTCCATCTGCCGCTGGTACACCCCGAGTGGCTCTTCACCCAAGTCGGCATGATGATCGATCTCGAGACCGGCGCCCGCACCGCGGACGGCCTCTGGGCGGCCAAGCGGCGGGGCTGTACGCCCGTCATCGGCGCGGCCAACATGATCCTCATCCGCGACGCCTTTGCCTCCTACTACGATTTCAAGGAAGGCGCCACGACCGTCTTCCGCGGCATCCGCGTCGGATGCACCAACAACCTGATCGCGGCCGACGGGCTTTTGAGCGCCCCGAACTTCGCCCACGGCTGCTCGTGCAACTACTCGGTATACACGTCGCTGGCCTTCGCCCCGCTTGCGGATATCGAGGAGTGATAGTCATTCAACGGGGGACTGTCCCGATTTTCGCGGCAAGCCGCGAAAATGGGACTGTCCCCTTCGGTCGCCCTTGGAGTTCCATTGCCATGAACCGCAGGGAAATGCTGCTTTCGGCCGCCGCCGGCGTCTCGGCGTCGCTGCTTCGAGGGACGACGACGCTTTTTGGCCAGTCGCCGTCCGATGCGCGGCGATTGGGGATCTGCGTCTATGCCCTGGGCGTCCGCAGCCGGGCCGAGCGCACCCGGGGCGACAAGGATTTCAACGACCCGATCCGTTTCCTCGATTTCTGCCTCGGCCTGGGGGCAGGCGGAGTGCAAATCCCCATCGGCATCCGGGACGGCGACTACACGGCCCGGCTCCGCAAGGCGGCCGAGGGCCACGGAATGTTTATCGAGGGGATCGCGGGGCTGCCCGGCGACGAGGCCGCCCTGGAGCGGTTCGAGGCCGAAGTCCGCACGGCCAAAAACGCCGGCGCCAGCGTGATCCGCGTGGTGATCATTCCCGGGCGGCGGTACGAGCGGTTCGACTCGGCCGACGAATTCCGCCGCTTCGTCCAGCAGGGCGTTCGCTCGCTCGAGTTGGCCGAGCCGGTGGCCGCACGACATCGCGTCCGCCTGGCGGTCGAGAATCACAAGGACCAGCGGGTGCCGGAGCGGCTGGAGGTGCTCGGGCGGCTTTCGAGCGAGTACGTCGGCGCGTGCGTCGACGTGGGCAACAGCTTTGCCCTGCTGGAAGACCCCGTCGAGGTGGTCAGGGCCTACGCCCCCTGGGCCGCCAGCGTGCACCTGAAGGATCAGGCGGTCCGCGAATACGAGGCCGGCTTACTGTTGGCCGACGCCGTCCTGGGCGACGGCTTCCTTGACCTCCCGCAGATGGTCGCCATACTGAAAGAGGCCAACCGCAACGTCCAGTTCAGCCTCGAAACGATCACGCGGGACCCGTTGGAAGTGCCCTGCCTGAGCGAGAAATACTGGGCGACGTTTGCCGACGTGCCGGGCAGCGACTTGGCTCGCACGCTGCGAATCGTCCGCGCCGGCGCCGCCGAGCGTCTGGTCGAGGTGAGTAAGCTCGCGCCCGATGAGCAGGTCGCCGAGGAGGAGCAAAACGTCAAGCGAAGCCTTGCCTACGCGCGAGATCGCTTGGGGCTTTAAGAAGCTGAAGCAGGACCATCAACCGCCCTCACCCCCTACCCCTCTCCCG
>Ga0180438_10010299_pt1 | contig 11487 bp, 20 predicted proteins | sample SS_ome_12_FD_132455 | JGI IMG/M metagenome (GOLD analysis project Ga0180438, IMG submission 132455) | Hypersaline lake sediment archaeal communities from the Salton Sea, California, USA - SS_3_D_2 metaG | ecosystem: Environmental > Aquatic > Non-marine Saline and Alkaline > Hypersaline >...
AACCCCCAATACAAGCGTTTGGAGCAATAAATATGAAGTATCCAACAGCAATTGTTTTGGAAACAAGTTCTCTATGTAACAGATATTGCACGACTTGCCTTAGGAATTTAATGCCGGATAGGAATTCTGTCAAATCATGGTTTGAAAACAATTTCATGTCGATGGAAAACATTGAGATATTTGTAGACCAATACAATCAATTCAAGGGAAACCCGAATGTTTGTCTTTGCTATTATAATGAACCGTTGCTCGATCCAAGAATTGTTGACATATCGAAGTTTTTAAAAAAAGAAGGTGTCCCTTATCTGTATCTTGTTACGAATGGCGATTTTTTAACAAAAGAGTTGGCTGGCAGGCTTGATGGAGTTTTGGATCGAATCACCGTTTCTCTTTATGAAAACAGAAGGGCCAGGAGTCCTGAGATAGTTTCTTTATTTAAAAAGACAAAAGTATGGATTAAGGGTAATCATATAGTTACACATTATAACCCTGATGCCGTCCCCTTGTCCGAATCTATTTGCGCTGCTCAAAAAGCCGCTACAAGAATTATCATAAACCATAAAGGTCAATATTGCTTATGCTGTGATGATCTGACTGGGGTATTTGATTTAGGATCATTCCCGGAAGTGAATCTGAAAGATTACTGGTTTGGCGATAAGCATAAAAAGATAACGAAAGACCTTTTAATTCCAGGGGGGCGCAAAAAATATCCATATTGTTCTATTTGCCCGAGGGTTTGGTAATGAAATTATCCATCGTTGTTGCGGTATTAAATAGCCATGAAATAGTAAGAAGGCAAATTCTTCACTATGAAAAGATGGACATCCCGGATGGAGTGGAGATTCTTTTCATTGATGACGGGAGCATTCCACCTCTTCAATCTGATACAAAACTGCAAAATTTTACTATTTATGCAACCAATGATTTCAGGCCTTGGACAGTTGAACTTGCGAGAAACTTTGGCATTCGAAAGGCCAGGGGTGAATATGTGCTGATTACCGATATGGATTATATTATTTCAAGAGAATGTATTGAGTCAGCACTTGAGCTTAAAGAAGACAAATCATCTATTAGGCGAGAATTTGGCATCTTAGATGAAAACGGCAACTTTTCACAGGATCTTGATGTTTTAAAAAGATGGGGCTTGCCGGAAAAAAGGATTCAAAAAAGGGGAACACGACTGCCACCCCATCCCAATAATTTCATAATGAAAAAATCAGTGTTTGATTTTATAGGATATTTTGACGAAAGCCGGGTTGATAGGCCTTATCCTATAGGGGCTGATGCAGAGTTCAAGAGGCGATTTACCAAATATCACAATAAAGGCCTGGTTACTTTAAGGGACAATGCTTTGAGGCCTACAATCTATATGTTCCCGAACGGTCAATTTTGCGGAGACGTGGATTACAATCCTTTTGGTCTGTTTCATACGCTCACCAGAAAAACAGAACGTAACATGAACTTGCAAAAACTAAGAGATCGTAAATGAAAATATGTTTAATCAGGTGTCCATCCCCATTTCTAATTGAAGACAAGGCTTTGCCCCCTCTTGGCCTTATGGCTGTAGGAACAGGACTAAAAAAAAAGGGGCATGAAGTTTATATCCATGATGGATTAGTAGAGGATGTGCCACGGGATTTTCATTATTATGGATTTGGTCCTACGACACCAGAATACGGTCACGCACTAAATATTAAAGCATCACTTCCTAAAGAAGCAAGATTTGTTATTGGTGGACCGTACGCCACGCTTAATCCCGTTGATTGCCTGAAAGACGGATGGGATTGTGTGGTAGTTGGCGATGGTGAAAACTCGGCTGAAAAATCATTCGCAGGGAATGATAATTTGGTATTCGGAGGCGAAGAAGATCTTAATAGTTATCCGATTATAGACCGTACATTGGTAGATATTTACAGCTATAAATACTATTTGGATGGGCGGTTATCCACAACCATTATCACAAGTAGAGGGTGCCCTTATAAATGTGCTTTCTGCTGTAAAATTCATCGCTCTGTCAGGTTAATGAGTGCCGAAAGAATTATTGATGAGATCAAATATCTGCGTTTTAAGTTCGGGTACAGTGCAATCATGTACTCCGAGGATCTTTTCATCATTGATAGGAAAAGAGCGGAAAAGGTTTTTGAAGCAATGGCATCCCTTGGAATTATTTTCAGGTGCCTTGTCAGGGCTGATGTTATTGTCAAATATGGGCAAGAGTTCTCTGATATGATGTCGGAATGCGGGTGTGTTGAAGTTGGCATGGGCATTGAATCTGGATCTGATACAATCTTAAAAAATGTCAATAAGGGAGAATCGGTTTCAACAATAAAAAAAGCTATCAGAATGCTTCAGCGTGCTAATATTCGGGTAAAAGGATTTTTCATTCTTGGCTTGCCCGGGGAAACTTATTACACTATCAATGAAACCAGAGAGTTTTTAGATGAAATGGAATTAAATGATGCGGATATCATAATTTTTCAACCTTATCCTGGGAGCCCTATTTGGGAAAATAAAGAAAATTACGACATCCAATGGAATAACGATTTGAATTATAGTGAGATGTTTTATAAAGGAAGGGCCGGTGAATATCACGGTAACGTTAGCACTTCAGGCCTTTCGAATAAAGAACTCGTTGATGAATGGATAGAAATGCAGGCCAAATACACAAATTTGGGGAGTATGAAATGTTCGACTTGAGCGTAATCATACCTGCTAGGCAAGAAATGTTTTTGCAGAAAACGATTGATAATGTTTTGGAAAATGCCGAAGCAAATACAGAAATAATCGCAATTTTAGATGGTGCATGGGCTGATCCTCCTATACAAGATCATCCAAAGGTTACAATCGTTCATCATACAGAAAGCATTGGACAACGAGCAGCTACTAATGAAGGTGCAAGAATATCACAATCCAAATATATCATGAAATTGGATGCTCATTGTGCTGTCGATAAAGGTTTTGATGTCAAATTAATGGATGGCTGTCAATATGATTGGACGCTTGTACCTCTTATGTATAACCTTCATGCTTTTGATTGGCAATGCAAGATTTGTGGCAATAGAACATATCAAGGGCCAAAACCTCAATCATGCAGTTCTTGTGGTAAGAGCAAAGATTTTGAAATGGTTGTTGTTTGGAATCCTCGATGGCGAAGATTAACTTATTCCTGGCGTTTTGATAAAGACATGCACTTCCAATATTGGCATGGACATCGGAAACGGAAAGAAACAAGGCGCGGTTCTTATATTGAAACCATGTCTTTCATTGGAGCCTGTTGGTTTATGGAGCGTGATCGATATTGGGAATTAGATGGGTTGGATGAAAAACATGGATCCTGGGGGCAAGTTGGTGTTGAAATGGCTTGTAAATCATGGTTATCTGGTGGCAAATTGTTGACATGTAAAAAAACATGGTTTGCCCATATGTTCAGAACAAGTAGAAAAGGATTTTCATTTCCTTACCCTATTAGTGGAAACGCCCAAGAGAGAGCAAGAAAATATAGCCGTGATCTGTGGCTTAACAATAAATGGCCTAAACAAAAATATCCACTTGAATGGCTTGTGGACCGATTCGCGCCCGTACCCGGGTGGCATGAGGAGATAAAATGAAATATTTTAATTGCAAAGAAGGTTATCAATCTGTGAAAGAAATCGGCAAAGAACTGGAGAGATTGCACGACATTCTAGGCACGGGTGATAAGCAAGTTAATGGTGAGATATGGACTCAAATCAAAAAACTGCAAAATACTCTTGATGGAATTGCACGAAGACATAATGGATTGGAATATTGAGTGGCATGATGACTGAAATCAACTGCCCCAACGAGTGCCGGGATGACCTCTTGTTGAGAATAGGCACACCTGTCCAAACCGCTTCGGCTAAGTGGATTCTTATCCTATTTTGTAGCATATTTTTCGGTGTGTGGGGGATTGCGTATGGGGTCTATGTCCGGGGGGTAGAGCAGAGGGTAGAAATCATGTCAAAAAATTCAGAATTAATATCGACACTTAGGGAGCAAACCTCTTCTGTGAAATCAGACATTACCCATATCAAAAAAACACAGGATCGCATTGAAAACAAAATTGAAAAATTGCTTGACGAATTATCGAAATATAATAGAATTTACTATGAGGCTTTCCCATGACCATATGCAAAGCCCAACAAGACACCATCGGCAATAAGTTAGCCAGCATTTATAAGATATGCCGGGATGATAGAGATGCCAAGGCTATGTCTGATCAAGCTTTTGTTCAGGTTGCCAAGATCCTGAAAGAAATCGAAAGATGTAAATTCCTTAACGCCTCCCTGGAAAGCCTCGAATCCGACCTCGAAGAAATCAAACATGAAATTGACGGCGTTATCCCGGTCTGGACCACCAAGTATCGGTGCCTTGATTGCTTAAAAGAAGCCTTAGATGAAGAAAAAGACCCTGAAAAATTGGGACAAGTCATAAAAGTTTGTTATGCAATATTATTAAATAATAAAGAAAGGATAAACCATGGTAGCACTGGCTGAGCAAGCGAGAGTTAGATGTTGTGATTGCTCTCACTTAAAATATGAAGACGAGAAAGGCTATTCTTGCCCATACTCGATTACAGGTCAAGTGCATGCGATTGACCTGGAAAGGCCACATTATTGTAAGAAGTTTGCTATAAAAATAATCGTTGATGACAATGAGAAAGAATAAAAAAAAATTAGTTGAAATCACCTGCGATTATTGCGGGGAAAAATCTCTAAGAGAAAAATGGAGAATCGGAAAACAAAAAAATCTATTTTGCAATAGAACTTGCCATGCAGAATATAAAAAAAAGAATACACCGTTGATGCCTAAAAGGTGTGCTCAATGCAAGAAATTTTTCAGTGTTAAAAAGATAAGGAAAGATCAAAAATATTGTAGTGCAGAATGCTCATTTATAGCAAAAAGAGGAAGAAATCAGAAAGATATAAAATGTTCTTTTTGTGGGAAGGTTTTTCAATTGCCTTATAGGAATCAAAAAGGTTCATACTTTTGTTCTCATAGTTGTGCTTCTTTATCAAAAAATCAGGAAAAATACGAAAACAATACTGATGTATCATTAATGCACTACGAAATACCATCCGCAATTACTTATAGCGCACAACGATGCATGCTCTTATTGGGTGCTGATTATAATGATATTTGTGGTAAAAATGGCAAGCATAAAGGACAAACTCTTTATAAAAAATATAGCCCAATGGAATTAATCAATTGGTGCCAAGAACTTTACAAGAAAAAGATAAAAGAATTTAGTCATGATGAAAATATGATTTTACTTGCGAATCTTGCCAGAGATAGGGCTATGAAGATATTTGAAAATAGGCATATATTTCATCATAGAAGTATAGGATGGGATACAGTCATTTTTTGTGGATCAATACAATGAAAGGAATTAAAATATGAAACGAATCATGATACTTTGTCTTGCATTATTGCTTCTGGTAGGCTGTGCCACGACAACAAAATGCCCCACCTGTCCAGACAAGGATTGCGTTCTGATGTTGGACGATGGCACTCTGCTTTATCTGCAACAAGGATATCTGGATGACCCGGAAAACTCAAGGACACTCGAACAACTTGAGAAAATGCACAGGGATTTTATGGAAAATTACAACAACCCGAAGGAGAGTTTATAACATGAAAAAATTAATTATTGTGCTATTCATTCTGTCTATAGGTATTTCATCCCCGCTCTTCTGAGCATGTCTTTTTTTTGCTCATTCGACCATTGATCCCATCCTACTTTATTTCTGATCTCTTGGGATTCGATGAAATCTCTTGGGGCTACATGATCGGCCAAGGCATTTCGGTAATCATCTTCTGATTCACCTTCTCCAATTTCTCTAAACTTGTGAACCTTTGCGGCAAACTGCAAGCTCTTTAAATCTGGAAAATCCATTGGCATGATAATTTCTCCTTTCGTTTTTTTTGGTGTATAACGTCCTAATCAGCGGCCCGCTTTGCGGGTCCGCTGGATTATGAGTTAGATGTTAATTTTTGTAAATCTACCATCAATCAAAATATGTCCATCAAAAATATTGTTTATTGTTCTCGTAAGCATATCAATCTTCTCCCCAAGCGAATTTATTGCCTTGAGAAGATTTAATTCATCCATTGTAACCGTCGTAGCCACAAGTTCAGAATTTTTCTTGCTTAGTTCGGTAAGAAGCGATTGAATTTTGTCTAATTCTTCTTGGCTTTGAATATTTTCAATTTGCATTTTCTTATTCCTCCTCAGATAACGATTTAGTTAAGCGGAAGGCGAAACAGTATATCCGCAATGGATACATTTTGGACGCTTTCCCATTTTAAATTCGTGGTATCCTCTTTCGGCGCAGAGTTTCGCCTGTCCGCTTGAACGGCTTGTTAGGTGACGCTTTATGACGTGCCATTCATTTCTGGAACACGTCAGCGTTACCCGCACCATATTGTCGGTAATATTCACATACGGTTGATTCCGGTATGTTTCTTCTTTTAGTATTTCGAGTGTTTCATATTTCATAAGTCACCTAACATAGAATTAAGCGGCTCCTTGTCCGCTTGAATGATTGGTTGTGCCCTACCGTCATCCTCACCATAACTCCTATTATTATGGCTGGCCGTCAACGTGGATTTTCCCGGTCATTTAAAGGACTGTCCGGAAGTTACGTTCCGACTCCTTTTTCGCTCACTTGGATTACGATTCCAAGATTTGCGGGCTTTTGCCAGGGCACAACAAGAAGTTATATAGTTAGCTTCTAAAACGGCACCAAATTCTTAACCATTTTTGAGCATATTATAGGCTCTACCCAATAGCTTCATGGCCGTATCCTTGTCGCCGAGATAGATCCCTTTTGGCCTCTTCTTTTCATCAGGAATCCAACCGCCTTCTGATTTCGACCATTTTGATAGATAGCACCAATCCCTATAAATGACACCATTGTTATTTTTGGCCTCATTCAAACTGTATTTGCCTTCGTATTCATCGAGTATGATGCCATAACTTCCTTGCCTGCCCATAAATCTTTTTTCGTCTTCACTCATTCCGGCTCCCATGTACCTTGAGATAAAATATTTATTCCTTTGATTATTTTGAATCGATGAACCCAGTCATTAGGATTCAAATCTTTAAAGTTTTTCGCCTTTATAATTCTCATTTTAGCGCCAGGATGATCAGGCTCCAGTGAGCAAAACAAGGCAGGTTTAGCTGTCGTCTGCTGTCCACCAAAAGCGTGCCTAGCGTCTTTCAATTTTTGCATAGCAATAATGGCAATTCCTTTTTTTAGTCGTCTTTGAATACCCGCTAAAAGTTGAGCCATATGCCACGGATCTTTTCCTTCAGGTAATTCCAGATAATCAATAAAATTTAATTCATCAGGCTGTATCAAATCGTAATAATTAAAAGCATCTTCTACAAATTTTAATTTCCAATCCATTTCAGTGTCATGCTTCATGATCCTTTTCTTGGCATTATGACGACCCATCTCTGTCGAAAAATACCAACAAGCATGAGTCCTCATATTCATTCTAGCCACATCCAGCATGATGGCCGTTTTTCCGCTATTTGGTTCGCCTGCAAAAACGATCAAATCTTTTGGCAATATTTCAACATAATGTTCCAAAAAAAAAGGAAGTCTGATATTCACTCCCTCTATCATTTCCACATCATTCAGGTTTACAACCTGATAATCTCTTTTAACTATTCGATATTCCCCTGCTTTTCTTTCTGTTCTTTCGAGCAACCCTTCGCGCTCTAACCTTTGCAAAATCTTAGCTATCGTCTTGCCTTCCTGCCTTGTCGTCCTCGTCGTCATATGTCGCACGTCTGTCGTCGAAATGACGCCCGATGTCGTCCTAATTAGCTCCCTTATCTCTTCCGTCAGGTTGAGATTTTGTTTATTTTGCCTTTTCAAAGCAGATTTAATCTTCTCATTTGCTTCCTTTTCAGGGAATGGCGGATCACAATGCCTAGCAAAGAATTGTAAATATTTTTCAATACTTATGTCACTCATTCCACCCCTAACAAGGTAATTTGCAAGATGAAAAAGCGTCTGATCCCTCAAGCCCTCAGAAAACCCTATGTCGTCTATGTCGTCATCTGTCGTCCCTGTCGCCTTCCTGACGACACCATTGCTATATAATAAATAATTACTATATAGCGGGGGCATCGTTCGGAAGGTCATAAAATCCGGGTTTTTGTTTTTAACCCAAAAATACTTTCCATTGCCATTCGTGCTTGGGGGAGCAATTATATATCCCCCATCATTTTTAACATCAATGTTTGGTATAATGGAATTTCGAGTAGGGATTTTATGGCAATATTTAAAATAACGATGTTCACCTTTGCGCGGGGTTATTGCTGTAGGGGTCCCGAGGGGAGGAAGTTTTTCTTCTATGACAGCTCGTTCATTGTCTTTCATTTTATACCAATCAAAATCAATTACAGTGATGCCGCTTATTGCCCCTGTTATTATACCTATGTTGGCATCGGGCCATTTCGTCCACCATGCTTTTATCTCTGATAAAGATGCTCTCCGTTCTTGAAATTCCTCCCAAGATATGAATGGTCTCTTGCTATTATCCGTTTTTATAGGAATAACAGACATCCCCTTTTTCAAGTACCATAATGCCATCAGAAGAATTTTATTATCCATCTTTTAACTCTCTATATTGAGATATTAAAAAACGAATCTTGCCAATATTTTCTTCTATCGCTGAAAAAGATTTTTCCGAAATACCTTGTTTTTCAAGTAAAACTAAGATTTGAATGCGTAATTTGATAAGACGTAAAATCTCTTTTTTTTCCATGCGGGTATCACCTCCACCATGACATTGACTCCACTTTGAGGTATAGGACCAGGCCCGGTGTGGAGTACCGGGCTTTTCGGGGTGCACGTCCCTAGATCCAATTTTGGTCATTCAACACTCGCTGGATAGAGTATCAAGTTTTAGGTTTTGTGTCAAGTTTTTGCTTTTTAAGCTCTTTCCTGTACTCCCGCCTCAGTTTCTTCAATTCCGGTGTAATGTGGAGGGAGGTATAATAATGCCGTTGCTGTAATTCAGTCGGCATCTTTTCTTCGTTTAAAAAGCAGAATATTTGTGAGCCTCTGCCCATGTTATTTACTCCAAACATAATCCTCTTCCCGCACATATTTTCTAACCCGAAACTTATCGGAAAAATGATAGATTTCGTTTCGCGTTTGTATTAATCTCGCTTCTTTTCGTGTTAGCATAACAACATCTTCGGTGGGCAACCATTTTTCTTTTTCATCATCTTTGACCTCAACGACCCAAACGTGCATATTGCACCTCCACGTTTTAATTAAATATCCTCTTCCTGGCCCCCGCCCTGGCTGATGTTAGGATTTGGCTCCGGTTTCAAACTTGATTCTTTTTCATTTTCCCCCGTCGCCATAGCCGCGGCATTGTCTAGCAAGCATTTTGCCGTTGCCTCCGCATCCCATACCCAAAATTCAATCACTTCGCCATAATCGGATACGTCTGCATAAATCCGCCACCTGTTTTCGAAAATGCACTTGGAGAAATATCGCTGAATCACTTCAGCCTGTTTGGAATCTTTGGCAAGCCATCTCATGTCCAGCGCCTCTTCTTGTTTTTCGAGACAGAGACTTTGCCAAAATGGGCCTTTTCTATCCCATTTGGTAGTGCTTTCAGGACCATGACGCAGCTCACAAAGACGTTCATACTCTGCTCGTGACTCGTCCGTTTGCGGTAACCTGAACATCATTGAGATGTTCATTGCCAGAAATATTGATAAAAAAATGTGCATTTATCATGGTCCACTATAACGATAAGTTGAGAATGCGGCACGTCTTTCAAGTGCCGTCTTTCTCAAACTTTTGGTTAGACCTGAACGGCAATACTTCCTGTGCCAGCCGCCTAACCGTTATTTCACAATATTTTTCTTCAATTTCAATCCCTATTGCTTTTCGGCCTAATTCTTTAGCGGCCACAAGGGTTGTGCCGGAACCCATAAAGGGGTCGAGGACAGTTGAGTTAATATCTGAACTTATATCTATTAACTTCTTTATTATTTTTAACGGTTTCTGCGTTGGGTGTCCGACGTTTTCAGGATGATTATGAAAAATCCTTGATGCTATAAAAACAGTTCCGGGGTGTTTCCCTTTTCTCCCATATCTCTTATAATTATTTTCATCCTCATAGGGTTCTAAATATCTTTCAGGGTTAAAAATTAAAGGTTCACCTTTTGAAAAATACCAACACGACTCAGTGTCTTCTCTATATGATTTTTTTTCTGGCCTTCCTGTCTTAAACCACCACGTTAATTGAGCTTGAGGAAAAAATTTAACCCGTTTAGCATTTAACAAAACCCAATCAGCATGACCCCAAAAACCCCAATAATACAAACAACCCCCCTCTAATATTTTCTCTTTCATTAAATCCCAAATAATATCATTTGGTTTTTCTTTATCCCAAAACGCTTGATTTTCTCCATAAGGCGGATCAGTCAGCACTAAATCAACCTGCTCAAGTTCTGGCATGATCTCCAAACAATCCCCATGATATATCGTAATTCCGTTATGTTCGTAGTATGGTTTCATAGCTCTAAGGGTCTAACCAGTAGTTATAAAGTTAAAACGGGCGGGTCGGTCCATCTAACCCGCTTAACCGACTTCCCAAGCCCCTCCACGATAAAACAGACAAACGATGCTCCCAATTTTAGAGTCCCTTCTACCGCTTCGCCGCCCGTAGTTATTTAATTTTCTCTATTTTCACAACCTCAATTGTATTGCCAAGGCTACGCAAACTATAGTAGCCTTTGTCAACATGAGCTCCTGTCGCATCTAGCCATGGAGCGCGAAATTTGATTAATTCTCTGATCCAGTCAAAATCTAATTCATTGACTTTGACTTCAATATCCATCTGAATTTTTACGATTGCTTTCATCAAGAACATTCCTTGGCCGATTGCTTTATCCTGAGTCTTTCCAAGCATACCGCACACCTGGACTTGGATCTTAGGCTAATCGGATTTTTTCCGCAGATATGGCACAGGCCGGAAGCTAATTTCTTGGCCTGCCATCGTCTTTGTTTGGACAGATCGTTCATGGTTTCGAATTATAATCGTAAAAAAATTAATCGTCAAGCATTATTTTCTTGACACCTGCTTTACCATTTTGTAAGATGGCCAAAACGTGTTCGAAAGCCAAACATCGGAAAGGATAAAAAATGAAAAGAGACGATATAATAGCAAATAAGGCCAATCTCTCCTGGGCCAATCTCTCCGAGGCCAATCTCTCCAGGGCCAATCTCTCCAGGGCCAATCTCTCCGAGGCCAATCTTTCCAGGGCCGATCTCTCCTGGGCCAATCTCTCCAGGGCCTATCTCTCCAGGGCCAATCTCTCCAGGGCCTATCTCTCCGATGCCAATCTCTCCGAGGCCAATCTCTCCGAGGCCGATCTCTCCTGGGCCAATCTCTCCAGGGCCAATCTCTCCAGGGCCAATCTCTCCA
>Ga0180438_10010300_pt1 | contig 11486 bp, 8 predicted proteins | sample SS_ome_12_FD_132455 | JGI IMG/M metagenome (GOLD analysis project Ga0180438, IMG submission 132455) | Hypersaline lake sediment archaeal communities from the Salton Sea, California, USA - SS_3_D_2 metaG | ecosystem: Environmental > Aquatic > Non-marine Saline and Alkaline > Hypersaline >...
TTCCAGATTTGGGCCAGCAACGCCTGGTCTTCGGAAACCAGCAAATAATGGTTATTTTCTTTGACCAGCTTAATCCGTCCAAAGCGGTTGACATGCTCCTGAATTTCTACCAGAATATTTTGGGGGATTTCATATTTACTGAATTGATGAAGTTGGGAAATAATTTCTGAGGCTTGTAAGCCACTGGCGGCGGCATTCCACAAGGAAAGCGGGGTGATGCGATAGGTGTGAATATGTTCCGGGGACTTTTCTAATTCAGCAAATCGATTGAGTTGATCGCGCGCCGGTTCAAATAATGGATTATCGACTTCGAGCAGAATCGAACGGTCACTCTGGATGATCAGCGGATTTGTCGGATTATAATTCATACAAGCTTTTTTAACTACAGATTTACGATCGACTTATTTAGTGAAACATGAATGCGAATCAAAGCTACATTTTTGGTCAGGTTGACAATTTTAGATTACAATAATAATGCCTCGTCCGATATTATTGAGAGATTTGATTACAAATTGTTTGGGAAAAAATTGTAACTATCAGTCAACGGATTGAATAGAAAATTGAAATAACCTGATTGGTTTACCCTCTGACTAAATCAGCCGTGCTATTTGACGAATTCTTCGGCAAGGATTTCGGTGGCATCGTTTGTAAAACCACCATTATCATTGTCGGTGAGACTATTCCAGTTTTGAATTTCGCGAATTAAAACCTCTACAATTTCATCCTCAGCGAGTTTACGGATTATTTTCCCTTGCTTAAAAAGGATTGCTGAATTCTTCCCGCAGGCAATTCCCAAGTCCGCTTCTCGGGCCTCACCCGGTCCATTGACCGTACAACCCATAATGGCAACTTTCAAATTTTTATGAATATTGGCGACCCGTTTTTCCACCACCTGAATAATTGAAAATAAATCGGTTTGTAATCGCCCACAGGTGGGACAGGAAATAATTGAAATACCATTTTCTCTCAAATCCAGGGCTTTTAAAATCCGAAAACCGACTTCAACTTCAGCCACGGGATCGCCGGTAATGGAAACGCGGATGGTATCGCCAATGCCGTCGGCAAGCAGCGCACCGATTCCGATTGCCGATTTAATCGTCGCGGCTTGATAAGTGCCGGCCTCGGTTACTCCCAGATGCAGCGGAAAGTCAACTCGGGCGGCAATCATGCGATAACTGTCAATCATCATTTTCACGTCGGAAGCTTTTAATGACAGAACAATATCATCAAAGCCAAAATCCTGGCAGATTTCAATGTGCCGTTCGGTGCTCTCCACGAGTGCCTCGGCACAGACGTGGCCATATTTATTCAGAATATCTTTTTCCAGTGAACCCGAATTCACCCCGATTCGGAGCGGAATTTCATAATTTCTGGCCAGACCCAGTACGCGTTTAATTCGGGAAAGCTCCCCAATATTACCGGGATTAATCCGAATTTTATCGGCACCGGCTTCAATCGCCTTTAATGCCAGTCGGTAATCAAAATGAACATCAGCCACCAGCGGGATTCGAATCTGCTTTTTAATCTCCCGAATCGCTTCGGCTGAGTTCAGATCGGGAACCGCCACGCGAATAATTTCACACCCGGCGTCCTCTAATTGTTTGATTTGACGTACGGTCGCGGCCACATCCGCCGTTTTGGTTTTGGTCATCGACTGGACGGCAATGGGCGCGTCACCGCCAATGGCTTGATGGCCGACAAAAACTTTCCGGGTCACTTTTCTGGTTTGAATCTGATTGATATTCATCGTTTTAAAAATCCTTCTTCCCAAATTTGATTGGTTCGTTGAGTACGTTGATGATCTAAATTGGTTATTTTATAATTTGAACGATTCATTCAACGAATTGAACCAGATCACGTTATTGAATTCACGTTCCTTTTCGTACTACCTACACATTTTATTAAAAATTAATCCCAGGCCAGCACAAACGTGGAATGTACGTATCCGCAGCTAAAAAAGCAAGTCTTTTTTACCTCGACGGTGAATGGCGCGGTTCTTGATCGGCAATTACCGATATTATCGCTTTAAGCGATAATATCGTTTTGAAAAAAACAGGTCTCCGCCCCGGTAATCGAACTCCGACAATTAGCAAAAATTAAACCAGCTATCTGGAGGATTCAGATGACAGGCAGCCACACTTTTCAGACAGTTAATCCCTGATTTATTTTATTTATACTATGACCAAAGTGGTTTTGAGATTCAACCTTTAAGTCCTCTCTTTTTAAGAGAGGATTTAGGTGAGTTTTTAAAAGTAGAGAATCTCAAAACCACTTTCACCTTAATATATTTCAAGAGTATTAAACATGGTAAAGAAAATAATTATTGACTTCTCTCATAGATTTTATTAACTTAAAAATTAACTATTGGTAATTAATGAATAAATAATAATCGATCAAACGCCAAGACCTTAATTACGGGAACTAAAATTTAAAATGAAATCACCGGTATATTTCACTCCATTTGCCAATAATACATCCGAATCAGTAGCTGCTCAAAAAATAACCCACTTAATTCGTTCAGCAAATTTGAAATCCTGTTTTCAGGAAAATGATTTCGTCGCCATCAAACTTCATTTTGGAGAAATTGGCAATCGAAATACGATTTCACCACGCTTTGTTCGTTATTTTGTCGATCTGATTAAACAGCATAATGCCAACGCCTTTTTAACAGATACCTGTGTCCTTTATAAAAGTCAACGTTCAGACGCGGTGAATCATTTGCAGGTCGCGGAAAAACAGGGCTATACTTTAACGGCTACCGGCGCGCCGGTTGTTATTGCCGATGGGCTATTTGGCAACAGCGAAATTGAAGTCGAAATTCCAGGGAAACTTTACTCAAAAGTCGCGATTGCCACCGAAGCGGTCCTGGCGAACGCCATGTTTGCTTTGACGCACGTGACCGGGCACATGGAAACCGGCCTGGGCGGGACATTAAAAAATTTGGGAATGGGCCTGGCCAGTCGGAAGGGAAAACTGCGTCAACATTCGGCCATTAAACCCCAAATCATTGCGTCAAATTGTACCGGTTGCGGCGTCTGTGTGAGTTGGTGCCCGACAAATGCGATTAGCCTGTCCAACCAGATTGCCGTCATTGACGACGCCCGCTGTATTGGGTGTGGGCAGTGCTTAACAATGTGTCGTTATTCAGCCATTCGATACAATTGGGCCGTTTCTTCCACCGAGCTTCAAAAGCGAGTGGCCGAACACGCCTTAGGAGCAATTATTAATAAGCGCGACAAAGTGGGTTTTATTAGTTTTTTAACGGCTATCACCAGGGACTGCGATTGTCTTGGTCGGACGCAAAAACCGATAACACCGGACATTGGTATTATTGCATCAAAAGATCCGGTGGCAATCGACGCGGCTGCGCTGGCATTAATTCAGCAAGCTACCGGAAAAACGTTATCGGCACTGGCGTACCCGAATATTGACGACACCGTCCAGCTTGAACATGCTGAAGCGATTGGTTTGGGTAGCCGGGATTTTGAAATCATTACCGTGGATTAGGACGGTGGATTAAATATTAGGTGTTATCAAGCATTAGCCTTTTAAAACTCGCTTCGAGGTAATGCTTCAATTAATTTAAGGAAAACCAATGCCGCCACATTTAAAATATTCTAATCCCTATACCGGAAATGGTAACTGGTACAAGGGAAATTTACATGCCCATTCAACCGAACACAGTGGTTGTGCTTCACTCTCACTTAAAAAACTGCTTACTGAATATTCTGCCCGTGATTATGATTTCCTGGCTATTACTGATCATGATCATTTTACCCACCTGCCGGAAACACTTCAGTCTGAAGAATTGCTCATTATTCCTGGTTTTGAATATAGTAAGGGCAAGCATTTACAAGTGCTTGGCGTCGATAGTTTGATTCGTCTGGAGCATCAATTGGCCATTGTAAGGACTGAGGACCAGCAAGGATTTGTGATTATTAATCACCCGAATTGGGAAAATCCGCCGCACTGGCCGCTATCAGAATTACTGGCGTTGAACGGCTATCACGCCATTGAGATTTATAACGGGATCATTAATCGGTTAAATGGCTGGAGCCGGGCCACCGATATCTGGGATCAGGTTTTAAGTAAGGGTCGACGCTGTTGGGGCGTGGCGGCGGATGATAGTCATGAACTTTTTGATATTGGTCGAGCCTGGGTTTATGTATGTGCTGAAAAATGTTCGGAAAGAGCGATTTTAAATGCGCTACGACAGGGTGATTTTTATGCTTCCACTGGCGTGATTCTGCAAGAAATAAAACTGATTGAAAATAAAATTCATTTGGAAACGGATGAAGAAACGGCTTTCCGCTTTATTGGACCTGATGGCAATTTCCTGAAAACCTATTTGGGAACATTGGCTGAATATTGGATCGAAGGGTGGGAGGATTACGTGCGCGTCGAAGGCTGGAATGATCAGGGCTGGTTTTGGTTGCAACCTTTCTTCGGAGAATAAGACAGGGAGCGTTTCGTTCAATTTGAAATGTTTTAATAATAGAGGTTATCTAACTATACTACTAACAAAGTGGTTTTAAGATTCAACCCTTAAAGTCATCTTTTTTTAAGAGAGGATTTAGGTGAGTTTTAAAAATCAGAGAATCTCAAAGCCACTTTCATCTTAATGATTGCTCAAAAATAAATTGGAATTCTTGCACCCCGATTTGGATATAATTGCTTTTATTTTTTTCATAAAGAGTTCAGAGAGGACACCGAGAAAAACTCTCTGAACTCTCTGTACTCTTTTTGGATTCTGTTGTATTTGCAAATTAAGAGTTACATATCATTTATGAACAGGCACTTAGTATCTAGAGGAGGAACGTCCAATATGCACTACGGAACAGTTAGAATGTGGGATAACAGTAAAGGTTTCGGTTTTATTCTGAGCGATGACGACGAAGATCTTTTTGTCCATAAAAGTGATCTGGACATTTCTGTCCAAAATCAGCGGCTCAAAGAAGGACAACGAGTGAAATTTGATATTCGTGCTGATATGCGGGGTGAGAAAGCGGTGAACGTGCGCGTGATTGGATAGTCGATGGAAATAATGCTACTTTTTGATCCTTTAACACCAATTTCAAGCTTTTCAAACTGAATAAAGTAAGGTCTGATTGGCGGTACAATGAATGTGTTGTTCGGTTAATCGTCTGATTTCAATGGCCACACCCAATTGTTTGCTAATTGAGTCGAGTAGATAAAGTTCATTATTATCAAATGTTCGAAACGGGGGAACCGAAAGATTCAAAAAACCCAGGATGTGATTACGCGATCGCAGGGGAATACTGACGATTCGTTTAATGCCAAACTGGTGCTGCAATTGATATAATTCCGGATTCTCGAAAGCCAGCTCAACGGTTACCAGACTTTGCCCGGCGCTCATCACGGTTGAAACGGAGGGGTTGTGGATACTTAAATATTCAAATTGTTTGACATACTCCAGCGGCATTCCGACTGAGGTGATTAATTCAGCGTATTCTTCACGTTCATCAATTAAATAGACCCCACCAGCCTTTAAATTTAGTACATCCAACGTCTCTTTCAAAGCTTTCTTCAGCACCCCGTATAAATCCTGAGTATAATTAATTGAAGAAATTATATTATTTAACGCCAGCAATTCTTTCGTGTTGTCAGTTTTCGGCATGTTGGATTTCGAACGGAGCCACTGATTTTCAAGTGCCAATCCAATAATGCGATTCATGACATCATATTCGGACAGTGCCGGTGGTTCGAGCATAATATTCTGGTGGTGCCATAAATGTAAAGCGCCCCACACCTTTCCGCGCACTTTAAAGAGCAGACTTAAGCCAAACGTTAATTGATTTTCATGAAGAAGATTTTTTAATCGTTCTATTTTTTTATTCGGTTTTGGGGGATATTGATGGGTAAAAATATTTTTATCGATCTCATTGGTTAAGCTCATTATATCATCAATCGTCAGTGATTCAATATTTAAGAAAAGCTTAATTGGATAGCCTTGATTAATATAATGAGAAATTTTTCCCTTCCCATTTTTAAATTGCATAATGACACCCACTTTAAAACCAAACTGTTCGATAAATCGGGTTAAGGTATAATCAAGCACTTCATTGAGTGAATGCGAATTCAGTAGCCTGGCCGATATTTCATCCAACATATTGGGCTCCTTTGCTAATTGGTCCGAGCAATGCAATGAAATGGGGATAAATGAATGCACGATAATTCCACCTGCTTAATATTATTTTATACTGGTTTTTAATGAATTAATGAAGGAATTCTTCCTAACACGTTAGAACTGTATTTATCACCAATGAGGAATCATTCCGGAAATGATTCCGCGGGTTTGAGATAAAATATTCTCCTAATCAGAATTTAAATGTCTTCGGAAAACAAATGTTATCCGAACCACAGAACAGGATTTATCTCATCCCAGGCCCGACATAAAATTTTTAGTGCACAATGAGTGTTGGTAACGAGGATATCCGGGGTTTAGTACCGTGTTTTAAGACGATATAATTATTGGATGTCATGGCTGCAGCTAAAACATCCTCTTCTAAAGCCAAAGTTCAGCTTAAAAGAGATCATGTAAATAACTTCAAAGAGGGTTATTTGCAGAAAAAATTCTTAAAAAAATTTGTGTTGATTTTGTCATTTTATTTGAGCAAAAGCATACGACGTGTTACTGTCAGGAGCCCGTTGGTAAGCTGGTATAAATAAATTCCGCTGGCAACGGATTTCCCCTGTTCATCCAGGCCATTCCAGCCTATTCTGTGAGTCCCTGCCTGTAAGGTGCCGTCGGTTAAAATGCGGACAAGCTGGCCGTCAAGATTAAAAATAGCCAGTTTAATGGGGCCAGAAGCTGGTAAGTCAAACCGAATGGTGGTACTTGAGTTAAACGGATTGGGATAATTGTGAGTCAGACAGAGCCTATTTACCGGTCGGCCTTGATTTCTCAGATTCACGGCAGTTGGCGTGGTTCTGGTTAAAACGACATCATCAATCGTCATTCGATCACCCTGACCAGGTTCGGGAGCCGAGCCTAACAGCCCGAACAGAGTGAAGGTCCCTTTCACCCGGGGTGTTGGATCATTGGCATCGAGGAGCCAGGTCTCGGACTCATCCTCTGGCTCACCTTCCCAGATTTTTAACTTGAGTTCACCTTCGTGAAGATACCACTTGATTCGATAATAGACTTCAATCTCAAATTCATATTGGGTGCTGTCAAAGTAAGTCCAGCTTTCAGGGACCAGCACCTGCAGGCCACTATCATAACGTCCCAATTTCATGGACTTTTCTTGAGGATTAATCAGGAGCGCATAACCGGCGACGGCCGTGACGTCAAGATCGATTTTCAGGGAATCGGTGGTCAATCGGGTGCCAATAATCAGGTTGGCATTGGTAAGCCGAATAAATTTGAATTTGAAATTTAAGATTTGATTGGGCGCGCTATAATTATCACGCAGGAGTAACGCTTCCGTTTCCGGGGTGGGAATCCCGTTTTCATCTAATTTGATTTCAGGAATCCCGTTGGTAACCACGGCGGCCACACCGAGTATTGATAAATAGCTGCCACTTTCCATAAATAATTCACCGTTACGCTGTTCGATGATTTGCCCCTTGACATCTTGACCGCTGTAATAAATCCATCCTACATTTTTTCGTGCCAGCGAATCTTCATCGTCAAAATGATCTTCCCACAGCACCGGAAGCTCCTGGGCCAAGAGCTTCAAAGTAAAGGTGAATGAAATATATAGGAGAATTAAAATCCTGACCAATAATTTGTTCATCGACAACCTCCGTTATTTATCTTTTCTTCAAAATCTAAAATATAAATTGAAGCGAAAAACGACTGATATCTTTGAAAAACTGGGCGTTGGTGTAAGCATAATCTAACTGGGTGGTCACCGAACCCAGTTGAAATTGAAACCCACACCCTAATGAAAATGTTTCAACATCATGATTAAATTGATAACCGGCACGTAAGGCGTATCGCTTTAAATACACCAGTTCAGTTCCCACATGAATCCGCTCCAGATAATCACTGGGATGCAGAGCATCGACGGCCAGATTTACCGTGAAATCCTTATTTTCAGGCAGCACGGCTTGCATCAAATCCAGAGCCAGTCCCATGCGGAGACAAAGGGGGAGTTGGAACTCTTCGTACCAGTACTTCATATCCGTGGAAAAGTTGCGTAAGGACATTGCGAAAGTAAGACTTTTAAAACCGGTGTGATAAATCGTCCCAAAATCAATTCCCCAATGATTCAGATGCCAATTTTTTTTAAGCTGAACCGTGTCTGTTTTCACAATGGAAACAATCGGGGCCATGCCCAGATCTTCATAAACATGTTTTATCTTCAACCCAAAAGCGAAACGATCACTAATCCGGTAGGCATAAGTGAGGCCGGTTGAAAACTCATCCACTGAAAAATCGCCTAAAATTAGAAAGCCGCGGGGATCAATCGCCTGGTCTACCGGTTGCGTGCGGGTGAAGCGGCCGTAATCCATATAAACGAAATCCAGCGCAAGCGCGCCCCAATTTTTCAAGGAAAAAGCGGCTGCCAGGGTATAAAGTTTTGTCTCCACCAGCCAGTTCACCTGGTTAATACAACCGGCTTTTCCTGTTAAATCCGCCAGTACCGCGGGATTGTAGAACACCGCGTCAATACCGGAAACCGCAGCCACCGAGGCGTCACCCATGCTACTCAAGCGAGCCCCCGGACTGATGGCTAAATACGTCATCCCACTCTGGGCAACCTTTTTTTTAAGACTCCAGGCTTTGCCTGGGAAAAAAGTAATGCTGAGAGTGAATATTGTTATTGGGATGAGATAAACAAAACGCATTGAGAGCTCCGTGTTAGCGAATTCCTTGTTCATAAAAAATAATATTCAGTTCGGTTGAAAGCCAATAATTTCGGTAACAAAGAGTGGTGCAATTCATTCAAGTATTTATTTCTAAGTCAAAATTATTAAAGTCAAAATCATTAAAATCAAAATAATTTCCAATCTGGCAGAATGATGATTGGCAGAATAATTAAGAAAATATCTACTCCGCTAACCTCAGTTCTCTCCGCGTCGCTTTGTAAAAAAATATTGTAGTTAATACCAGTAGTCGACAGACAGAACTTTGCTTGATGATTAAAACCTTTTTTTATTCTCCCTGATCGGTTACATTCAAAATGCTTCAGACGGGAAAAATTGTCAGACTACCGAATCACCACAAATTTACCGGTGGTGGTACCTAAATAATTCCCGGCACGGTCCCAGCCTTCCACGTGATAAAAATAAACACCACTTTTAATCGTCTGCCAGCTCACGGAAATCTGATGCCACACCCGATCGGCTGAGTTGGCAATGGACAGTGGATCCGCCGGATCCGGGTGTTCCAGAACCCGTACTAAATCCCCGTGCGCCGTAAAAATACGAATTTTCGCGCGGTAGGGCAATCCCATAAAATACATTCGATCCTCGGTTCGGGGGACTTCGCGGTAGTCTTCAAGCACGGTACCCCCAAAAGCCAGGCCCTGAGCATGATACGGATTGGGGACGACAAATACCGAGTCCATTTGTGAGCGCGCCCCCAAAAAAGGTGAAGCGCCGTACTGATAGTTCCGATTATAAAAGTGACTGGATTCATGGCCGTCCCGATCAAAAGCCACCACATAATAATAATAATTTATTCCTCGGCGGACATTGTAATCAATATAAGTCGTGCTTACCGGATTTCCGGAAGTACCGCCACATTCCCAGATTTGCTCGTATTGATTCGTGTAATGTTCAACTGCACGAAAAACGCGGTAACCCGCAAAATCGAGTTCACCGGTGTCAGGATCGGGTTCGTTGTCAATGGCCTCCCATTGGAGTTCAATTTTGCCCGGCCCAGCACTAATATTAAGATCCGGCGGGGGTGGTCCGTCCGGAACAACCCTCAGTCCATTCTGCCAGGCCGATTCCGCCCGGGCCGCCGCCTGAAAAAGGGAATCTCTGCCGGTGTGAATTAGCGCATTTTTAGCGGCATCGCCACTGAATTCATTAAACTGGAGGTTGCCTAATTTCCAATTTTTGCCGGCTTGCAGTGCTATTTTTCGGGAAATCATGCCCCCGGCTTTGTATAAAACAATTTTAATCCCGGCTCCAAAAGGTAAATCATAAGGTCCGCAAGTAAAATAAACCGTTGGGTGTTGGATTTCTGCCTCCCAGGGATGACGGTAGGCCGTTTCATCAGTACCCGTGTTTTTAACGCCGGCACTTAAGGCGGCATATAATTCTTGCTCAGTATCGCCTTTGGTGTGGGAACGAAAGCGACGATCGGGCCACCAGTTAATCGTTGCCGGCTGATTTGGATCGTCCTGCGGATTGTCAGCCGAGGCATCGACGTGAATGAGGCCCGCGCCAATATATTGGGGGGAAAGAAACTCGCCGGTGGTTTCATCCGGGTCACCAATGTCATCAACCAGTTTTTTTTGATTATCCCCATCGTAGCAGTACCAGAGGCCACGCAGGGTATCCGCCGGAGTATTTCCGTAATAATGAACCCAATCGTCGTACTCCGCTCCCGCCTGTTGATGCCCCCAGTCACCGGAAGGCACAAAGGTAAAAAAGAATCCGAAATAAACGGCCTGCAAATCTTGATTTTCCAGTTCAATCGGTTCGGATTGATTGGTATTACCGGTATTTTGAAAAAAATATTCAATAATATGATAATTGTCGTGCCGTTGGTGGGCAAAGGTGTAACTGTGTCGGGTCACCGTAATCCCCACCCGCGTTGTCCAGACAGTGGTAATTTTTTCATCAGCCGGCAGATTTTTATCGCGCAGGGAACTGCTGCGCGAATCGAGTAAGCGCGATTCAAAATTGTCGTTAACGTAAACCACCGGCAGTCGATTTAAGACATATTTTTTATTAGAGATTGGGGTGGCATATTCCAGGGCATCGCCGTTATAAGGTCCACACTCGGCCACAAAATAAGAATGAAAAATATTTTGTTCATCGGTCCAATTGGTAACGCCAATCCACAGCCCCTGTCGGCGCAGGTTGCGTTTGCTCTGATAAAAAAAATCGCCGCCCGGGAAGGTCATTTGATTCTGGAGCGGTGCCAGGTCACTCACCGCACCGGTGGGAAATTTGGTATCCCACAGACGGCCGATTTCGTGGCTTTTCAACTGCTGGGCAAATAACAGATTCTTTTCAAATAAAATGAAAATAATGACCCAGGTGATTAAACAAAAATATTTATTCAAACTCTAACCTCCGTTCAATTCGGCAACGGTAACCAAACAGTAAAGTCGTTTTTAGACTTACATTTATTAAGTATCCGCTCAAAAAATGGAGCTCTGCAACGCATAAAGGCGTTGCACTCCAGCGACTACGATTCAACATTGAGAAGATACTTATTAATGTCCGGCTTATAATTTAATCCTTAATCCGACCACGATTTGCTTAAATCGTCCCCAGTAAATATTGTCTTGCTCGGTATTCAGGATTGAGGGGTCGGTTAATTTATCGGTTCCCAA
>Ga0180438_10010301_pt1 | contig 11485 bp, 3 predicted proteins | sample SS_ome_12_FD_132455 | JGI IMG/M metagenome (GOLD analysis project Ga0180438, IMG submission 132455) | Hypersaline lake sediment archaeal communities from the Salton Sea, California, USA - SS_3_D_2 metaG | ecosystem: Environmental > Aquatic > Non-marine Saline and Alkaline > Hypersaline >...
CGAGCCAGACGGTCGAGCTGGACAACTGGCGGATTCGCAAGGGGATCGAGTTCGGTGCCGGCGGCGAAGTCGAAATCGATCCCCTTGCGAATCCGCCAGTTGTCCAGCTCGACCGTCTGGCTCGTCGGGTTGTAGATCTCGATGAATTCCAGATCGTCGTCTTCGATGGTCGGATCGGGGTTGTAGTGCAGTTCGCTGATGATCACCGGCCCGACCCGCGGCCCGGAGTTCTGGCCGTCGGCCGGGTTGAAGGTTCGGGCGAGCATCGGGTAGAGATCGGCGGTGGCGTTGGGATAGCGGCCGAACGATTCGCCGTTTCGGGCCGCCTGGAACTCGACGTGGTCGACGAACCGGACCAGATTGCCGCTGCCGTCGGCCTCCATCAGCCAGACGTCGTCGCCGTGGGCCCCGTCGAGGCCGAAATGGTTCGGGCCCGGGTTCAGGGGCGTAGGGTTGAAGTCGTCCTCGTCGAAGATGATATAGCCTCCGGCGGGGATGGTCGTGCCGTTGGGAATGCGGAACTTCTTATAGTTGCCGTTGGTCGGGTCCGAGTCCCAGCCCCACGAGTCGCTCAAGTACCAGCCGCTGACGTTGATGACGGCGCCGGCCGTGTTGTGCAGCTCGATGGTGTCGGTCAAGGGCGGGTCGGTGTGGGAGAGGACCTCGTTGATCACCACGTCGCCCAGCGGCCCCGAGCCGGGCGAACCGGGCGTGCCTGCGTACTCCGAACTGGAACGCCATTGATCGCCGTTTTCGAGATACTCGGTCCGCGCCGGCTCCGCGTGCGGCACGCTTTCGGGGGCGATCACTTCCAGGGTGGCCCCTTTTCCGTCGGCCCGGCCGGGCCAAGAGCCGCGGTCGTTGTACCGGAAATCGAAGATCGTATCTCCCGCCCAGTCGTGCAGCGCGATCCGCTCGCCGCCGTTGTCCAGCAGGTTGAGGTACTGGCCCGCCACCGGCCGCCCAACGCCGTAGCGCGCTTCGAACGCCGCGGGGTTGGCCACCACAACGACCGACTCGTGCGGGCCGAGTTCCGTGATGCCGTCGTCGGTGAACTCGAACGCGATGCCCGCGGTGAACTCCACGAACATCAGGTCGATCGTCGCCGCCGATGTGTTCTTCAGCTCGACGAATTCGAAATCCTGGGCGAGGAAATTGGCGTCAACCAGGAGTTCCGCGGCCGTGGGGTCGTGCGGGTTGTAGTTCAGCTCGGAGATGACCAGGTTTCCCGCGTCGGCCGGGTCGACGACGAATCTCGCCTCCGACAACGCCGACCACTGCCCGCCGCTGACCGATCGGCACTTCAGCAGTGTCGATTCACCCAGCGAAAACGAGCCGGAATATTGCTGGGCATGGGCCGAGTTGACCGACCCGCCCGGAAGCCGTGGGTCGGAACCGTCGAGCGTGTAGTAGAGCACTCCAGTGCCGGTGATGCTCAGCGCGTCGGTGGTGTTGACTTCTCCGCCGTACTTGGTTGCTCCGTTGACCCGGAAGACGGGAGCGTTGAAGGACGGATACAGGTCGCGGCCGTCGGACTGGTTGCGGAAATCATTGAGCACTTCATTGGTGCGGCGGGGGAGGTAGTTGTCCAGCAGATCGTCCTGTACTCGCAGCCAGTCGGCACGGGTATAGGCGTCGCCTGCCCGGCGATTGTCGCCCCAGCGGGCCGACTCGCCCACGATGGCGCGATCGACCTCGTCCATACGGGCCTGATACAAGGCTTCGGCCCCTTCGGGCGAGAGCGGGCCGCCGTTGTGGAAGTGCTTGTGGACGCGGTCGGCAAAGCGCAGGCGATACTCGGCACTGGCCTTCAGCCGATAGTGAATTTCGGTCGGGCTGCTGCTCTGATTCAAGCCGGTACGGTCCTCGGTGACGCTCTTCAGAACGTGTTCCGCGTCCCAGCTGTGGAAGCGCCAGCGGCCGTTGGGGTCTTCCCGGTTGCTGCTGGCGTACCAGTTCTTGTGCGACCAGTCGGTATTGCCGCCGTAGAAGTTGGCCAGCATGTAGTCGATGAAGGCGTCGATATCGAGCACCTCGGCGACGGCCTCGTAGTTGGCCAGGACACTCTGATCCCGGCGGACCAGAGTGAGCATATCGCTGAAGGAGTTGCGGGCCAGGTAATCGAGAGGTGGCGACGGGTTGATGGCCGTACTGGCGTTGTGCTTCAGGACGTCGTAATCGTCGGAATCCCCGCCCAAATAGGCGGCGGCGAAGTGTTCGTCCGGGCGCTCGTGGAGAGTATACATACCCCAGTAGATCCCGTTGAGATACAGGTGGACGAAGCGCCCGTGCGGCCCCCAGCCCCCCATGGCGTTTTGCAGGTCGGCGATATACTGGTCCTGGATGATCTTGGCCTGGCTCCGCTGGCCGGCGTCCGGATGGATCCAGGTCTGGTTGAGTTGGGCGTCGAGGATCAGGGTGTCGAACTCCTGGGCGTTGTCTTCGCCGTAGAGTGGGTGCCGGAGCTTGGAATCGCCGTAGACTTCCTTGAACTTCAGTCGCATCGAGAGTTTGTAGCTCTTCCAACGCCTGGCGCTGGTTCCCCCGCTTCCTCCGCCCTGGATCTGGGCGGAACCGTCGACCTGAAACTGTTCGCTGCCGTCGGCCGTGAAGAATTCCACCGAAACCGGCGTGGGAACGCTAATGCTGCGCAAGTAGATCCCTTCCGGATTGCTCGCGCCGAACCAGTACTCCAAGCCGGTGACCAGCGACACGGTAGGAATCGACTTCAGATCGTCGCGAATCGTGGCGATATTGGCGGCCACCACGGCAGGGTCCATGGCGTAGTCGGGCCCCGGCGGAGTCCTGATACTATTGCCGTCACCGGTACGTCCCCAGGTATTCGGCAGACCGCTGCCGTCCTCCTGGATCACATCGTCGAGAAACAGGTACGTGTTCGTATCGACGTTGGTCGAGATGTAGCCGGTCTTGTAAGCCGCGGCCCGCAAGGTGGTCGTCTGGTTGATCGTGATCGGCCCGGTGTACTCGGTTCCGGTGGTGGCGGTCGGCGCGTTGCCGTCGGTGGTGTAACGGATTTCGGCGCCTGCCGTGTCGGTGGTGATCTCGACCTCGAACGGTGCGTCGAAGAAGCCGCGGTTGACGCTGAATCGCGTGTCTTCCACCATGCCCATGGCGCCTTCCACGTTGTCGTCCCAAGGCGTAGGCGTGGTCATGTACTGGGGACCGGCCAGGGTGCTGGTGGCGATCAGTTCGGGCACGATCAGGAAGTCGTCGTCGCCGGCGTCGACGTTGAGACCGTGGATCGCCAGCACGTTGGTGCCCTCCACCAGCGAGCCAAGGTACCCGCCGATGCCATGCTCTTCGAACTCCACGGCGAACGGATCGGCCGTTTCTTCGGTGGCGGCAGAGTTATACGCGAGCGTGTCCGGTTCGTTTCTCCAGGCCACTCTGGTCCCGTTGAGATAGGCCACGAACCCGTCGTCGCACTTCATCCGCAAGGTCAATTCGTCGAACTGCGAGACGTCGCCCGCCTCGAACTCGATCCGCATCCACAGCGAGGCGTTCACGTCGTGCATCGCGTCGTAGATGTCCGTCTCGATATTGCTTTCGAAGGCGGGTTGATTGTCGCTGAAGCCGACCCCCGTGGTGGCGGGAATTACGGTGCCGAACGGCACGGTCAGGTCCGGATTCTGGCTACACTGAGAGGATTCCGTCGAGCGGACGAACTCCCCGGCCGTATTGGTGTCGACGTTGCCGGTCCGCCGCAACCAGGAGAGCGGCCCCTGGGGGGCGACTTCTTCGAGCCGGATGCCGGCCAGGCCGTAGCCTTTGCTGCCGTCGGCGGGGCCCAGCGGCGTATTGCCCTGGTATTGGTTGGAGATCACCGAGAACTCGCCGTCGGGGCCGGGATCGATGTCGGTCCAGGCGGCCACGAATCCCTGGTCCGCCCGGTGATTCTCCCCGGTATTGATCGCGACCTCGGTGGGGCTTATCACGACAACTCCGGTGCCGCTGCTGTGGGCGGCGGTGGCTGAGTCGGCCCCTTCCAGCGTGACCAGCGTCCAGCGGTCGGTATAACCGTCCCGGCCGCGGGTGGTCGTGCCGGCGAAGTTGTACGTCACCGCGTCGCCCGTATCCAAGTCGGAAAACGTGTGCGTATAGTGGTCGGAGCCGCTGATCGCGATGCTGGCATCGGTGCCCGACGCCCCGTAGAAATCGACGTAGCCGTGGAAGATTTCGTAGGCGTCGGTGCCTTCTGCCGGGTTCCCGTGCGAGCCTTCCCAACTGACGCCGCTTTGGGAGGTGGTCAGCGTGACGTCGGTGAACTCGCCGGTTTCGACGTCTTTCAACAGGCCGGCAGGCGTTTCGATCGGCGTGTAGGTGGTCGTGTTGACGTGTGTGCCGGGCTGGCGAATGTGATCGTTGAAGGCGACGAACCCGCCGGTCGCCTGTCCGCCTCCCGTGGTGCCGGCGGCCGCGCCGTCTCCGCTCCATTGATCGCCGACGGTGATGTTGGTGAAGCCGCCGTGACTGACGTTCAGCGAGGCGATTTGCGAGGCCGTATAGCCCCAGGCGACGAAATCCCTCACGTTGCCGCCGTCGTCGAGAATCATGGCCCAGCCGGAGCCCTCGGGCTGCCAATCGATCGTGCCGCCCCAGTATTGGGGATCGCCACTGTCGTCGGTTCGGCAAAGCACTTCTGCCGGGGTAACTACCGCGGGCAGGCTCCAAGCCACGGAGTTGACGCCGTTGATGCCCGACGACGCGTCGTTGACCAGCACGGACCAGCCCGACGTGTCCAAGACGTCTCCCGCGGTGTTTTGGAGTTCCACCATCCGCGTGTCGCCGGTCGAGATCTCCGTGACCAGCAGGCCCGCCGGGTCCAGGGTGATCGTGTCCACCCAGGCCGAGTCATCGTAGGTTCGGGCCGTCCAGGCCATCGGATCGTCGCCGGGGCCCGGCACGTGGTAGCGGACCGGCGCGCCGGAAACCACGAACTCCTCGCGCAAGGTGGTCGTGCTGGGCACACCGTACGACACGTCCCTCAACTGCCGCGGAAAATCATATTCGTGGGCCACGGTGCGACCGTCGGGCTGGACCAGCGCCAGATATTCGCCATCGCCGGCGATCCTGAAGTTGGTGTGCAGTTCGCCGGCCGGCGGATTGAGATGCTTCTCCGTCGCAAAGACGACCAGGTAATCGTCGGCTTGGATCGACGAGTTCTCCGGGAACTCCCACATCGTCAGGGCTTCGTCGTCGTCGGTCAGATACCAGCCGTCCAGATGGACCTCGGCGTCGGTCGGATTGTAGATCTCGAGCCAGTCGAGATACTCGTTGTCTCCGTCGGCCAGGGTGTCGCCGTTGATCGCCATGAACTCGCTGATGATCAGCGGGGCGGCGTCCAGCACCAGCCGCGGCTCCAGCGGCTCGAACACCCGCGGGGCTCGCCCGGGGCCCTTCCGGCGCCCGTTCAGCGGTTTTCGGGGGGAAGGACCCTCAAATGTCAACCTAGTCTTTGCTCGAGAACCTCTCAGCATGACGACCTCCTTCTATTCCGAACGTACCGAGGGCGCAGACTATGCCCACGCGTTCATTATGACCGATTTTACCGAAAATCACAAGCTTGTGGCCCAAGTCTTGGGTATGATTGTAGTTCCGTGCCGCCTGACCCGGGCTCCCGGGCCGCCCGCAGCTTGGGGCCGTTGTCTTCCGCATGGCCTTCCGGTAGCATGGCGACATGATCTAACGTGGCGTCATTTGGGAGTTTCCGACGCCGCCAGCTTTGGCAGGATCCCGAGCCATGCCCCTACTCAATCGCCGAGAGACGCTGGCCCTGACACTCGGGGCGCTGGCCGGCACGCTTTGGCGCCGGCCGGCCATCGCCGCGCCGCTGTCCGGCCGTCCGGTTCGCTACGAGAACGGGCGGCGGTACGCGATCACGCATTCGGCGTCGGTCGAAACGGGCCAGATGCCGCTCCGCTCACTGGAGGTCTGGCTCCCACTGCCGATGCAACATCCCGAACAGCAAGTGCGGGGATTGAAGATCGACCCGGAAGTCCCGATCGTCGGCGACGTCGGCGGTCAGGCCAAGGTGGCTAAGCTGTACCGCAGGGAAGGACTGCCCGCCGCAGGCGAGTGTCTTCGACTCCAGGCTTCCTACGAGATCATTTGTCGAGAAATCGTGTCGGCCGTGGACGCGTTGAAAAAAGTCCGATTTGGGCCGTATCGAAAGGACCACCGTTATCGCTACTTCACCCGGCCGGAAGAGAAGATTGAAACGGGCCTGCCCGCGATCGTCCGACAGGCCGAGAAGCTCCGCGGCCGGCGGCGCACGGCCTGGGACGTGGCCCGGGCGGCCTACGAATGGGTGTTGCAGCGGACCGAGTACCGCTTGATCGACGGGCTGGGGGGCGCCGCCTACTGCCTCAGCCGCGGGCATGGGGAGTGCGGCGACTACAGCGCGTTGTTCGTGGCCCTGTGCCGGGCGGCCGGAGTTCCCGCACGGCCCGTCACCGGCTTCTGGGCCGACAAAACCGACGGCTGGCACTGCTGGGCGGAGTTCATGTTACCCTCGGGCCAGTGGGTCCCAGTCGACGCTTCGCTGGGCGATCAGAACGCCCCAAACCGCCACCGCTACTTCGGTGGTCTGGACAATCGGCGGGTCGCGCTGTGCAAGACCTACGACGTGACCTTGGTAAACTCGGGCCTCGGCCATCGGCAACTCGACTTCCTTCAAGTCGGGGCCTGGTGGTGGCAAGGGGCGCAGCAACCCGAGGAAAAACGCACCCCGCGGGCCAAGTTCTCGGTCGTCGGCAAGCCGCTCGACGGATGAGCGATTGCAGAAAACCACGTACGTTCCACCATGGCATAGAAAAACGCTGGAAAGGAGAAAAGCATGTTCACGTCCCAGATATTGCTGGCCTTGCACGCCGTCGCGGCATGGCAGGCGGCGCCGTCTGATGCGTCTTTGGATCGGCGCTTCGAAGCGCTAGGCAACCGCTACGTGCAGGAGTCTCCCGCTCTCTCGCCCGTCTCCGCGACCCTGCTCGGCGATCACCGGTTTGACGGCGAGCTTGACCAGGTCAGTGCGGCTGCTCGAGCCCAAACCGCCGCCATGTGTCGCGAGTTTCTCAAACAGTTGGCGGACATCGATGCCGACAAGCTCTCCCGGCCCAACCAGGTCGACTACGCCATGTTCGAACACCATCTTCGCGCCAAACTGTGGCGGCTGGAGAGGCTCCGCGAGTGGGCCTGGAGCCCGTTGGACTACACGGGACTGGCCGGCACCTCGATCTACGGTCTGATGGCCCGCGAGTTCGCCCCGCTGGAAAAGCGGCTGGGCCACGTGGCCGACCGCCTGGAGCAGTTTCCGCGGCTGTTCGGCCAGATCCGCGCCACGCTTGAACCGGCGCGCGTGCCCAAGATCCACGCCGAAACGGCCATCAAGCAGAACCGCGGGGTCTTGAGCATCCTTGAGAACATGGTCAAACCGCAGCTGGAAACGTTGCCCCAGTCCGAGCGGACGCGTCTGGAGCGCGCCATGGCAACGGCCCGAGAGACCATCGAGACGCATCAGAAGTGGCTGGAGTCGGAGTTGCTCCCCAAGGCGGCCGGGAACTTCCGCCTGGGAACGAAGCTCTACGACGAAAAACTGGCGTTGACGCTGCAGACCCCATTGACGCGCCGTCAAGTCCGGCAGCGGGCGGAGCATGAGCTGCGCCGGGTCCGCGAACAGATGTATGGGATCGCCAAGCGCGTCTACAAGCAGACGTATCCGCTGACGCGCTTTCCGGCCGAACCGACCGACGCCTACAAGCAGGCGATCATTCGGGCCTGTCTGGAACTGGCCTATCGTGAGACGCCCGATCCCGACGAGGTCGTGGCCACGGCGAAACGCTCGCTCGAGTTGACAACCAGATTCGTTCGCGAGAAGGACCTGGTGACGATACCGCCCGATCCGCTGGAGATCATCCTCATGCCCGAGTTCCAGCGCGGCGTGTCCATCGCCTATTGCGACTCGCCGGGGCCGCTGGACGTCGGACAAAAGACGTTCTACGCGGTGACCCCGCTGCCCGAAGACTGGACTCCCAAACAGGTCCAGTCGTTTTTGCGCGAGTACAACTTGCGGTCGATCCACGACCTGACGATCCACGAGGCGATGCCCGGCCACTTCCTGCAACTGGCACACGCGAACCGCTATCCCGGCAAGCTGCGCGCCGTACTGTCTTCCGGCGTGTTTATCGAAGGCTGGGCCGTCTATACGGAGCAAATGATGTGCGACGAGGGCTTCCTCGACGGCGACCCGTTGATGCGGATGATCGCGCTGAAGTGGTATCTGCGCGGGATTGGCAACGCAATCATCGATCAGGCGATCCACGCCGAAGGGATGACCCGGGACCAGGCGATGCGGCTGATGATCGAAGGCACTTTTCAGGAGGAGCGAGAGGCCGCCGCCAAGTGGGTGCGGGCCCAGTTGACCTCGGCACAGCTTTCCACCTACTTCGTCGGTTATCAGGAAGTGGCCGATCTGCGCCGCGAGGTGGAAGCAGTCTGGAAGGATAAGTTCGACCTGAAGACGTACCACGACAAGCTGCTGTCGTTCGGCTCGCCGCCGGTGCAGTTTGTGCGGGCGCTGTTGCTTGACGAAGAAATCCCGCGGTAAGAAACGACCAGGTTACACGGGCAAGATTCCAGAATTGCGCAAGGCAATTCGCGATTTGAGCGTGCTGGCATTCCTACAAATCTGGAGCCGCCTTATGAGACACTTACACATTACGATTCGGTTCTTGTTGCTTTGGGTCCTCGTTGTCAGTGTATTGCCTGCGGGTACAACGGAAGGTGCCGCTGCGGACACAGAAGGCAATTCGGCACGGGTGTTTCGGGCCGGGGCCGCGGCCAGCAACGTCACGCCGCCGCTGGGCCTGCCCATCGTGGGCGGATGGGCGCCGATGCCGGCGACCCACGTTCACGACGAACTGTATGCCAAGTGCATCGTGCTGGACGACGGCCACACCCGGCTGGCGTTGGTGATCGCGGACAACATCGGCATGTCGCGCGAAGTGTGCGACGCGGCCAAACGCATGATCCACGAGCACGCGGGCATCCGGCCGGAGCACGTGATGACCGCAGGCACGCATACGCACTCTTCCGTCAGCGACCGCGGCGTCAACCGCCTGATGCGGGAGGAGAAGTTGGGAGACTACCAGACGTTGCTGGCGATGCGAATTGCCGACGGTGTCCGCCGCGCCGTCAACAACCTGGAGCCGGCGCAGGTCGGCTGGGGAAGCGCCTCCGTGCCGACGGAGGTCTTCAATCGCCGATATTACATGAAACCGGGCACGCCGACTCCCAACCCGTTCGGCGGAGAGGACCGGGCCGTGATGAACCCCGGCCGCGGCAATCCGAATATCCTCAAGGCGGCCGGCCCGACGGATCCGGAAGTCGCGATCTTGTCGATCCGGGCGGACGACGGTCGGCCCATCGCGCTGCTGGCCAACTACTCGCTGCACTATGTGGGCCCGGCCGCGGGGCCGGTCCTCTCGGCCGACTACTTCGGCGTCTTCGGCGACCGCATCCAGCAGCTACTGGGTGCCGACCGGCTCGATCCACCCTTCGTGGGCATCATGTCCAACGGGACCAGCGGCGACATCAACAACATCAATTGGCTTAAGAGACCCGAAAAACGCTGGGGGCCGTATGAGAAGATGCGGCAGGTGGCCGACGTCGTCGCTCGGGCCGTCCACCAGGCGCACCAAAAGATCGAGTTTCACGATTGGGTCAAGCTGGCCGCTGCACAAGAGGAATTGAAGCTGGCCGTTCGCAAGCCGACCGACGAGCAGCTGGCCTACGCCCGAAAGATCCTGGCCAAGCCCGAAGACGCCAAGCCGTACCATCGGCGCGAGAAGGTGTATGCCCAACGGGTGTTGCAGCTGCACGACTCGCCGGACGAGGTTTCGGTAATGCTGCAGGCCTTCCGTATCGGCGATTTAGGTGTGTGCGCTATTCCGTTCGAAGTATTCGTCGAGATCGGGCTGCAGGTGAAAGCCGAAAGCCCGCTGGGACAGACGTTCGTGATCTCCCACGCCAACGGCAGCTACGGCTACCTGCCCACGGTCGAACAGCATGCGCTGGGCGGCTACGAAACGTGGCTGGGCACCAACAAGGTCGAAATCGAAGCGGCGTCCAAGATTGTAGACCGGCTGCTGGCGGTGCTCGCGAGCCTGCAGTAGGCTCCGACGGAACCACGCAGATTGCGAGGACACACCGCTTGATAGTAGAATACCGCTGGTTGAGTTCGTTTGCGGCGATGGACTTTGATGCGAAAGGGATTTGGTAATGTACCGGCAGTGGATGACTTTCTTGGTCGGCGGGGCGCTCACTTTCGTTTGCGTTGCCGGGGTATCTCGCGGCGAAGTGCCGGAAAATCTCGCACCGAAGGCGAACGTCTCGGCCAACAGCGAATACAGCGGCGATTACCTGGCGCGGTGGGCCGTCGACGGGAAGATACCCGCGGCGTGCTGCAAGCAGGACAGCCGGCAGGCATGGTGCGTTCGCGGAAGCGAGACCAAGTGTACTGGCGAGTTTAGCTTGACGTGGGAGAAGCCGGTCGAAGTCGCCGAAATCGTCTATTTCGGCCGCACCGGTCAACTGATTGAAGAGTGCTTCAAGGATTACGAGGTCTTCTTCGACGACGCGACCGAGCCGGCCGTGCGGGGCCGCTTCGAGAAGCGCCACGGCGCCCAGCGCATCCGTCTGCCGAAAACAACCGTCGGGAAGATCCGCATCGCGTTTCTCTCGGCCTACACCACCACGACCAATCCCGGCGCGTCGGAGATCGCCGTCTTCGGCAGCCCGCTCAGCGATCGGCAACTCCTCGAAATGACCGTTCCTCCCGAAGAGCGCACGGCCGAGGCCCTGGCATTGCGAGACGACCTGCTGGCCGGCCAGATGGGCTTCCGCGAAATGCTCGTGGTGAAGCGTTACCCGCTGAATATCTCGCACGTGTACGTCTATCACGTCGAAGGCTTCCAGCGCGGCGGCGGACTGTACGTCTATACGCCGAACGAGAACGGCGGAAAGCTCCGCTGCCTGGTCGATTCGTCCGACGGGATGATCTCCACCGCCGATCTCTCCTACGACGGGAAGGAAGTCGTCTTCGCCTGGAAGCGCGGCGGCCTGGTCCGCTGCAATCCGGTGGCGCATATCGACGACATCGACCGGTCCGTCAGCGACAACAACTACCAGATTTACCGAGTGAACATCGACGGCACGGACCTGACACAATTGACCGAGGGGCAGCACAACAACCTGGATCCCTGCTGGCTGCCCGACGGCGGCATCGCCTTCATCTCCGACCGCAAGCCGGCCTACGCCTACTGCTACGTGGTCACTTCGCCGGTGTTGTACCGCATGGAGAGCGACGGCTCGAAGCAGAAGCGGCTCTCGGCCAACTATCTGATGGACTTCACCCCCTCGGTCCTCGACGACGGGCGAATCATCTACACGCGATGGGAGTACGTCGACC
>Ga0180438_10010302_pt1 | contig 11484 bp, 9 predicted proteins | sample SS_ome_12_FD_132455 | JGI IMG/M metagenome (GOLD analysis project Ga0180438, IMG submission 132455) | Hypersaline lake sediment archaeal communities from the Salton Sea, California, USA - SS_3_D_2 metaG | ecosystem: Environmental > Aquatic > Non-marine Saline and Alkaline > Hypersaline >...
GGCCCAGCTGTTTGATGAAGGTCTGTCCTAACTCCAGGCTTTTCACGCCCAATCGATAGTTCTCGGTGGCCTTATTCTGCTCGATGTATCCCTTTGCCTCGAGGGTCGCAAGTAACCTGAAAACGTTGTTTTTATGGAGGTTGAGCATCTTGCTCAGTTCGGTCACCCCAAGTTCATCCCTGTTCCCTTTGAACTCCTCCAAGAGATTTAACGCATTGCTCACAGACTGAATGACGTAACTCTTCTTTTCCCGCTTTGCCATTTTCCGCCAACCCTCCCGATAGTAGTAATTTTAAACAAAAAATGTAAAAAAATGTCTCATTTATGTCAAGAGGGTCGAAGCAAAGAATTTCCCTTATTTGCCCGCATTCCCAGATCCTTGTTAGATCCAGGGATTTTGCCATTGATTATTTTCATTATTGTGATATAGATTTTAGTTTAATTATTTTCTCGATGGTATAGATGCGGAATCAGATCGAACAATTCACAAAATACCTGACCTTGGAGAAGGGGTCTTCGGAGCACACCTGTCGGGGCTATATCAATGACCTTTCTCATTTTGCGAGTTTCATCTCGGCGTCTGGACTGTATCCGGTTTCGGAAACGGGCCAAATAGATGTTTCACGAGTTGATCGTGATATCATCCGTATCTATCTGAGGGCCCTTTTTCAATCCAAGAAACGGAGCTCTATCGCTCGAAACTTGGCTTCCATTCGTGCCTTTTTTCAATACTTGGTCCGGGAAGGGATCATTTCGAAGAACCCGGCAAAAGGGGTGGCTACCCCTAAACCCGAGAAATATATTCCACGGGCTTTGAGCATCGATGAGATGTTCAGGATGTTGGATGTTCCCGACGCATCGAATCCCCTAGGTCTCAGGGACCGGGCCATTCTGGAATTGCTCTATAGCAGTGGCATTCGGGTGGGAGAGCTAACTCAATTGAATTGTGATGATGTGGATTGGGAACTGGGCATCATAAAGGTGTTAGGAAAGGGGAAGAAGGAGAGGATTGTTCCCATCGGATCCAAGGCCATAGAGGCCCTGAAGGGTTCCCTTAGGAGCAGAAGGTTATCCCCGGGCAACGGACGGGATTTTCCTCTCTTTGCCAACAGGAGAGGTGGCAGGTTGACGGATCGGAGTGTGAGACGCATGGTGGAAAAATACGGTAAGAAATGCGGCCTCGGGGGAAGCGTCACTCCCCATGCGCTGCGCCATACCTTTGCGACTCATCTATTGGATGCGGGGGCCGATTTACGGGATATACAGGAATTGTTAGGACATGCGAGCCTTTCCACGACACAAAAATATACCCATGTAAGCATAGGCGGGTTAATGGATGTTTACGACAGGGCTCATCCCAGGAGCTGGAGAAATATGAAACGGAACTCGTGATCCCTCCTCATGGGGGTGGACTGAAGATAATGATTACGTGCCGTGATAAACGGGTGATGAATCGTACCATCAAAGGGGTCGGCGGAGTGGCAGGGACAACCGTTCTTTCCGTCAGGCACAGGGATCGGGTGGTTATGGCCGCCGACGGACAGATTACCTTTCAAGATACGATTATGAAGCACACGGCGAGAAAGGTCAGAAAGATATACAACGATCGGGTATTGGCGGGATTTGCTGGAACCAGCGCGGATGCATTTACGCTGTTCGGAAAATTCGAGTCGAAGTTGGAACAGTATAACGGCAATCTGATGCGGGCGGCTGTAGAGCTGGCCAAGGAATGGCGGACCGACAGAGTATTGAGAAGGCTAGAAGCCCTTCTCATCGTCGCCGACAAAGATCGTTCTTTAGTCATATCGGGTACAGGGGATGTAATCGAACCCGACGAGGGCGTGACTGCCATTGGCAGTGGGGGTCCATATGCTCATGCTGCTGCCAAGGCATTGGTCGATCATTCGGAGCTGGATGCCAGGTCCATTGCAGAGGAGGCCATGAAGATCGCTGCCTCCATCTGTATCTATACCAACGACAATATCACCGTCGAAGAGCTATAACCGCAATCCTCGAGAGAGGTTGAAGAAGTGCAGAGCCTTACCCCCCGGGAGATCGTTTCCGAACTCGACAAGTACATAGTGGGGCAAAAAGAGGCCAAGCGATCGGTGGCCATTGCCCTTCGGAATAGGTGGAGGCGACAACAAGTCCCGGAGGAGCTGAGGGATGAAATTGCGCCGAAAAACATCATCATGATCGGTCCCACTGGAGTGGGGAAGACCGAAATCGCGAGGAGGCTTGCTCGGCTTGCCCAAGCTCCTTTTCTGAAGATAGAGGCCTCGAAGTTCACGGAAGTGGGATATGTGGGCAGGGATGTGGAATCCATGATTCGGGATCTCACCGATCAGGCGGTAAACATGGTCAAAGGGGAGGAGACCGAAAAGGTCAAGGTAAGAGCCCGGGAGTTGGCCGAGGAGAGGGTGCTGGATCTCCTCTTGCCGAGGGCAAAAGCCGAACAGGGCGCGGAGGAAAACCCCGTGCTGGGATCCGTGAGAGCTCTCGAGGAGGGGCACCCACCCCAGAGCGAGACCAGGGAGAAGTTGCGACAACTCTTGAAAGAGGGAAGGCTGGACGATCGTTATGTCGAGATCGAGACGGCGGACAGAAACATCCCCATCGTCGAGATCTTCTCCGCCTCGGGCATGGAGGAGATGGATATCAACCTCAGGGACATGTTCGGAAACCTCTTTCCTCAGAAGAGAAAGAGGAGGAGGGTAAAGATCCCCGAGGCCCTGAGCATGCTCTCCCATGAGGAGGCTCAGAAATTGGTCGACATGGACAAGGTGGTAAGGCTGGCCATAGAGAGGGTAGAACAATCGGGGATTATCTTCTTGGACGAGATCGACAAAATCGCGGGAAGAGAATCCGTTCATGGTCCCGACGTCTCGAGGGAAGGCGTCCAGCGGGATGTTCTTCCCATCGTCGAGGGAACAACGGTGACGACGAAATATGGCCTGGTGAAGACGGATCACATCCTCTTTATCGCCGCCGGGGCCTTTCATGTATCGAAACCCTCGGATCTCATTCCCGAACTCCAGGGGCGTTTTCCCATTCGGGTAGAGCTGAATTCCCTTGGGAAAGAGGATTTCATCCGGATCCTCAAGGAGCCCCAAAATGCCCTGATAAAACAGTACATCGCCCTGCTCAGGACGGAATCAGTGGATTTGGTATTCACCGACGATGCCATAGCTGAGATCGCGGAGATAGCCCAGGTCATCAACGAGAGGAGCGAAAATATCGGTGCACGAAGGCTCTATACCATTATGGAGAAGCTCCTGGAGCAGATTTCCTTCGATGCCCCGGACGCCCCCGAAAAGAAGATCGTCATCGATTCCGTGTATGTGAGGGATAGACTGCGGGATTTCATCGAGGACGAAGATTTGAGCCGATATATCCTGTGAAGAGGCAATACGGGGGGGTCGGGGTTTCCGGTATCCGGTCCTTGGTATGATCTGTATATCATGATGAACTCGTAAAAAGCCAAAAATGGGACGGCTTCGCTCAGGGCCGTGAGCATGTCGAACGGCAGGTGGACTTTTTACGAAGCCGTCATATCATGAATGGTGAGACATATGGAGCAAACGATCGCGAAGGCTAAGGTCCTCATTGAGGCGTTGCCGTATATCCGGAGATTCTATGACAAGACCATCGTCATCAAGTACGGCGGAAATGCCATGATAGATGAGGTCCTGAAAAAGAGCTTTGCATTGGACGTCGTTTTGATGAGGTACATCGGCTTTAATCCGGTCATCGTCCACGGCGGTGGTCCACAAATCGGGAAGGTGTTGGACCAGATGGGGAAGAAGACGGAGTTCGTCGAAGGCATGAGGGTTACGGACGGTGAGACCATGGATGTGGTGGAGATGGTCCTGGTTGGAAAGGTGAACAAGGAGATCGTGGGTTTGATCAATCATCATGGTGGGAGAGCAGTGGGGCTCAGTGGGAAGGATGGCCAACTCATCCTTGCCAAGAAGATGAGCCTCTACAAGAGGAGGGAGGATGGAAATCCCCCTGAACCCATTGATATCGGAATGGTTGGCGAGGTGGAGTCCATCAACCCATCGGTCATTTTAGCCATGGAGGAGAAGCATTTCATTCCGGTCATTTCACCCGTCGGCGTGGGTGAGGGAGGGGAGAGTTACAATATCAACGCCGATTTGGTTGCCGGAAAGATCGCCTCCGCCCTCAAGGCGGAGAAGTTGATCCTGTTGACGGATGTTCCGGGAATACTGGACGAAAGGGACCAGTTGGTTCCGACCCTCAACGTTGTGGGGGCGAAGAAACTCCTCGATGAGGGGATCATTGCCGGGGGAATGATCCCAAAAGTTCAGTGTTGTTTAGATGCCCTCCGAGAGGGGGTAGTCAAGACCCACATCATCGATGGACGGATTGAGCACGCCCTCCTCCTCGAGATTTTCACGGACAAAGGGATAGGAACGCAGATAGAGGGGGAAAGCGTAGGGGAGCACGTTCGATGAAGGATACCAAGACACTGATTGCCGACTCTCAGAGGTACATCGCAAACACGTACTCGAGATTTCCCCTCGTACTGGTCAGAGGTCAAGGGTGCAAGGTATGGGACAGCGACGGAAGGGAATACCTCGATTTCGTGGCTGGCTTGGCTGTTTGCAATCTCGGGCACTGCCATCCGAAAGTGGTCCGGGCAATTCATGATCAATCCCGAGAGCTCATCCATGTCTCCAATTTCTATCACATCGAGCCCCAGATTGAGCTTGCCCGGCTGCTGGTCGAGAACTCGTTTGCCGAGAGGGTCTTCTTCTGTAACAGCGGTGCGGAGGCAAATGAAGCCGCGATGAAATTGGCGAAGAAGTACGCAAAGGATAGCGGGCGAGGGAAGGCCTTCGAGATCATTACCATGGAGAAGTCTTTCCATGGGAGGACAATGGCCACTCTGAGCGCAACGGGACAGGAGAAAATTCAGAAGGGGTTCGATCCCTTAGTTCCCGGCTTCAAATACGCCCCCTTTAACGATATGGATGCCCTTCTCCGGGCAGTTACTCCCCAGACGTGTGCCATTATGGTTGAGCCGATCCAGGGTGAGGGTGGGGTGAATTGTCCCTCCGAGGGTTACTTGAAGGGCATTCGCGAGCTTTGTCATGAGCGGGGGATCCTCCTGATCTTCGACGAGGTCCAGGTTGGCATGGGCAGGACGGGAAAGCTATTCGCCCATGAGCACGATGGAATATATCCGGATATCATGACCTTAGCCAAGTCCTTGGCTGGGGGTGTTCCCATAGGGGCGATGTTGGCTACCGAGGAGGTGGCGAGGAGCTTCACCCCGGGAACCCACGCATCGACATTCGGGGGAAATCCCCTGGCCACGTCAGCAGGGGTGGCCGCCCTATCGGTCTTGTTAGAGGATGGCGTCTTGGAGAATTGCACAAGGGTGGGGGAGCATTTCTTCAGCCGACTCATGGATCTGAGGGAGAAGTATCCCTTCATTGAGGAGGTGAGGGGTAAGGGCTTGATCATCGGCATGCAATTGGGCTTTGAGGGGAGCCAAATCGTGACCCGCTGCATGGAAGAGGGGTTTCTCATCAACTGTACCATGGGCAATGTCCTCAGGTTCCTGCCACCCTTGATCATAACCCCTGAAGAGGTGGATCTCCTCATCAGGACTCTGGACGGGATTTTCACGGAATGTGGGGGGTGAGCTGTGAAGAGGGATTTGGTTGATATCTTCTCCTTGAGCCGGGATGAGATCGATCATTTGATGGAGAGGGCGGCCATTTTAAAGGCGAAACAGAAGGAAGGTGTCTCCTATACCCCCCTGCAGGGGAAGACCCTGGGCCTCATTTTCGAGAAATCCTCCACGCGGACCCGGGTTTCCTTCGAGGTGGGGATGTATCAACTGGGGGGGTATGCCCTGTTCCTCGATTTCAAGGATATGCAGTTGAGCCGCGGAGAGAGCGTTTCGGATACGGCACGGGTTTTCTCCCGATACGTGGACGGGATCATGGCACGGACGTTTTCCCAGGAGACCATAGATGAGTTGGCTCGATATGCAACAATCCCCGTCATAAATGGGCTCAGCGATCTGCTCCACCCCTGCCAGATTCTCTCCGATGTCTTTACTATCATGGAGAAGATGGGCGGATATCGAGGGTTGAAGGTGGCCTATGTCGGGGATGGGAACAACGTGGCCAACTCCTGGATCAACTGTGCCGCTCGGTTGGATATCCAGCTCTCCCTGGCGTGCCCGAAGGGGTACGGGCCGGATCCATCGATTCTCGAGAGGGCGAGAGGGGAACCGGAGCGGGAGATTCACCTGGTCGATGACCCCTACGAGGCGGTTGAGGAGGCGGATGTCATTTACACCGATGTATGGGCGAGCATGGGAAAGGAGGATGAGCACGCCCAAAGGCTTCGGGTTTTTAGGGATTATCAAGTGAACTCCCGTTTGGTCAAGGCGGCAAGAACCGGGGTTCAGGTGATGCACTGTCTTCCCGCTCATCGGGGTGAAGAGATAACCGACGAGGTAATGGACGGAAGCCATTCCATTGTCTGGGATCAGGCGGAGAACCGGCTTCACGTGCAGAAGGCCATATTGGAGTGGTTGATGGGATAAATCAATTTCACGCGTGGTCGCGCAGTGGAACGGCTCAATGAAAATCAAGGGGCAAAAGGAGACGATGAGCGATATGGAGGTACTATGGGATCCCGTGTAAACAAGATCGTTTTGGCCTATTCCGGTGGATTAGATACATCGGTCATCTTGAAATGGTTACGGAATGAGTACGAATGTGAAGTGGTCGCCTTCGTTGGTGATCTGGGTCAAGGGGAAGACCTGGAGGAGATTAAGTCCAAGGCATTGGCAACGGGGGCGAGCAAGGTCTATATCGAGGATGTACGGGAGGAGTTCGTAAGGGATTTCATCTTTACGGCTTTGAAAGCCAATGCGATTTACGAAGGCGGATATCTCATGGGGACATCTATCGCGAGACCGCTGATAGCCATGAAACAGATGGAGGTTGTAGCGAGGGAGGATGCCGATGCCGTAGCCCACGGGGCCACGGGGAAGGGAAATGATCAAGTAAGGTTCGAGCTTACCTACATGGCCCTCAATCCCAATATCACCGTTATCTCTCCCTGGAGATCATGGAATCTGAGGTCCCGCAAGGATCTCCTTCGCTACGCCGAGGAGAACCGGATTCCCGTTCCAGTGACTGCGGAAAAGCCGTACAGTATCGATCAGAACCTCTTCCATGTCAGCTTCGAAGCTGGGATCCTGGAAGACCCATGGTTAGAACCGAAGGAGGATATGTTTCTCATGACCGCCTCGCCGGAGCGAGCTCCAGATAGACCGCGGTATATCGAGATCGATTTCGAGGACGGCATCCCCATGAAGATTGATGGTGAGGCTCACTCCCCGGCAAAGCTGTTGGCGAGGTTGAATGAGATCGGGGGGGAAAATGGGATTGGCCGTGTGGATATGGTTGAAAATCGCTACGTGGGGATGAAATCGAGGGGGGTGTACGAAACCCCCGGGGGGACGATTCTCCATGTGGCGCATCGGGCAATAGAGTCCATCACCATGGATCGGGAGGTGATGCACCTGAGGGACTCCTTGGTTCCCAAGATTTCGGAGTTGATCTACTACGGTTACTGGTTTTCCCCGGAAATGGAGGTCATGAGGAAGACCATTGATGAAACCCAGAGGGATGTGACGGGGACTGTACGATTGAAACTCTACAAGGGGAATTGTATCGTCACAGGACGAAAATCGGCGAGGTCCCTCTATAGCGGTGAATTCGCGACCTTTGATGAGGATAGCGTCTATGAGCAGAAGGACGCGGAAGGATTCATTAGGCTCAATGCCTTGAGGCTGAGGATCCGGAAGATGACGGGGAGGTGAAGTCGTGATTCGTGAAGCGATTTTCGTGTCCGTATGTCACCTAATGACAAATAACTGATAACGGACACGTTTCACGAGCACGAGATATACGGACACGGATCACGGACATAGTTCCCTTAGGAACGCCAGTTGATAAGAGGTCGCAGAGGAAAGATGAACGAGAAGTACAATCCAGAGGCAATTGAGCGCAAATGGCAGGCGCATTGGGAGGAGAACAAGCTGTTCCGGTCATTGGAAGACCCGACCAAGGAGAAATTCTATCTCTTGGAGATGTATCCATATCCGTCGGGGGCAATCCACATGGGACACATGCGGAACTATTCCATAGGGGATGTTGTGGCCCGGTATAAGACAATGAAAGGGTATAATGTCCTCCACCCGATGGGATGGGATGCCTTCGGCATGCCTGCTGAGAACGCGGCCATAGAGAGCGGGGTCCATCCCGCTAAATGGACCTATGAGAACATCGATACGATGCGAGGTCAGCTTAAGCGAATGGGCTTTAGCTACGACTGGGAGAGGGAGATTGCCACCTGCGATGCGGAATACTACAGATGGGAGCAGTGGTTTTTCCTCAAGATGTTCGAGAGGGGCTTGGCTTATAAGAGGCGATCCCTGGTGAACTGGTGCCCGAGCTGTCATACGGTGCTGGCCAATGAGCAGGTTGAGGGGGGTCTCTGTTGGCGGTGTGAGTCAGAAGTCACTGAAAAGGAATTGGATCAGTGGTTTCTCAAGATCACCGATTATGCCGAGGATCTCCTGGAATATTGTGATAAATTACCGGGATGGCCAGAGCGGGTATTGAGGATGCAGCGGAATTGGATCGGGAGGAGCGAGGGGGCCGAGATTCGATTTCCCCTGGAGAATTCAGAGGAGGCCATCACCGTATTCACAACCCGCCAAGATACCGTCTTCGGCGCAACGTTTATGACCTTGGCCCCAGAACATCCCCTGACGTTGAAATTGTCAAAGAAAAGGCCCCAGGAAAGGGATGTAAGGCAATTCGTGGAAAGGGTGAAGAGGCAGAGCATGGCCGGGAGAACGGCGGAGGACACGGAGAAGGAGGGGGTGTTTATCGGGGCGTATTGTCTGAATCCCATGACGGGGACGAAGATGCCCATTTATGCGGGAAATTTCGTCCTCATGGAATACGGAACGGGGGCGGTGATGGCAGTGCCGGCCCACGATCAGAGGGATTTCGATTTCGCCAAGCGATATGGCCTCCCCGTGATCGTCGTGATCCAACCGCCTGATACCCCCCTGAGCGCGGAGACCATGACTGAGGCCTATGTGGGGGAGGGAACGCTGGTCAATTCCGGCCAGTTCAACGATATGGACAGCGTTGCGGCTCGCGAGGCAATCGTCCGACACTTGGAAGCCAAGGCATTGGGGAAGAGGAGCGTGAACTATCGTATCCGGGATTGGGGCATTTCCCGGCAACGGTATTGGGGGGCTCCCATTCCCATCATCTATTGCCCTCGATGTGGAATGCAACCCGTCCCGGAAGAGGATCTTCCCGTTGTTTTGCCCCATGATGTGGAGTTCACGGGCAAGGGAGGATCTCCATTGGCGGAGTGTCGGGATTTTGTCGAGACTCGGTGCCCTCAATGTAATGGAGATGCTCGCAGGGAGACCGATACCATGGATACCTTCGTGGAATCTTCTTGGTATTTCGATCGGTTCGCGTCGCCCCGATACGACCAAGGACCCCTGGACAAGGAGAAGGTCGACTATTGGATGCCCGTTGATCAATACATCGGAGGTATAGAGCACGCCATTCTCCATCTCCTCTACTCACGCTTCTTTGCGAGGGTCCTCAGGGAACTGGGCTTGGTGAGGGATAAGGAGCCCTTTACCCGGCTTTTGACGCAGGGAATGGTCATCAAGGATGGGGCGAAGATGTCCAAATCGCGGGGTAACATCGTTGATCCAGAATACCTCGTTACCAAATACGGTGCTGACACTGCCCGTATGTTTTGCCTCTTTGCATCCCCGCCCGAGAAGGATCTCGATTGGAGCGATAAAGGCGTTGAGGGATCATTCCGGTTTCTCAGCAGGGGGTGGCGGCTGGTTTACGAAAACCACGGTTGGATCGAGGGGGCTGAGCCATATTCGCATGATGCCCCCATTGAACGAGATCTGAGGGAACTGCGAGGGAAAGTCCATAAGACCATCAAGAAGGTGGGCGAGGATATCGAGCGGTTTCATTTCAACACCGCCATCAGCGCCATTATGGAGCTGGTCAATGCCCTCTATCAGTTCGAACCGAAAAAGGGAGGAGATCCCGCGGAACGGTCGGTATTCAGGGAAGCACTTGAGGCGGTAATTCTCCTCCTCTCCCCTTTTGTGCCCCACATTGCGGAGGAGTTATGGGAAGCCATGGGAAAGGGGGAGAGCATTATGAAGACCCCCTGGCCCGATTACGATCGGGAGGCCATCGTTGAGGAGGAAGTCCTCATCGTGATTCAGGTGAACGGTAGGGTAAGGGACAGGGTTACCGTTCCATCCTCCATGGGGGAGGAGGAGATCAAAGGGGTGGCACTGGAGAGGGAGAAGGTAAGAAGACATATCCAGGATAAGGCCGTCCAGACGGTTATCCTGGTACCCAGGAAGTTGATCAATATCGTCTGTGCCTGACCCCGGTCTCTTTTGCTGGATCCCTGGAAAACGCGTTTCTTTTCCCCTTTGTCATTCCCGTGATGCACCCAGTTAAAGACCATTTTCTCTTTTCTCTCGTCTTCCTTCTGTTGGTCGGGATGGGTTGTGGGTACCGATTTGCAGGGGAAGGGTGGGGCCCACCATCGGAAATTCGCTCCATTGCCGTTCCGACCTTCAACAATGAGACCTATGAAGCGGGCATCGAGACCGTCGTCACCAATGCCCTCTTGAGGGAGCTTATCAAGGACAGACGACTCAAGGTTGTCGGGCAAGATGAGGCCGATGCCATCATGGAGGGAACGGTCACATCGTTCACCACCTCATCGGTGGCGTATGATCCCACTGGGGTGGTGTTGGAGTATAGGACGTGGGTCACCCTGGACGTAATGGTGAGACGGTATAGAAAGGGAGAGATCCTTTGGAGTGAGAGGGGCCTTTTAGAGTCGGCTGTCTACCGGGTTTCCTCGGAAGTCCTTCTCACTGAGGCGGAAAAAGGGAGGGCGATTCAGACGATCGCGGAGAAATTGGCGAGGAGAATTCGCCGGAGATTGTTTGAGGGATTATAATCGATCATGTACCACGGGCAATGTCGTCGATACAGGGTGAGCTAGTGAACCAGTTTGCATTGGATGTGGAATGGAACAAGGGGAATATTCCCCTCGTCCTCTACCTTTATGGTGATGAGCCCTATCTTATCGAGAAAGGGATTGAGGGGCTTCGCGCAAGCCTTATTCCAATTCATCTCCAGGACTTCAATAAGGATGTCTACTCAGCTGGTGAGGTTCCACCATCGAGAATCGTTGATGCCGCGCGCACCGTACCCCTGCTGAACCCTTGGCGGTTTATCTTGGTAAAGGAAGCGGATCGCTTCTCGCCCCATGACGTCGACCAACTCCTGGCATATGTGGAAAAACCTTCTCCCTCCACATGCCTTGTCCTATGGGGGAAAA
>Ga0180438_10010305_pt1 | contig 11482 bp, 9 predicted proteins | sample SS_ome_12_FD_132455 | JGI IMG/M metagenome (GOLD analysis project Ga0180438, IMG submission 132455) | Hypersaline lake sediment archaeal communities from the Salton Sea, California, USA - SS_3_D_2 metaG | ecosystem: Environmental > Aquatic > Non-marine Saline and Alkaline > Hypersaline >...
CGGCAAGTGGAAGTCTACCGTTGGTAAGGAGTCAGGAGTTGGGGACTGGGGGCTAGGGAAGTTAGTCGCGGCGGCTAAACTACCTGTGGTTCCCAAGCCGGAGCTTGGGAACCAGGGCACCCTGGGGTCGTGACCGCGATCGTTCACCGCACCGGCGTGACGGCCTTGTCCTTGGCCCTGACCACGTAAAAACTCCCGCCCGGGGTCACGTCGACCGTCACCCGGCCGTATTCGGGGATCTCGATCTTCACGCCGCGGCGCGGCTGCAGCGGGCTGTGGGCGTAGAGCAGCCACTCGCGCCGGTCTCCCTCTCCGATCATCCGGGCAAGCGAGAAGACGGGAATCTCCGTCTCCAGGGTCCACTCGCCCGGCGGATCCAGCTCGGTGTTCAGCAGGAACCAGCGGTCGACCTCTTTCCACTTCTCGGGGATCTTCGTCTGATAGGGATGCTTGCGCGCGCGGTTCGGCACCAGCCGCCCGTGGCGCCAGAACTCCTTCAGCACGGGGCTTTGCCAGACGCGATCGACCGCCGCCACCAGGGCCTCGAAATCGGGGCCGAATTCGTCGCGGGGCATCGTGCTGCCGCGGAATTCGCGAACCACTCGGGGCCGCAACAGCCACATGCCGTATTGCACGAACCCGGCGTAGCGCTGCGGCGACCAAGTCTGGCCGCGTTTGAGATAGAAGTCCTTTTTGCGTGCGCCCGGTTTCGACGTGCTGGTGGTATTGCCGTCCCAGACCGAGATCTCGAACCAGAAGTCGGGCCGCGCGGCGTAGGCCGCTTCGAGCATGAACACCCAGTTCATCGACTCGACCTGCGGCGAGTGGACCCGATAGTCGGTCGAGGCGTCCCAATTGTGCGTGTAATAAGAAGGTGAGCTGCCCTCCCAGACCAGGTGCCAGGGATCGATGCGGTCCTGCGTGGTCAGGCTGTAGGCGGTCCATCCGTCCCAGCGCCCGAAGTGCGAAGGGCCAAACGCCCCGTAGCCCACCAAAAGGCTGTTCCGCCGCCACGACTCGTTGTCGAGTCCGTCGCGGATCCCCTTGAGCAAGGCGGCGTAGCGAGGCAGGTATCCTTCGGCGATCGCGCCGCGCTGGTGGAAACCGGAGCGGCCCGTTCCATGGCGGTCGACGTAGCGCTTGCTCCGCGTCTCGACCAGGTGCTTGGTCTTGATCTTTCGGGCCTCGTTGTTGGAGAGCAGGATCACCAGCGGCGGGTCGGGATACCACGCCTGCAACTGCCGAAACGCCCCGGAGTCCGTGTTGCAGACGCCGGCCTCGTACCACGGTTCGACCGCTCCGAACGGCGAGAGCCAGTTCTCCAACTCGCCTTGCAGGTTGATCAACAGCGGGCTCTTCTCCGGCGGCAGGTTTCGCCACTTACCGGGGTTGTCCCGCGGATCGTCCTTGCTGTAGAGGACCGACTCCCATTGGCCGGCGCGCAGCGAGATGGGCGCTTTCCACCGTGCCAGCTTCTCGACCCAGGGTTTGCCGTCTTCCGGATACTGGCTTGCACCGGGTCGCGGGAAGGGCAAGGTCGGCATCACGTGATGGCCCCGCTCCAGCAGCCCGATCTGGTAATCGCTGGAGAACTTGGGCCGGTTGAAGCCGTTGGCCCAGTGCGAGACCACCGGCAGCGGCCGCCCCTGCGGATCGGCGTTGGGTCTGGTCAACTCTTCGGTCATCTCCCGGACGACGGTCCGGACGTCGGCGGCCGTGGCCGCCGTGGCCCCGGGATACCACATTGCCACCAGGGCCAGCCCGGCGGCTTGCATCGTGCGGGTCGCTTTCATTCGGCCCTCCAGATCTTCCAGTAGACTACTTCTTCAAACGGACATCTTGGGAACGTGCCTCGGCATGCTCGATCGGCGTGATCGCGATTATCTCATTGTAGCCGGGCGCACCATGATCGCAACCAAAGCCGGTTTCACCCGGCGCAGGCACGCTCCCTCTTTGCCGAAGATGAAAACGAACGCTGGACCGCATGCCTTATGCAATCGGGCAGATGGTAGTGAACAACGGGGGCAAGGGCGGTGGCTTGCGGCTTTGCGGCGGTCAGTCGTCCACCTGCTCGACCCGGCTAATGGTCCGGCCGCGGGCAAATCGCGTCGTGATCAGCTCGCCGGCGTTCAGGCCGGCCGCGTTGCGGATGATTCGGCCGTCGTCGGTCCGCTGCGTGAGACTGTAGCCTCGCCCCAACACGGCCAGCGGGCTGAGCGATTCCAGTTGGGCGGCGGCCGCGTCAAGCCGTTGCCGAGCACGCGCAGTGTGGCTGCGGATCGCCCGACTGCCACGGCCTTCCAACTCGTCCAGCCGCCGGGAGAGGTGATGCAGGCGCTCGAATGGGCGGCGGAAGGCGTGGTGCCGGGCCAAGGCGTCCAGTCGCGAGCGGGCCGCCTTCGCCCGGGACCGCAACGCCGCCAGGAGCCGTTTCTGGTATTGCCGCAGGCCGGCCATCAACTCGTCGCGATCCGGCGCGACCAGTTCGGCCGCCTCGCTGGGCGTCAGCGCCCGAACGTCCGCCACCAGGTCCGAAAGGGTCACGTCGATCTCGTGACCCACCGCCGAGACGACCGGAATCTGGGAGGCGAAAATCGCGCGGACGACCACTTCCTCGTTGAACGCCCAAAGGTCCTCCAGGCTGCCGCCGCCGCGGGTGACCACCAGGCAGTCGGGCGGCACGCGGAGGCGTTTGACGGTCTGGATGGCGGCGGCGATTTCCTCGCCGGCCCCTTCGCCTTGCACGCGGGTGGGTACGATCAACACGTCGGCCCCGCGCCAGCGACGCGCGAGCACCTGGAGAAAATCGTGGATGGCCGCGCCGGTCGGGCTGGTGACCACGGCCAGCCGTCGGACGAACGCCGGCAGCGGCCGCTTCCGCGCCGCCTCGAACAGCCCTTCGCGGCCCAGCTTCTCCCGAAGCTGCCGCAGCGCCAACTCCAAGGCCCCGATCCCCTTGGGCTCGATCTGCTCGACGATCAACTGGTAGCTTCCCCGGGGAGCGTAAACGTCGACGTGACCGCGGCAAACCACTTCCAGGCCGTCGTGCAGATCGAACCGCAACCGGGCGGCCGTGTTGCGCCAAATGGCCGCACGAAGCTGGGCACGTTCGTCTTTGAGCGTCAGATAGACGTGTCCGGAGCGCGGTCGGGCCAGGTTCGAGACCTCGCCCGTCACCCACACCGACGGAAACGACGACTCCAGCAGGTCCTTGATCTGGGACGTCAACTCCCAGACCGAGAGGACTCGCTGTTCGGTCGGCTCCTCGGGCTCATCGGAAAACAGATCGCGGACGGACATGGACTTGGGCTGCGCGTTGGATGCACGGCGACGCAGAGAGAGACTCCGGCATTATAGTGGATGTGGCAACGCTGGCAACGTGGCTTGAAATCCGCGGCTTGTGTTCGGTTGCGGCCGATTGGCTCTTTTTCTGGAGGTATGATTCACCGGCCCAACAAATCGCTTCCGGGCGATTTCGACGTCGCGGGTAGCACCCACGTGTCATTTGAGATACATGGCTGTCGTGATATCGCTAGTCGGCCCTCCCGCTGCCACCTGTCGGTGGAAGGCCATGCAGTCGGCACACCCAAGAAACATCGTTCTCCGTCTGTCGGAGCTTCCGTGCGATTTGCCTGGTATTGTAGCCTTGCTGCACCAAAGCGAGGATTTCTTGCTTGATCTTCAACCTTCTCCTTTCGGCCTTGGAAAAGTGCGGTACCGTGATCCACTGCTTCCATTGTGTTCGTTTGCCGGTTTCTTCTGCGGAAGAAGTGACTAATCCCTTATCGCGGAGCCACGCCACGAAGGAACCTCGTATTGAGTTCTCCGGGTCCTGCGCGTCAAACTTGATGTATAGCTTCGACATAAGGTCTGCAGGAACTGATCGAACGGTTCTCTCCTTCAGGAGGCAAACAGGCTTACCGACGGCATACATGCAACCTAACTCGAACGCAACATTTGGGTTGGTAAGGTCGTCTTGCAGTCGCTCAAAAACAGCTATCCCAAATGCGGAGCCGTAGATACAGGTCATTACGTTCCAAAAACCGTCCGAATGATATCCCCCGGCTTTTTCGTCGGCCCGAACGGCATGAATGCCGTGCTCCTTGGCTACGGACTTGATGGTACGGACTATCGTGCCGTGGACCCGGGTCTCGTCAAACTGCATCATGAGGAAGCCCACGGTCAGCGGATTAGGATAGTCTCGGCGAAATTCCTTGAGGCTGTTGGTGATCTCCACCGGCGGTGTTGGAGTTAGGTCAGTAAACGACTCCATTTGTCTCTCCTTTGCCGGCTGGCAACCTTGACTCGTCCGTCCAAAACAACGTGGAACAAGGCCGAGAGCACTCGATGTTCGCTCGGTTCCTCCGGCTCATCGGAAAACAGATCGCGGACGGACATAGATTCGAGCTGCGGATTGCTGATTCCCGTGAAAGCCTTGCCGCAAGGGCTATGGCTCGGCCACGATCGACAAGATCGCGTCTTCGGCAGCAGCGATCAGCATCTCGGCCAGCTCGGGATCGATTTTCTTGCCGCTCTGGGCCTCCACGGCCTGGATGAAAGCGGCCAGCTTATGGACGGCGTCGGCTCGTTGTTCACCGTTTTCCGCCTCCAGCGCGGCCAGCGCGTTGTCGAGCTTCTTGGTCAGTGACTGCGCCACGCCGTCGGCAATTTCCGAATCTTGGACCTCCAGGACCAACTGCTGAAGCAGCACTTGGGCCCCGACAGCGCGAATATCCAGAATATCCCCCCTGACATCGTTGTCACCCCACCGCAGGCCAAACCAGGCAACGTCCCAATCCGCGATGTTCAGTGCGGTCGGCAAGCTATCGTCGGTGAAGACGGTCTGGGTGAGATACTCGCCAAGCATCACGTAGATATACATCTTGCCGGCAGGAGAGGGAAACCGGGCCGCCGCCAACAACATGTCACCTTCTGGAGAGTTGTCGCCAATGCCCACCTCGAACTCCTCGGCCTGATCGCTGTTTACGGCGAGGTCTCCCACCGTGCCGGCAAATCCCAGGGGGGCGGCAACAGGCGAATCGTAGACGTAACCGCCGATCATCGGGTCGTCCGGCAGGCTGTCGGGCGTGTCCAGATCATACGTCAGGCGGATCACAAACGGATCGCCGACGACCACGCCGGAGCTAGCCCCCTCGACACTGGTCACCACCCCGATCATCTCAAAGGTGATCAGGTTCTCGGCAAGGCCTAGCCTGGCGATGCCGAGCGCGAAGGTCAGACTCACCGCAAGTGCAACGCGTCTTTTCATCGTAACGCCCTCCCTTTTGGTAAGAAAACGTCGGGTCACGGCAACTGGCGCCATACGCACAAATCGCGGGCCTTCGATCGGTCACGGTCGGAAGCTGGAGGCCTCCCTCCCCAGTGGCCGTCTTGCGCCAGCAGAATAGCAGAAGCCACGCGGCGGGGCAATATGCAGCGCGCGCCAGAGAGGTCCCCTACCGCCGGTGTGGTAGCCGAATTCGCCAGACTTTGGCCGCGGTGCGAAAACCGCCACTCATGGTCGAATTCAGCCGCGGGAATCCGCTCCGGCCACGTTACGAAGCCAGCCAAATTCCGGCGAATTCGGCGGCGATCCTTCGCGGTGCCGGCTATCGGGGCCAGAACAGCAACAGGGCCACGCCGCCGGCCAGTGGAATCGAGAACAACACGGCCAGCCGGGCCAGAAATCGCCAGCCGCCCAGCACGCCGGCAATGCCCAGCTTGAACACCACGTTGGCCAGGGCGGCCACCACGATCAATCGCCAACCGCCGATCACGACGCTCGGATCGCGCAACGACATACGGGCAGTCGACAGCGTAATCGCGTCCATGTCGGTCAGGCCGGAGAGGGCCGCTACGGCGAACTGACCCTGGCGGCCGAAATACTCCTTGCCCGCGGCCAACGCCAACAGCACCAACGCGTACATCAGCCCGAACACCACGGCCGATTTCAGTTGCGTAGGGTTCTTCTGCTCCGGCATTTGGGCCGAATGGCGGCGCACGCGGAACCACATCACCAGCGCCGGCACCAGGGTCAAGCCCATCAACACGCCGACCGGAGCCGCCACCACCTTCAGCAACTCGCGCGAAATCACCGCCACCTCGATCAACACTCGAACATACACGACCGTGGAGGCGATCAGGATCACGATCATGGCGGTGCGTGTGCCGAGCGGGCCACCTCGCGTCGGGCGCGAGTAGCTGACGGTGGTGGCGGTGCTGGAGATGGCACCACCCAGCACGCCGCCCAGCAGGATACCCGTGTCGCGGCCCAGGAACTTGTAGGCGATGTACCCGCCCAGGCTCATGCCCACGATCAGCACGACCATCAGCCAGGTTTCGTACGGGTTGAACACGTCGAAGGGTCCGTACGTTTTATTGGGCAGCACCGGCAGGACGATGCAGGTGATCAGCACGAACTGCATCACGGCCTTGAGGTCCTCGTCGCCCAGCTTCTTGACGAAGCCGTGCAACTCGCCCTTGAACTGTAACAGCACGGCTACGCCGCCGCCCACGGCGATGGCCACCTCCATCGGCCCGACCACCAGGAAGGCGCCCACGGCGTACATCACCAGCATGGCCACGTCGGTCGTGGTTCCCCGGGTGGCGTCGTCGAGACGGGTCGCCGAGAGATGGGCCACGGCCAGCACGACCACGATTCCCAACATGCCGACCGCAACCACCCAGCCGCCCAGCGCGACCGCCAGCACGGCCGAGATGGTCCCCAGCACGGTAATCAGCGGGAACGTGCGCATGCCGGCGGTTCCGCTGGCGGCATGTTCGCGCTGCGATCCCACCAGCAGGCCCAACAGCGCGGAGATGCCCAGTTGCTGAAAGAGTTCGGAAGTTGGAATCGGCAAGGGGTCCACGGCGACGCGGCTCGCTGCAATCGTTAAAACGGCTACAACCGGCGGACCGGCGGGAGGTGTGTTTCCCGCACCGCGCGAGTCCGTCACGTCAACTGATAGTCTAGCATCTCCCGGTTTGACGCCGCCGTCGTATTCGGCCGCATGCGGTCCGGTAGGTGGACTCCCGAGTGGCGAGGTCGAATCGCAAGTTGGCCGACTTTTCGAGTGCGCGACTCGGCCCAGGCCTCGGCCTCGTTGGTCAGCCGGCTGAGCAGCCGCTCGACCTTGCCGCGGAAGTGTTCCAGGCCCGGGCGGTCCAAGTCCGGCGGAACGTAGATCTCGGGACTGACGACGCCTCGGGCTCGGGTCCAGGGGCGTGGAATGGCGAACCGGTCCCAGGCCGACCGTACCCGCCACGGCCGATCGTGGCCGAACCCCATCGCCACCAACGGCAGGCCCAGCTTCGACGCCAGGAAGATCGCGCCGGGAGCCAGTCGCCGCCGCGGCCCGCGCGGCCCGTCGGGCGTGATCGCCAGGTGCATCTTGCGGCTTTTGCGCAGCAGCTTGCGAATGGCGGCCACGCCGCCGCGATTGGTTGAGCCTCGCACGAAATCGTAGCCCAAGTGGTACGCCGCGCGGGAGAGGATCTCGGCGTCGCGGTGCCGGCTCAATAGCATCGACAGGTTGCAGTGCCCCCGCAAATATATCGGGAAGAGAATGTATTCATGCCAGAAGATGTAGATGCGTTGTCCGCGACCACCGGGTAGCGCCGGATCGAGAGTGTGGTCGTAGAAGGCCGCCTGGTAGTCGAGCGTACCCATCCAGCGCTGGATGGCCGCGGCCCCCAGCAGGCCGCCGAGTTTATTCAGCAACGGGCTGTCGAGTTTCAAAGTGTCGGCCTCCGTGCAGCGCCTATCCTGGAAGGCAAGGAACCGGCGGCAAAGCTATCCGTCCGACCAGTCCAGTTGTTTGCCGCATGCCGGACAGGCCGATTGCCCCTTCTCTATCGATTGTCCACAATGGTAGCAGTATGCTTCAGCATCGCCTTCCGTTGGTGCCATGGACGTGCGTCGATCTTCCTCGTTCAAGGCTCGCCACAACCTTTTCATACTCCCAAAGACCGCGTCGCTCAACCCGACGAAAAGAACACCCGTGATCGCACAGGCCACGATCCATTGGGTTACAAGGAGCGAAATGTCTATCCGTCGCGAGCCATACAGAACCATGCCAAGGACCCGTAACTCGGGACTGAAAAGATATCCATACCCAGCACGCACCTCGTAGACGTAGACGGCGTCGCCAGGCTCCACTGCAACTTTCCGCTCCACTGCGACTCTCCACGGGGGATACAGGCCCATGAGCACTACGAAGATAAGGCCGAGTACAAGTATCGTCCGCTGCTTGGAATTCACCTTGGCACCTCAGCTACCATCGGCCTTCTTCCCATCGACCACTGAACACTTCCACCGCCGGGCCGGTCATGTAGACGTGATTGTTTTCGGCCCAATGGAGTCCGAGGTCGCCGCCGGGCAAGCGGGCCAGGACGCTGCGGCCGGTGCGGCCGGCCAACGCGCCCGCCACGCAAACGGCACACGCGCCCGTGCCACAGGCCAACGTCTCGCCGGAACCCCGTTCCCACACCCGCATCCGAACCTCCGAGGGCGACAGCACCTCGACGAACTCGGCGTTGACGCGGTGGGGGAAGTGCGGGTCGTTTTCGATCCGGGGGCCGATCTGCAACACCCAGCGATCGGTCACCTCGTCGACGAACGTCACGCAGTGCGGATTGCCCATCGAAACACACGTCACGCGAAGTTGCCGGCCGTCGATCTCCAAGGGAACGTCCACCACGGGGCTGCCGTCGATTCCGGTATCGCCGGGCAAGGTGGTCGGAATCTCCTCGGGCTTCAGAATGGGTTCTCCCATGTCGACCCGTACGCGCCGGACCAGGCCGTCTTCGACCGTCAACTCCAGGGTCAAGACACCGGCGCCCGTCTCGATCGTCGGCGTCGTGCTCTTGCTCAGCCCGTGATCGTAGACGTATTTGGCCACGCACCGGATGCCGTTACCGCACATCTCGGCCTCGGACCCGTCGGCGTTGAACATCCGCATGCGGGCGTCGGCCCTCTCGGAAGGGCAGATCAGGATCAGCCCGTCGCCACCGATGCCGCGATGGCGATCGGAGACCCGTCGGGCCAGTTGGGCGGGGTCGTCGGGCAGGGGCTCTTCGAAGCAGTTGACGTAAACGTAGTCGTTGCCCGCCCCGTGCATCTTCGTGAATCGCATGGTCGTCTTTCCATCGGTGCCGCAGACGCAAAATGGTCCAACTATTCTAGGAAAAGCATTGCTGCGAGACAACCCGAGAAGCCGCGACCGGCGGCCGAGGTTTCGTGAAAACACGGCGTCAGGTTGAATTGGGTTGGTGGAGAGGTTTTCAGTGGTCAGTTGTCAGTTATCAGCCCTACTACCCCGGCTTTTTGTCACATTTCAGAGTCCGCATGCGAAGAAATACACCAATGAACCTACCGCGTTCTTACTGCTACAGATCGAGCAAGAACAGACAACTGAGAACTGAAAACTGACCACTGAAAACCGACAACTGAGAACTGACAACTGAAAACTTCAGTTGGCAACGAATTCGGTAATCACCGCTGGCGACTTCTGCTATCCCGCCACCCGCCACCGTAGTACCGATCATCCGCTCAGATCGAGCATGTTGCCGCTTTCTCCGGAGACATCCTTGCTGAGCCGTTCCGGGGGCGTCTGGGCACTCTCTTCTTGCTCTTCTTCCGTCTGCGCTTCGGCCGGCTCTTCCCAGAGGCGTCGGCCGTCGGCGTCGCGTTCTTCCGATTCGTGATCTTCGCCGTTGGTCTCCCCGATGCCGGCGGCGGCTTCGGCCTTCTCGTCGCTGCGAATGCGCCGCTGTTGCGCGCTGGCGTCCTGTGCCGCCCGTTCGGGCTCCGAACCCTGGGTTTGCGCCAGCGGCGAGCCGGCCGCACTGGCCGCGATTCCCCCTGCTCCCAACGGACCGACGCTCATGGGAGATTTCCTCCACGATTGGGACCGCCGGCGGCGCCGGTCAGTCAGTCGACCTTGGTTCGGTCATTCTCACGTCGCGAAGTACGCTGCTGCGATGGAAATCAAAGTGGGCGACTCAGGTATCCTCTCGTCAAATATAGGTTACGCCGAAGATCGCGGTTGGCGCTTCTTCCGGCGGGTTTCTCCTGGAAATGGGTGCTATCTTCTGCGGCCCACGTTGGGCATCCACTGGCGGGCCTGGGGAAACAGGGGCGGCGCGTTGGGGCCGATCTGCAATTCCCTCTGCAACTGGTCCCAGACCTCTTTGACGAAGGGGAGGGCAACCTTGGCCGTCTCCGGGTGTTGCAGGTCGCCGCCGACCTGGATCTGCATGATCTGCTGGCTGGCCCCCCCCATGACCTCCCGCAATATCGGCACATGCATCTCATCGCGGCCGACCATCGCATGGAAGGTCAAGCCGATCTTGGTGTCGAAGTCCATCCAGCCCTTGCCCAGCAGGCTGATGGCGTCGCCGTTGAAGTTGATCTTCTTGAAGTTCATGTAATTGCCGCGGACGTCGAATTCGATGTCGGCCTTGCTGAAGGCGGTGCGGTCGGGTTCGCGAATGCTGAGGATCTTCAGCAGGGAGATCATCAGCGGCAACTCGTAGACGTCGGCGTCGCGGAGCCGGACGATGCCGCGGCCCTCCAAGTCGTTGATACTCCGCCCGGTCCCCCAGAGAGCAACCGAGGCCATCACGTTTCCTTTGAGGTTCTGCCGGCCGGCCATCACCTCCTGGGCACAGCGGCTCAAATCGGCGCCGGAGAGCGTTGCGCCGAGGCGGTATTTCGGCCGCGGCCCCAGGGCGACCGACCCGTCGCCGCAAATCGTTCCTCCGAAAAGCCTGGCCGTAATCGGCCGCGGTCGCCGTTGTGCGTTGGGCGCGGCGGTGCGGTTGCGCTGTTGGTCCACCTGCGAGCCCAGCAGCACCTGCTGGTCGTCGATCCATACGGGGCCCATCACTTGGGTGAACTGGCAGTCCTTGTAGGTCAAGGAATCGATGTCCAGTTCACCCAGGGAGTGGAACCGCTGGCCGTCGAATCCGCCCACCAGCGTCATGCTGCCGTGGATGTTTTCCAGCTTTACGCCGCAATCGATGCTGCCGCGGGCGAAATGGATCTTCTGGTTCCATCGCGAGCGGACCGGTTCGCCTTCCCGGGCACTGCCTTCCAGGCCGAAGGTCCCGCTGAGATAGAGCGGGCCGGCGGGGTCGAGTTCCAGGATTGCCTTTCTCAGTCGGCCGGGCAGGGCCGGAATCAGCTCGCGGTCCATGCGGAGTTGATCCACCGAAACCCGCTCGAAATGGAGGTTCCAGCGGTCGTCGGGCAGGAAATTGCAGTGACCGGCGGCCGTGATCTTCACCTGCCCGTGTTCCGCGCGGAGATCCTTCAACTTCACGAAGCCGTCGCGATAATCCAACTCGCACTGCAACTGCTCCATGCGAAACGGGAACTGCACGGGCTCGATCGACGTGCAGCTGGGCTGCGGGCGGGCCTTCACGCCCACGCTGAGCTTCTTGTCGGTACATCGGTATCGGACCTCGGCGGCCAGATCGA
>Ga0180438_10010308_pt1 | contig 11479 bp, 9 predicted proteins | sample SS_ome_12_FD_132455 | JGI IMG/M metagenome (GOLD analysis project Ga0180438, IMG submission 132455) | Hypersaline lake sediment archaeal communities from the Salton Sea, California, USA - SS_3_D_2 metaG | ecosystem: Environmental > Aquatic > Non-marine Saline and Alkaline > Hypersaline >...
CGACTGGCCGACCTACCGCAACGACGCCGCCCGCAGCGGCCGAACCGGGGCGAGCGTCCCCGCCGACGTCCGCCAGACGTGGCAAACCAAGATCGGCGGGCGGCTCACCAGCCTGACCGTCGGCGAGGGCAAGGTCTACGTTTCGCGAGTCGACACGCATACGGTCCACGCCTTGGACGCGGAGTCGGGCGAGATCGCCTGGAGCTACGCGGCCGGCGGGCCCGTCGACTCACCGCCGACGTTCTCGGGCGGGAGAATCGTGTTCGGCTGCCGCGACGGCTGGGTCTATTGCCTGCGGTCCGCCGACGGGGCTCTTGCCTGGCGATTCCGCGCGGCGCCGGAAGATCTTTCGCTGGCGGCTCACGAGAGCGTCGAGTCCGTCTGGCCGGTGCACGGCAGCGTCCTCTTGCGGGACGGCCTGGCCTGGCTCGTCGCCGGCCGCTCCTCGTACCTGGACGGCGGACTATTCCTCTGGGCGCTCGATTGGCAGTCGGGCGAGCCTGTCGTCGCCAAACGCCTGGATGCTCGTGATACCGAATCCTGGTCCGGTGCGGACTCTGGGCAGGCCCGTTTTGCCGGCAACCGCATTGCCGGGGCGCTGCCGGACATTCTCTCGGCTTCCGGCGACCTGACGTTCATGGGCTGGACGTGCTTCGACAAGGAGGGCAATCTGGTGGCAGCCGCCGAGCGCCACCTCTTCAGCGCCACCGGATTCCTGGACGACAGTTGGTGGCACCGGACCTATTGGCAATACGGCACGTGGATGCGGGGCGGCTTCGGCGGCTGGCCGCAGGCCGCTCGCCAGGCGCCCGCCGGCAGGCTGCTCGTGCTGGCCGACGACGCCGTTTACGGCTTCGGAAGATCCCAGTACGACGCGGGCAACCCGGAAGCCGTGCACGCGGGCCACATCGGCGTGATCAAGGACGGCTACCAGGACAGCGGGCGGGTCGACCATTCCCAGAACCCCTATCGGCTCTTCTCGGCGATCAAGCCGGAGGCTACAGTGACCGGGAAGAAGCAGCCCGCCACCGTCCAGTACCGCTGGGAAAAGCCGCTTCCGATCCTTGTCCGGGCCATGGTTCTGGCCGACAAGACGCTCTTTGTCGCCGGCCCGAGCGCTGGAGAGGACAACAAAGGGCTGGCCGGGCTCGACCAGTCGCGGCCCGGCCTGCTCTTGGCCGTGTCTGCCGAAGACGGCCGGCTGCTGGGCAACGCCGAGCTTGCCGCCGCTCCCGTGCTCGACGCCATGGCTGCGATCCCCGGCCGTCTGGTGGTATCATGCGCCGACGGATCGGTACGCTGCTTTGCCGGCCGCCGGTAATTCGTTTCTGTTGCGGAAAGGGCAAGAACGTAGGGTGGGGCCAGCGCAGCACAGGCCCACCGGCAGAAATCGGCGAAGGTCTTGGTGGGCCGGCGCTCCGCTTGCCCCACCTTACAACGTGGGGACTGTCCCGATTTTCCCGCAGGGAAAATGGGGCTGCCCCCCTTCGAACTTGCTTGTGGTCGTGCTCGTTCCTTCGATTCCCTCGAAGAGGCAGGAGGTGAAGCATGCGATACGTCACGACGTTCGGCCTGATTGCCGCCCTGGTTTGCCTTCCCGCCGCCGGCCAGGAAGAAAAACAAATCGGCCTCCGGGCACTCGGCGGTATGGAGCGGATCGGCCAGGATCAGCAGCCTTTCGGCTCGCCGGAGGTGGTGATCGCGGCCGCCCGAAATGAAGTCGAGTCGTTTCAAGTCGTCGTTGCCGCGCCGGGAGACGGCCTGGAGGTCGTGCGGGCGGAAATGTCGGATCTGGTGGGCGACGGCGGCGCGCGGATCGGGGCCGAGGCGGCCCGGCTTTACCGCGAGGAATACGTGCGAGTGCGAAAGTCCTCGCCCCGGGCCGAGCTTCCGCCGGGGCTTTATGCCGATCCGCTCGTGCCCTTTGTGCATCCCCAGACCGGCGAGCCGATCGAGCCGATCACCCGCTCCGCGGCGCGGTGGGGAGAGCCCGCCAAACAGAGCGGCTACGACATGGTGGCGCTGCCGGCGGAGATTTTTCGCGGGCAGAATCAGCCGTTTTGGGTCGACGTGCACGTGCCGGACGACGCCGCGGCGGGGGTTTACCGGGGGACGTTCACCGTCAGGACGCACGATCGGCTCACGGCCGAGATTCCCGTGACGCTCACCGTCTGGGATTTCACCCTTCCGCCCGGCCCGACGCACCGGAACCACTTCGGCAGCTTCACAGGCGTGGCGCGTTACTTCGGCATCGAGCGGGACTCGGAGCGGTTCCGCCAGATCGAGATGCGTTACTGCCGGGCGATGGCGGAGCATCGCATCAATCCGCCTATCCCGGCTTATCTCCTGCCGGAAGTGGGGGCCGACGGCTCCTTGCGGATCGTGCCCGAGCGCCATGAGGCACTTACGGAATTCATCGAAGAGCTTCACGTCACGGATTTCGAGATTCCCCGAGCGCCGTTTGCCCGGCTGCCCAGCTCGACGCTGCGCGGCGACTACAAGGAAATCTCGCCGCAAGAGCGTGAGAAGGCCCAGCGCTATTACCGCGAGTACTACGATTACCTGAAAGCCAACGGCTGGCACGCCAGGGCGTACGTCTACTTGCTGGACGAGCCCAACCTGGCGGAGAACTACGAGCAGGTGGTGGTGCTCGGCCGGATGGTCCACGAAGCGGTGCCGGATCTCCGCTGCCTGGTCGTCGAGCAGACCTACCCTCAAGATCCTTCCTGGGTCGACATCGACGCGGCGGTCGACGTCTGGTGCCCGCTCTGGTCGTTCATCGACGAGGGGACGATCGGCGAGAAGATCGCCGGCGGCGACGAGGTCTGGTCGTACACGGCGCTGGTGCAGCGATCGCCGCGGTACCATCCCGAGTACGAGCAGGTGAAGGACCGGGATCCGCCCTATTGGCACATCGACCGGCCGCTCTTAGTCTACCGCGTTCCCACGTGGATCAACCGGCGTTATGGCATCACGGGGCTCTTGTATTGGTCGACGGTCACGAGCGTGATCGATCCCTGGTGGAACCCCGCCTTTGCCCATCCGCGGCACTACAACGGCGGCGGCTACCTGTTCTATCCGGGAGTGCCCTGCGGGATCGACGGGCCGATTGCCTGCATGCGGCTCAAGAACCTCCGCGACGGGATGGAAGACTACGAGTACTTCGCGATGCTCGAGAAGCTGGCCGGACGCCAAAGCGCGGACGAGATCGTCGGCGAGATTGCGCCGAGCTGGTGGGGTTTCAGCCGGGAACCGGGCTCGATCCTCGCCGCCCGCCGCAAGCTCGCCGAGAGGATCGTCGCGGCAAAGGGAGCGTCGCAATGAGAGCCTGTGCCGCCTGCGGACCGTTGTGGATTGCCGCGAAACTTTTTCCAGCGGTCGGGGTTTCCTTTGAGAGGGCGCAGGGCTCGGTCCGCGCCACCCCGTTTCTACCCCCCATTAATCCCCCCTTAGGGCGTCCGCCCCTATCGAAAGACCTGAAGCATTCTCGATCGCGCCCCGCCGGACGCTGTCGAATCCGTCCTGCCAGGACGGGCAGCGGCTCGGCGTTATTCGGCGCGATCCCCCTGTAGGAGTAGTACTCATGATGAAGACGCTGCGGTACCTGTTGACGCCGGCGCTGGCGCTGGTAATTGCCGTCCCCCTGATGGCTGCCCAGGAGAAGGCAAAGCGTGGAGAGAAAAAGCAGCCCCGCGAAAAAAGACAACAGCGGGTCCAGGTGCTCCCGAACGAGCTGCTCAAAGACCTTGATCTTTCGGCCGAGCAGAAAGCCAAGATCGAGGCCATCGGCGAAGAGGTGAAGGGCAAGTTCGAGGAAGCCCGCAAAGCCCTCGAAGGCATCCTCACCGAGGAGCAAAAGGCAGCCCAAGCCGAAGCCCAGAAGGCCGCCAGGGAAGCCGGCAAGACCGGCAAGGAAGCCCGCCAGGCCGTCCAGGCGGCGCTGAAGCTCACCGAAGAGCAAAAGACGAAGATGGAGCAAGCCGAGAAGGTGATGGGCGAACTCCGCAGGCAGATCCGCGACAAAGTGATGGCCGTGCTCACCCCCGAACAGCAAGAGGCCGTCAAGGCGAAGATGAAGCAAGGCCGCGGCGAGGGCAAGACTCGCGGCGAGAGCAAGACCCGCGGCGCAAGGAAAGAGAAATAGCCGTCGGAGTCACGTTGCAGCCAAGCTCGGCGAACCATCGAGGGTCGATCCCGCCGGCCGGGGTCGGCCCTCTTCGTTTCCGCACGGCCGCCGACTAGGCTTCTTCACGGTTGTTCGTAGTCCCGGCTTCAGCCGGAAACGGGTTACACCCGGACCGCCTAAAGGGGGAACTACCAACGTTGAGAAGACCGCCTGAAGGCGGAACTAGCAACGTTGCCACTTTCGGGGAATTGTGCAAGGCTAATCGGAGTCTCTTGCAGCAAGGGAAGTTGGCATGCGAGCCGTCCGTAAAGCTCTTCTGGCGGTGTTCCTGGTGTGGCTGACGCTGAGCTTGTCGGCCGCCGCCAAGGCAGAGGGAATCATCTCCGACGCAGTTCTGCCGCCGCCGGACTATGAGAGCTTTACCGGACCGGATGCCGCCGGTGAGTCCTACGTCGATCCGGTCTTCGGCACCGTGGTCACGCGGATCACCGACTCCGGCCGCTGGGCCGCCAACGGCAACGGCGGCGAAATCGCCAACAGCGAGGTCGCCTATTTCAACGCCGACGACTCCTTGTTCATGGCTTCCGAGTACGTCCGCGAGCCGAATCGCACGCCGCTTTCCAGCGTCTTGTACGACGGAAGCAGCGGCAGGTTCGTCAAGGCGATCGGCACCGGCACGATGCGGCCCTGGTGGTGCCGCTGGGCGGTCGCTGACCGCTACACGAAGGACGGCCGCCAGGTCCGTTTCGACCCGGCCAAGCACTTCTACAAGTACGACGGCAACCAACTGCGGCTCTACAACGTCGACGACCTGTCGCACGTCGTGCTCCGCACGTTCTCCGAGTACCGCCAGATCGGGCCAGCCGGCGGCGAAGGCGATCTATCGCTCGACGGCCGCTATTGGCTGCTGGACGGCGACGGCCGCGAGATGTTCCTTTACGACCTCATTGACGACGTGAAGCATCCGGCGTCGACGTTTGCCGTGGGCGAGATGGGCAGCCGCGGCCCGCGGCTCGGCGTCGACTACGCGGCGGTCTCGGCCCTCGGCGGCTGCCTTCTGGCGAGCTGGTCGTATCCGCCGGCGCTGGATCGCTTCCGCGGCCTCGAACTTTACGACAGAGAGTGGAAGTTCCTCCGCCAGCTCCACCCGGAGCTGGTGCACTGGGTCCGCGGCATCGACGCGTTCGGCGACGAGGTCGTTTTCACTTCGGCCAGCTTCGGCGTGCGGGAGTTCTGGGAGCGGCACGGCGTAAAGCCGGGCGATTACGTCTCGATCCGGCTCAAAGACGGCTTCGTGCGGCGGCTGATCGACGTTCCTGCCTGGGCCCACCACGTCTCCAGCGCGGTTTCGATCAAGGGCAATCCCCGCTACGTCTACGTCGCCTACTCCGCCCGCAGCAAGGACCCGCGGTCGTCCTGGCAGCCCTACTGGGGCGAGATCGTCGAGGTGCCCACCGACGGCTCCGGCAAGGTGCGGCGGCTGGTGCATCACCGCTCGCAGGACATTCCCGGCCGCTCGGCCAAGGCCAGCCAGCCGGACTTCAACGTCAACCACGCAGGCACGAAGATCATCTTTCGCAGCACGTTTGCTTCCACGACGGCGGACCTTTACATGTTCGACGTTAGTCCGCGGGAAGAACAGTAACCAAGCCAGTCGAGACCGGTGTTTTCGCCCGCCGCTTGCGTAGGCGCCAGGCGGCACATAGTATTTCCTGTTTGGCACGTTTCCGTTTGTCCCAACGTATCAGGTGAGGAGGTGTGACATGAGACGACGCATCCTGGCATGTCTGGCTTTTTCTTTGCTCGCGGCGGTTCCGGCGTGGGCGCCAGCCGCGTCCCGCGAGGGCCCTGCAAAGAACGTCATCCTTTTCGGTTGGGACGGCGCCCAGCGGGAGCACGTCCAGCAGTGCCTCGAACGAGGCGAGCTGCCGACGCTCAAAATGCTCAGTGAGGAAGGCGCGTTGGTGGACGTCGACATCGTCACCGGAGCGACCGACACCAAGGCCGGCTGGACCCAGATCCTCACCGGCTACCATCCCGAGACGACCGGCGTTTACAGCAACGGCCGCTACCGCGACGTTCCCGAGGGACTGAGCGTCTTCGAGCGGCTCAAGAAGCAGTTCGGCCCGCAGTTCGTTTGTGTGGCGGTGATCGGCAAGTCGGGCCACTGCGGCGAAATCAATGCCCCCTTCAAAAAGCGGCTCGATGAAGTGGAGGCAGCCGAGGGCAAGAAGGCGGCCAAGCAACCCGGCTTCAAGCAGAAGAGGCTCGGCAAAGAGGTGGAGGAAGACGGTGTGAAGTACCTCGTCTTCGAGGGCTCGCCCTACTACACCATGCACAAGAGCTGCGACGTCTGGGAATTCGGCCTTTCGCTCGACGAGAAGGTCGGCCCCCGGGCGCTGGAGCTGCTGGAGAAGTACAAGGACAAGCCGTTCTTCTTCTTCGTCCACTTCGCCGAGGTCGACCACAGCGGCCATCAGCACGGGGAGAATTCCAAGGAATACAACGACGCCTTGATCTCCAACGACGCGTGGACGGGCAAGATCATCGCGAAGCTCAAGGAGCTGGGGCTCTACGACCAGACGCTGGTCTACGTCACGGCGGACCACGGGTTTGACGAAGACAAGACGGGCCACGGCTACGCTCCCTTCGTTTTCCTGGGAGCGAACGATCCCGCAGTCAAGCGTATCGGAATGCGGCAGGACGTCACGCCCACGATCCTCGCCCGCTTCGGTCTCGATCTCAGCAAGATCGAGCCGCCGCTGGACGGCGAGCCGCTCACCGCAGCAGCAACCAAGCCCGTTCTCAAGGCACCCCAGAAGAAGGCCGGCCAGAAGCCGAAGGCATCTGAAAAGAAAAAGAAGAAGGCCGCCTAGGAGAGCATCGTCAACGGATTCTCCCGATTGGCCATCGGCAACGGCACGGGGCCCCCCAACCGCTGCGACTCGAAGACGGAGACGATCATCTCCGTGGCGGCGCGGGCTTCGTAGAAGCTCGCCTGCGGCAGACGGTCCTCTTCGATCGAAGCGATCAGGTCCGCGACGGCCAGCAGGTTGCCGCCGGCCAGCCCGCGGTTCTCCAGCGGCTCTGCCGCGTCGACGCCGGCCGAGGAGACGGGGAGCCACTCCCGGCCGCTCCGCCCGGGCGACCAGCCCGAGTCGGGCAGAAAGTGCATCTGGGGCAAGTGGCCGGTGTCGAACGATTGCAGCACGCCCTCGGACCCGAAAATCTCAAACCCGAACCGCGTCGGCCGTCCGCCGGCGTTGCGGCTGGAATCGAAATAGGCGACCGCCCCGCCGGGGAGCCGGTACATGGCGTGGACGCTGTCTCCGGCCAGCGGGCCGATGCCCTCGGCCCCCGCCTCGACGTCTTCGGCGCGGATCGGCCGGCCGTCCTGATGAACGCTCGCGAAACACCAGAGCGGCTGCCCCCCGAGATGGCAGATCAGGTTGAACATGTGGATCCCCAGCACCCACAGGTCTTCGCCGCCGCCGCGGCGGTCTTCCTTGCCGCGGGCGCGGAACTCGAGGATCTGGCCGAGCTTGCCCGAGCGGATCAGCTCGTGCACGACCGGCAGTTTGTGGCTGTAGCGGGTCTGGAAGGCGATCGCCGCCTTGACGCCGTGCTTCTCGCAGGCGGCGATCATCTCGTCCGCTTCGGCCAGCGTGCGGCACATCGGCTTCTCCATGTAGATGCCGCGGACGCCCCGCTCGGCGGCCGCCACGACCATGTCGCGATGCTGGTCAATCCACCGCGGGGCGATTGAGACCAGGTCCGGCCGCACTTCATCGAGCATCGCCCGAAAGTCGCCAAAGCCTTTCACGTCGCCGAGCCGTTTGACGGCGGCGGCGAGCCCCTCTTGGTCGGCGTCGGCCACGGCGACGATCTCGACGCGGGGCACCTCGAGCCAGACGGTGTCCAGCCCGTGCCCGTAGTTGCCCCGGCCGGTGTGGCCGATCACCGCCGCGCGGTACTTCCGCGGCGGAGGCTGCAAGGCCGGTGCAGGGCCGGTTTGAGTCGCCACCACGGCAGACGCCGCCGAGCCGGCAAGGAACTGGCGGCGGCCGAACCGAGGAACACCAGCGGTGCCGCGGGTTTCTATGGAACTGCTCATTTCTGCAATCGCCTCCCGGTGTCAAGCTGATCGTGACGGCTACTCTTCCGCCCGGACCGGATTCTTCAGCACTCCGACGCCTTCCAAGTCTACCTCGACGACGTCGCCGGGTTGAATGGCCGAGGTCTTGCCGGGCGTGCCCGTGTAAATCAAATCGCCCGGCTCCAACGTGACGTGCCGGCTGGCCCAACTGACGATGGCCGCCACGCCGTGCTCCATGTCGCGGGTTCGCTGGCTCTGTCTCACCTCGCCGTTGAGGCGGAGCTCCAGCAGCAAGTCGTCGTAGTTGATTCCCGCGACCACCCATGGCCCGCAAGGCCCGAACGTGTCGGAGCCCTTCGCCCGCCACCACTGGACGTCGTTCTTCTGCCAGTCGCGAGCTGAGACGTCGTTGCCGCAGGTGACGCCGAGCACGTAATCCAAGGCCTTGCTCGCGGGAACGTTTCTCGCCCGTCGGCCAACGACGATGACCAGCTCGGCCTCGAAGTGCACGTCGGCAGAGCCCTTGGGAAGGACGATTGCCTCGCCCGCAGCGATCAGGCACGAGGGGACTTTGAAGAACATCTCGGGGTAGGGGTGCGGCGCGGTGTCGCCGAGGTGGCTCTTGTAGTTGCCCGCGCACGCCAGGATCTTCGTCGGCTCGGTCGGCACGAGCAGCTTGGCCTCGGAGAGCTTGAACGTCTGGTCCGTCGCCTTCCACCGGCCGAACAGATCGCCTTCGATCCGGCGGATTTGCTCACCCTCGACGATGCCGTAAGCCGCAACGTCGCCGGCCTGGAAGCGGACGTATTTCGTGACGTTTTTCTCCGCGGCCGACAAGCCGGCGTGGCTCGGCAGCCAGGCAAACACGCCCAACAGCATGCCCGCAAAAAGCCTCTGATAGAGATTCATCGTTTCCCCCCCTCGCTCTGGAGTGGTTGTTCGAGACCGGCGGCTGACAGGCAAAACACGCCCCTTTTCTAGCCTGGTGCAGTCGCGTCGTCAATCTTCGGTAGCAGGCACACTCCGTGTGCCGTGGGGGACGGACTTCGCCGCGGCAGACGGCACACGGAGTGTGCCTGCTACTGTTCCGCGAGGCCGACGAGCCGGGCGCCCAGGCTCACGGCGTCCTCCGGATCGGCGGCGTAGCCGTCTGCGCCCAACTGCTCGGGCAAGTCGGCCGAGCCGGCAAACGCCAGCCCCCCGACGATGATTTTCACCGGCCTCTGGCCGGCCGCCATGCCAGCGGCGCGAATCGTCTCCCGCACCGTCTCCAGTTGCGTGCTGAGCGAGGCGGAAAGGGCCAACAGATCCGCGGCGAAGCACTCCACCGCCTGGGCGACTTCGGCGACGGGGACGTTCGCCCCCAGGTGGATCGTCCGCCAGCCGTCCATCTCGAAGAAGTCGGCCACTGCAGAGAGCCCGATGTCGTGCTGGTTGCCGGCCACGGCGGCCGTCAGCACGCTCTTGCCGTTGGGCTCGCAAAGCTCCGCGCGGGCGAGTAACTGGGCCATCACCACCTTGGTCGTTTGCGAGGCGAAATGCTCTTCGGCCACGTTGATTTCGTCGGACAGCCACATGCGGCCGACCTCCTCTTGCGCCGGCAAAAGAACCTTCAGATAGAGGCTGCGAACGTCTCGCGACGCGTCGAGCGACTCGAGGACGAGGCGACTCGCCCGCCGCCGGTCGCCTTCGAGCAAAGCCAGGAGATAGGCCGACGCAAGCCTTCCCTCGGGAGTATTTGGCAGGAGCCGCGTCGAGACGTCCTGGGGCTCCTGGTCGAACGTTGCCAGGGCCTCGTCGAGGTATTCCGCCGCCAGCGGCGCTACTTGCTCCGGCAACTCTTTCGCCAGAACGTCGTTCAGCAAGGCCGTACCCTCCCGCAAGTGCTCGGGCGAAATCCCCCGCGCCGAGAAGACCGCCCTGGCCCAATGGACCTGCGATGTGAACAGCCCGGGCTCGCCGGCGGCCACCGCCGCGGCAAGCTCCTCCACCCTGGCGGCCAGGCAGTTCTGCCAGGCAGAGAAAGGATCGTGGCCGAACCCTTCGGCCGCCTCCGGACGCGCCGCCAACAGCTCGCTCGCGGCGTAGGCGGCAAACGCTTTCGTTCCGTTTCGCAAGACGCGGGCAAGGAAGTCACGGTTCGCGTTCATGTTCTCCTCGGCGTCAAGGTGCGGCCCGCCTCGGCTACATCACTGCGACGGCGGTCGCAAGTGCCGCAGCGCGGCGGCGCGGACCCTGTCGGCCACTCCGGCAGGCAACGGCTCCAACTCTGTCCGCGCCAGCAGCACGACGGCGGCCGCCCGCTCCATGCACTCGGTGTCCGCGTGCGGCATAATCTCCAACAGCTCAGCAAACTCCAGCCGTTCTCTGCCTTCCATCCCGAAGACCGCGCGGTCTGCGAGCAGCTCAAGGAGGCGGCGCTCGGTCGTTTGCCACCGGTCGGTCATCTCGACCCTTCCTTCAATTCGTCGGCGTTGTCCACGCCCATCAGTTCCCGCAAGCGGATGAGCCCCCGCCTGGCATGGGTCTTGACGGTTCCCAGCGGCAGGTTGGTGGCCTCGGCAATCTCGGTCTGCGAGAGGCCGTGGTTGATCGACAGCTCCAGGACGTCGCGCTCCTGCGGCCGCAGCTCTTGCATGAAACGCCGCGCCCGTGCAACCTCGTCGGAAACCTCCATCTGTTCCACGTGCTCCGCTCGCGAGGTGGCAGGGTCTTCGTAAATGGGGGTGGTGTCCGGGGCGCGCTTGCGGCGGCGGAAGCGATCGATCAGCCGCCGGCGGGCGATCATCGTGATGTAGGTGGCTTCGGACGCGATCTGGGCATCGAATCGGCCGGCGTTCCGCCAGATCTCGATGAAGACCTCCTGAACGGCGTCCTCCGCGTCTTCGTGCCTGGGGCAAAACCGCCGCGCCAGCGACCACACCAAGCCGCCATATTTGCCGAGGCACTCGTCGACGGCGGCAGCGTCGCCGCCGGCCACCTTTTCCAACAACGTCGAAGGCACCGCGCCTGGCTCCGTTGGGCGAAAACGCACCGCAAGACAAGGTCAACCCACCCCCCGCGCGTGGTGCCCTCAGTCTATCGGGCCCCGATTGCTCCGTCAATTGCGGCAGCGCTCCGCTGGAAAATGGTTCGACCGCGCCGCGAGGACGGATTCAAGGCCGGGGGGCGGCCGCACCCTTCGCTCGCGGCACGGGCCAGCATTCCGAATCGGTGTGCTCCCCCTGCATGATCGCCTCGATTTCGGCCACCACCTC
>Ga0180438_10010309_pt1 | contig 11478 bp, 7 predicted proteins | sample SS_ome_12_FD_132455 | JGI IMG/M metagenome (GOLD analysis project Ga0180438, IMG submission 132455) | Hypersaline lake sediment archaeal communities from the Salton Sea, California, USA - SS_3_D_2 metaG | ecosystem: Environmental > Aquatic > Non-marine Saline and Alkaline > Hypersaline >...
CTTTTACCTCTTTGTGATGTTAAATTATACCACAAAAAAAGGGGGAGGTAAGCTCTAAGTGTTAAGATGTTTAAATAGAGAGCCTTTTAAAGGTTCTAGATAGTATAAATTTGACATTACACTAAAACAAATAAGGAGGAAAAAATGAGAATAAAAATTTTACATTTCACGCTAATAACTTTTATTTTAGTGGTATCTCTTTCGTTATTATCTTCGGCATTATACTCCGGTAATATGCAAAAAGAAGACTCCAGGGCCTATGAAACAGCTTATAACCTTGTCCTCGAGGAAAAATGGGAGGAGGCTGCCAAAGCCCTCAAAGGGTTTATCAGCAAATACTCTCACAGCACCTATGTGGATGATGCCCGTTTCTGGCAATGTTATGCAAAAGAAAAACTGGAACAATCGTTAGAAAACGTCTTCAATTGCTACCAGGACTTTATTAAAAAATATCCCAGAAGCAAATGGTCGGATGATGCCAAATCCAATCTCATTCGTATTGGACACAGGCTATCAAAAAGCGGTAAACCCGGATATGATGCTATTGTTAAATCCCTTGACAAGAGCCAGGAGGATGAAGTGAAACTGGCGGCTCTTTATGCACTGAAGGATATGGGCGATGAGAAGGCCCTGGATGCCATCCTAACACTTTATGATAATTCGACAGAACCAACGTTTCGTGGAAGGATTGTTAATATGCTCGAAGATTTCGATTCGCCCAGGGCCTTTGCCAAACTGAAAGAAATTGCACTGAAAGACCCGGACCCCACATTACGCCGCAAGGCCCTTTATGCTATTGCAGATACAAAAAATAAGGAAGCGATTGATATCCTTAAGAAAATCATCAAAACGGATTCCGATCCAAAAATAAAAAAAGCAGCTATTTATGCTTTAGATGATGTCGAGGACCCCAATGTTATTCCTATTTTGAGTGAAGTGGCCCGTACGGAAACCGATGTCACACTGGCAAAAGCCGCTGTATATGCACTGGGTGATAAAAAAAGTAAAGAAGTGCTCCCGATACTGCAAACCATCTTAAAAGAAGCCAAAAAAGTTGAGGTTAAAAAAGCGGCACTTTATGCCATCGAAGACACCAGTGATCCAGCCGCACTTCCAATTGTTCGGGAAGTTGCCCTGAAAGGAAACGATCCTGAGTTACAGAAAGCTGCCATTTACATTATAGGAGACATGAAGAGTAAAGAATCACTAAAGGTGCTGCAAGAAATCCTGAAGTCAGCTAATGGGCTCAAACTTCAGAAGGCAGCACTGTATGCCATAGGAGATCACAAGAGCGAAGAGGCACAAAAGATCATCTATGAAGCCGCCGTAAATACCTCACACGAAGAACTGGCCAAAGCCGCGGTTTATGCGCTTGAAGATCTGCTTGATGATAAAAAGGATCCAGGATTACTGGTGGAGGTTTGCAAAAAATCAAAATTTCTCTCTGTTCGCAAAGCAGCGATATATAGTATTGATGATGTTGTAAAAGGATCTGAAGCTGTAAAATTCCTGGGGCAGATGTTGAAGGCTGAAAAAGACCCGGAGCTCCGACGGGTAATCATTAATACCCTGGGAGAGACAAAAAGTGATGACGCCGTTTCCATTCTAATAGAAACAGCACAAAATGAAAAAAATCTCAAGGTCCGGAGAGCAGCGGTTTCAGCCCTTGGAGAAATCGGAACACCTAAAGCACGGGATGCGTTGATGAAGGTTATTGAGAAAAAATAATAGGACAACAAAAACATAAAGGAGACCACCATGCTTCTGAGAACGTGTAGAAAGGATTCCAATAGGGACAGGGACAGCATAATAAAATCCGTCTTTGACGGGCTTATTTTAAAGAAAATAATGCCCACAGTGCTTCTTATCACCGCGTTCTTTTTATTCCCCTCGAACTTGCTTTCTGTTGAAATTTTCCATCACCCACGCCCTTCAGATAACCTGGAAGCACGATGGAATTGGGCAGTAACGAAGGGTACAAAACTGGGACTTAAAAATGGTTTTTGGATCGGCTATAGTATAAAAAAACAAATGGGAGAAAACACCTATTACGTTTCCACAGGGATGGGCATATGCACCATTCGTACTTCCTATTCTTTTCATTCCTATAAAAGAGGAACAACCCTACGAGAAATTCTTTATGGAAAAAGAGCTGAGCCTGAACTCTCTAATATGGAACAAATTAAACAGATTGCATCGCAAGCCCTGGATGAACTAAAAAATCCACGCAGAACCCAACGCAAGGTCTGGAAAGATGTGGCTATCCTTTTTCAATTGGAACCCGATTCCCCCAAAGCTCCAAAAAACATAAAATTATGTAACCTGTTTGCAGCGTTTGATCCGGAAGATATGCCAATATTCTGGCTCGATAAAGCTGATTATACCCAAAGCTTTCTCTTATTGAGACGAATGTATGGGAACATAAAGGAGGAGAGTCAAAAGAAACGATTTCTCTCCGCCATAGGTATCCATTCGAATTCGGACCGTGTGGTCCCTTTCCTGGAAAAGGTATTAAAAAGTAGGGAGACGGATGCAGTCAGGGGAAGAGCAGCCATTGAACTGGGAGAACACGATACAGAACACGCGCTTGAACTCCTGGTTCAAACTGCAAAAAGTGACCATTCCTTGTATGTCCGGAAAAAAGCTGTCTCCGGGCTCGAGGACATGGAGCAGGAGGGAGCAGTCGATGCCCTGATAGAACTTGCCCGCCGGGCCGACAATATGGTCATCCGTCGGCGGGCGATCTCTGCCCTGGGGGATATCGCTTCAAAAAAAGTCACAGCCGCACTTGAAGCGTGTGTGTATAACGATGATTATACCGAGGTGCAGAAACAGGCTGTTTATGCTTTCGAAGACTTACCCAATGGTGAAGGCATCCCTTACCTGATAAAAATTGCAAAAAATCATCCCAAAGTAAAAATACGAAAAAGCGCTATTTATTGCCTTGGTGACAGTGGTGATTCCAGGGCACGTGATGCGTTAATTGAAATTATCCGGCGTAAATAGGCCTTTTTGCCTAACCCGATCGAGCTGGAACTTTTGTACATATTCATGTAGGGACGCGATTTATCGCGTCCGAACCCCTTACAATGCATCCTATATATCCGTATCTTCAATAATTACCAATTATAATTCATAGGGTTCAACATTTTACACAAATTTATTGGATGCGGGAGGAATAGATTCGGACGCGATAAATCGCATCCCTACATGAAAAGATTTATTACCGTGTCATTTTCCAGCGACATTTCGTACGCAGTCCCGAATCCTCGAACTGCATGGAAACGCCCAGGTATTGGAAACCTGCCATCACACCAAAATTTGTGTCGCCCTTTTTATAGGCCGGCTGCCGTTGATTAAAAATAGAACCGTAGGTAGAACTTTCCAGGTGAAAATTATTCCATAAAAACCGGCCGTTACCCGGGTGTTTTGGTGCAAAACCAAACAAAGCCTCATGTTTTTCCGCAGCATCTTCAATAGACGCATAACCGCTGGCCACAAGTGGATACAAATATCCCACTCCCTGGAATGCAATGAACAGGTTCCGATCCTGGTCTGCTTCAAATAATCCGGGTAATTGCAGGTCACAAGCGTCCGGGTAGGTTATTAAAGAAGCACTTTTGAGCCCGGTCTTATCCACAGAAACAATTTTTTCATTGTGAGACCAGGGGATATTCCGGATGAGGAGAAACTCATCTTGTAATTCGACGCTGAAACGCAGCTTGATCAGACCTGCCAGATTAAAAGAGAATACCCATTGGTCTCGATCTTCTACCTGGTGAACCCTGACATTAAATTCCCTCTCCGGTCTACCCATTCTAGCAGCAGGAACCGCTTGTTTCAGGTAATTGAGTGTCTGCTGCGGATTTTGGGTTTCAATCACCAATGTGCAGGGACGGGTAAGAACAGAGAGCAAAACCGGCACAGAGAGCATACCCCCTCCGACACCACTGATAAAATCGGCACCGAATGCGCCCAGAATATCGCCGCTTCCCAGGGCAATGACCGGGTCAGCATCATGCACAGCCAGGTGAAGGCCTGGGCCAAAGTCTTCAAATATCGCAGGATGAAGGGGCATATATCGGTATAACATATTATAAAAATCTTTCAAAATTCCTTTCCAGGCTTCTTCTCCCAGGTTGAGAGAGAGCATGATTACCGGGTCGATGGACAATTTCGGAATTTTAAATTCAATATTGTCCTCTTTTCTTTTTAAGGCAGCCTTTAAAGAGTTGTAAAAGGAATTATTTACCAGGGGGAGGATAAATAGCTCTGCCTCCAGGAATCCATCCGCCGTCTCATCCAAACGCAGGGCAATGGGATCAAAAAATTGTCGCCAATAGTCTGAATAAACCTCCACATACCGCTTGTACGCCTTTTCTTCTTGCCTGGATACCCGGTCTATAGGTACCTGGGAAAGTGTCTTCATGTTTGACAAAATCCCATAAGTATTCGAATGGAGAATATGGTTTTGATCGAAATAGTAATCGCCCTCCAGGTATGTTTCCGGGATATATTTGTATTCCACCAGGTTTTTTATGGACCATGGGGATTTCATACCGTCGAGCCTGGCCAACAATGCACAGGCTGTCAGGAATTCCATGTCTGCCCTGGCCCTGATGCGTCGTAATTGGCCAATCTTAGCAGCAGGACTGACCAGGTGACGGATAAACGGATCGGAAAGATAAGCATAACTCCAGGTAGACTCTGTAATTGGCAATTGGGTCAACATGTATTGAAATTCTTCACTCTGCCCCAGGCTTCCCTTCCCTTCATTGGCTTTCAACTGTAAAACCTTATCCAATTCGCTCTTACTGGTACTCACCATTAACAAATCATCCCATATAGACCAGTAGACACTATTGCCATCCTTTAACTTATGAGTGATTATTCCTTTTGGAGATAACTTATTCATACCAATCAGTGTAAGCAAGGAGGATACCTGTCCAGGCCTTTTCAGGCGAGAGATCACGGTTACATCGGTGCCGTCGATAAAAAAGAGATCGGGAAAAATCAGGGCACATTCCAGGATTGACCCGGCTTGCAGGAGAGCGTGCAGCAACTGCTTGTTAAATCCCAGGCGCTGGAGGTATTTTTTATCAAGGCCGTAATCAATACCGTTTCTTGTAAAAGTCGTTCCCACCCGATGGAGGAATTCGCACCCTTGATCCAGGAACGCAATAATGTCCCTGGGATTGGCCATATATACGAAAAAATGATCATGAGGTGCAAGATTAGCCAGGGGCAGTTCCTTTACTTTAACACTGTTTTTTTTCAGCATCTCCCGGAAGGGGTGAGATTTCACTTTAACTCCTTCTAAAGAGTTCAAAGCAATGGGATAATTTTCGTCCCAACCGGGACGGGCATTCAAAACCTGTAATTGAAGCGTCTCCCGTACTGCAGCCCGACCACCCAGGATATCAAAGACAGAAAGGGTTTCCCGGGGTTGACGTCTACTATGAGGAAACAGGTCTATTATTTTTTTCTTATCCAGGTTAAACAGCCATACAGTCATTATTGGCGAACGGGAGAGCCTGGCATAGGAAAACCACGAAGTGGTGCGTACCCATGTCAAATCCACAGGTTTAGTACCTTCCGATTTACGGGCTTTATTTATATCCCATTTTATCTCTATGATTTTACTTGAATAGGCATTCTCTAAAGTTATCACCAATGGTATCTTTGGTATTTCTTTACAAACCGCTGCAATCGAATAGGAGCGTTCATCAGGCATTTTTTTTGTGGTTTCTTTTTTCTTTGTTTTAACAGGTCGAATAACCTGTTTGTATTTTTTCATCAATTGAATATCGATAGGTTGACGTTGGCAGAAGCCATTTGTATAAAGCACCCAGTACTTCCCGTCATCCACATAAGGCCTCAACTCCCAGGCCAGAACTTCCTTATTTTTTTCCAACACATATTCCCCTGTCTTTTCAAATTGGAAATTGACTTCAGGTACCAGGAAAACAAAGGGGCCTTCCACATCCTGCCCTTCAATTTTGTCAAAAGGAGAGCTGGAAAGACTTTTGAGTAGATATTTATACTTTTCATCATCAAGATCCTGCAGAGAGGAAGGGCCTGTATTGTTATGCTTTTTCGCATATTCTCTGCAGGGCCAGAAAAGCTGTTGAAGAAAGTAATGCCCCCTTTGAGTCTGTTTATTTTCGATCACTGCTGCCACGCGGCCGCCCATTTCTTCATCGCTTATGGGTGTGCTGGGAACCAGGTATATTTCCGTGATATTCTCAGCCTGGTTGGTGCAGACAATCCGCCAATAACCCTGCACAGGCAGCATAATCTCTCCCTGGAATTTCTTGTACTGGGAATTCAATGGTTGGGAAAAAACACTATTTTTCACACTCGCAACCAGCGAACACTCTGCCTCCAGTGCTCCATAACATAAGCACAAAAAAAAGAGTAATCCCAACACGAGTGCAAACTTACCGCAAAAAGAACCGTTAATAAAATTTTTTTTATCCATATAAACATTTTAGAGAAAATATAAAAAAAGTTCAAGTATCTATTGAAATACCATCCTATTTTCTTTAAAATACAATTATGACTCATATGAACGATCAAACGATGTATCATGACATTCAATGCCGGTATTTTAAAAAACCCGGTCCCAGGAATACCCAAGCAGTTATGGAAACCGTCTCAAAAAGGGCAAAGGAGCTTTCAGTCAAAAAAATCCTTGTGGCAACGTGCAGCGGAAGGACAGCATTTGAAGCCCTGGAAGTACTGGGTTCCGACTTTAATATTATTGCTGTTACCCATGTCACCGGCTTTCAAAAACCCAATCTACAAGAACTGAGCGAGGAGACCCGCCGGGAATTGGAATCCAAAGGAATTGCAATATTAACCTGCCAGCACGCTTTTGGAGGGATTGGCCGGGCAATTAGAAACAAGCTCTCCACTTATCAAATCGATGAGATCATTGCTTTTACACTAAGAAGCTTTGGACACGGCACAAAAGTAGCCATTGAATTGGCCCTGATGGCAGCAGATGCCGGTCTTATCCGAACTGGTGGCGATGAAGATGTCATATCCATAGGAGGAACAGGAAAAGGGGCTGATACCGCCCTACTGCTTCAACCTGCCAATAGTTTTCATTTTTTCGATTTAAAAGTAAAAGAGATTCTTTGCAAACCGGCGGTGTTTTGATATTTTAATTTTAAGAAAATAGGTTGAAAGATTATCTTTTGTGGACTATTGACGCCTCCGGCGGCCCGCTTTTTGTAAAAAGCGGGGCAAAAACTTTTTATAATGAAAAAAATATAAGAATATGCAATAGTTATCAGGGAGGTAATTATGCCGGAACAGTTAAAAAAAATCTTTTTTTCCACTTCTTCTATTAATGAAATAGGAGATACCATCAAACGATTCTACCCTGATTTTGACAAGAACAAGTTTGTCGAACTGATATTTGACGAGGGCTGGGAATCCATGGAACTTAAGGAGAAAATGCGCCATACAACGCAGTGTCTGCATAAAACACTGCCGGAATCCTATAAGGAGGCCCTGGGAATCCTTAAAAAAGCTGCTCCCTTTGTCAAGGGTTTTGAAGCGATGTCGCTTCCTGACTTTGTCGAGTTATACGGGATGGAGATGGAAAATTGGGATTTGTCACTCCGGGCACTGGGATATTTTACCCGATATGCCAGTTCCGAATTTGCCATACGTCCATTCCTGGACCGAGACCTGGAAAGAACCCTGGTCTATATGCAAACCTGGGCAGAGGATGAGAGTCCCCGGGTTCGGCGATTGGCCAGTGAAGGCTGTCGTCCCAGGCTTCCCTGGGCCATGGCTTTGCCTAAGTTTAAAAAGGACCCGGGTCCTATTTTGCCCATCCTGGAAAAATTAAAAGGTGATCCGTCCGAAGATGTCCGTAGAAGTGTGGCCAATAATCTAAATGATATATCCAAGGACAATCCCGAATGGATGTTGGATATTTGTGAGAAATGGTATGGACAAAGTAAGAACACCGATGCTATTATAAAGCATGCCTGCCGCACCATGCTGAAAGCCGGGAACAAGCGTGCACTGATGATTTTCGGTTTCTGTGACCCGACGCATATCAAAGTGGAAAATTTCAAAATCGATAAAGATATGGTTAAAATAGGTGAGGATATCCGTTTCTCATTTGACTTAATCATTGATGAGAAAGAGAAAAGCAAAGTACGATTGGAATATGTGGTTTATTTCATGAAGGCCAATGGCAAATCATCCAAAAAGGTTTTTCAGATTACTGAGAACGAATATGTTCCTGGGAAGCACTCGTTTAAGAGGAAGCATTCGTTTGTGGATATGTCTACTCGTAAACACAATCCGGGTGAGCATCGGGTTTCCATCATCATTAATGGTGAGGAGAAGGCAACGGCCTCACTTGAATTAACCCCGCGGCGAGAGGAGCCTATTTGCACGGCCTTGAAGTTTTCCTAATTTTGAATTATCTGTTCCCGCTATAAAAAGTTTTTGGAGGTCCAGGAACCTTTTTTCAAAAAGGTTCTTGGCCGCCGGAGGCATAGTATCTCTAAAAAGATAATAAAGATTGGATGGGCAGGTCAAAAGGTCTTAAAAGCTCTTTTATTCCTGCCCATCCACGCAACCGAAAAGATCCGAACGCAGTGCCGCCTTGTGCGGCCGTTCGGTATAATAGCACAAAAAAGATAACCCCCTTCCCTATTTTTTGATTAAAGATATCCATGTACGCGAGAAAAAGCGAGAAAAAGGGGTCAGGCAAGAAAAGTTTAGCTCCTGCCCCTTATCCTGGCCCATTCAATTCTTGATTTCTCAACCGAATTCAATTAGAATACTACCTTTATTATGAGAACGAAATTGAGAATTTTAAAATATCTTCCATTTTTACTCTGTATTTATACTTCTATTTATGCTCAGGAGGGAATATTAAAAATCGACAGGAGTTTAAAAACCTCCATCCGGTTAAAAGAGATAAAAATTCTCAAAACAGAAAGCCTTAAGATGGATCATTTGGATATCGATATCAACAGTAAGGAGTGGGACGTCATTCAATTAGGAGAAAATGCCGGGGAATCAATTAACTCAATAGATGGAATTTTTTGGCTTTTCACAGAAATACACCTATCCGATTTAAAACGTTTTGAAAAAAAATTAACCATTAAACTGATAAATATCGGATTGGCCAATGAAATATTCTGGGATAATAAAATGATTGGGAAAAAGGGCTCTATCGGAAAATATGATGAAATAGATACGCAAAGAATCCAGATAGTAGACATCCCATTTGACTATGAATCCCCCGGTTATCACCGACTGTTGATAAAAGTATTTAATGATAAACGAAAGAACTTCTCTTTAACGAGTGAAATTGTAATCGGATTTCATGAGTTTTTTAATGAACGTGAGCTGGAGCGTCAGATAGAAAAGAGATATATGAGGATATTTTTTATGGCCGTTCTGTTCGCCGCAGCACTTTATAACCTGGTTTTATTTTTTGGCTTTGGCAGAAATACAGTATATCTGTTTTTCAGTCTTTACTGTCTTGCACATTCGCGCAAAACCTACTTTATGCCCTTTAAAATGTTTGAAAATTTTGGAGAAGCCTTTATTTCCGGAAACATTTACATTATTTTCCTTATGTATCTCTTGGCCAATATTTCTTTACTCGCCTATTTAATAATAAAGTTTTCATTCCATAAAACCCACAAAGTCATTTCAACTCTAATATTATTACTACCTGCAATTGCTTTAATCGCTCCGGAAAACTTACATTTAGAATTGGTCCACTATGTGATTATAAAAATTTTACCTTTCATTATTGTATTGTATGCGCTGTACAGAAAAAAAGAGCATAGTCTATTTATACTGGTCGGTTTAGCACTGGCTAGTATTTTAACCGTTTTGGATATTGTCGGACAGCTGTGGAATGGTGACACGTTGGGAGTTTTGTTTTTTGTTATTTGCATTTCAATACTTTCATCAAAAGAAATTGCCACACAAAACCGCAAACACCGGGAAGCTGTTCTCAGAACGGCTCGTCTTGAGAATGAACTCCTGAAACGGAATATCCAGCCTCATTTTATATTAAATACCCTTACTTCATTGCAGGAATTGGTTGAACAAAGTCCGAAAAAAGCAACAAAGCTTATTCAGGCGCTGGCAGAGGAATTCCAGTTGTTTTCTAAGGTTTCAGGTGAAAAACTCATTTCTATATCGGATGAACTTAAAATCTGTAATGCTCATCTCCGGATTATGGAATTCCGGAAAGATACAAAATATGTGTTGTCCACTCAAGGGATCAAAGGGACTGAAAAAATACCGCCTGGAATATTTCATACATTAATTGAAAATGGAACCACACATGGTTATGCGAGCAAAAAAAATGGCCAGTTCATTCTGACAAAAGAGAGCAGGAAACGATTAACCCGGTATATTCTTTTTAATGATAGTGAAAACGAGGACATTCAGGAAGTAATGAAGAAAGGAACAGGATTGAAATATATAGAGACGCGGCTGGAAGAATCGTTTCCAGGTTTATGGAAATTAACTGCTCAGCGCGTTGATAACGGGTGGAAGGTAGTCATTGATATTTATGAGAATTAAGAGAGTATAACATGATTGTGGTTATTGTTGAAGATGAGCCCCTTGTTGCCAATCGAATCGAACGGTTAATAAAAGCAATATTAAAAGAGAAACTGACCAAGATAATTGTAAAGAACTCTTTACAAGAAGCCATGCATTATTTATTTGAGTACCCTATTGATCTGTTGTTGCTGGATTTGAATTTGCATGGTAAGGATGGTTTTGAATTGTTAAAGCATGCAGTATCAGGCTCTTTCCACACAATAATAATTTCGGCGCATATCGACCGTGCCATTGAGGCCTTTGAATATGGAGTTTTAGATTTTGTAGGTAAACCCTTTACAAAAGAGCGGATGAAAAAAGCCCTTTTAAGATTAGAAAATGTTGAAGCAAAAAATACCTACCCCACAAAATATATTGCGGTCAGGAAAAGTGGAAAACTGCTCTTATTAGAGGTGGAAAAAATTAATTATATAAAAGGGGCAGGAATTTATTCAGAAATTATATTAAAGGACGGTAGAAGTGAATTGCACGATAAATCGCTCAATAAACTGAATGTTATCCTTCCTTCAAATTTTGTCCGGACACATAAATCCTATATTGTCAATATGCAATGTGTAAAAAATTTTTCCTCCCTGGGTGGAAGTAAATATACGCTGGAACTTTCTGGTAATGAAATATTACCGGTTAGCCGCATTAAATACCAGGAAATAAAAAAACATCTCACCCGATAATCATTCATTAGTACCTTCTAAGTAAAATCTTGCCAGGAAATGGCAGAAAATAAAATTACAAACCACAAATTACAAATCACAAACCTGAACTTGAAAGACCTCTTTGAAATTCTATTTAAATTTTAAAAGGTTCTTAAAAGTCCGTCATAGCTGTTTGTAATTTTGGTCATTGGAATTTGTA
>Ga0180438_10010310_pt1 | contig 11477 bp, 10 predicted proteins | sample SS_ome_12_FD_132455 | JGI IMG/M metagenome (GOLD analysis project Ga0180438, IMG submission 132455) | Hypersaline lake sediment archaeal communities from the Salton Sea, California, USA - SS_3_D_2 metaG | ecosystem: Environmental > Aquatic > Non-marine Saline and Alkaline > Hypersaline >...
AGGACAAGTTTTCAGACACCGTTCGAGCGGTACATACGCAACGGGGCTCACTACGGCCACGACGCCCTGATGCTCTCGGGCGCCGCTGAGTTCATTCAGTTTTGCTTGAGGCACAAAATCGAATCGCACCTTCTGGGCTCGGGCTTGTGCCACAACCGCTTCCGCCCAGCGCGCTCGCGATTCCTTCGCCAGGTACAAGCGGCTCACGCGTCCGGGAGTCCGCAACGCTTCTTCGACGACGTTTCTGCCAAAGGCGACTTGTTTGCTCATGGCTTCTCTCGCGAACTCCGCTGTGAGAGGCTGATTTCCTCGACGCTTTCGATATCTTCAGTGCGCAGGGGGCGTGTGAGCCTGAAACAGAATTCGGCAGATTCCTTTGGGAGTACCCGCCGAAGGGACGCCTCACTGAGCGAAAGCCCTTTGTTTCGGATGCAGGTAACAGCCCTTTCGCAGAACCGCTCGAACGATCCCAACGGTAAGCTTACACCTTGACTTGTCTCGAAGATAGGGCAAGGGTCGTCAAACACAGGGTGCGACCTACGGACCCGAATGACGACGCTTTTGTGGCTCTCAGACAGGCGCGACACCCACGAATTGATGCCGGACACCAGTTGCCACTCCTCCTCCGCAACAAGTTGCTGCACAAGGGGGTGGCTTTTCCGATCGGGTAAATGGATCGTAATGTATTTGAAGTTCTGTTTCAACTGGCTGCCCTGGAAATTCTGTGCGTAGCCGCAGGCCGATTCATAAGTTGATGTGAAATCGATGCCTGGATTATCGAGGTCTCCCCTGGTCCAGCACACGATGTCCCGCAGGTCGAACGAAAGGCCGCTGTAATCCTCGTGTACGGTGAACTGAAACCCGGCGCCTAGGAGGCGCTCGAGGACGTCGAGCAGCGCGTAGAGGTGTGGCCGAATCTCCTTGAAGGGGTCGGACGAAGGCTCCAAGCCACTCGCCACGTCTTTGGAACTCATGCCCCGGAACATGTATTTGCCGTGCACCCGCTCCCGCCACTGCTCAAACAACCAGTCTCGGAGCGGTCCCTCTATTTCATCGCAGCTGTTGGAGTTTGAAAGCATGCGTTGTTCCTTTCTCCTGTGAGATGTGCCAGCGCCGGGTAGTGAGGCGGTCGAGGAAGCGCTGGTCGTGGCTGACCAGCAATAGGCCGCAGGGGCACTCGTCCAGGGCATCCTCGAGGCACGTTATTGAAGGCAAGTCCATGTGGTTCGTCGGCTCATCCATAATGATCAGGTGGGGCGCCTGAGTGATGCCGAGGGCCAAAAGGACTTTACGGACTTCGCCGGGGCTCGGCTCGTCGGTATCGAGCAGCCGGTGCGGCCGCGACCCGAGGCGGCTCACAACCGCCATCATTTGGCCGAGTTTGTCCTTCGGCAGCGCGCGAACACGCGCCAGTATGTCTTTCGAGGACTCGAGGTCGATTTCCTGCGGCACATACGTAACGCGCTCGGCCGGCAGGGCCAAGGAGCGCACGATGTGCCGCACGAGGGTGCTTTTGCCCGTCCCGTTGGGGCCTGTCAAGGCGACTCGATCCCTTGGCCGCATGTGTAGATTGGGGAAACTCAACCGTCGCTTTCCGCCAAGGGAAATTGAGCCGCCGGACAGCCTGAAGAGCCAATCTCGCTTCGAGTGCGCCCCCTCGAATGCAATGCCCAACTCGTGGATCTTCTTGACCCTGATCGACTCCTGTTTCGCTTGGCTCTGCCGTACGCGCCCCTCGAGCTGCCGCAGCCGTCGTCCCGCTACGCCGTCTTTCCCGGTTACGCGCGCCATATCGATCTTCTCTTTGGCGTCGTGGTCTTTCTTGCCCAATGCCCGCTTCGACCTTTGCCGGTGGGCGCGGGAAGCCTCCTGCCGACGTACGATCGCTTCCCGTCTGAGCCGCGCGAACGCACGTTTTGCCTGTCGCTTCTCCTTGCGGACGCGCTCTTCGTCGCGTTTGGCTTGCTGTGCGCCTTTGCTGTAGCCACCGGAACGCAGAACGGCCTCCGGCGGATCCACAAACAGGCACTGCGCGCACAGATCGTCGAGCAGTTCGCGGTCATGGCTGACAAGGAGTCCAACGCCCTGGAACGAATGGAGGGCCGTGGCCAGGAGTGCGCGCGCTTCGGCGTCAATATGATTCGTGGGCTCGTCAATCGCCAGCACTTGAGGACGTCGCCACAGGAGCACCGCAATCTGTGCGCGTTTTCGTTCCCCGTGACTCAGCGTCTGCCACCGCTCAGGCCAGTCGGCCGTGACCCCGAGCGTACCTTTGATTGCAGAGGCATCGCCGTCGGTTGCCGCAATGAGTTCGTCCAACATCGCAGGCACGTCATCCGTGCGCTGAGGACAATAGACCGGTTCGCCGGTTCGCCGGATCGTTCCTTGCTGCGGGTTCAATTCGCCGGTCGCGAGTCTCAGTATCGTCGTCTTGCCCGCGCCGTTCGCGCCGACAATCCCCGTCCAACCGGTCGGGAACTGCACGGAAAGTGCGGCGACCAGGGGATTGGTTGCTGTATCGTAGGTGAATGATACGCTTTGGAATGTGATTCCGGCTGGAGTCAATCTTTATTCCCCTCATGAGCACTGTCGAGAGACCTGGCAGGCCGATTCGCGAACCGTCACCGGCACACTGAGTCCACTGATTAGCGCTATATGCGCATTATACCGCGTCATGGATGCCAGAGGGTGCAGCGCACGGTTGATATGGTGTCGGAATGGACGAGATGCCCGTGCACTAGGAGCGCTACAGTAATGGCGAGGGAAATGGAGTCTAGCTGTCGGTTTCCATGAACCCGAAGAGCATGTCGGCTTCTGCGGCTACGCGATCCTCGACTTTGGCGACGGCGTGGACTTTGCAGGCGTTTCGGCGCAGCCGGAGCAATTCGCACTCGACGATGATTTGGTCGCCGGGAACTATCATGCCGCGGAACTTTGCCTTGTCGATGCCCAGAAAGATGGCGATTTTTCCGGGCTCGGCGTCTTCGCCGAACACCAGAACCGAACTCACCTGGGCCATGACCTCGATGATGAGCACGCCGGGCATGACGGGCAGTCCCGGCCAGTGGCCTTGGAAGAAGGGCTCGTTGACCGTGACGTTCTTGATCCCGACGACCCGTTCGCCCGGCTCGTACGAAAGTATCCGATCCACAAGGAGGAACGGATACCGGTGCGGAAGGACCTTCATGATTACGTTGACATCGAGTTGTTTGGGCGATTTGCCCTTGCCGGAGACTTTGTTGCCGGCGCCGGCGGCGCGGGGCTTGGTTTGCCCGTTGAGCATGCGTTTCTTTATCTGCTGTGAGAAGGCCACGTTGCGGGCATGGCCCGGCTTGACGGCTACGACGTGCCCCTTGAGCGGCCGCCCGAGAAGGAACATGTCGCCCAGGAGATCGAGGACTTTGTGTCGGACGGGTTCATCGGGATACCGCAGATCGTCGTTTAGGATGGCTTCGTCGCCGATGACGACGGCGCTCTCGAGGCTGCCGCCCTTGATGAGGCCTTGCTCCTGGAGCATTTTGACTTCCCGCAGGAAGCAGAACGTCCGCGCCGGGGCGATTTCCTTCGCAAAGACCTCGGGCGTAATCGTGAACGAGGCATATTGCGTGCCGATGGCCACGTGGTCATAGGATACGGTTAAGGAAACGCGGAGTTCGTCAGCCGGCAAGACGCTGAGGGTAACGTCGTCATGGCGGTAGTACAGCGGCTCGACGATCTTTATGTACTTCCGTTCGGCGTTCTGCTCGACGATCCCCGCCTTTTTAAGCGTATTCATGAACGGCAACGAGCTGCCGTCTGCGTTTGGGGTCTCGTTGCCGTCGACCTCGATAGCGAGATTGTCGATGCCCAAACCCGCGATGGCGGCGAGCACATGCTCGACCGTGCCGATGCGCGCGCCGTCAATGCCGATCGTCGTCCCGCGCGACACGTCGATCACGTGGTCAATATCGGCCTTGATCGCTGGTTTGCCGGGGAGGTCCGTTCTGTAGAACGTGACGCCGCTATTCGGCGGCGCGGGCTTGAACGTCACGGTCGTGAGGTTGCCCGTGTGAACGCCCACCCCCGAGATTGACGCCTCTTCACGTACCGTCTGCTGCTTCTCCATGCAGTCGACCTTCCAAGTTTTCGATCCGTGCTTCGAGCAGTCTTATGTGGCGCAGCAGCTCCGGCACGCGCCACGTGCCTGCAATGATGCGCTTCTCGATCCTGTGTTCTTTCGCGGGAAAGCCCGAGACCGTTTTCCCCGCCCCGACCGACTTGGTTACGCCGGCGCGTGCGGCAATAACGGCGTTATCCCCAATCTCGATATGACCGGCAATGCCCGCCGACGCAGCGATAGTTACGCAGTTACCTATTACGGCACTTCCCGCAATGCCCGCCATCCCGGAAATGACACAATCCTCTCCAACCTCGACATTGTGCCCGATCTGGACCAAATTGTCAATTTTGGTGCCCCGGCCGACTGCCGTGCGCCCGCACATGGCCCGATCTATTGTGGTATTGGATCCGACCTCTACGTCGTCGCCCAAAACAACGGTTCCCACTTGCGGGATTTTTTGCTGGGCGCCGCCGCGGAACTCGAAGCCGAATCCATCGCCGCCGATGATGGCGCCGCTATGGATGAGACACCGGGCACCGATGACGACGCGTTCGCGAACGGTTGCATTGGCATGAATTATGGTATTGTCGCCTACTCTCGACGAGTGGCCCACGTATACGCCGGCGTAGAGTATAACACCGTCGCCGATTTGGCAATCGTCGGCAATGCAGACGTAGGGGCCAAGAGCGACGTTGTCACCCATCACGACGTTCTCGCCGATTACGGCGCTCGGATGAATCGACGATGGGTGCCGCTCGATGTCCTTCTTGATTATTTCGAGGACTTCGACAAACGCGGCGTAGGGATCCGCGACCTGAATCAGCGGTTTTGTCCCTTGCGAGAACCCGCGGGGAACCATGATGGCGGAGGCCTGGGTGGACTCGATGAAGCGGGCATACGCGTCGCCGACCATGAAGGTTAGATCGCCGCGCTCGGCGCGCTGTATCCGATTGACGCCAGTGATTTCGACGTCGCCGTCGCCCACAACCGTGCCGTCGACCAGCTCGGCGATTTCGTGAACACGTTTTTTCATACGGTTTTCGGTTTTTGTGTCGACAGGCGGCCGACGGGGAAGAATGCGCGCGCGGTTTCCCGCGACGTTTCCAGGTTCACGATAGGTCTACCCTCAGGTTCTGCTTGAGTGTTGCGCGCGGATACCGATCGGTTTCTAACCCCCTTCGTTCAGGCGGTCAATCACTCGCTGGGTAATGTTCATGGTTGGGCTATAGTACATGACGCCTGTGCGGCTTTCGGGATCGGCTTCGAGGACGAGGTGATAATCGCCCTCCGCGCCCACTTGCTCGATAGCCTTGACGAGATCTTTTAGTAGGCGCGTCTTCAAGCGGCGCTTGCTACGTTCGAAGTCGGCCTCGAGACGTCTCGTCTCGTCCTGCAAATCCAAGTAGGCTTTGGCGAGCTCGTCCTGTCGTTCCTCGCGTTGTCTGTCTGTGAGGTCTTCTTTTTCGTCCTCGTATGCCTTTTTCTTTGTTTCCCATTCCTCAGCCATAACCGCGAGGTCGTCCTCGCGCGGTTTGAATTCCGCCTCGAGTTTCTTGACTTCCTCTTCGCGCATGGCGTAGTTGTCCAGTGTTTTCTGCAAGTCGACGATGCCGATCTTGTAAGCGCCCGAGGCATTTGCCGTTTGCGCCGAGGTCGGAACAGTCGTGCCGACAAGAAGCCCAAAACTCAGCAAAAGCACGCCGGCAACAATCAGCTTCGCAGTCGATTTCATGGCTACCCGTCCTTATCGTTGAGAATTCACTATTCCTTTCTCAATTCCATTGTTTCACCGGGCACGGCGCGCGGGGCCTTGCACGACGGCAGCGGTGATTCGGGGAACAACCACGGAACGCGCAAGTATAGCATCCGGGCCGCGCACGCCGCAAACATTCTAACTTCTCCAAATGAGGAGAAGACTTCTGGGAAAGGCGCACCGCATGGAGCCCCCAGCATCTGACGCGGCTCCTTTTCGGGACGATGCTCCGTCACCGCTGCTTGTGAAGGCCGGTTGAAACCGCGTATACGTTGGGCCTAAGATGCCTGCCCATGAACGTAATCTACACCGAACGGCATCGGCTGCACCGGCCGGACCATGAACTGGGCGCGGGCGGACACCCGGAAGTCGCCGAACGCGCCGAGCGGATAGCAGAGGCGCTGCGCGTCGCCGGCTTCCCATTTTTCGGGCCGCGCGACTATGAGCCGGGCACGCTTGCCACGGTACACGCGGCGGAGTACATTCGGCGGTTGAGCGCGGCGGGGCGGGGCGTTTTCGATACCGATACGCCGATTGGGGAACATACGTTCGAGGCGGCCGCGGCTTCGGCCGGTTGCGCCCTTACGGGCGCCGACCTCCTGCTCGCGGGCGAACGCTGCGTGTATGCCCTTTGCCGGCCGCCGGGGCATCATGCCGGGCACGACTATTGTGCCGGGTTCTGCTACCTGAATAACGCTGCGCTGGCAGCGACGCGTCTGCGCGGGAGCGACGAAGCCCGGCGCGTCGCCATCCTCGACGTCGACTACCACCATGGAAACGGCACCCAGGAAATCTTTTATGATTCGGGCGAAGTTTTTTACGTTTCACTCCACGCGGACCCGAGGACGGCATATCCGTACCGCTGGGGGTTCCGTGAGCAAACCGGTGCGGGCCCCGGCAGCGGCTGCAACCTGAACCTTCCGCTGCCACACGGCACGGATGAAGCCACATACCTCGAGGCCCTCGAGCGCGCGCTCGACGCCGTCGCCGCGCACGCCGCCGATTTCCTAATTGTCTCGCTGGGAACGGATACATTCATCGGCGATCCACTCGGCACGTTCACCCTCTCGACGGAGTCTTACGGCAAGATCGCTGGGCGCGCGGCCAAACTGGGTCTCCCGACGCTCGTCGTGCAGGAGGGCGGCTACAACCTCGACGCCATCGGCGAGTGTGTTACAAACTTCTGCACCGGCCTCCAGCCGACATAAACGCTGTTGCGGAAACGCGCCTTGCGTTTCTGGACTTACACTGAACGCGCAGCGTTATCCAAGACGGAGCGGGAGACCTGCTTCGTGGGCGTGCGCCCCGTCGTAGCGCAGGTTGTGGGCAAGTCTGCCTGGACCGTGATGCGGATTCCTCCCGAGGCCGCAGGCGCCATGCCCGGAGGGCTGCAACCGAGGGCTCGCAACCGACATCAAAACGGTATAGAATACGTGTTCGAACCCAGTTGCGGCGTTTGGTGTCTAATGGTTTGCAGACGTAGCTTGCGCCTTGGCGCGCGCGGGAGCAGCGCGGAACCGTGGTTCTGCTGAGAGAAGCGAGACAGCAGTCCGATGCGGTACTGATTGAGGTATGTCAGAACGGCGACTCGACGGGTTTCGACGAGCTGGTGCGCCGCTACAAAGATCGTATTTACAACGTGTTATACCGCTTCCTCGGCAACCGCGAAGACGCCCGCGACCTCGCCCAGGAGACCTTCGTGCGCGCGTATCGCGGGATTGGCTCGTTCAAGGGCGAGGCGAAGGTGTATACGTGGCTATACAGCATCGCGGCGAACCTTGCGCGGAACCGGCTGCGTGATTGCGCCCGGAAAGGCCGGAACCGGGGTACGTCGCTCGAGGCGCTCGAGGACGCCGCGCCCGGCTACGCAGAAGTGGCGGCATCGACGGATCGCACGCCTCGGACGTTTGCCGCCGCGCACGAGATGGACGAGGCGCTTCAGCGATGTCTTGACGAATTGCCGGAACACTATCGGCTCGTGTTCGTGCTAAGGACCTTCGATGATCTCAGCTACGACGAGATAGCCGAGGCGGCGGGGTGTCCGCGCGGGACGGTGAAGTCGCGCTTGAACAAGGCGCGGCTGTTGTTGCGCGAGCGGCTTGAAGCGCTCGACGTGTTGTGAGGACGCAAGATGGATTGCCCGGAAGTCAGAGACGAGTTCTCGGCGCTGCTTGACGGCGAACTCGACCTGGCGCGTCGCTCGGCGGTCGAGGCCCATCTGGCCAAATGCTCGGACTGTCTCCGGGAGCTCGATAGACTCAAACGGGTCGATCGGGTTTACCGGGAACTGCCCAAGCAGGCTGCCCCGGCGGGCTTCGAGCACCGCGTGCGGGCGTCCTTGCGTTCCTCGAGACTGCGCCTGAGACCTGTTGGCTTAAGGCGCCGGGCAGTGTGGCCGCTCGCGGCGGCTGCGGCCATGTTTCTGTTGCTCATCGGCTCGTCATTTCTGCTGTTCCCGCGGCAGCCCGCTGAATACAGGATGGCCAAAGCGCCCGAGCCTACCGCGCAAGACGCTGAACGCGCCCTACGAGCTGTGAATGGCGCCGAGGGAGGCGCGCGCGCTCGAGGCACCCTCGAAGCTGCCGACGGAGCGATGCTTTCCGGCGAAACACTGCCCGAAGCCGAGGGAGTTCCCGTCCCCAGCACGGCCGCAACAGAACGCCGCCTTAACGCTCTCGCTATTGCCGAGCCGATGGCGGATGCCCTGGGCGAGGCCTCGCCGGACGAGAAGCCCGTAAGCGACGCGGAGTGGAAGTACGCCAATGCGGCAAGGGCAGCAAGCAAGCCGAGACCCCAGGCAATAGCCCAACGCTTCGGGGGAATTGAAGCGTCGCCGCAATTGGATGAGGACATCGGTATGGATAAAGCCGATGCCCTGTCCGTTTCGCCGAGGGCCGAACCCGAAGGCGCGACCATGTTCGATCATGAGCCCCCCGAGTCTTCCGTCAGCACAAATGGAACCCAATTGGGCCTCGCTGCGCGTCCAAGCATCCCTGCAAAAGGACAAGAACGACCAAAAGATCAGCCCGTGAAAGATAACGCTGAGAAGGCTGCCACTCTATTGGAAGTCCGTGTCGATCCTGAACGGTCGGCGGGGCGGAAAACCGCCGCTGAGGAGGTTTTTTCTGGCGCGCGGGGGGGCGCGGCCGAGCGGCGACGGGTCCGCGCGGAGGCGGCCGAGGAAGATCTCAAGGAAGTTCCGTCACACAAGGAGATCGCGGGTCGAACGTTCGAGTTCCGGGATGGAACTTGGTATCAGCGTGAATACCAAGACGAAGAGGCCGTCACACTGCCGCGCGACTCGGCCGAACTCGAACGGCTGTGCGATCTGCACAAGGAACTGGCCGAGATCCTTGCCCTCGGCGAGCGCGTCGTGTTCAGACTCGGCGAGCAATGGTATCGCGTCGAACCCGCCCCCGAAGTAAAGGCCGCGGAGACTGCGACCAACCAAGAATGACGGCAATCAGGATTGCCATTGTCCCAATTGCCTCACGCGCCATCGTCACACAAGCCGCAGGGACTGTCACGGCCCCTCACGGGAAACCTAGGGGAAACCTAGGGAGAAGCGCCGGGATAAGCCGGCAAGGTGTAGCGAGTGCAAGTCTCGTACAGTGAAGGTGTAGCGAACCACACTGACCCCGAGTCATGGCGGTCTGCCCGCAAAGTAATCTCAGAGTAATTTCAGGGACGAGTTAGATGGGCATATATCATTTCTACCCTACTTTTCAAGGGCCGCCATCCCTAATCGCCGGGTAAGCATGAGCGAGAAGCGGGGACTGACGCAAGCGAGCAACCGTTAGGGAGCGAGACGTGTCTGTCCCTGCTTCTTCGCGATCACCGCGTCGGTGCCTAAGGGCATTCACCAAACACCTGCACCGACTACTGAGGGTACGCTTGGCGTCGACTTACCCGGCGATTACGGATCAGGCGGTGGTGCGGCTAACGCATATGACGGACTGGATTGACGGTGCGGACGAACTGTGCTATGCTTATGATACCGGTCAGCGGTTGACGCGGTTGGCGCATTACGACAACTCCGTAATGCGCAATCTTCTGAACCGGTCGTGGATTTCCGAGCGATATGCGGAGAATATGTCGTGGGGCTTTGCCACGAGCCTGGAGAAAAACGGTGGCTGTCCCCATTTACTCCCATTTACTCCCGGCGGCATCGTGGAAAGACTCAGGCTTCTGAACCGTACGGCGACGACTTTTTGGTCTTGTGCCTCTACGAGGAGTACCCATGGATCACCAAGCTTCGGCCCAGCTTCTTGCCAAAGGCCCAGGTCTGGGCTTCCGGGCTCACCCCCGCGGTATCTGTGCACAGAGAACAGGTCATCATCGATCTGATCCAAGCGTTGTTCGACACTCGCCAGGTCTTCTCCGGGCCTGATACCAGCGGCGAATGCCAAGAGCTGACGTTGTGCCGCCGCTTGCTCCTGCATCTCTTCAGGTGTCCCTCTTCCTTCCTCGAACACCGTCCCGGCAAAGACGACAATGCCAAAGATGCAGACTGGGATGCAAACGGCAGCGGCGAGCGCAACGAGAATGTATTTTTCTCTCTTACTTAGAGCAGCCTTGGCCTTCTGCTCGCCAGCTCTGGCGATATACTCAGCCGACGGTAGGGGGACCGGACTACTCGACATGTGGTCATTGTGATCGGTCATTTGCCTCGTCCTCCCTTCGTACTATCAGCATAGCGCGGGCCGCCCGGGCCGTCAATGCATTGGCTTGGCGAGCGGCGCTGCGTCAACGTGCTGGCATCGTGATCGGATTGCGAACAGGAGAGTTTTGCCACTTGACCCAGGGGTGCCTAATGTGTGTCTCCACCCCCCCTACCCCGTGAAGCTCCTGCAGCCGCCTGCGTCGTGTCAAACCAAGAGCTATCGTTCTTCGGGAACGGCCGTGCTTTGAGATACCTCCGGATTCACTCCCCTGATTTCCTCCGCCAGCAGGACTTGGTCGGATTCTGCGTCATACTTCAGCCGACAGGAAACCACCTTCTGCGCGTTTGGAAAGTCAATGGACCAAACGGAAAACCCATCTTGTTCTCCGAATACGACCAAGCGGCCGTCCTGTCTCAGCGCCGCCTTGTGTCCTGCGATGATTAGCCTTTCGCCGTTTCCCGCAGAGGCCAGGGGTTCAATCACTAGATAGCTATGGTCTCCGGTGCTGTAGTTGAAGTACAATAGGCCGCCTCGGCATTCAAACGACGCAATGTAGCCGCGATGCCCTGTGGAAAGACCGGCTGGACCTTCAATTCGGGTGTCGAACTGGTGAACTCGATCTTTGGTCACTAACGTAAACGTGTCCCCTGTCGGGACACATTCGAACAATCTCGTGTGCCAGGGTATGCAGCCGGCCTTTCTGGCCAACATGGCATCCGGGTCTCCCAAAGAGAACTGATCCTCACAAGCCAAGGCAAAGCCGTTCGTTCCGAATTGACTGATCCAGGGCTTTTCCTGGGTCTCCGGAACCCTCACCGCCCCCACTTCACGGAAAACAGGGGACATCCATGATAAGGATTTGTCAAGGGCAAAACGGAGATTTGCCTCCCCCGGGTCTTTTGGCTTAGGTTTCCATGGTATACTTCCTCTTGCCCGCGCGGAGGATACGGCAACGCTGGCG
>Ga0180438_10010311_pt1 | contig 11477 bp, 5 predicted proteins | sample SS_ome_12_FD_132455 | JGI IMG/M metagenome (GOLD analysis project Ga0180438, IMG submission 132455) | Hypersaline lake sediment archaeal communities from the Salton Sea, California, USA - SS_3_D_2 metaG | ecosystem: Environmental > Aquatic > Non-marine Saline and Alkaline > Hypersaline >...
GATTTAAAGATCTTTTGGATTGAAAAAAGTGTCGCTCGAGTTGAATCAGCATTGGGAATAGGTCCGTTTGATGGGTATTACTTGCCTTTCGCTGGTGGAGAGACGCTCTTCATGACCCAGAGTATCAACCACGATGCCTATACTCCAAGCAAAGCAGCCCATTATGCTTTTGATTTTGCACGCGGTGGATATCCAAGCGCAATGTTTAACGTGCATGCAGCAAAAGGCGGACGAGTATATAAAGCCGCCTGGTCTTATGAAAACGGCAATCCGATGTATACCAATCTACTCGTGCTTGAGGATACAACCACAGAACCAACTACATACCAGTTGTACATGCATCTAGCTCAAGATAGTATCCCAATAGAATTCCGGGAAAAAGGCGCATACGTTGGTCAGGGACAATTTATCGGTGTGGCGGATGATACTGGTGTTAGTTCTGGGAATCATTTACATTTTCACGTTCACACTAATCCTGCCTCCTATTGGGGGCATTCTGTAGATATCACATTTGAAGATGTACTTATCAATGGCGGCAGGCCAAGAAACAAAGGCGATCTCAAATATTGTTTAAATGATGCTGTCTATCAAGATGTCTGTGATGAAACAAGTTATACGTATACCTCCAGAAATTTTCCAAATCCTGATTACATCCTACCTAATGGAGATATTACTTCTCCAGCTTACGGTGCAACAGTCACTTCGAATACTGTAGAAATTGAAGGGTGGGCAAACGATGAAGGCACTGGTATCAAAAGTGTACAAATTATCGCAAAGCATTCAGGACAGTGGCAATCAATCAGTGAGGTAATGACAACCACGCAATTCACCAAAGTCTGGGATCTTTGCAAGAATCAAGTTCCGGATGGTCCAGTCAGCCTTGCCCTTGAGATTCAAGATAATTACTTCAATCAAGCCGAAGGGCTGCCAGGCTTTACTAATTTCCTCAAAGATTTTTCCTGTCCGCCTCAATCTCTCCCCTGCCAGCCATCCAAAGATGAAATTGCTCTTTTCTCGGAAACTGATTTTGTGGGTGAATGTGTGATGCTTGGCATAGGTGATCACAAGACGAGTGAATCATTAGGTAATGTAGGCGAAAATAACACTGAATCAGTCCTGGTTGGAAGCGATGTTATGCCAACCTTATTTATGAATCAAGATCTCTCAGGTCGTGGCGATACAATATTGACAAATGACAGCAACCTATCCAATGACCGCATCGGAGCGAATACGGTCTCATCTGTTAAAGTCCAATCCCGCCAGTCAACACCAAGGATTCCGAATCTGATCACACCAAACTACAGCGCAGTTTATGATCAAGACGAAACATTGAGTTTTTCCCTGGATAACCTTGGTGGTGGGACGGAATTTCAATTTCGAATAAACATCAACCAGAATGAAAATCTTGATTCCCAATGGCTGAAGAATCCATACTGGAACTTTAATGGATTACCTCCCGGGAATTATACTTGGCAAGCCAGATCTAAAAACGAAAATGCTGTAAGCGGTTGGAGCAGTTTTCGCTATTTTTATATACAAGCGGTGGATTCAAATGCAAATGTTTTTACAGCTCCCTATACTGATGACATGGAATCCACATCCTCCTTATGGACAAATAGCGGTTATTGGAGAACTACCAACAAATATAATTTTACGCAAAATGGAACATCGAGTTGGATATATAACATTGATTCAACCGGTGATTACGATCCCGGTTCTCCAAACTCCGGGCACCTGACTTCCCCACCGATAAAAATACCTTCTAGTGACAATTATTACATGCGTTTCTGGTACAAATATGACACCGAATCCGACAATACAAATTGGGATCAACGCACCGTCCAGATATCCGAAGACGGCGGTCCTTTTGAAGATATCTTACTGCTAAATGATGATAATCCCAATACATGGCTTCGGAGTCCAATTTTTTCTTTAGCCGATTATTCTGGGAAAACGGTACAAATTCGTTTTTATTTCACAACATTGGATGAGGTATTCAATTCATTCGAAGGCTGGATAGTTGACGATTTTTCCATTACAAATACGCCGCCGCCGTATTGTTCGGATTCAGACAACGATCCTTTGAATGCTGCTGCTATAAAATACGGCGAATCTAAGGACGGTAAAATTTGCCCCACTGCAGATATTGATTATTACAAATTTTCTGGCAAATCAGGGGATCAAATCGGTGTAGACATAACTGGCAATATTGAAGATACTTCTCAATATCCAACCATTTATCTTCTGGATGGAGATGGTGTATCGATCTTAAAAACAAACCAGAATTTGGAGTCTTCCTCCGGAAATAATCCAAATCTGTTTTATAAACTCAATCGAGATGGAATGTATTTCCTGAAGGTAAAATCCTGGAACCATCCAACGAATGGAAACATTGACAATACGTACACCATAAATATAATCCAGGACAGTGAGAAACCTGATATTAAATTCATCGTTCCCAATTCAAATCAGCAAATTTCCACTGGACCAATCACGCTCACTGTGGATGCCAGTGATACAATTAGTGGAATCAGTCATGTAAAATTTTTCTGGCATCCAGCGGATTGGAAAGATTCAGACTGGATCTCATTAGGAGAAGATTGGGACGGTTTAGATGGCTGGAAAATGAATTTAGATGTCCCGGTTTCCGAAGATCCTTCCCAAATCGCCTTCTATGCACGAGCATATGACCGGGCTGGAAATGTATCCGGCGCGGCATATTGGAATAATCAAGGGACAACAATTTTTCTTCCTTAACTTTCAATAAGAGAGCCATTACCTGTGAAGCTGATAATTCAGATACCTGCTTATAACGAAGCAGATATCCTTCCCACAACAATTCAATCTCTTCCAAACGAACTTCCCGGGATAGATCAGATTGAAGTGCTTGTAATTGATGACGGCAGCAATGACGGGACAGCTGATATTGCGAAATCATTGGGTGTCCAGCACGTATTACAGCTCCAAAAACACACAGGTTTGGCATCAGCCTTCATTCGGGGACTGGAAACTGCCCTGCAATATGGCGCTGATGTAATTGTCAATACTGACGCTGATAACCAATACTATGCTGAAGATATAAACATTCTTATCGAACCAATTTTATCCGGGCAGGCTGACCTTGTGGTTGGTGACCGGGGTGTGGCTGATCTCAAAGAATTCTCCACATCAAAGCGCATCTTGCAGCGATTCGGAAGTTGGGTGATGGCTAAAGCATCTGGAGTAAAAACCCCGGACGCGACCAGCGGTTTTAGAGCAATAAGTCGTGAAGCCGCTCTGCGAACATTAGTGCAGAGCGAATACTCCTATACACTGGAGACACTCATACAGGCGGGTGCCAGGCAAATATCAGTAGCCTACATACCAATTCGAACAAACCCTCAGACCAGACCATCTCGCTTGATGAAGAGTATTCCTCAGTATATTGCGCATTCCACTACAACCATCATCCGTGCATATACGATGTACAGTCCATTAAAGATTTTCACGATGATTGCCATCTTGTTGATACTTGGTGGAGTAGCCCTGGGGGCACGCTATATGTACTTTTATTTTATTGGACGCGGCGCTGGGCATGTTCAATCTGTAATATTTGGCGCTGTATTGATGATCGTAGGATTTCAGGTATTGTTGATAGGACTGCTCGCTGATCTGGTGGGTTTTAATCGTCAAATATTAGAAGAGGTGCTTTACAGGATACGACGAATAGAGTTGTATGAATACACCGATTCCTCCACTGAAATAAATCAGCAGAATGACAATTCCATCTCATAAAATACTGGTTCCCCTGTTGTTATTTTTTCTTGGGGTAACCGGATGTACGACATTGGCTGCAAATGAACAGCCTGTTCGTACTCATTTTGAATTTCTTGAGTCTGGTTCCAACCTGGGTCAGACCTTTGTTTCACGGTTCGATGGGCTTGAAGAAATTAGTGTTTACCTCGCCCCACAATCCCCAGGGAATGGGGATATAATCCTGCGATTATCCCAAAACCCTAATGACGTTAACGGCTTGAGATCAAGTGCCATCGAACTGGATGAAATAAAAGATCCGGGATTTTATACATTTAGTTTCCCAACTATAAAAAATAGCGCTCACGAAAATTTCTTTTTTCACCTAGAGCTTGACGGATCGGGAACAATGAAAGTTGGCGCTGCTGATGGTACTCTTTATTTAAACGGCGCCCTTTATTCAAATCATGAACCTCAAGATGCCCAAATAACTTTCCTGCTCAATCATCATCTTGGTTATACAATCATTGGACTTCTCAAAGAAATATTAAACTGGGTAGTAATTCTTCTGGGGAGTGTATTTTTATTTATATTACCTGGTTGGGGGTTGCTGGGAATATTGTGGAGAAATTGGTACTCATATCACTGGGGGGAGAAATTAGGGTTATCTGCTGGTATGAGCTTAGCGCTGTATCCCCTCGTGTACCTTTGGGCCAGCTTATTTGGGATTAAACTCGGACCACTTTTTCCATGGTTTATTGGGGGCATTGGAGTATTACTGGTAATTTGGGGATACAGAGAAAAGATTCTTGGATTACCTGGCGTTATACAAAAGTCGGATTATAGTATTACTTGTTGGATATCAAGTATTCAATCTTACGATCTGATATTCTTGGGTGTAATGGCGCTGGTATTTATTTCAAGGTTTTGGCTTATCCGGAGTTTGTACGCGCCCATCGGAAGTGATCCAATCCACCATACAATGATTACTCAATTAATCATCGATAATGGCGGTTTGTTTAATTCGTGGGAACCTTACAGTGAACTTCAAAGCTTTACATATCATTTTGGTTTCCATTCAGCTGCAGCATCATTCCAATGGTTGTTTGGTTTACACTCACAACAAGCAGTATTGTGGCTTGGACAGCTTTTAAATGGCTTAGCTGTAATTGCAGTTTTTCCACTTGCAAAGCGTATCGGTCGCAGCCCCTGGTCAGGTGTCTCAGCGGTTTTGCTGGCAGGCTTGCTCTCTCATATGCCGAATTATTTTCTAAATTGGGGGCGGTATACCCATCTTACTGCCCTGATAATCATGCCGGCAGCTGTTTATATGGTATGGGACCTGCTCACATGTAAAAATTTCAAATGGAATATTGTCTCACCCGTGATCGTTATCTGGAGTGGTTTAGCTCTCACTCACTATCGTGTTATGGCGCTTGGTTTGATCTTCATCCCAACCTTATGGATGTTCAATAAACGGCTTCGTTCAATTGGCGCTATGATTTTGAGAACAATAGGGATTGGTCTTGGAATTTTTCTTTTAACCCTGCCCTGGATCATTCATACATTCATTGGCAAGACACCCGATTTACTAGCAAAAATCTTTTCTACGCCATTAAGTGCCCGCATCAGTACCAATAGTCAATTTGAAAGCGTCGGAGATCTTTCAATATACTTATCAATTTTTCTATGGGTATTGCTGTTGATTGGTTTGGGTTGGGGATTGTGGAACCATAATCGCGGCATCGCAATAATCGGCGTTTGGTGGTTTCTGGCATACTTAGTTGCCAACCCACACTTCCTTAATCTACCCGGGAAAGGAGCATTGTCTAATAAAATTGTGCTCTATTCTTTATACCTGCCCGCTTCAATAATTATCGGCGCTTTTGTGGGTTGGTTAATCGAATCCACGTTTTCAAAAAAATCTAAAGCAGTCAAATCTAGAGTAGTAGCGTTAGGAATTTTCACGATATTGATTGTCCTAGCTGTTTGGGGGACTTACCTGAGGTTCCAAGATCTACGAAAACATGAAATCTTAGTCACCCAACCTGACGTCACTGCCATGGAATGGATTGAGGCAAATACAGGTAAGCATACAAAGTTTCTGGTAAATTCGTACTTTGGATTTGGTCTTAATTGGATAATCGGTAACGATGGTGGTTGGTGGCTGCCTTTGCTAGCTAATCGGAAAACCAATCTGCCCCCCATGGTTTATGTTGTTGAAAAAGGCCCCAAACCTGACTATGCGCAGTGGGCGAGTCTCTTACCACTTGAAATCAACGAGAAAGGAATTACACATCCGGAGGTCGTAGACCTCATGCAGGATAGAGATATCACCCATCTGTATATCGGTCAACTGCATGGAGGCCGCGAAGCTAACGACAATTTATTAGCTCTGGACGAACTGGTGAGTGATCCTAAATTTGAACTTGTTTACCACCAGGATCGGGTTTGGGTGTTTGAAATTGTTAATTAGATATCCTCTGATTCTTCTTGTTTTATTATTTGGGGCGACAGGTTGCGTTTCAATTGTTCGACCAGAACAATCTGACCAAACTGAATTCGCTATACTGGATAAAAATCAATCCATCGGGCAAACCTTCATTTCACGTTTTGATGGACTGGATGCAGTTGTCCTAAACTTAAATCTGGAAGATATACCAGTGGGGACCTTGACTTTATCGATTGCCGATGGAGAAAATAAAGATACCGTTATTTCTACTACGACTTTTCCTCTTGATCAATCCTCATCAGGCGGTGAATATCAACTTGCCTTCCCTCCTATTAAAGAATCAACGAACAAATTCTTTTACGCAAATTTATTATTCGAAGGTAATGGACAGGTTTTTGTAGGTAAATCCCATGGATCCACTTACTTGAATGGTTCAAGTTATGTAAACAATGTCCCAGAGGATTTTCAGCTTAACTTTAAGCTCAGCTATTACCTGACAGATCTTTTGTGGGGAATACTCCAGGAATTTTTATATTGGATCTGCTTGATATTCTTGGCGTTTATCTTATTCATTATCCCCGGATGCGGGATTTTGTGCGTCTTTTGGCCAAACTCGATACGCCTGCATTGGTTCGAGAAATTGGCTTTGAGCGCTGGGATTAGTTTGGCTGTCTACCCAATATTGATATTTTGGACGTATGTACTCGGCTTGAACCTGGGACGAATTTACGCCTGGCTCCCGCCAGCGATTGGGCTGATATTGATACTATGGAACAATCGCAACCGAATCTTGGAGAGAAATTTCTCCAAACCTAATTTAGTATCCAAGATCGGATTTGCAGATATTACGCTCGCTGTTATTTCCAGCCTGATCTTTATTGTGCGTTTCTGGGTTATCAGAAACCTGAGCATTCCTTTATGGGGCGATTCCTACCAGCATACAATGGTAACTCAATTAATCATCGATAATAACGGGTTATTTAATTCATGGCTGCCTTACGTACCCTTGTCATCATTTACATACCACTTTGGATTTCATTCATTAGTATCCGCTTTCCACTGGATAACACAAAAACCTCCGGCTGAATCTTTACTATGGATCGGACAGATCGTTAATGGCATTGCGGTGATTGCTGTGTTCCCATTGGCATATCGAATAGGAAAAAGCGTGTGGGCGGGTACTGCAGCGATATTAATTTCCGGGTTACTGACCGGGATTCCTATGTTTTTTATTAATTGGGGACGCTATACGCAGCTTGCCGGTTTAACAATATTGCCAGTTGTTGTTTTCATTCTGCACAGACTATTTAGACAGGAGAAGTTGAATTTAAAATTGATAATAATTAGTACGATTGGTTTAATTGGACTGGCTCTCACGCATATGCATGTATTTATATTCGCTTTGATATATATTGCGGTTGAGCTACTGCTTTCCTTCCCGGAATCGCACATCGCGAAAAAGATACAGAATGCAATTATCGTGGTGATTGGCACATTTATATTGACTCTCCCATGGTTATCAAATCTCTTAAATTTTGATATAACGAAGATATTGATTATTCAAGTCAGTTCGGTTCCAAAAAAAATTGAAACCCAAATACTTTTACCAGAAATGGAATTAATTAGTTCTTTTATCCCTGAGTTTCTATTTATTCTCACGCCTGTGGTGATTGGCTGGGGATTTTGGAAGCGCAGCCGGGGAATTTTTCTAATTTGTTTATGGTGGTTATTGATTATATTGGCTTCAAATCCAAACTGGTTGAGCTTACCGGGATTGGGAGTAATAAATAACTTTTCAACGGTCACATCTTTATATATTCCTATTGGGATAATGCTTGGATGCGGTTTTGGATGGTTTGTTGTACTCTTAGGTAAACAAACTGACAAATTGATGATACATGGACGCTGGTTGGAAATTCTTGTATCTATGGCGCTGGTATTAATGAGTGTGTGGGGTGTAGCTCAGCGCAGAAATGATATAGAAGTTGGCGATTATACACTCGCTGCACGACCGGATGAAAATGCAGCCAGATGGATTACCAAAAATACAGAAAAAGACGCTCGCTTCCTGGTAAATTCAATGTTCGCATTCGATGACTTTGCGGTTGTCGGAACGGATGGTGGATGGTGGCTGCCTCTTCTTGCAGATAGAGATACGACCCAGCCGCCTGTTCCATATATAATTGAAGACAGTTATATCCCAGACTACCGCGAATTGGTTAATGGACTTATCGATGAAATCACCCAAAAAGGTATCGACCATCCAGATATCCTGGATCAATTGCATAAAAGAAAAATTACACATATCTATCTCGGTCAGCAGCAGGGGTTAGTTAATTCCCTGTCACCCATGCTTACACCCGCAGATTTATTATCTAACACCCATTTTGAACTTGTTTATCACCAGGATCGAGTGTGGATTTTCAAAGTTTTGATTGAAGGATTATCCTGATAAAAAAGTCTGTGCCAATAATAATGAAAAAACTTAAATCGTTTAAAATCGCTGTTATCACCAGTTCCTATACCCGCTTTCCTGGTGACGGCATCGCGCCATTTGTGAAAGCGATCAGCGAAAGTCTGGCGAATCTTGGTCACAATCTAGTTGTTGTGGCTCCTTATGATCCCGAAGTGAAACCACTCGAAACGGATGAAATACATGTTTACAGATTTAAATATATTTGGCCGGTTCGCTTTCATGTCATGGGGCATGCCAGGTCTCTTGAAAAAGATGTTCGGCTGAGATTATCTTCCTATTTGCTCCTGCCCTTTTTTCTCATCGCAGCATTTCTAAAACTATACCAGGTTGTTAGGCGGCAAAATTCAGATATTATTTATGCCCACTGGGTTATACCAAACGGATTGATTGCAGCTTGTGTCGCCAAATTTCAAAACATTCCATTCATTATTAGTTTGCATGGATCTGACATTTACGTTTCTCAAAAAAACTGGTTTTTCAGAACGATCGCCCGCTGGGTTTTCAAGCATTCTTCTGGAGTGACTGCATGCAGCGCAGAATTAAAAAGGAAAGCAATTGAATTAGGCGCTCCAAAAGATTTAGATCTGGTGCCCTGGGGAGCAGATCCAACGGTATTCGATCCCGAACTCAGAACACGCGCTCCCGTAAATCAAATAAATAAACAATTTTATTTAAGAATTTCCTCCCTGGGTCGCCTGGTTGAAAAGAAGGGCTTCAAATTCCTTATCGAAGCTGTACCGCCCATATTTCAAGAATTCCCTTCGACTGAGCTGGTTATCGGCGGAGGGGGTTTATTACAAGGTGAACTTCAAAAACACACGCAGGACCTCAATATTTCAGACCGGGTTGATTTTCCGGGTAGTGTATTATGGAATGATGTGCCAGAATTCTTAGCCAATAGCGACATTTTTGTACTCCCCTCAGTACGTGATGGGCACGGGAATGAAGATGGCCTGCCAACGGTATTGCTGGAGGCGATGAGCTGTGGAGTCGCTGTCATTGCAAGCCAGATCGGTGGAACGAATTTAGTTATTGAAAATAATGTAAATGGTCTATTGGTCCCGCCTGGTGATATTGAATCCTTAACCAGAGCCATCATGCTTCTGATTCAAAATGAAGAACTACGCAAAAACCTTGGAAGAGAAGCGCGCATTTCTGTATTAAATAGGTTCAACTGGAATGAGGTCGCAGCTCGCATTTCTGCAATTATGTATACAGCTGTGACCCCAACCAAATAACATCCAGATGCATATTTTATTCCTTTTAACCCAAGATTTAGAGAGTCCTTCTGGAATGGGAAGGTATTTCCCTTTAGCCAGAGAAGTATGCCGATTGGGTCACCAGGTATCCATCTCCGCATTGCATTCGAATTATTCAAAATTGGAAGAGCAGAAATTTGTTAGAGAGGGAGTGGAGATAAATTATGTCTCTCAAATGCATGTATTGAAGGATAACAGCGATAAAATATATTTCCCAACCCACAAATTAATTTCGGTCGCTGCTAAATCAACCATTGCTTTAAGTAACAGCGCTCTAAATATTCCTGCAGATATCATCCATATTGGAAAACCTCATCCTATGAACAGCATCGCTGGAATGGTTGCGCGACGAATAAAGGGTAGGGTATTATTCCTGGATGTTGACGATCACGAATCAGCCTCAAGCCATTTCAGTTCAACATGGCAGCATTCTGCGCTCTCATTTTTTGAGAATTTCACACCCAAACGGGTTGATCACATAACAACCCACAACGCTTATCTCCGCCAATTGATACTCAATCTGGGGATATCCCCCGAAAAGGTAACCTATTTGCCAACATGCGTTGATCCAGAAAGGTTGTCAAAGTATGACATTGAAGAAGTACAAAGAATTAAATCAGACTTAAATATCAATGACAAAAAGGTAGTGACATTTATTGGGAGTCTCAGCTCACCCAGCCATCCGATCGATCTTCTGATCCAGGCATTTGAAATTGTGAATAATAATTATCCTGAAAGTACGCTTCTAATTGTCGGAGGAGGCGAGGATTATTATCCTTTGATGGAAAAAGTCATTCAGACTTCCATTTCAAAACACGTGCAATTTTGCGGGAAAATCGCTCCTTCAAAAATTGCCAATTATTATAAATTGTCTGACGTGATTGTTGATCCTGTTTATAATGATGCGGCTGCAAAAGGTCGTCTTCCGTTAAAATTGTTCGAAAGCTGGATCACCGGAGTACCGTTTGTCACAGGTGATGTTGGTGACCGAGCCAGGGTACTTGGAACCCCGCCTGCAGGATTTTTAGCTGCGGCGGGTGATGCCGAATCACTCGCCCATGGTATCCTGGAAATATTCTTAGACGAAGAAACCGCACACCGGTTAATAAATCGAGGGTATGAGCGGGCAAAACGATATACTTGGGATCACCAAGCCGCAAAACTTGAATCGGTATATTATCAATATCTTGAGAAAGGGAGTATAAATTAATCAATAAACACATGAAGCCAGTTGTAATTTTAGGTGCCGGCATTACCGGTTTGAGTGCTGGTTGGCTATTATCTAATAAGAATATCCCCTTCATAATTGTCGAAAAGAATCCTTACGTAGGTGGATTAGCGCGCAGTTTCGATTGGCACGGGTTCAAATGTGATTTTGCTGCCCACCGTTTGTTTACCACCGATGAAAGTGTATTGCACCAATTTCTCAATCTTGTGCCGATGGGGCGCCATATACGGCGCAGTAAAATCTATTTAGATGGTCACTGGATGAACGACCCCCTGGATGTAATTGAATTGGGTATGAAACTCCCCATCCAAGACAAAATCCGGACCGGGA
>Ga0180438_10010312_pt1 | contig 11476 bp, 9 predicted proteins | sample SS_ome_12_FD_132455 | JGI IMG/M metagenome (GOLD analysis project Ga0180438, IMG submission 132455) | Hypersaline lake sediment archaeal communities from the Salton Sea, California, USA - SS_3_D_2 metaG | ecosystem: Environmental > Aquatic > Non-marine Saline and Alkaline > Hypersaline >...
CCACAGGAGTGGAAGTGTGTCAACATACACGGGGGCGACCCCAATCCGAAGGTGAGAACAATTCACTGGAACACAGTGCTGTGGGGCTGCGAGAACCACTCGCAGTGCCAGTAACGACCTCACCCGAGTCAGGGGGAGGATGAAGGTGGGGGCGAGCTGGTGGCTTGAAGCGAACAACTCAGTGCTCAGTCATCAGTTAGCAGTCTCCCGCTTTCGCGTTCTCGCATTTTCGTGCCTTCGCATTCTCAAGGGTGTGGCGAGGAAGGGTTCTTCCCTGTCTTCTCATTTTCCTGTTTTCGAACGGGTTGTGGGGGGGAGGCGTGGATTCTCCTATTTTCGGTCTTCAGTTTTCAGCACCGGGTTCGTCGAGGAAGAAGCCGGCTGGGTCGACCGGCTCACCAGCAACCCTTATCTCGTACTGTACATGCGGGCCAATGGCTTGCCCGCTCTTTCCGATCGAGGCTATCACCGTACCTCTTTTGACGACTTCTCCAGTGATCACCTTCGCCATTGAGCAGTGGCCGTACCACGTGGATAGGCTCGAGCCGTGATCAATCACGACGGTAAGTCCATAACCCGGCTTGTGACCAACGAACGCGACCCTGCCGTCGGCAGTCGCGTAAATAGGCGTACCTTCCAGAGCGGCAATATCGACGCCCATGTGCATCTCGGTTCTGCCGGTGAAGGGATTCTCAGTATGGCCATACCCTGAGATGAGCCATCCCGAGGCGGGCCTGATGGAGGGTGTGTGGTTGAGAAGATGTTCCATGTCGCCGACAGATTCAACGAGCTCCTCAAAGCTCTCCCGGGTGGCCGAAGTCTCTCTGAGGAGCTTCTCAAGCCTCTCGGAGACCGCCTCCTCCGACTGCTCTATCCACTCCCCGTCACTTTCCTCCTGCGGGGGCCGCGTTCCCTCAGGTACGTATTCGATGTTCGACAGTTCTCGAATGTGCCCCTCCAGAGTCTTCAGCGTCTCTATCTTCGCCGCGATGAGTATCAGTTCGCTGTTGAAGTCTTCTATCTTCTGAGTGATGATCCGATTCTCCTTGCTCTGCATTCGCGCGGCCGAAGCATTCGCGGTCTTCTCCACGCCCGACTTCACAAGCACTGCCAGCGCCACGAGGCTCGAAAGCAGTACCGCCAGCGCAAGGAACAGGACGAAATGAGGAAGGGCCATGGAATAGGCCTTCCCGCCGGCCTCGGGTATCACAGTGAGTGTGAGTTGTCTCCTTCTCATAGGTCCTCAGAGGAATGACTTGAGCTTCGCGCCTTCAGGGGCTTCTCTGAGCTTCGACAGTGCTTTCTGTTTTATCTGCCTCACCCTCTCCCTTGAAAGTCCCAGCATGGTCCCTATCTCCTCCAGTGTGTGGGGTCTTTCCTCGCCGAGGCCGAAGTAGAGTCTTAGTATCTTAGCCTCGCGACGACCAAGGCTTGCCACAGCCTTCTTCATTTCTTCCACGAACTTCTCTCTTTCGACGAACTCCTCAGGAGAGGGATACAGCGTCGACTCGATCATGTCAGAGAGAGTCAGCGATTCGTTATCGTTGGAAGGGATATCAAGAGAGATATCCTTCTTCGCTATGGCCACCGCATCCGTCACTTCCCGCGCCTCCAGCCCCAACTTCTCCGCTATCTCCTCTCCTGTTGGCTCCCTTCCTATCTCCTGGCCGATGTCTCTCGCTGCTCGGGCTACTTTTCGCACCCTGCCTGCCTTGTTCATAGGAAGCCTGACGATTTTGGACTGCTCCGCGATGGACCTCAGTAGAGCCTGCCTGATCCACCATATGGCATAGGAAATGAACCTTACATCCTTCCTCTCGTCGAACTTGCCCACGGCCCGGATGAGACCGAGATTCCCTTCATTTATGAGATCGACCAGGGATATGCCCCGGTTCTGATAAGCCTTGGCGATCTTTACCACAAACCTGAGATTGGAGGAGACGAGCCTTTCGCGTGCCTTCGGGTCCCCCTTCCGGACCTTCTTCGCGAGCTCGTACTCTTCATCTCTCGTAAGAAGAGGAATCCGGGAGATCTCCTTCAAGTATATGTTGAGAGATCCCTCATCAACGCGCCTTGCTGATGAAGAATCTGGAGACTTTTTTTTCTTAGCCAAGGGGTCCGGACTCCTCGCTCGACTACTCCGGTTTGACCGCGACAAACCTGTATCTGTTCCTTGCGCGGTTCTTGACCCAGAAGAGAACAGGCTTCGAACTTCCTGAGTGTTCCTTTCTGGCCTTCTCATAGTCGTTCACGTTCGAGATGTCTCGCCTGTCGATCTTGCGGATAATGTCTCCGACAGCGATACCAGCTTCGTCAGATGCAGAACCCGGCAAGAGGTTCACGACGATGACCCCCTCTTCCTCACGGAAGTCCTCGACCTCTAGCCCGAGCCAGGAAGCTTCTTCTTCGCTCTTTGTCTGTTCCACGGGTTCGGCACCAGCCACCTCGTCGGGCATCATGCCGACCTTCACCTTCAGAATCTTCTCCTTGCCATCCCTGAATATCTTCAGGTCGGCCTCCTTGCCCACGGGAAAGACCGCCACCGAGCCCTGCAGGTCCGGCAGACTCGCCACAGGTCGTCCGTTGAACTCGACGATGACGTCGCGAGCCATGACACCAGCCTTCTCGGCGGGACTGTCCTCCATGACCTCGCTCACTAGGAGACCGTGATCCACGCCAAGGGCTTCCTTCATGTCAGAGGTAAGGGGTTGTATGTAAACACCCAACCAGCCTCTCTCCACCTTTCCCTTGTCTATCAGTTGCGGGAAGACCGTTTTGGCAAGGTCTATCGGGATAGCGAAACCCACTCCGGCAGAAAACCCCGTGCCCGTGGATATGGCCGTGTTTATGCCAATCACTTCGCCATCAATGTTTGCCAGAGGGCCGCCCGAGTTTCCCGGGTTTATTGCGGCGTCGGTCTGGAGGAAGTCCTGCTGAGTCGCACCCTCTCTCAGGGATACGTTGGCTCTACCCTTAGCGCTGATAACCCCTACAGTGACCGTACCCTCGAAACCAAAGGGGTTACCGATAGCTATGGCCCACTCGCCCACATTGACACCCTCGGAACTCCCAAGATTCGCCGCTTTGAAGTCCTCACCAGTTTTCACCCTCAGGACGGCGAGATCAGTCCTCGGATCCTTCCCCACCAGCTCGACGTCGTTCCCCTTGTATTCCCTGCCGTCATGGAGTGTGACCGCGAACTTCTCAGCCCCATCTACCACGTGGTTGTTGGTCAGTATGTAGCCTCTCGGATCAACTATGAGTCCCGAACCCAGGCTCGGAGCTTTCCGCTCCTCCGGGACGTCCCTGAAGAACTCTTCCCATCGTTTCGGTATGTCAAACGGAATTCGATTCCTGATCGTCCGCTCTGCGCTTATGTTGACGACGGAAGGCATAACGAGATCCGCCGCTTCTCCGAACATGTTCCCGAGATCGCTCGCAAGAGCCCTTGCGTCTGCCTCGGCTGCGGTCTCCGGCGCAAGATTCAAATTCGTGGCGACCGTAAGCCCTATCGCAAATCCAATGGCAGCGAACAGACCTACCAGCCCGATTGTGGCCGCGCGGGAGTTCATCGACCTCATTCTAACCTCCTTGGATACTCAGATCCGCTCCTGTTCCGTCCCCTCTAGTCGCCGACCCCCTCATCGTCCTCAACCTTCACAAGAGGGAAGTTGATCGCACTTGAATCGCCGTTGTCGTAGAGCTCGAGGATTATCCTGACCCCGGACAGGTTCACGCCCAGCTGCCTCGTCAGGTAACAGATGTAGCGGAGACGCCGTATGTCCACCTCGGAGTAAAGCCTTCTGTTCCCCGCTCGTTGGGGCTCCACAAGGCCTTCTCTTTCGTAGAGCCTCAATGTCTGTGCGTGGACGCCGACCAGCTTGGCTGCCACGCTTATGACATAGACAGGTGTCTCAGGTCCTATTCTTTCCATCTCTCTTTAGGTTTCAAGGAAGGGACAGCTCCTTGTTCTACTTGACCTCTATCCCTATTTCTTTGGGTTTCGTCTTCTCCGATTTGGGAAGCCTGATGTCGAGAATGCCATCTTTATGTGTCGCCTTGACACGCGCGCCGTCCACCTCGGCAGGCAGGGCCAAAACCCTCTCAAACCTCCCGTAAACTCTCTCAACTCTGTGGAAAGTCTTCCCCTTCTCTTCCTTCTCCTTCGTCCTCTCGCCGCTTATGTGCAGCCTGTCGCCGGAAAGAGATATCTTGACGTCTTCCTTTTTCAATCCCGGGAGTTCCACCTTGACGAGGTACTCATTCTTGTTCTCCTCGAAGTCGACCAGAGGCATCCAGGCTGCTCGAGCCATCTCCCTTCTGGCAGGCACCCTTCCGAAGAACCCATCAAAGAGTCTGTCAATCTCATCCCTGAACGTGATCACATCCCTGAGAGGTTCCCACTTCACCATATCCATATCTAACACCCCCTTCTGTTCTGGCCAAGTTCGGGCTGTCCCTTCCCCGCATTACCTTAGCTGAATACAATATAATACATGAGCGGGGTGTTGTCAAGTTCGTTTACTATATTTTGTGAAGTTTCTTACCCCCCAGCCAAACACTATCTTGCAGAAACCCGACCCCCAACATGCCAGAAGGTCTCCCGCCATTGTGCGGCTTATGAGACCTTCTGACTGATCCCCGAGGGTTTCGGCGCTTCGCATTTGTAGACGACCATTCAATACGGAAGTTCCATCCGACAGATGAAAAATGCGGCCGATCCGGCAGCTCAATTGGTGTACTGCGGGTGAGCGACTCCATCGTCTGTCTCTTTCCAGACATCCCTTTTCAGCGCTATCCTCAGGACCTCATCCTGGGAGGAGACCAGCTCTATGTTCACGTTCTCTCTCGCCCTCTGGGGAAGTTCCTTGATGTCTTTGGCGTTCTTGTCAGGCACGAGGACAGTCCTGATGCCCGCTCTCTGGGCCGCCACTATCTTCTCACTCAGCCCGCCCACGGGCAGGACCTTCCCTCTCAGGGTTATCTCGCCGGTCATGGCCACATCCCTTCTCACCGGGATGCCCGTGAGCGCCGAGACCATCGCGCTGGCGATGGCTACCCCGGCCGACGGGCCATCCTTGGGTATGGCACCCTCGGGTATGTGGAGATGGAGATCGCACTTCTTATAGAAACTCCTTTCCAGCCCGAACTCATCGGACCTGGACCTGACGTAGCTGAAGGCCGCCCGGGCCGACTCTTTCATCACGTCCCCGAGTTTACCCGTCAGTATGAGGTCGCCCTTGCCTCTCAGCACTCCTACCTCCACAGGCATGGTGTCGCCTCCCATCTCAGTCCAGGCCAGCCCTGTGGCGACTCCCACTTCGTCCTCAAGAGCGATTTCATCCTCCAGATACCTGGGCGCGCCCAGGAATTTCTCCACGAGCCTCACGCCCACCCTTCTCGGAATCTTCTCCCCGCTCGCCACGCTGGTCGCTATCTTCCGGCACACCGAGGCTATCTCTCTCTCCAGATTACGAACTCCCGCCTCCCTCGTGTAGGAGCGAATTATCTTGAGGAGCCCACCCTCTGTGAAGCCAATGCGTCTGCCCCTGAGACCGTGCGCTGAAAGCTGCCTCGGAGCGAGGAAGCCCTTTGCTATCTCCAGCTTCTCGTGCTCCAGATAGCCGGGAAGTCTTATTACCTCCATCCGGTCCACAAGCGCCGGCGGGATAGTATGAAGCACGTTGGCAGTGCAGATAAAGAGAACCTCCGAGAGGTCGAATTCCGCCTCCAGATAATGATCGCTGAATGAGCAGTTAACCTCTGGATCGAGGACCTCCAGTAGGGCGGAAGCAGGATCTCCCCTGAAGTCGGTACCGAGCTTGTCAACCTCGTCAAGTAGAAATACAGGGTTCTTCGTCCCCGCGTCCTTCATCCTCTGGATTATCCTGCCGGGCATTGCCCCAATGTAGGTTCTTCTGTGTCCCCTTATCTCGGCCTCATCTCTCACACCTCCCAGAGAGGCCCGGACCAGGTTTCTTCCGAGCGCCCGGGCGATCGATTTCCCGAGCGAGGTCTTGCCCACACCCGGGGCCCCCACGAAGCAGAGGATCTGTCCTTTCATCCTCTTCACCAACTTGAGGACTGCCAGGTACTCGATCAGCCTCTGTTTGATCTTCTCCAGTCCGTAGTGGTCTTCGTCGAGTATCTTCCGCGCATTCCCTATGTCCAGATTGTCTTTGGTTCGCCTCTTCCACGGCACGGAAACGAGCCAGTCAAGGTAGTTCCTTATGACCGCAGCTTCAGGCGACGTCGGAGCCATCCTCATGAGACGTCCCAGTTCACGATACGCCTTGTCCTGCGCCTCCTGAGGCATGCCGCTCTGTTCGATCGCCCTTGACAGCTCTTCGTACTCCTCGTCCCCTTCCTCTTCGTATCCGAGTTCTTTCTTTATCGCCTTCAGTTTCTCGTGAAGGTAGAACTCCTTCTGGTTCTTCGTGAATTGGTCCTTTACTTTGACGTCCAGTTTCCTCTCCAGTTTCAGGATCTCGATCTCGGAGCCCAGGTGCTTGCCCAGAAGGTCGAGCTGTGTCCTCAGGTTGGGCGCTTCGAGCATGGCCTGCTTCGCCTCAGTCGAGAGGAGCGCGTTGGCGCACATCGTGTCAGCCAGTCTCCCCGGATCCTTGAGGAAAGCCATGGAAAGGAGTACCTCGTCCGGGACCCTCGGGTTCAAGCCTATGTATTCCTCGAACTGGCTCTTGACCGATCTGAGAAGGGCTTTGCTCTCCTTGCTCCTGGAAACCTTTCTTGCGTGGAGCGCCACCCTGGCAAGGACCGCGCCTTCCTGTTCGAACTGTCTGACTATCCTGGCGCTTGCGAGCCCCTCGGCCAGTATCCTTACTGTCCCATCGGGAAGTCTGAGTATCTGCGCGATGCGTGAGATCGTGCCAACATCGTGTATGTCTTGTCTCTTGGGAGAGGCGGTCTCGGCCCTCTTCTGCGCTACCATGAAGACGATCCTGTCCTTTGACATGGCCGCCTCGAGCGCGTCAACGGACGCCCTCCTTCCCACCATGAGCGGAACCACCATTCCCGGGAACATGACAACATCCCTTAAGGGGAGAAGCGGCAGGGCTTCGGCCAATTCAATGGTCTCGTCGTCCTTCTTTATCTTGAGCATCTACTCACCTCTGAAGCCGGGCTGGAGAATGGTACCATCAGGCCTTCTTCTTCCGCTTCCCGCGCAGCACGTATACCGGCTCAGCCTGGCTGGTGATGACTTCCCTGGTGATTATGCACTCCTTTACGCCTTCGTGGGAGGGAAGATGATACATGATGTCAAGCATCGACGATTCGAGCACGGCGCGCAGGCCCCTGGCCCCCGTGCCCCTCTTGTTCGCACGCCTCGCAACCTCTCTCAGCGCGTCTTCCTGGAAGGAGAGCTTGACACCCTCCATCTCGAAGAACTTCTCATACTGTTTGCAGATGGCATTCCTCGGTTTCGTCAGTATATCGACCAGAACATCCTCCGACAGTTCATGCAGAGAGCAGATCACGGGTAGCCTCCCCACGAACTCCGGGATCAGACCATATTGTATGAGATCGTCCGGTTCGACCCTGCTCAGGATACTCCCGATGCTCCTCTCGGATCTCGCCCTGATGTCTGCCCCGAATCCCAGAGACCTGCCGCCCACCCGTCTCTCCACGATCCGCTCGAGCCCATCAAAGGTCCCACCGCAGAGGAAGAGTATATTGGTCGTGTCCAGCTGTATGTAGTTCTGCTCAGGGTGCTTCCTCCCGCCCTGGGGCGGCACGTTCGCGACATCGCCCTCGAGTATCTTGAGGAGAGCCTGCTGCACACCCTCGCCGGAGACATCCCTCGTGATGGACGGGTTGTCCGACTTCCTCGATATCTTGTCTATCTCGTCTATATAGACGATACCTATCTGCGCTTTCTCAATGTCGAAATCAGCCGCACGCAGGAGTCTCACAAGGATGTTCTCAACGTCCTCGCCCACGTAGCCGGCCTCCGTCAGCGCGGTAGCATCCGATATCGAGAATGGGACCTTGATTATGCGCGCCAGCGTCTGCGCGAGGAGCGTCTTCCCAACACCTGTCGGCCCCATGAGGAGTATGTTCGATTTTTCGATGTCCACTCCACCCGGATTACTGAATACTCTCTTGTAGTGATTGTAGACCGCGACAGACAGAACCTTCTTGGCGTCTTCCTGCCCTATCACGAACTGATCAAGAGAGGATTTTATCTCTACAGGGAGCGGGAGCGTCACCGCCGCATCCGCGTACTCTACCGCCTCCTCCTCGAGGATCCGATGACAGAGCCTGACGCAGTCCGAACAGATATAGGAGTTCCCGCTCGACATGAGCTTTCTTCCTGACGTCTGGGGTCTGTTGCAGAAGGAGCACTTCGGAGTCTTTGAAGGCTTTGCCACCTATGCTTTCTCCTTCATCGTGATAACCTCGTCGACCAGACCGTAGTCCTTCGCCTCCGCGGCGGACATCCAGTAGTTCCTGTCCGTGTCCCTGGTTACCTTGTCAATAGGTTGTCCGGTATGGTGGGAGAGTATCTCGTTCATCTGCTCCCTCAGTTTGACTATCTCCTTCGCATGTATCTCTATGTCAGCCGCCTGACCGGTCACGCCGCCCATGGGCTGGTGTATCAGAATTCTGGAGTGAGGGAGCGCGAACCTCTTTCCAGTTTTCCCCGCCGTGAGAAGCAGCGCCGCCATACTGGCTGCCATGCCCATGCAGTACGTAGCCACGTCGGGTTTTATGTACTGCATCGTATCGTATATGGCCAATCCGGCCGACACGAGTCCACCCGCAGAGTTGACGTACAGATTTATGTCCTTGTCAGGATCTTCCACCTCGAGGAAGAGTAGTTGAGCGATCACAAGGTTTGCTATGGTGTCGTCTATCACGGAGCCAATGAATATTATCCGGTCCTTGAGGAGCCTCGAGAATATGTCATATGCGCGCTCACCTCTGCCGCTCTGCTCTATCACTATGGGGACCATCTTACCTCCTTACTTCTTTGTTGCGTGCTCTATCAGATACTCCAGGACTTTCTGCCGTCCGATCGACCTCTTCACTTGTTCAATACGACCCGTGAGCTTCAGGTTGTCCTTCAACTTCTCTGGATCAGTCTTCAGTTCCTCCGCTATTCTCTTCACCCTCTCATCGATCTCCTTATCCAGTATATCAAGATTCAGCTCTCCCACAAGTTTGTCAAGGAGTATCGCCCTCCTGGCGAACCAAGTCGCGAGTTCACGGTTGTCCAGCCGGAGTTCTTCCAGATAGTCATCCACCATGGAAACAGGGGGATCAAACGGGTTCCGCTCGATAAGCCGGTCCACCGCCTCCTTCTCCTGTGTTGCCCTGGTTCTGCGCTCCGCCTCCTCAGCAAGCTCCCTGCCTATTCTTGCCTGAAGACTCTCGAGACTGTCTGTCCCCAGGTCCTTGGCGAACTCGTCGTTCAGCTCAGGCAGCACCGTCTCCTTGACTTCCTTCACCTTCATCCTCACAGGCAGCTTCTTCCCCGCAACCCTCTTGTCCTTCGCCTCCGGTGGGAAGATGACCATCATCTCTTTCACGTCACCCGCCCTGGATCCCAGAAGCCCTTCATCCAGCTCCCTCTGTCCTATCTCTCCCAGCGGAAGAGAGTAGTTGCTGACTCTCCCGTCCGGCATCTCTCTCCCGTCAGCGTCCATTATTGTATAGTCAACAACAACTTGATCGCCTGTTCTCGCTTCTCTGGATACAGGCGCAAGGCTCGCGCTCATCCGCCTAAGGAGCTCCAATCTTTCGGATGTCTGCTCGTCCGCGGGCGGAGCTTCCGCGCCGGGCACAGGCAGGCCTTCGTAATCCCTAACCTTGAAGTCGGGTATCACCTCGAACACCGCCCTGAACGAGAGACGCTTGCCGGGCTCGAAGCTCACGTTGTCTATCTCGGCCTGGGTTATGGGGTCCAAGCCCTCCTGCTCGATAGCCTCCTTGTACACTTTGGGTATGGTCTTCTCCAGAGCCTCGCTCTCAACAGCCTTCCGGTATCTCGCTCTGACCAGGTCCTTCGGAGCCTTCCCCTTCCTGAAGCCGGGAACCTCCGCAGCCGAGGCGTATACGCCGAAAAGCCTCTCTATCTCTGCCTCCACAGGGCCGGAATCGGATCTCACCATCAGCGCGACTTTCCAGGATTCCGGCCGTTCGAGTGAAACCTCCAAAATGAAGCACCTCCAATGTGGCAACAGACCGAACCGCTCGCTCGGTCTTTCGCCCCCATGCAAATTCATGCGAGAGGGGGGACTCGAACCCCCATCCCTGAACGGGACTGGATCCTAAATCCAGCGCGTCTGCCAGTTCCGCCACCCTCGCGAAAACCGCAATTCTGGCAACATATGCTATACCCCAGGCGGCCCAATGTCAAGCAGAATATAAGACAGCACAAGGACTTACGGGGGACAGGCATTAACTTTTACACTTTGCTCCGGGTACGGCTGCTTAGCTTGCTCCTATCTGCTCTGTGGTCATGCGCGCTACCTTCCCGTATTCCTCTTCGACTTCCTTCGGCGCTTTGGGGCCAAGAAGACTGACCACTATGACCGCGATCAGACTGAAGACAAACCCAGGCACCAGCTCGTAGAGAGAGTTCTTGAGTACTGGAACATTGTACCAGACCACAATCGTGACAGCTCCCACTATCATCCCGGCCAGTACGCCCCACTTGGTCGTTCTCTTCCACCTCAAGGAGAGTATGAGGGGTGGTCCGAATGACGCGGCAAGCCCTCCCCAGGCATAGAGTACCAGCCAGTACACGGCACGCTCGGCCTTGATCCCGAGCAGAAACGCCACCACTCCGATGGCGACCGTGGCGAGCCGGCCTACTAGCAACAGCCTCTGCTGGGTGGCCACCCTATTTATGAGATTCCTCCAGAAGTCCTCCGCGACGGACGTCGCCGCTATGAGCAACTGCGAGTCTACAGTGGACATCATTGCAGCGGTCGCTGCAGCAATTATTACCCCCACAAGCCAGGGGGGGAGTATCGCAGCCGCAAGGGAAGTGGTGACGGTCTCGGGATCATCCAGCGTTCCAAGAGTGGCAAGTCCGACGATACCGACCATGACTGCGCCTATCAGGACTATGAATGTCCATACCATCGCTATCCATGCGGCGACACTCATCTTCGACTTCTTGCTGAGCGCCATGTACCGGGTCACAATGTGCGGCTGACCCGCGTAGCCGAGGCCTATGGCGAGCCCCCCAATCACCACTCCCACGAACATCGCCAGGCCGGTCGCGCCACCCCCTACGGTGAGTGCCTTGGGGCTCACGCTCGCCACGCCCCTGACAAGCTCAGCCATTCCGCCTATCTTCACTATGCCGACGATGGAAAGTAAGGAGAGCCCGATCATCATTATGAGCGCCTGGAAGAAATCCGTCCAGGCTTCGGCGAGAAAACCACCTGCCATTGTATAGAATATTATGAAGCCGAGGGCTATCGCCATACCCTGGACTTTGGAC